>Ga0315274_10003536_pt1 | contig 23221 bp, 15 predicted proteins | sample YL17G02_20_MG_FD_203700 | JGI IMG/M metagenome (GOLD analysis project Ga0315274, IMG submission 203700) | Sediment microbial communities from Yellowstone Lake, YNP, Wyoming, USA - YL17G02_20 | ecosystem: Environmental > Aquatic > Freshwater > Lake > Sediment | place: USA: Wyoming | collected...
AACATCGCATATACCATTCCCGCATGTTAGAACATTTACCACAGCGCTGTCCTCTGAACAAACAGTTGTGCCTGTAATGCAGACCTTTACCCGAATAGTTTTTTCTCCGTTCAGAGATGTCTGCGGAACAGTAACAATCAGATTTTTGGTAGAAGTTCCGCCCGAGGATATCTCAGTGCTTTGTCCTCCTTCAAACGTCGCTGTCGCAGTCATTCCGGAAATATTATAATTCAGATTGAATGTACTTTTTCCAAGGCCAGCAGGATCTTTGTTCGTTATCGCAACAGCGTAGACAACATTCTTTCCTGTTGTCGAGTCCTGTCTTTTCGGGCTTATGACAACAGTAGGGGAATTGTGCACATCAACCGTATAAATGAATGGCCTTGGTTCAATCAATCCCTTCTGGTCAGAGATAGTGAATAAATAATCTCCAGGCACAGCAGTGCTGCTTGACTTCACGTTCACGCGCACGGTTCTGTTTTCCCTTGTAGGAATGCTGACTGCTATGTTCGCAGGATCAATTGTCCATCCAGTCGAATCGAACAGCGCGCCGATTATCAAGTTGAAATTGACAGTCGACTGCGCATTGTTTTTTATGGCAATATCATATGCCAGCGTTGATCCGGCAAGTCCTGTCTGGTCAGAAACAGTAATTGTCGGCGCTTCGATGTTGTATGTATACAGCAGTTCAGCAGTTGAACTCTGAACGCCTGTGTCGTCGCTTGAATCAATCCTTTCAATTCTTTTGTCAGATGCCCAGTAAGTGTTCGTACCGTCAGAGTACACATCATTTATTTTTGCATCAGTCACAGCATAAAGCATTCTTTTCGTCTGCGATTCTATTCTCTTGTATCTGTCGTCCCTTGTACCGGTCACGATGTTTCCGTTGTCATCAATAAAGATTCCCTGCAGTCCTGGCCTGCCGTCAAGAATGGTGCTGATTGCAGCGCCGTCTATCGAAGCAGTCTTGATGCTTGTATTGTCAATGTTGTTCCACTCTGTCCAGTAAATATAAAGTCCTAGTACGGAAACATCCTTCATGCTTCCAGGAGCCGTGGAATTTATAATCTTGCATTTTATTCCCGAGCAGTCCTGTGAGCTCGCAGTTTTGCTGACTTTCTTTATGCCGGAATCCTCCACCCAGTAAACATATGAGTCATCAACATCGATCTGCCTTGCATCAACTCCTGTTGCAATAATACTTGGTGACCAGTTGCCTTTGCCCGTGGAAACTATCCTGTTCTCTTGTCCGATGAATAAAACATCATCATATCTCGTGGTGGCGATTCCCTTGAAGCCCGCTCCTGTGCCGATTGAGTTGAATATCCTGGTTCCTTTGTCGATCCTTCCAACTTCGCTGTCAGTCGAGACATACAAATTATCATCATCCCCTGCTATTGCTTTTACAATTTTATCACTGAAAGCTTCAGGCAATTTTGAAAACGCAGTTGCATATATTTTATATCTACCGGTATCAGTTACTGCCGGCTTGTCCACCTTGAGGTAGAATCTTGTGTCGCCTGCGGAAATATTTGCGCCTGTTCTCTTGTTGTCAATGGTGTAGAAGTCACCGCTGAAACCTGCCGGGAATTCCCTTGCAAGATAAAACATCCTGCTGCCGCATGCCAGCGGGTCATTGTTCTTGAGCCTGAGTCCGTATGTGAAAGGCGCGAGCCCTTTCTGGTCGTATTGGTCGCCGATAACAGTCAGCAGAGGCATGGAATAATTATATATCGTGAAGTTGAAGCTTGCAGTCTGGCTGACGTCATATGTATCATTGACAATATTCAGATCAATATTGTAGTTTCCTTCTGCCGTGTCTATGCCTGGAATAATTCTGAGCGTAGTGCTTGCTTTTCTCTGGCCAGTTCCCGGCACGCCTGATATGCTGACAGTATCTGGATAGAATGCGAGAATCCCGTTGTTGTAGAACATGCTGTCCTCGTCAGCAACGCTCAGCTTGTAAGATAAATCGAAATTTTTTGTTCCAGTATCCTCTATGCTCACTGTATAGTTCTTTGCCTCGCCGTGCGCAACGCATGCAGCAGGCGGGGACACTGCAACGTTTGGCTGCCCGTATGCGCTTGACTGCAGGGAAACGCTGTATTTCGCATAGCTGCCGAATGCCTCAATTATAATACTGTAATTTCCGGTTGCGCTTGGCGTGAAGTTGAAGCTGAAGTTTCCGTCCGGAGTAATGACAGGCGTGATATTTACAGGAAGTGGTATTCCATCGTTGTCATCTATAACCGTTACTTTCATAGTGGCGTTCTTCTGCACAGCCGGCATCTGCGCTGTCATGTAACTGCAGCTTCCTGATTCGCCGGTCGAGAGCGCAACAACATCCTGCCCGCGCCATGATTTCGGACCAGGAATATATCCGCAGCTACCCTGGCCGCTTGGAGCGCACTGCGAAGCAACGCTCTTCTGCCAGATAACATAGCTCTCGTCAACCTTCTTTATCGAAGAAGTTTCATCCTTCAACATCGATGCAATTCCAAAGAATGATATGAACCAAGGAATCTTCATTGGAATCGTGAGTACATTCAATATCCCGCCGCTGCCAAGCCCGAGAATTCCGACACGCGTATTCTGCGGTGCCTGAATACTTACTGTCGTCCCCTGAGGACTGACACCAACACCCACGCCGCCTCCAATTGGAACATTAAGCTGGCCAGCACCAACACCGCTGCTGCTTGGTTGCGAAACAGGTATAGGTACAGGACTCGTTGCTTCTGCAGACTTCACAATGCCCTTTTCAATTTTTTTCTCCTCCCCGCTCTGGCTTATCTTTTCATATTCAGCACCCAAGATTGCTGTCAACGGATCCGCATTCACAACAGGCGCCTCAGCCTTCGCTCCTGTTTTCGATCCGCCTGCTGCTGACCACATGTCCGAGTACATTGCTTTGCAATCGCCATATGATAATGCTGGTAAATATGTCGCTGCTGTAGATGCAGCAGCAAGTCCTCCTCCTACACCACAAAGTAATGCCGAGATTCCGAAAGTTGCCCAACTCGCAGCAATACCCACTGCACATATTGCGACGCCTCCAGCCACTGTAGCCCCCGACACAAATCTTGTCGCCGTACTCGTAGTCGCACGCGTGCTTCTGCACGCATCCATGAAAGTACCGGCTTGCCCTAGATTCAAACAGCCGCCACCGCTGATTTTCGACCATAGATTTTTGCAATGCTGTTCAGTATATCCAATTCCTGTGGTTCTGGCCACGCATATTTTTATGAAATCAACAGAATCAATGCATTTCGCAGAAACGCCTATGACACCAGTCTGCGTATCCTTGCTGCATGACGTGAGTTTTCCCTTAATGGTATTCCATATGTCAGTGCAAGCTCCGGTATCTATTTCTCTTGCATTGAAGCATGTGGCATCGAAGTCGTGTTCAGTAATGCAATTTGCCTTCGCGGCATTTGCTGCTGCCTTGATCGCTGCCACGTCCTTCGTGCAGCAATAACCATTTCCCTGATTGCTGACGCAGTATGGGACTGTCATGATCGCAGGAGTTGTGGCGCAGTCAGCCTTGGTCTTCGTGCACAGAGTGTATGCATTACTGTTCATGATCTTTGCGCAGCTGCCCTTGGTCTGCTCGACGTATTTTATTTTGTCATCCTTGCTCATTGGGATGCAGCATATTTTTCCAGTTCCTCCTGTTGTCTGCTTGCATCCGTTTGGAAGATCATCATAATATTTTCCGCCTTTCTTGCAGTACAATAAACTATTCGTGCATGTGTACCCGCTCTCGCATTTCTCGCCCGCGCCTGCTTTCGCAGGAGCCTCTTCAACCTCTGCACAGCAAACCTTGCCTCCGCTGCAAGTGCCTACCTGTTCCACGTTTCCCTGGAACGCATTGCAGTTGCTCGCACACAAGCCGACATTGTCAGGTCCGCATGTCCCTGCAGCGTATGCAACGCCGAATCCAACAGGTAAATTAGAAACATCACCCAAATCATTGTCGTCACTGTTTTCAGAAATGGAAATAGAAATCGCCTCGAGCGGATTGAGTTCGACAACAGGCGACTCAGCATATGTCTTCAGTGCATGCCCTCCTGATGTTCTCAGTGTAGGAGTCTTGTATCTCTTCGCGCCGCCGCTTCTTCCACTGCTGACTTTTGCAGGCGCTGGCGTCGGCGCCTTAATCTTGCAGCAGTAAACTCCTCCGCAGTCAGGGATCTGGTCAATCGGATCCGAGAGGCAGTTGCGTTTGAGCGGAGTTGCGCCCCAGTCCTTTGCAAGCGTGAATGCATTTTTCGCAGTCTTGGGATTCTTCGCTAGTAAAGTTTTTGCTTCGTCAAGGCACTTGTCATCAAAGCTTTTCACAGCAATAGGATCGCACGGATTTTTCGGAGCAATGCAGCATGTCTTGCTTTTTATAGAAGCCCCGCTTGTATCAGTGTAAACGTATTCATCATAATTAGGAAACATCTTAGTGACATCAATAAGCATGCCTTTTCCGTACTGGTTGTCGCAGGAATCAGCAACTGTCCCTCCCTTGTTCTTGCAGATAGCATTGATGTCTACTATGGTTTTCTCAGCGCAGCACAGTGTTGTTGCAACGCCGACGTCCTCTCTCTTCGTGGACAAAAGTCCTGTATAGCTGCTGAAGTACACCTTCTGGTTCTGTATGCATCTGGAGTCGTCGTCAACGTTCGGCTGTTTCTTGAAGTAACTGTTCTTGTAGCTAAATTTGCTGAAATCAGGCGTCTTCATGTTGGAACTTGCCTGCGCAGTCAGTATGTTCGTGCTCGCAGCCGCGCTTGTACTAACAGGAGTGGAAATAAATGTACCGCCGAAGACCCCTTCAAAATTCTGCGGGCTCGGAGGCGCAGCAGCACTGCCGGCAGTTGCTGTCTGGGCGCCGCATTTTATATCAGCGATCTTTGGAATGCAGCATGCAAATTTTCCGTTCCCCTGCTGATTGATGCTTAGCGAACTTGTTTTTATAGCGTCTCCACGCACGCCCTCATCGAATGTCTGCACAGCAGTTCCTGGAATGCAGTCCGTAGTAGGATTCATGCTAAATGTTCCGAGATACTGCTTCTGGAATTCCTGCGGCAGCAGGCCTGCCTTCTGTCTTGCCCCGTTTGCATAATCAGTGCAAATGCTGTTAGCATCAGCTGGTTTCTTGTAGTCGGTCTTGCAGCACACCTTGTCCGCGCCGTTCTTGCCGCCTATTATACTATTTATCGTTCTTGCATCGAGATTCCTTATTTTAACCTTGGGCTCGTTCTTCATCGAAGCCGATACAACATAGTCGGCGCTCTTGGTGCTCCAGAAGAAATATATATCGAAATTGTTGTTCAGCGGATCCTTGATGCAGGTTTTGTCCACGCTGCCGGCATCTACGAGTCCGAACACGTACTTGTCAGTGTTCGCGTTGTTGCACAGGCTCGCTGCATCATCGTTGAGCCTGCTGGCTCTCTTCTTGTCAAGCTCGCTCTTTATGTTTGAAAAGAAAACGCAGTTGAGGACATAATTGAAATTGAAGCTTTCGTCTGATGTGAATTTCTTGCAATGATCCTCCGCGATGGTGTAACCATCCAGTGCATAGCTTAGATCAGGACCCCCCTCGACATCAACTATCGGCACAAGATACAATGCCCAGATGCCATCTGCATCGCCTGAAAGCGCAGTCAGCGCAGGCACGCCCAAGCCTGCCTGCAGAAATCCGGAGTCGCCGCCCCATTTTACATTATCAACATCGATTCCCTGAAACATGTCCTTTACAAGTGGAACATCTTTTCCCGCCTGCGTTGACAGCAGAAGTCCGAGCGCTGCCAGTTCTGTTTGCGATATGCTGCCCTGCGAAGCAGCAGGATCATTTTCGCCTGTCAGAGGAAGCAGCAGATTATTGCCGGTCTCCTGGCTCGCTTCCCTGGAAATCTTTTCTCCTACAACAAATTTTATTTGCGTGAGCCTCAAGCCGCTGCAGATCGAGTCTATTTTATTTGCGACCGTCTGCCCCCATGCAGCATTTCCGTATTTATCTTTCATGTGCAGAAGCAGCGGATATATTTCAACCGTGATAGAAGGTTTGCACGCGCCTTTGTATCGTTCAACGCAGCCGGCGCTTGTTCCGCTGTCTGACATCATTGTCTTCTCGCTCAGTCTTCCAGTCACCCGTATATCCTGGCCAGCTGTTATATTGACAAATTTTATTATTCCTCCTGATGCACTCGACGCAGGCGTTATGTTGGTTATTTCTATTATGAGATCGTTCGGAAGCGTTAATTCGGAAAATTCCAGTGCGCCGCTGTAAGTGAAATTGAAATCCAGCGTAGGGCTGGAATTGTCGAGATAAATTTCATCCCCGCTGTAGAAGGTGGTGTTTATCTGATTTCCATTGATGGTGTCTATCATTATAGGAGAATTCATCCTTATTGAGAACACGTGAATGCCCTGCAGACCCGACGACCACGGGCCGCCGAATGTTATCTGGCACCTGCCGGTATTTTTCTTTGGATCGAATTTGAATGATGAATAACTGTCTCCGTCAAACATCCTGAAGAAATCCTGAAAGTCATCGGCCTTGTTTAAGCACCCGCCGCTGATGATCTTCAGCCCGCTTGCCTGCGCAGTGTTTCCGTTTGCAGCGATCAATGTAGGCGTGGTACTTCCCGCAGTCCCTGTGAATTCCTGAAACTCCTGCGCAAAGCCAGGAACCGCGAGAACTAATGCTACTAGTATTGCCAAAACGCTGATCAAAATCTTACGATTATTGACTCCGGATCGATTTTTCAAAACCTCACCTTTACATTGCTTGAAACTACAGCTTCGTGCACCCGATTACCTCGGACATTATTTCGCCCAGATCTGAATCATAGGATGCTCTTGAATCAGGATTGTAGTAATGAACGCTCGTCTGATATACGCCGCCAATGAAAACGCTCTTCTCTATGAAAAAATAATTGTCGGTTTCCTGCGATGAATATGAAATGGTATTGTCTTCGCACTGGAACTTGTTTGTAGCAAAGTTCCCGGTAGGCAGTATTGAAGAAAGACTGCACCCTGATAGCGTTCCGGCTGCGAAATCAAGGGTCGTTGTCTTGATCGTTGTTCCGCTTATGCTGACATTCACCAGTTTTCCGCCTGTATCATCAAACATCATGCCAGAAACATCCGGATCATGGTTCGCGAGAAGCTGCTTGCAATAATTCTCTGTAAATTCCTGCTTCACGAAATGTGCAGCAGGGTTCTGAATCTGGCCCAGTTGGTTAGACACAGCAAATATCATCAGAATTATAACTATCAATGATATGATACCTACCATAGCATAGGTAAGTCGCCTTCTATCCCGAGCTTTCATGCTTATACTTTATTTTTGGCGTTATAAAAGGTTTTTATCATGGCGATCCTTGACCCTGGCAGTCAGGCGATGTCTGGTCCTCGCCTGTGTCGCTGCTGCACACGCCGTCGCCAACGCAGAAATGGGTTCTGTAAGTGTAATGGAAGGTCGGTCTTGGATTGGTCTGCCAGTTCTCGCAGCAGAAATTATGGTAATTCCCGCTAGCATCCCTCGAATTTGGATCCGGATTGACCGTGTCCACGCCTGCAATGCAGAAGCTGTTTTTCTGGTAATCGCTCTTGTACCCTGAAAATGATCTTGCACCGCTGACGCACTTGTACGATGCAACGCCTCCGCCACTGCTCACATCATTGCTGCCAAGACCAGAAATCTTCGTGTTGCATCCGTATATTTTCCCGCCAGAACACAATAAGTCGTTGTCCCCATCCTCTGTCCAGGAGCGCCTCTCGTCGGCGCTAGTGCAGTTGAACGCAGCCAGCTGGTCTCGCAGCCTGAATCTGAGAGTCAAAGCCTTTTTGTTGAATTCCTTCCGGGTCTCATCGTAGATATAATATCTTCCCTCGTAGTTTTCATGCACAACAGAACCCGTCTCCCAGCGGACAGAATACTTGCAATTCTGTATGTCGCACGGGCTGCCGTCGCCGCAGCCGCTGAAATAATTTATCGCGCACGCAGCCTGGTTGCATAGATTCTCATTGTCTCTGAATACCTTCACGTCAACATGATCGCAGCTTGATATGTGTCCGACCTTCTGGCCGGCAACCACCTGCTGCCCAATGCTAACATCAACGGTTATATGTCCGTATGAGAAAATAATTCCGCGGTCCCCGTTCTGTCTTATCCACACAGCGTCGCCGCATCCCTGCCAGCCAGAAACAATATTCACGACAGTCCCGCTCATTGCAGCAGGAACAGAACTTCCTCGCAGAAGGTCAAATCCATAGCCGAGATTTTCATTGCACGACTCAGCGCTGTTTCTATAATCCTCATATCCGCTTGTAATCGCCACAACCTGATTATACCGGTTAGCAGCCTGCAGCATTCTTGAATAATCCTGCGCACTCATCGCTCCGTTAAGTCCTATGTCAGAAGTCCCCTGCGATTCCTGATAACAGTTGCCGCAGTCAGAGTCGCATACGAAACTGCTTGCTCCAGGCAGCTTCGCATCCTCGAACAATCCGGACGGTTGGCATATCTGCGTCTTGCCCCCGCCATAGCCGTATTTCGTGCATGTGTACTTGCCTACATTCTGTCCATTGCATTCGTCAACAAATTGGACAACTTGTTTCAGAACGTCTTCTTGTTCAGCGCCGCCAACTCCCCCTGCAACGCATGATTTCCAACTATCATATTTGTTCCAGATATCTTCACAGTATGTTATGCCCTGATATTCACACCTGCCAAAATATGGTCCTGCAATTGCATCAATAAGCTCTCGTCCACTCTTGCCCTTTTTGAATCCGTTTTCAGCAAGCCTATGCATAAAAGCGATCCCGCAGAGAATATTTGTTTTTGGATCAAACAATTCTTCCCTTGTTCCACACTCCGGATGCGCGGATGGCAGTATCTGCATCAGTCCTATTGCATCCGCAGAAGAAACTGCCTTTGAATTGAAGCCGCTTTCCTGCTGGATCACCGCAGCAACCAGAGCCTGCGGATTGTTGACGCCGAAGTCATACAGCGGATATTCTGCAAGCGCCGAGTCAATCATTCCCGCATACTTGTTGTACCTGTCAACATAGTCGTCGCACCCCAGTCCTGAATGCGCGGAACTGGCAGAGCCCGAATACATTGTTCTGCTGCCCTCCACGACTGACACGCCTGCATCGTAGAAAAGAATCAGCCCGGTCAGATCATTGTTTGCCCTGGCAGTTGCATCGACATCTATTTTTGCCCAGGCATCTGGATTGAGAAGTGAATTCATGTCAGACACGGTGTTTGCATATTCGTCCTGCACATATCCTGTTATATCAGAGTTTTTGATGAATCCTATATTCTGGCTGTTGTCGTTTTCCTTCTTGATCATGGCAGCCTTTGATACAGCCATCCAGCCGACCTTGACCATCTTTGCAAGCAGTGTGCTCACAGACGCGCTTGATTCTATTGGAGAATTTTGTATGCTTGCATCAGGGCCTGATATTACGCTCACATTTTGCCTGATATCGTACGATACAGCGTCGTAAGCAGGCCACGCCGATATCAGCGCAAGATCATTGATGTTGATGCTTGCAGGCCGGTTGTTCATGAAAACATAAACGTTGGACTTTGGTATGCTGAAGTAGATTCTTCTCATGATGAGATTGATGAAATTTTCTATGTTTTGGTTATTGGGAAGGCATATTCCGCCGCTTGTTCCTGCGCATCGGTCTCCTCCCTCGGGAAGTCTGTAGTTATTCGCAGCAAACTTGGTTCCGTCGAACCAGTATGCCTCAGTCAGTGCAGCCTCCGGCAGATTCGTGAGCTTTGGATGCGCACTGAGCTCGAAGCCGTAGAGCGCAGATTCGTAAATCGCCTGAACCATTGAAGTGTGCCAAGTCACGCCAAGCGACAATTCCAGATTAGAGAACGTGTTCTTTGCAAGAAAAATATCCTGTGATGACCAGACGATTTTTTCCTCGATTATGCTGGAATACAGCACGGTTGCACTGAATGCGATAACCATGCCCAGTATGAATATCGAAAGTATTACAGCATCGACTGACACGCCTTTATTTTTCATAATCATCCACCGATCTCTATGTTGAGATATCCGACAATTCCGCCAGGACTGAAGCTGTCATTGCGCCAGAGGAAAGGAAGGCTCACTGCGCCTGTCAGCCCCTTCTCTCGCTGAAGCCATCCGTCAACATCAAGAGGCTTGCAGCATATCTCATACTCTTTGCACATTCCGAGTGCATCCACTTTTTCCCTGCCAGGAGCGCACGCCTGTTCTGGCACGATTCCTCTTACAGCTTCGCCGCTGAGCACGCCGGTTGCAGTCAGGATAGTTGTTGCAAGTTGGAATTTGAACAGCGGACTAATTAGAAATCCGCCAGCGCCTCCTGCAAGAAGCGCGTACTTGTTTGTATAGTAAGCTGCCTTCGAGCCGACGCAAACCCCCTCCTGATTTATTCCGCACGCAGGCAGTACGCATTTGTTGTTCTGAGAATCGTATGCACCGTCGCAGCCATCAACGCTTATCACGGTCTCGCTTGGCTTTGGAGCAAAGCTCTTCACAGGACCCTGAAAATTATAATCCTCTCTGCAGCATCTGTACAAAAGCAGATCAAGATCATCCAGGTGAGTTCTTCCACGCTGGCATGTTAAATGAATCTTGGATTCGTAGTATGCGATGACAGGCGGATTCGCATCAAGATTTCCGCAGAAATTAGGAAGCGATGAGGTCTCGCTCAGGGTTTCGTTCTTGCGGTCCCTGTTGGTCAGGGACACCTTCCATATCTTTGCGTAATCGCCGTATCCCTGCATGAATACACTTATGTCATCCGGAAGATTTTGGGTCTTGGCCTTTTCAGTATCCTGGGTTATCAATGTATCGAGAACCTGCTCGGCAACTGTGCGCTCGCTGTCGTGCATCCTGAGCATGACCTGCGAAGCAGCAAACGGCTTGGCGCTAAGCTGCGTCAGGCTCATGACATAATTGACCCTTTCGCCATGCGCCTGAACAAGCTTGAATAATCCGAAAACAACCGCTGCGGCAACGATTACAATTGTGATGGTAGTTATAACGATTGAAAACAACTGTCCCTTGTTTTTCATCTCAAATCCTCCATACTTTTTTCTCAAATAAAAAAATTAAGAGAAGATTTTTTCTTTTTTATGATTTTTTAATTGAAAGTCAAACATTCTTCTCCTGCTTTCCTATACCCCTTTTATTTCTGTGCCCTCACAATGACCTGTTGCGATGAGTTGTCATAATATGCAGACCAAACATCGCCTTCATTATATTCGACAGTGGTTATGGTGAAGTTTATTCCCCTCATCTCCCTGCAATTTACTGTTCCGGCATAGCAGAGGAAATCCCCTGCTTTCTCGGCGAACACGCATTGCCACGGGAAACTGCCGAAATGAAGGCATGGAAACACCGCGGTTTTATTTTCATGATGCAACCACGCATTCTCTATCATGCAGCTCAGGGTGCCGATATGAGTATCGTACACCGTTATAATCATAACCCCTTGTCTGATAACGCCGTTTTCATATATTCCTATTATATAATTCTGCGTTGAAACAGTTTCGCCTTCAAGAATATCTCCGGGCGCAACAGCTTCTGTCGCTCCATACCCAAATTTCCATCTCTCTCTCCATTCAGCGCCTTCCTGTACCTCGAATCTTGCGTTGTAAACATACTTGCAGTTTCTGAAAGGTATCTGCTGCTCCTCGATGTTCTGAATGCTGTCAAGCTTCGCTGCATCAAATATCCATCTGTCTACTGTCAGTTCTGATTTTGACAAGTCGTCTGCTATCTCAAAAGCAGCCCTTTCTGTATCGCCGCTTTTGACAAGGGCATTGAATGAGAAAAACATGGAGATTATCAGAAGCGCGGCAGCTACGAATATTATTGTCCTCATGATGTACATTATGATATCTATCGGGCTCGTTATCTCCTGCATTTCAGGCATTCGATCAATATTATTTGTGTTTCGCGGTTTTTATGGTCATCCAATGAAATAATTTGATATATTTTCATTGGTGACCATATGTGAACCAAATAAGTATAATATTTTCAAGTCGGTATTTATTTGGTTCACTATATCCTATAGAAAAATCGGATATTCATTTGAATTTCACTGCCGTGAAAGGAATTGAAAATCTATAAACTATAAAATACTCTGAAGCCAAATAACCCTATGGCAAAAAGACGTGCTGTAAAAAAGACCCCGGAAAATAACAGGGGGATCTTTTCAGTCGCAAAGCTGATGATAGAGATAATACTCCTCGTACTTGCCCTGGTTCTGCTGTTCAATATAGTCAAGAATTTCTGGATACCCTACGAACAGCAGGCGCATATTACAGCGCAGGCAATGGCATCTGCCATAGACAGGGCCTGCGCAGGCGACACGGTCTCTGATTTCAAGCTCGAGCTCAATCAGCCCCGTCCAGTTGATTTCGCAGGAACTGTAAAGTTTCTGCCCAAATACATGATGAAAACCACGGGAGACCCCTATTTTGTTATCTACTATGAAAACTTCCCTGTGGGCGAAGCCATCGACTGGGAAGTTTATGACAGCCTGAAAAGGAGAGCAATTGTTCCGATAGACAGTTCTTCTGTGAGCAGATACAACAGCGCAAACGATTACCTGACGCAGATATTCCTTCCGGACAAAACCGATTACGCCCAGGTACAGCCCGGTAATACAGTGATAAATAATATTTTGCTTGATGACGTGCGCGGCCAGCAGCAGTATGTAAAAAACACGACTGAAAATATACCAGGTTCTGTGGGAAAATGGGAGGAGGATACCTATTATAAATTCCTCAGCTACACCGCGCTCACAATGCAGGACAAGACAGCGATTAAATACAGGACCTGCGCTGACAATGCATTGTGCCTCAAGACCCGCGACGGCGTATATGTATATCCCCTGAAAAACTGCGCCCTGAACGGATATGATTACATTCAGTTGCAGGTGCAGAAACCGGAGAATGAAATCAGCACAATGTGGGAGCTGGTCAAAGACGCAGGCATAATCGGATGCGCAACATCGCCGATAAACTGCGCGAAACTGATCTTCAAAGGCGGCAGGGGCGCTTTGAATCTTGGAAAAAGTCTGGCAGGAGGGTTTGGAGAAAAAGCAGCTGCTAAGAGCGCTATGCAATTTTCCAACATAGCTCCATGGGCTCAAGCAGAAGAGGCATCCGGGTTTTTGAGAGGTGTTGGAGGAGTTAGTACATCAGTAGAGGCTGGAGGAGCAGCAGCAGGAACAGGCGCTGCAGAAACAGCGACAGTCACTGCAGGAATAGGCACGGGTGCAACAGTTGCGATCGTGGCCGCCGTTGTTGTTGCAGTCATTGCAGGGGGCGCCTGGGCAACCTATGAATGGGGACTCCAGCAGGATTTCGATTTTTATATCACGAGCCCGTGCTCCGGCAAGCTGAAGATCGAACCAGGGACCTGCCAATGCGAGGATTCTCTGGGATTACTGAATAATATATTTGCTGGAAAGAATGTAGGAACAAATTGGGACATCTATCAATTCAACACAGACCATACAAAACTTGAAAAAGTGGGCCAGCATACAGCATGCCTGCACAGATTCGCAGGAACAGAGAATGGCTACCAGTCAAAAACAATAGACAAGTGCATAAAAATTACCCTGGAACAGGACAGCGCGAATCGTTGCGTTTCTGACAATATAATCTTCGGACTCGGGTTCAATCCAGTTACAGACACAACGGAATACGTGCGCCAGCCTGCCAATGCATTCGTGCTCAAGGAAACAGCGCCCATAGAAGAAAAGAATCTGCTGGGAGTAGTCAAGCTTTGGTGGTCGTGGCCTAGTTAGACAAAATATTTTTTTGATTAAACTTTTTTGCATAATTTGAAAATAACTAATAACTATCAGAGCGAAGCGAATATATGAGTCTTTAATTGGTGTAATATCATATTATTTTCAAACATGGAGGAAAAAGTTTAATGGAGACAGAAGTTTTCGTATCCACCCAGAATATCATAATAATGTTAGTTGTGATTGCGGTTATTTTCTTGCTGGCATGGGCAATATACTCGGGAACACTTCCTTTCTATGAACGCCTTGAGAAGGCACAGATGCTTGGCGCAGTAAAGTATCGCGGCGAGCTTAAGATTACTGCATGCAGCAACGGGCAGATTGTAATAAACCAGTCAGACCTCTACCACGAACAGGACAAGTACGTTGTGGCAATACCGATAATAAACGTAGGGAACAAGCCCATCCAGGCCAGAGAAAAGACAATAGAAATTCCAGGCGTGCGGACCATGACCTTTGACAACACTGGCCCGCTGACAGACCCAGTCATTATAGATCTCACGTTCTGGAGGAATTCTTCCTGCGTCCAGAGGGAATACGACAACGTGATCAATTCTCCTGACAAGAAATACTATGACTTTTTGATATCAGCATCCTATTGCCGGGACTTTTACTCGGCATACACGCTCTATGCTAACGTGAGCAAGACCTGTTGAGGCGACATATGATCCGTGAAGTATTGGAAGAATATACCGTGCCTTTCATAATAATACTGGTTGTAGCAGCTCTGGTTTTGGTATTTTATTTTATGTTGTATCCGCAGTCGCAGTCGAATCTGAACCAGATCGCCATCCTCACAAGATCGTTATTGCGGGTAGGCTAGCAATCTTTAATTAGTCTGACGCATTATACTCAACGGAGAGGAAAATATGGATCTTATGAAAATCCTGATAGCAATCATCATATTCGTCATACTGTTGTTCATATCAATCTCGATTCTCACAGGAGTGTATCCAACCTTCAAGAATGCCCTGGGAAACATAACATGCGGGCTCTTCGGTTGCTAGCATGCCTGGGCCTGAAAGACAATCATGCCATCGGATTTGGCAAGAGTGATTTTTTTCACAGAAAACGCGTCGCACTGGAACTTGATGTAGTCGTCGTCTGTTGCCTTGCACGGGGTATTCATAGAAATCATGGATTGATCCCTTGGCACGTTGAAGTACGCATCAGCGCTGTTTCCGGATGAGACGGCATTGACATAATTGCTGTATATCTTCACATCGCATTTCATTTTCGGAAGGCCAATGGCATACACTGTTCCGTCAGGCGCGTTCTCAAGCATATTGATGCCTGATGCAAAATCCTGCGCCACGAATTTCGCCTGTGTTTTCACGGTTTCGTTTATCGCCGCTGACACAGGGCTGTAGAACGCTATTATCAAAACCAGGGTTAGCGCAATCGTTATAGTTGCCCATATGAGTCCCCAGATAGTTGTTATGATGCATCACCTTCTTAGAATATTGTTATTACACCAAATAAATAAACTGATCTTGGTTTTTATCGGTTTTCATCATCATGGGCAATATACCCGGCAGCAGGTGCGAATTATTTCCTGATCGCTTGCGCCTGTGCGGCAGCTGCACACAGGATTGCCTACGGGCTGGTTGCACATCAGTTTTATATTAGAAACTGCATTCTGCACATTTTGCCGTATGGTTATGTCCAGACTCTGATAATCGCATGATGCCGCCTTTGTTATATACTCAAGACAGCTTCCTGTCAGCTGCTGCTGGAGCTGGTCAGCTGTCTGCTTCTTTTCGCCCCATACGCCAAGAAAATAGGTTGTCAGTATAACAAGAACCATGACAGCGAGTATGATTACGACAATTGTTTCGATTGGCAGTGCCATGCCCTTCCGCATTCTTGAAACTCTCATGATATGATATTGTTTCACTACAATATAAAATGCTTCTATGATATTAACAAATTCTGTCTTCTGATCAGGTTTCAGACAGATTCTGCAGGATAAAAAAATATCACTGGGGAACGCACGGGCTCGTTATCAAACTATCGCTGCTGGATCCGACCGATGCATCAAGATCGAATCCGCCAAGGAACAAATCCAGGCATGATTTTTTGGAAAACCTGTCAGGATAATCACATTTATTGAGGTCGAATGTGTTAAACACGTCCAGTTTCCAAAACTCTACATAGATGCTGTCCAACGGCACGGCAGATCCGAGCGCGTCAGTTTCCACATTTATTTTCACGCAGCATATTTTATCCTCGCCGCAGTCAACGTCGTCATTTATCGTCTGAGAATTTTCGCTGCAGACAGTATCGCCGTCTGATGCAACCTTAGGAATTTGCACGCTGATAGTCCCGCCGCACATGTCAAATTTTTGCGAATCCCCGCCTCTCAGGCTGAACGATTCCTTTTCAGGCAGCCTCTGCGTGCATTCAATGTAGAAATAAGCCTTGCACACGTTTGTTCGGTCAGCAACCCATCCGCCTGGCGACAGGCTTGCCTTGATTGAATAGTTTCCTAGAATCAATTTCTGGCCGTTTGCGAGCGGGCCGTTGAATTTCTTACGGGTGCTGAAATTGAGGGTAGGGTCCGCGGCATTCTGTATCGGAACATCCACTGATATTTTCTGGAGCTGGTTTGCTGTCAGCTCTATGCCGCCATTGAAAACCCTCATGGTCCTGCCCTTGTAGCTGACAAGCATTGTCACCCTGACAGAATCATTATACTTTATTCCAAGCCCGTTGATTGAAACATCATATGAATGCACATCGCCGGGGGATGCGCTTATCTTCACATCGGCTTTCTCCGCTATCTCCATATACGAATTCGTTGGTGATATGCCGCTGGAAATTTTTTGTTCAAAAATATGAAGATTCGGAACTATCAGAAAAACAATCACCAGAACAACTATTGCTATCGTGAACGATAATAGAAGTACGAACAACGAAAGTCCTTTCATAATTAACTATATGAATTTGGATATTAAAGAATGTTTTCTGGAATTTGTATAGATATCAGGCTACATAGCTGTGCAGGTAGCTGGTCCCGCCTCCTAGAAACTGTTCCAGGGAAACCTGGCCCGTTAAAACAGGCCAGAATATGTAAAGCGCCACTGCTGCGGCTACCACAAAGAGAAGAGCCGTGACCCAAAAGTCAAATTCTATCTTGCCTTTTTTTCTCATGAATATTCCAGCTCCATTTTATCCGAATACTGCAGTAAACTGTTTGGTCGCCAAAAATAATGCGCCGATAACAAGGAGCGCAAAAAGCAGTATCAGAGCATACTTGAATAAGGCGTCCATATCATCATCCTGTTATCGCGGCCAATGGACCAAATACAATAAGTGTTCCATAGACAGTTATCGCATATATAATGGTTGCCATTATCAGCGTCTGCCCGGTCTTGTAGCCACGCTCGGTTGGGTCCTCGCCGCTTTCTATTCCAGTCATCAGGTACATCAGCAAAATGACTGATTCTACTAAATATATGCTAACGACCATTATAAATTGGAATGGAGTTACGCCCATCTTATCGAATCCTATTCCGCTGAAAAGATTTGCAAATCCTCCTGCCCCTCCGGCTCCTACCCCTGTAAGAATGGTCTTTGAGCTGAGTTCCTTTATTATCCTTATGATTATGACAGCCATGGTGGATATAACGCCTGTTATCAACGGCGTTAGCATGTATGACTGGAACTTGAGCGAGCTGGAGACATCGCTGAGAGCTTCCCTTACCTGTTCCTGCGTCCTGTGAAGTCCGCGCAGATATTTTGCCATCGAGAACATCGCACTGCTCGCGACAGTGACGCCCTTTTTCGCAGATTCTGTAACGGTTTTCATCACTGATTTTATCAGGACAGACGGATAGTATCTTATTGCGCCGTATTCCCTGTCAAAAAACGCCTGCTCTATGGTCATTCCGAATTTCCTCATGTTGGTGAGCGCATGTTCAAACATCTCCTTGATGCTGAGGCCCGCCATCTTCTTTGTCGCGGCCTCCATTGCAGTCTCTATGGGTATGCCCCCGACAACAGAATTTCCGAGCTGGAACATAGCTTCCTGGAATTCGTCCTCCATTTTCTTGATCTTATTTTTGAGCGCAATCCTCTGCGAATTCAGAATCAACAGATAAGCAGCCGGTCCCAGGGTGACGCCGAATGTTATAACAAGAGAAGGTATTATCCCCTCGGCAGAGTTCCCGGTTTGTGTAGCCACAACAGTTTCATTATAATATAAAAACCCGCCGATTGCTATTACAAGCACGCTGAGCATTATTGCGATCGGAAGCACCGAGACAACTCTTTTTGATTTTCCGATGTATATCTTTCCAGGTGGCGGCAGGTCTGGATGTTCTGAAATATTTATCTTTCCATACGTCGCAGGCCTTTTCTCCAGGGTATTAATTATGACAAAAAATAATATCAGCGGAAGCGCAAGATCATAGATGATGAAAAGTATCATTATTGATACGCCTAGGAACAGCGCAATCACAGGGAACAGGACGAGTCCCATCACAGGCAGTATCATACCCATGGCGTTTATTATTATCATCGGCATCTTGAGCTCCTGGACATAATGCCTGGCGCTTTCTCTGTTGCCCTCAAGTATGACCCTAACGGCTTCGTCAAGCATCGACAGCCTTCTTTCGCCGGTCTGTTTGAGTGATGATATCAAGATTTCTATTGTTTCCACGAATTCCTTGTTTTTTTTCCATCTGTTTGCGTAGTCAAGCAGCGCATCATTTATTGAAAGGTAGTTGCCTATCCTCACATCCCACATGAGCTTGCGAAGTTCTCCGGAAAGCGGTCCTGAAATATTTCTGGATGCAAACTCGACTGCATTCTCAAGGCTCGGATTGTTTCTCATGTAGATGACCATGTAGAGAATAGCCGAAACAATATCTCCGCCGACATCCATCTCATATTTCTTTTTCAGGTGCATTGGAAAAATATACAAATAGATGGCAACCGGTACGGATATGAGAAAAATGAAAAATGCCGTGCCTATATCAAGCCCTGGCCCGTATCCAAGGCAGGTCTGCAGTTTGGTGTCGTATGTTCCTGATACGCAAAAAGCATCGGCTTCCTTGCTGGAGCTTACTGCAATTGTTTGTGTGAATAAGTAGTGGCTTAGTAGAAGCATGAATGTCAGGGAACACATGAGGAAGGTCACAAGAAGCGCCAATGATGCGACACCTCTTGGAGTCACGCGAAGATGGCTGAATTCGATAGCCTCCAGTATCTTTTTCTTCGTGGTCTTATCCGGATCGATTCTCAAAACCTTTCCAGAGAAAGCGCATGCTTTTTCATAGAATGTCCTCGGAATCTTGCTGACCAATTCCTCTTCCTTGAACATTCTGTATTCTCTGGATACCCGCTTCAATATCTTCTCTTCCTCTCGCTCTTCTCTGCGTTTTTCCTTTTCTTCATCAAATTTTTCTTTGTTTGATTTTTTTGGCATGAAAATAACCTCTAAATTTATATCCAAGCGAAGCGTACAAAGACCGAAGGTCTTTGACGTCTCAAAGAATGCCTTCTTTGAAGACGTGTGAGCAAGCATCTTCGATGCGCCAGTGAGCTAGCTGAGCGCGGAAGAAGCCTATAAATTACCTTTCAGCCACTTCAGCCAGCGCTCATATATCATCTTGCTGTCCAATCCGCCAACCTCTCTCTTGACCACATCTGATATGATATGGAATTGTGAATTTGATTTCGACACGATTTCAGCTTCTAGAATATTGGGATTTTTGGATGAATAATCCACGATCGTCTGCAGTATCTTGGTCCTTAGCTGTATACTATCCCACACAGCCTCCCAGTTTGATTTCCATTCCCTAACTCGCGATGCAATATCATTGAGTATCTCCGATTCTCCCATGAGCAGTGTCTTTGTGGGCTTCAGCATGTCGTCCTTTGCAGAGTATTCCAGAAGATCGACAAACCCTCCTTCCAGCATCGGATCATCCTTCCAGTGCTTTCTGACCTCTGTCAGTCCAGTGACCCTTCTATACATATGAATCATGTCCGGAGAGCGAAGCGTGTTGCATATCAGTATCAGATCCATTGCCTTGAACGATGTCGGGGGCACCTTGAGATCATTCACAACCCTGTCGAAAACCCCGAATGCAGAAGCGCCGTGTATTGTTCCGGCAACAACGTTCGCCAGCGCGCCTATTCTCATGGCCTCGAAGAGTGCAAGCGCTTCCATGCTTCTTACCTCTCCGAGAATCAATGCAGAATCCCCGAGACGTAGCGCGGTTCGCAGCGCCTCTTCTGCAGGAAGCTCTGTTTCAACGCGTGTGATAACCGAGCGGGATTTCATCCTTTCAATGTTGAAGCCCAGGTCTCTGAGAGCAGTTCCAGGAAGTTCTAACGTGTCTTCTACGACAAGCTGCCTTATCTTCGGCATAATTTGCACCATGCAGCTTCCCAGGAAAGAAGATTTTCCGCTGCCCCTTGTGCCGGCTATGAGAATCGTTCTGGCGCCGTCTATCATGAACCACATGAGGCCTGCCGAGAATGAGTCCAGCATCCGTGTTTTTATGAACAGAGGAAATGTCCACGGCTTATCCCTATGTCGTCTGAAAGCAAATCCAAGGCCGTCGACTGATAGCGGTCTTGATATCGCAGCAACTCTGGCTCTGCCGCCTGCGACCGTAATCTCGGTGTCGAGAACAGGATTGGCCTCGTCAAGCGGTCTACCGCTCTGCATTCGGAATCTCGTTGCCCAGGATTCTGCATCCTCGTTGCTGGGAATTATGTTTGTTTCGCATTCCTGATGATCGCCGTGGAATAAGAATACAGGAAGGTTTCCTATCGGAGAATTTATCAAAACGTCTTGTACTTTTTCATCTGCCAAAAATATTTCCAAAACTCCCAACCCAGCAGTATATCTTGCCAGAATATTCGCAAGTCTTTTCAATTGATTTTCATTCACGCTGACATTTGTAGTTTTGGCAACTTCGCGCAATAAATCAAGGCTGATATTATATATATTTTCTCTAAACTTTTGAATTTCTGTAATTTCAGCTTCTCCAGGAGCATGCCGTCCGAGATATCTTCTGGCAGTATCGAGTAAAGAATATTCATCGGAATTCAGTTTGAATTCCGGTGCATTCATTTGATAAAGCATTCTCACACTATCAGGTATTTTATAAATCTCAATTTCCACATCCTTTTCTATTGAATAGCGATCAATCAATTGTGCATTAGCAGGCGGCATTATATTAAATCGTGTATACATGAAAGTTGGTCTTGCAGTTGGATTGAAGATTTTTCTATAAAAAGATCGTTCCTTGTATTCTGCATTTTTTCCCATCTGAATAAGTTTGCATTCGTCTAAAATATTCATCAGTGGAACGAGAGAATTTTCTATATAATGATTTATGCACAATGCACAAAGTGTATCATTTTTTGCAATGGACTGTTCATGGACTCTTTCGCCTGACTGTATTTTTTTTATCTTTATTTTTTCATGGCGAATCTCTCTTATGATAGTATGATACGCTGCAAGCGGGTCAAATCTGATATCATCCAATAGTCTTCTTAAAAAATTTAGTCTATCCGGAACGCAGGCATCGCACTCAGGTGTTCTTATAACATTTTTTATGGAAACGATCTTGCCTTCCTGAATCCTTATCAGGGCAAAAGCTATCTCCAGGAGCAGCCTTGCCTCTTCAAAGCTGTACTCGTACTCTCTTTCTGCCATCACGACAATGCGGGTTATCTGCTTTATTTCCATCAGCTTATCGATGACAGCAGCCATGCAATCCCGGCAGTCCTCTATATTCTTGCCATGTATGCAATCAGGGCACTCTACCTTGAGCAGCAGGTTTTTCTCATCGAATTCGAATCTGCATGTATGCGGAATTTCAATCACCTCTTTTACGTTTCTTCTTTTGTTCGAGCTCTTCCTTCATGAAGAACTCCACCTGTTTCGAGAGTATCATTCCTCTCTCTTCACAGTAACTCATGTATTCGTCATAGATTTTCTTGTCTACAGAAAGCGTTACCTTTTTTTTGCTCTTGCCATCACCGATGCCCATCGCAAAACCTTATGATATGTACATATACTTACAAGTAAATAATAGGATGTATTTGTATTTCCAGGGTATTTAATGATTTCGGAGGAAGAAAAATGCGGAGAATTTCCTTTTATTGTTTGCTTTCTTAGATCAATCATGAAAACCAAGATTATTTCGATCAGGAATTTTAATGCATTATCAGAAGCTGTCAGAGTCCTCAGAAGAGGAGGTATTATAGTCTATCCGTCAGAATCCTGCTATGGCCTTGGCGCCGATGCTACAAGTCTAGCAGCAGTAAAAAAAATCCAAAAACTCAAGAAGCAGTCGTCCAGAAAACCCATATCAGTTATATTGGATTCTGAAAAAACAGCAAAAAAACATGCCGAATTGAATCCAACAGCTAAAATAATGATAAGAAAACTGATGCCAGGACCTATCACAATTATTTGTGCTCGCAAAGGAAATGACCGATCAATAGGTTTCCGAATACCTGGAGATAGATTTTCCCTGAAATTGGTTAAAAAATTCAAAAAGCCGATTACAGCTACCTCAGCAAACATTCATGGCAAGCCAGCCATCTATAATATATCTGAGATAAGAAAGCAGTTTGAAGGGAAAGTTGACCTTATTATTGATGCCGGAAATCTAAAAAGACGAAAATTATCTACAGTATTTGATACCAAAACCATGAAGATATTAAGAAAAGGCGCGGTTTCTGAAAAGAAAATATTGAAGATAATAAATTCACATCAATGAACTATGATAATCTTCACATAATTGTGAAGATGAGGAGTTTTCATTTCTACATTAGAGAACTCCTATAATCCCCGAATTTCTTGATTTTTATTATTTTTATGCCTCTTTTCCTGATTTCTTCTGTGAATTCTTTGTTCATTTTTTGATCATATCCCAATGTGACAATATCAGGTTTGAATTTATCAAGGACCCTTTCCCATCTGTCGGCGTATCCCACGATGATTTTATCCGCGATTTTTAATTTTTCCAACTGCTTCTTTCGTATCTTTGCAGAAATAGCATTTGGTTTTTTATTATTTTTATCGTTTGCAATCACAACGTATAATTTATTTCCAAATGATTTTGAGCGCTTTAAAAAATATTCATGGCCGGGATGAATCTTATTAAAAGTTCCGCCGCATAAAATAATGGTTTTCTTCTTTGGCTTCTGGTTCGAAGCATCGGGACCCATTGGTAATGATTCCATAATAATATTTTTCTTTAGAACAATATAAAAGAATTTTTGATAATTTCCAGTCGTGAAAAGAAAATTATCCCCATTTCTTTAACGCCTGTGCAAGCTCAACATGCTTCCCAAGCCAATAATAAGATGACCATGAATTTTATATACCAGTAAGAACAAATATATACTATATGATTAT
>Ga0315274_10003537_pt1 | contig 23220 bp, 19 predicted proteins | sample YL17G02_20_MG_FD_203700 | JGI IMG/M metagenome (GOLD analysis project Ga0315274, IMG submission 203700) | Sediment microbial communities from Yellowstone Lake, YNP, Wyoming, USA - YL17G02_20 | ecosystem: Environmental > Aquatic > Freshwater > Lake > Sediment | place: USA: Wyoming | collected...
GTCACTGACAGTCATGGCGCAGTCTCGACGGCCGATAGCTACGTCGACGTCTGGACGTCACTGTATGATGCATGGCTCTCTGACAGCGACATCAAGTTCGACCCAGAGTGCGTATCCGAAGGCTCGCCAGTGAGGATCTCGGCGAGAATTCACTGTGATGTGGCATCGGATTCGATACCCAGCCTGACGGTCCGATTCTATGACGGTGACCCGGACGTTGCTGAGAAGCAGATTGGCCCGGACCAGGTGATCAGCGACCTCGGGCCTGGGGATAGTCGTACGGTCCAAGTTGACTGGGTCGTCCCTGACAAGAACGCACACGAGATCTATGTGCGGATTGACCCCGAAGGGGAGATCGAAGAGTTCAACGAGGACAACAATGAAGCTCACAAGACTCTATGGTGTCCCTACATCAATGCTTGTATAGACATTGACCCCAACACCCTGAACTTGAAGAGCAAGGGACAGTGGATAACCTGCTACATCGAGTTTTGTGACCCCATCGGGTACGATGTTGCCAACATCGATATTTCGTCCGTGAAGCTGAATGGCGTGGTGCCCGCGGAACCGCGGCCATCGGCGATCGGCGACTACGATTCAGACGGAATTCGTGATCTCATGGTCAAGTTCGACAGAGCTGCTGTGCAGCGCGTTCTTGCTGTTCCTCGTCGTCACGTGGCAATCACTGTGACGGGGAAGGTTGGTGCGTATGAGTTCAGAGGGGTTGATTACATAGACGTAATCAACCCGCCTGTTCTGCCCGGGGACGAGACTCCCTCGGTGGACGTCGTCTCTCTCGACACCTATCCAAACCCGTTCAACCCCTCGGTGCGAATTGCGTATGGCGTGCCCAGTCACGCAAGGGTTCTCGTGCAGATATGGAGCATCGACGGTCGACTCGTTCGCACTGTAGAGGACGCAGAGAGATCCACGGGAATGTACACGGCGGAGTGGAACGGGAAAGACCAGGCGGGCAGGGATGTTTCCTCTGGTCTGTACTTCTGCAAGTTGACTGTGGGTAAGGAGGTCCTGACCAAGAAACTGACCCTGCTTAAGTAACGAACGTTTTCGCATTTTCTGCCGTTCTCTTTTGCCTCTCTCTGAGGCACGGTCTTACAACGGGGGGTCGGACAAGGCTGACCCCCTGTTTTCTCTGCGACGTGTCGCATCAGTCGAGACGGGAGGCAAGTGACGTTAGTACAACCTGCGCGAGTCGCGATACATACATCTTGATTTGTTTTTTCATACTCTCCATGACACAGCTCGACGCCATGCCCAGTTGACACCGGAAGATGGGTATGGCGGATTTCACATCTGCGAATGCCGCGCTCCATGATCTTCATTGGGTTGCCGAATACCACACCTTAACGAGGTGCTTGTTGAGAAGCGGCGCCAGCATGAGGGGGCAAGGACATGAGAACCGTTCTACTCACACTGATCCTGTTTGTGATTCTATTCACTGTATCTTCTGCCCAAGCGAACGTGAGACTGACGAACAACTCTGCCGCTTCGGAGCATCCTGTTGTAGCAATTGATTCAGTGGGCACAAACGTGGTTGTGTGGCAGGACAATCGCGACGGAAACTACGAGATCTACTGGAGGAGGTTCACCGAACTGGGCGTACCCCTTACCGGCGAGGTTCGGGTGACGAACACGACCGGTAAGAGCGTGCGTCCCGATGTTTCCTGCGATAGTACAGGCAAGAACTATATCGTCTGGCAAGAAGGCGAGAATGTCAACGGTGTGGGCACAGTCTATTTCTGTGTCCTGGATCGCCATGGTAGCAAAGTACTGGCTCAGGATGTTCAACTGGGGTCACTGTCCGGCTATGCACGCATCTACACGCAACGTAGCGGGATTTCGTCCGTGGTGTGGTTCAAATCTGCTCCGACAGACCAGGACGTCTACTTCAGACGGCTGAGTGCGACAGGGGCCACGCTGTGTGAACAGAGGTTTAACAAGGGAACGCTCGTCTCGCTAAACAAAACCCCGTGCGTGGCTGTGGCAAACGGCACGGCTGCCTTGTATTGGCGTGACTTGGAACCCTTCTCAAACTACATGCTCTATGAAGCAGCAGTTTATGCTAATTGCACCAAGAGTCCTGCTGGGGTGATGTATCCAAACAGCAATGCTCTCAACCCGGACGTGGATGCTCTCGAGACCAGCGGCTCGGTTTGGGTGGTGTTTGATCTTTCGGGAAAGATCTACGAGTTTCTTGGTGGGCAGAATGCTTGCGTGATTTCGAGCCCGTCAGGCAGTGCCACTCTTCCACGGATTGCGTATGATGGCCACAAGAGCTTTGTTGTTTGGCAAGACTCTAGAGACGGCAATAGTGAACTCTACATGTGCCAGTTCGTCGAGGACTGCGAGAGCGAAATAAACGACGTCCGACTCACATCAGATCCCGCAAGCTCCCAGCGCCCCGACATAGCGGTGCCCAAAGATAGCCAAGGCAGGTGGGTGGCTGTATGGCAAGAGGCTCGGGATGGCAACTCGGAGATCTACATGACGGGCTTTGCGATCAGCGAGCACGGCCAATTGGTCGGTCGCGTCACGGAAGTAGGAGGGACGCCGGCGCTTGCTGGGGCCACAGTCACTCTGCTCCAAGGCGATTTGGTCATAGAAAGCACTACGACAGGACCAGACGGTCGCTATATAACAGATCTGTTGCCTTTGGGGACATATACGGTTCGCGTCACGCGAGACTGCTATCGAACGTACGAAGAAAGCGGAATTTCGATCCCGAAGGGATTACCGACTGTAAAGAACGTGGAACTGGAAAGAGGGCCGTTTGTCGCGAAGATTTTCCCGGAGAAACTGGTGGCCGGTGACACGGGAGTGGACGTACTCATTAAGGGAGAGGGACTGTTGGGCGTGGACACGGTCGACTTTGGCACTGACAGCATTGTCGTCAACTTTGTCGCCGTGTGGGGTGACACAGAGCTGCACGTCAATGTGGACCTGGATACGGCCTTGTCTCTCGATACCGTTAGGGTTCAGGCCGAGAACACTTGCGGGTTTCTCAGCACGGAGTACCCACTGCCCATACATTCGTTTCCCCCGAACATTCGGCACCCAAGAGACTACGCCCCGACGTTCTGGTTTGCGCCGGTAGAGGAATGGTTCCCGACCTCGCCGTTTTTCAGGGACCCCGCTGGCGAGACTTACTGGGATTCAGCGCCTTCGCGCAAACAGGCCTATTCGGCCCTTATGCCTAGTCAACGAAAAGATCGAGCCATTGTTTATTACCATGTGTACGGCGATGATACGGATGAACCAGGTGTTCCTTTTCTCAACGAAAACGGTCCCTTGTGCATTGTTTACGAGTACTGGCTCTACTTCATCTACGACGACTTTGTCGAGTGCGAGACGATCATCTGGAACCAGCATTACCACGACTGGGAGAAGTTCTTTGTGTTTGTTGGCAAGGATGACGGAGAGGTCAAGGGAATGGCCGGAAATGCACATCTGGACTTCAATGTGAACAACGTGTATGAGTTTGAAAACGGCCCCCAGGGTGCGTATCACCCGCTCGTGATGGTTGAGTCGGGTGGTCATGCCACATGCCCGGACATGGACGGCGACGGAGAATTCAACTGGGCGGTAGACGTCAACGGGTGCACCGCGCCCCTTGCCTGGGGCATCCAGGATCTGGTCACCAACCGTGATGGAGAAGGCAAGTGCTACGGCCCTGACGCGTCAGAACCGCGGAAGTACCGACTGGTTTCTCTCAGTTCACTTAGACAGGTCGTAGATCCCTTCTTCACCGTAGACATGGAACTGTGGGATGACTCGCGAGAGAATAACTGCACTAACTGCAACAATCTCTCTAAGGCTATCTTCTGGGGCATCAGGGAAGCGGGTTACAGCTACTCTACCACTACCTTCAAAGGGTCCCCTGTTGCTCCTTACGACCCTTCGAGTCAGATGATCTGGGTCTTTCAGCGAGTTTGTGGCTCTGACTGCTGGTATCAGGGGGAACACCCGTTTGTTCTGGCCCACATGCCGATCGAGCATGCGTGGCGAGGAAGTCAGGGGGAATATTTGCTGAACCCTCGAAAGATCCTTGAGAAAGCTCCGCGTGAGTGCTATGGCAGCGTGGCGAAAACCTTCTTGAGAGGCTTCGTGCAGCTCTACCCGGATCCACCCAGTTATTGCGACTTCGCAATCATTGTCAAACATCGAAGCACACTGGAGGGAATAGCAGGTTCCTCAGACCAAGCCGATGCATCCTTTCCTTTCGGTTATGTCAGACCAGGTGCCGATGGGAAGTTGATGTTCGCGAATATGGACGAGGGTGTATATACGTTCCATTTCGATTCTGAAACAATGGCACCATACTGGCAAACATTGCATGTTTCTCCGGAAGACACTCTTCTTGGGGCTGACGGACTCATCTGTCTCGTGCCAGATACATCGTATTTTACGCTTAAAGTCGAGGCGGCGACGAGTTTCGGCGTTCCACTCCCCATGGCAGATGTAGGTTTCTTTGTCGAGCCGGACTCCTTGCTGTTACCCACCCTTGCCGACAGCATGGGTTTGGCCTACGCCTCGCTCGATACTGCTGGTACGTACAAGGTCACGATTAGTTATTACGACTATCAGGATTCAACGCTGGGCATACGTGGGTCGTTCGGCGATACGGTGTGCGTGAGTTTCGTGGCACTAGACGTAGACGAGAAACCGGCCCCTCAGTCACCGCTGAGAACGCAACTATATCAGAACTACCCAAATCCTTTCAATCCTGTGACTATAATAATGTTTGATATCTCACGACCGTCACACGTTCACTTGAACCTGCTCGATGTTGGCGGTCACATGGTTGCGACTGTCTTCGATGGCGAACTAGGGTCGGGGACCCACCGCATTCAGTGGAATGGCAAAACCAGTGCAGGTGCCGAAGCGACTTCGGGGGTTTACTTCATGCGTCTAGAGGTCGGCGACGTCGTAGCCAGTCGTAAGCTCGTGTTGTTGAAATGACATGACGGCAGGATAGGCCCTTGACCGGCTACGCGCACGGGGCCACGCAGCGAGGTAGTGGGGGTCCGGCCGTTTCCCGCTGGAATCCCTCCGCTGTCTCGAGAAGATGGAGCCGGAGGATGGCTCAAGGAAACCGGCCCAGCTTAACTCTGCGCGAGGGAGAGCGCTGGGGGTGGGTTACCATCTTTTTCGTCGCCAGCAAGATGTATCACTTGTGGGTAGGCGCTAGCGGGACAATCCTTGCTTCGATCCGATGGAGGTTCTCACTATGAGACCGAGTCCCGTTCGGTTTGGCGAAGTTCTGTTGCTCCATCTGATCCTTGTTCTCTTCACCTCCTTTGCCGCAGCCACAGCCGCTGAACAATCGGAAGGCCAATCAGTAGTCTTCAACTCGACGCATTTCTATGAATACGGCGGTGACCCCCACGCAGTGGCGATCGAGGTCACCGTACACGACAACTACCAGGGTAACCACAGTAGGTACCAGTGGGGTTACACGGTAACAAACTACTCCTACGATCCGAATTGTCCGCTTTTTCCGTCGAACGGATTTTCTGGCTTTATCCTGTATCTTGACCCAGGGCTGGTCTTCGAAATCGGCAATATCGAATCGCCGACGCCGGAGTGGGTTATTGGAGCGCAGTATTCTCTGCCCATCAACTGGGACATCATAGAGGGCGAGGGAGTTGTGCCGCTCACAAGCGGGGCCTTCTCGTACACCACCGATCCTCGCACTCCAGTTGGCACCGAAGGCTACTTCAACACGAGGTGCTTCGGTGTCCGCGGACAGCATTACTGTCGTAATGAAGTACCTGGAATCTGATCTGACCGCTGCCGGAGTCACCGATGAAGGCAAGCTGGGCATATATTGGATCAAGCCTGATGACCCCGCTTTTTATTTCGTGTCCTCGGTGCTCGACACCGTGGCAAATTCGCTCGTCTTCACAGTCCCGGAGTTGGGAATGGCAGGCCTCTACGAAATCGAGTCTATTGGAGTGGATGAACCGGCCAGGGAAACACCAAGGACCGGGCATTTGAAGCCAAGCTTCCCCAATCCATTCAGTCAGCATACGAGGATTCCGTTTGACCTAGGATACACGCAGCCGGTGCGCGTCGCGATCTACTCAATCACGGGGCAACTGATAGCGTCGCTGGCTCACAGGGAGATGTCGGCCGGAAGCCAGGAGATCACCTGGGATGGCCGGGACGATTCGGGACGAGTCGTCCCTCCGGGAGTCTACTTCTGTCGCATTGAGACCGGGGTGCGCACCGAAACCTCCCGCGCCGTGATAGTCAGATAGAGGGATAGCGACTCTAGGGTTTGGCACCGATACAGCGGCGCAGGTACCCCCAACTAAGGACAGGTCACCATGCAGCATTCCAAAATCTACCTCTTGTCGGCCCCAGTCATACTCTGTCTGGTTGTCGCAGCCTTGGCGACCGGATTCGTGGTCCCGGCATCCGCGATAAGCGTGTACCCGTGGCTCTGTGACGACTGGGATTTCCACGACCCGATCTATGACCGCGATGAGATCATGTGCATTACTGGTGACTGGGACATCTACGATTTCCCTTGTTGCATCGGCGACGTCTATCTCTACCCGAACGACGGCACGACGTGGGGGAACTCGACAATACCCATCAACATCGGACGCGCCGCAATCAGGGGCATCTAGGAGGCATCACGACTCTGTTGACGTCAGCCTGAAGTATTCCTTGACAGCGAAAATCGTATTCACGGTCGAGGAAGAAGGAGGAGCATCAATGAAGAAGGAACTTCCCAAGGAACATGAAGGGTTCTGGCCTATGGCGACAGGTCAGGTAATTATGAGGACTTTGTTGACCTTTCTTTCGACGGTCATGACTCTATGCACGTTGGAAAGTTCCATCGGCGACGCTTTTGCCTTGGATCTCTGGGCCGTGGAGCCCGGCAATAACGTGTCAAGTGCAAGTCTGACCCCAGGGGTCAGACAGGATTCTGTGAACTCACCTCCGGGTCTCGCGAACGTGGCCGCGACTGCTTCGGATGGATATTTCCTGAATAACGACTTCGAGCAGGAATTGGACGTTGGCTGGACCGTCATTGTAGGAGGAGTGGCGGGAATTGCAGAACGTAGTTAGTCTTGTCATCCAGACCCAGACCATGAGCTGCTCTGGTCTGTAATTGTGTTGACAGGTTCCGCCAGGTCAACCAGATGTAGCCTCCGCATGGCGCAACGCTCGCGCAGTTCGGGGAAGACCACCTTGACCAGGTAGTCCCGCTCCGCATGCATGTCACGAAAGGTGGAAGAGATGAACACCCTAACGGTTCGCCAGGGTTGTGCCATTGCTGAGCCCCTATGTCTGCCGTCGTATCTCCAGTCCAACCGTGGCTAGAAACTCTGGTATCTTGCGCACCGTTTCTCTATCCCACTCCTTGACGTCTTCAGGGAGTTCGGCCCAGGACACGAGGTAGGGACTGATCTTCTTGGTCACATCCCTCTCTTGACCTAATCTCCAGCCTTTCGTAAGCCTCTCGACATTCCACCGAGCATGTTCCATCTCAGCCATAAGTTCAACCTCATCGCTGGTGAACGTCATTACCGCAATATCGCGATCTGTAACTTGGCGCATCGTGCAGCCAATTCGCTGCAGTTTCTCAAAAATGTCACCGGCCTGCTGTACGTTGGAATCTCTAAGATCGCTCGCCAACTTTCCCCAATCTGCCATGGCCGGGTCCTGGCTCGCCATGCTATCACACCGAACCCGACGGTAGTTCTCGTGGATCGCCTTTGCGATGACCTCGCGAATGGCGCGTTCAATGGCCTGGCCTTTGGAGCCGATGAATGTTCGTGCGGTCATTGTATCTACAGGCAGAGGGAGTAGTGAACTTGCGGTTCTCCATTCATCGTCTACCATCAATCTCGCTGCTTCACCGCCACTGCCTTCTACAACGCCAACGACCGCGCCAAGAGCTAACGCTATTCTGTACTCCGCCGCAGCTATGGTACCGCCGTTGATACCAAGCACCTTGACACTCGACGGGTCAATATCGGATGTCACTATATCAATCCAATACTGCAGAGCCTCAAGTGGACTGTGTCCCGTCCCATCTGAGTGGCGCATCTCTACCTGCGATTTGTCGTTGAGAATGCCCGGTGACTCGTTCGCCGGGACGTACCCGATCGTTGTGATACCAGCGCTATGCTGCTCGGAGATATCCACAAGTGCACGCTCGATTCCGTCTGCGTTGAGACGTGAAACAGCGGTCCCCTTGAAATCCCGAAACGCCTCGAGCAGAAGTTGACGATAGCCTTGGGTCTGCTGCTCAGAGCCGGAGTTGAGTCCGCCAACCAGGATGATGACAGGGCATGTGATTGGGCTGGCAGCCTTAGAGGCCAGAGCCTTGAGTCTTTCCAGGGATTCCTTTGTGGGAAACTTGGCTGCCTGCCCAAGTAGAAGGAGTCTTCTGGCCCACTCATACCCCTGCGACTTGTCCCCGAAAATCGCGAGCCTATCCAGAGAACGAAGCGAAGTCTCTATCATGAACGCGGCCGTGCTCAGCTGCGCAGCTCTGGCGTAAGCGGCTAGACTCTCATAGGGCCTCCCAAGCAGTAGGTAGAACTTTCCGATATTATAGAAAGCCCAAGGTAGGTTCATACCCACATCGGCTTGATCGCGACACCTGGCGATCGCACTGTCCATCACAGGACGCAGCAATCCCACTATGGAGACATCTGCGTGACGCAAAAGCTCATATTCGAGATAGTTTCCCAGCGGATACGGATCAGACGGGTCAAGTTCAAAAGCCTGGCGGTACAGTTCACGTGCCTTGTCGTCATCAATACCTTTCCACGTGCCCGCCAACGAAGCCAGAGCATCGGGGTCTTTGTTGGGTGGCGCTGCAGCTGCCTCAAGATATTTCTGCCCCTCCCGGTATTCATCACTGCCCGGGTTTGCCTTATGTAACTTGCACATTGCCACGCCAAGGTCCTTAAGGATTGCAGGGTTTCCCGAACCAGCATATCTCTTGAGCACGTTTATTGCCCTTTGAAAGTCACCGAGGGTGATGGCCAGCTTCCCGATACGAGCAGCAAGGTCGGCGTTCCCCGCATCATGCTCCAGGATGATCTCGAGAAGGTCGATCTCCTCGCGCATTCTTTCCTCGGTCATGTAAGCCCCGTAACTGGCAGAGTAACGTTGAAGAGCCGACTGGATTCTGGCAAATGAATTGTCGGCTTGCTCGAGCATGCCAGCCAGTGCCGATAGTTCTCGCTCCCACTTTTCTGGAATCTTGAATGCGCCCTTGTAGGCTCTGTCATGAGTGAAAATCGCCCAGGCGTGTTCAAGTATCGTCTTTACCTGTATCTCCGCTTTGAGGCCGAGAGTCTCTTCCGGGATGTCAACGTCCACATCCTCAGTCGGAAAAACACCGGGCCTAAGGTCGACCACGTAATGGATGGAACGGTACCCGAACTCAGCTGGCTTGAGCCGTTGTGCCACGTCGACAGTATTCTCCCAGTCAATGTCAAAGTACCGTTCGATGAATTCGCAGACGGCCCCGACCTCGGCGAGCGTGGGGAGTATCACTCTAGCGCCGCACAAGTCTGTTATCTGGTTGACTGGGTCCCTGTATTTACTCTTCTTCCGCTGGATCTTTTCCCCAAAGCTAGCAACTGACTTTGGTCGTGTCTGTACGATGGCGAGCGGTGCGAGCTTCTTCGCAGCTTTCTCGAGCACCAGTTGGAGCAGGTTAGCGTACTTCTGGTAGCGCACATGTACAGATTTGTACTTCTCCATCTGATTCTTGGCCCATTCCTTTTCTGCAGATTTAGTGCTTTCTTCCATCTGAACGTTCCTCGTGGTTCCGGTGCTTTCCGATGACTATCCACAGTCGGAGAAAACGGTTCTCCATCTTACTGCTGCTATTCCTGGCAGCAGTCAACGTTCTTCGGTGTGAACGTAAGTCTTAGCAAACTCTTTGAATTGGTCCACCAAATCCATGTTCTTAAAATCACGAGGATCCACCCAGATGTATTCGTCGTGTTCGCTGCTAAGGCGAACCTCCCCCGATTCAACAAGACCTGCTAGAATCAAGTATGCAACTTTAGTCGTAGTGGACTCGTACTCGGCTGCTCCCAGTACACGTTCAAGTGAAACCCGGAGGCCGGTCTCCTCGGCGACCTCGCGCAGGAGCCCCTGTTCGAACTCCTCTCCTTTGTCAACCTTACCGCCTGGCAAGTCCCACTTCCCTGGGTTTCCGCTCGAGCTCATGGATCGCCTGAGCAGTAGACAGCGTCCGTTCTTATCACGAACCAGCACCTTGCCGGACAGCTTTAACGGTTTCGCGGGCATCACAAACTCCCTGGAGTTACCCCTTGAGACATACCACACGAGATCGTTGATGTTAAGCTGGAAGCACCTGGCCTTTGAGTAAAGTGAGACATCGACTGGCTACTGGTGCAGAAGCTAGGGATCACCGAAAAGGTCGGCGAGGAACGTTCGCAGCTTCTTGCGCAAATCCGAGATGTTCCGGTAGTATATACACTTGTGTGTTAACACGTCAAACTCAAGTTCTTCGCCAGTGCGCGCTATCAATAGAGTATCTTTCCCCTTTCCCCACGCATAGCCTACCTCCAGATACACGTTCGGGTTTGCTCCTGTCATATCCGCCACCAGCAGAGTGGCCGAGGCGATGCGGGTCTTAATCCTTTCAATAATGTCTCCCGTAAACATAGCCCGATCACAACGTTCGCATAGGCAACCAATCTCATTTATGGGTTCCCTAATCCCAAACTCGTACACATCCTCCATCTCCTCGTCGTAGGGAACCGCAACGAAAATGTGGTTCTTAGATTCGGATGCCACTCCCGCGTCCGGGAGCCGCCCTTCAGGGCTCGCTGCACCCCCCGTGACGTAGAAGGGGCTGACTCTCAGGAGGATCTCTTCGAGGATCGATTTGATCTTCTGGGACCTGTTGGGATCTCTTTCGACGACGATAATCTGCTTTGGCCGCCAACCTGGTTCCGTCGCAAAAAAAATCGAGCAACCCACCGGCTTGTGCGGCAAACGCCTCGGACTCGTCTAGCCCATACCCAACTCCATGCATCGTCATACCTATGGTTCGGGCATTCGGGGCTGTGTCTGCAATTGCCAGCAGAGCGTCCCTTGCAAAGGCCCGAATCTGCGCATAACGGAAATCGAAAAGGGTTGCCACGCCAAGAAACATCACTTGTCCACAAGCTAGTTTGCCCTGGCTGGGAACGAGCAGGTGCTTACCTGGCGGGATATCTACATCGGTTCCAAGCAATCCTAGGAGACCTGCTACAATCTTGTCGACACCGAAAAAAGCCTGAGCGTACTTTAGCACGAGCACGTCGCAATCTAGAGCCGTCACGTCACCGGTTACGACGGCTATGGTAGGGTGTTCCGGTTGCTTCATTACATCCTCCATTGACGATGCTCCAGCCGATCGAGAAAATGTCGTGTTAGAAGAGGCAATAGTACTCGTTCCCGCTTTGTTCGTTCTGCTTGCTAGAGTTCGAATTACTTGACTTATAGCTCATGTTCTCTCGCCCAAATGGAGCGCGATTTCTGGGGAAGAACTCCGAAGAAGATAAACACTAAGAACACACCAATCGTTGAGCTCTCACGGCAACTCTTTGGTATGAATGCGCACCCGGGAGAATATGAAGATCGAGAGCGTACCAGGTGTCGGAGTTCCGACGCGTCTTGGTTCAAACCCCAACCATGGTTCAGGCTTGTTCTGGTCTACTCGGTTTAGGATTGTTGCAAGGACTGACGCGACACCGTACTCTTCCTGTGAAAAGTATCTGACTTCATAGCTCAAGGGTCGACCCACAGCAGACAGGAAGTCAATCGAGCGGGGTACAAGAACAACCTGCTTTACAATCGTACTTTCCGCGAGGATCGCACCTATTCTGCTGGCTATCTCCCTGTCATAAGAGGAATCCTTGTCGAAGTAGATATCCACCTTGTAGGCTCGAAGTGTTTGATGGGCTGAGCTTTCCCCTGTTGCCGTTGTCTTTGCCGGCGCTTGCCCCGATTTTCCCGGGCCGGCTGAGTCCATTCCATGTATGGAGCGCCATGCTTTCCCCGCTATCAAAACCAAGACGACAGCTATCGCCAGAATTCCTATAAACTGCGCGGTCGAGACAATCACCCTTCTTCTCGGTCGCTTTGGCCAGGAGAGTTTCCATCTGCCTAGCGATTTCTCCTGTTGCTGTTGGGTTGACGGAGCCTTCTGTCCTACAGATTGCGGTTCTTTCGGACAAACAGGGGATTCGACCGTTCTTTCTGCTGCTTCCGGTATGGGAGCTTTCCCAGCAGCTGTTGGTTGAAGGCCCAACGCAATCAAACCTCCTACAATGCGCGGAAGAACAGCCGGTACGCCTTCTGACGGGATTCGGATCGAGACGGCAGCTCCCAGGCACTGCGCGAGGTCAGGTTTGCGTTCCTGAAGCTCAGCGTGGGTTGTGTCGAGAAGGACGGGAATGAGGGGCTTGCCCTGTTCATAAGCTCTGACAACTTCGGTCATGGTGTGGGAAGCACGGGCACGAAGGAAATCCTGGGAGATTACTACCACAACAACTCTGGCCTGATCTATGGCTTCTCGCACCTGAGTTAGGTAAGTAACCCCGGGAAGGGCGTCACGTTCGTAGTACCAGGTCGTATAGCCTGCTTTCTCGAGTCCCTCAGCAAGTTGCTTTACTACGTCGGAGTTTTCCTCAACGTAACTGACGAAAATATCGGCCTTGAGGAGTCTGGAATTCGACATTAGCTTAGCCTCCCCCTGAATAGGCGTCTATACATCACATAAAATCTACATAACGCTCAAGTCCGTGTCAACCTGCTAAAACGGTGGACAGTGCTGGAGCGTTATTTGACAATACCAAAGTCGCATCATCTCGCTGGCTCTTTCCTTCACTCTGACGAGGCCAGTAGTGGAGCTCATAAATGCGTTATAGCTTCCACCACCTACTCGGGGCGTAACCGGCTCGGCTGCTAGGCTTCGAACAACGATTGTCATGGCCGAAACTCTTGAAACCGGAATATCACTCGCCAGTCCTGGTTTTCCAGAAGCATCAACTCATTGGCTTCCTCCAGGGAACGGACAAGCGTGTCTGTGTCTTCTGATTGCTCTATGCGCTCCGTAATTGTGGTCAGGTGGTCAAACATATGCTTGTACCGCTCCGAGTTTCGCAAGTACTCGCGGTGAACGCGAATACTTGCAATAGCAGCGCCAGCCGCCGGCAGAACTATGGCCCAGGACGCCAGGATACTAGTAAGAGTAGCAAACTCAGGTCTCCACTTGGCCTCGAGCCTGGCCGCATGGACGATTGCCACCACTAGCGTCAACGCGAACACAATCGCTCCGGCACTGGCAAGTCGTGTATGCTTTGCCCTCTGCCGCACGCTTCTCCTCTTGTAGAAAGAGATCTGATCTTCTATCCATGCCGCCAGCAAGAAGTTTTTAAGATTCTCAAATGAGATTGCGGTGCTCGGGTTCCCCTTGGGTCGTGCGTCCCAAATCCACGCGAATGTCTTAACCATCCAGTCGTCTGGCCTATGCGACAGGCTAAGGTGTAGCGCGGGCTTAGGAGGTTCGCATTCTATGCCCGCCACCCACAAGAAAATAGCGGCACGCAGACGCTCTGCCAGAAATCTGTAATCAATCCATTTGCGATGCCACTCACAGCGCCAGGAAAGCACCAGTAACCCAAGAATGGCCGCTATCTCACCAACCTCAGCCCAAAGTAGGGCAGGGTGAAGTGGAAATAGAAGTGCTTGAATTGTCACTGTTGCCACTGCAGCTGCCGCTAGCAGGTAGATTGCAACTCCTGCGTTCACATGGTAGGTCTGGTAGTGCCCGGCAAGGGAATCGGCACGTGCGTACTGAGAGAGCATGTTGTCATGTAACGGCTTCAAAACGTCCGGCGGAAGGGTGTAACGTGCCCCCGTTCGACCCGAAATGCCAAACTCAGCCTCAACTGCCGACATAGTCCTGGTGCTGCCTGAACGCTCGCCATTATAGGCGTCGAGATGCTTAAGACATTCGAGTGCGTGATCCTCATCCTCCGTTCTATCTCTCTTCTCTGCTTCCTTCGCTTTCTCCGACTTCTCTTCTTTCAATCCTCTCTTTACTCTATCTACGTCCCTTATCCTTTCCCTCGTTTTCTTTGTGTCTCCTATTTCGCCGTTCTCCGAATTGATCCAGAATACGGACCGTCCGGTCTTGAGCGCATAGTCCACTATCTCCGCCGTGCCTCCTCGGCCTTCCGAGCGCTTACCGTTCCAAATGGCGATAAGCACATCGCAGTTGTCCACAACGTACCGACCCACCTGCTCATAAGCAGCAGAGCGGGGTTCCACAGTTTTGAGGGGAAGTGGTTCAGGGCTCGCCAGACCAAGAAGTCGCTTGAACTCTTCCTTGGACTCTTGTGTCTCGAAGTCCTGAAGATAATCTGCCTCAGGTAATGGGAGTACCACTTCCAGGCGCGGTTGTTGGATACCATAGGAGACCAACCACTGCATAATCTCTGTTGCAACCAGTCGATCAGCACCCTCGGCTAAAGGTGAAAGTACCACATAGGTGTGCGGCGTGTGAGTCAGGATTCCATCTAGGCGGCTTAGGAGCACCTTTATGTTTTGACGGAGAAGCTGCTCGTTGGCGAGCTTACGGTGCCCCGTCACGCCTAAGCGCACAGTTGTGGGGATACGGAGTTTCTTCTGATCAACCAATGAATCTGTGACTCTGCTGCCCACAGATGAGCCCTCCTGTTGCGTTATGCCTCTTGTTTTTGAAACCTGTCTAAGGTAGTCTAGCTTCAGTTGTCTCACATATGGTATCAGACTGTGATTGGGTTGCACAGGGAGAATCTTCCAGCTTCTTCGTTCAAGGGTGGAGTTGGAATTAGCTCAAGGAGCTGGCAAGAAGCTTTTGCGCGGAGGGCCTGTATTCGTTGTCCTCGTCTTGCTATACTGTCGGGCTCAGAGCACATTCGGATAGACGGCCACATCAGCAGGTGCGACTTGATGAAGCGCGCGATCTTGACGATAGTAATAGCTGCCACTGCTTCTTTGTAGCATGTTTGTCGGTCGTAGATTCTCTGGGGCTAGACGAGCAGTCGAGATTTCATTATGACCATACAATCGGATTCCCCCGGTGAGGCATTAGGTAGACAGCGGGATCCCGAACCACCTTCGCAGATACCGGCGCCGTCGCCATCCTTCCTTCTGTATGTGCTTCTCCTGTTCCTTGCAATCGTGTTACTCTTTAGTGCCCTTACTTCTGGTACACAAAACTGGCCGAGTTTCTGTTTGAACCTTGCGAGCGAGATTGTAGGCGCGGTCATTATCCTGGTTGTCGTGGAGCGCCGGTTCCGATCAAGCGAGCTCCGGGTTATCCAGCGCGTCCCCCAGACGACTAAGCTCTATCTTGCGACGCTCTTGTTCAGGGATGTGCGTCAGATAATCGGCTTCGTGCGAGTTCTATCCGCCCAGATGAAAGCTGTGTCGAAACCCTACCATCTGCCGCGTCCGCAGATTGAAGCTGTTCTGACTGCCAAGCTTCAGGACGGATTTGTTATGTTCGGTGAACCTGGCACGGGGAAAACGGCCCTTGTTCATCGTTTGGTCTGGAGTCAAGCGACAGGAGCAATGAGAGAACCAAGGAGGGCGCGAATTCCGATACTCATTTCCGTCCATCGCTGGAGCGAGGGCGACGCGAAAGACGCCCTGCTCGAGAGCATGCAGAGTTTCTACCCCGTTTCCGTCCGGACCTTCAACCATCTTCTGCAAAAGGGGAGGTTGCTTTGCGTTTTCGACGGCATTGATGAGGCATTTCGGCCACCAGAGCGAGTACAGGCGATCAAGGAGTTCCGTCATCAATACCCGAGAAATGCCGTAATCCTCTCCTGTCGAAACTGTTCGGACGAGCTTCTGGGTGATTTGGACCTACCCCGCCTGCAAATACCCCCGCTCACGAAGGAAGAGGTGGAGAGGATACTCGAACTGAGAAAGAGGTTCTCCTAAGGCGGTGTGATGGGATGCCGCTTTCTGGCCTGGTTTTCCGCTCCCGTTCCGGCGTGCTCTGCCGCTGAAAGAGCTTTCCGCATTACCACATCGCAGAGATCTTCCATCGATACCTTTCTCTGTGATACCATCTGGTTTCATAGGTTATTTCTTGCTGTGATACCGGAGCATCTCCTAGGGTTCCCCCAACTGGACCGGTTGCATGGTCGACGAAACGAAATCTACTCCATCACAAAAGCGTGAGATTCGCGCGTTCATCTCCTCCACCTTCCGAGACCTGCAAGAGGAACGCGAGGAGCTGGTCAAGCACGTCTTCCCCAAGCTTCGTAAGCTTTGCGAAGAGCGCGGAGTGACATGGAGGGAGGTGGACCTGCGCTGGGGTGTGACTGAGGCCCGTGCGGAGCATGGGGATGTTCTGCCTATTTGTCTGGCGGAGATAGAGCGTTGCCGCCCCTATTTCATTGGTCTTCTGGCCGAGCGCTATGGCTCCTTACCGCAGAAGATTCCTACTCAACTGCTTAAGGAGGAGCCGTGGCTGGCCGAGTACGGTGAGCGAAGCTTAACGGAGCTGGAGATCATTCATGGTGTTCTAAGGAACCCTGCCATGGCAGGGCGGGCCTGCTTCTATTTCCGCGACCCTTCTTATGTCAACCAAGTGCCGCTTGAGAGACGTCCTGACTTTGTGGAGGAAAATCCTGAAGCAAGGAAGAAGCTTGCTCAGCTAAAGGAGCGCATTCGTGGAAGCAAGTTACCAGTGCGGGAGGACTATCCCAACCCGAGGGCGCTGGGTGAGCTTGTGCTACGAGATCTTACTGCTGCAATCAGCAGGCAGTTCCCCCTGGAAGAAACTCCTGATCCTCTTGAGCGGGAGGCCCTGGAGCACGAGATGTTTGCCCGGAGTCGAAGGGATTTATACATTGGCCGCAGAGAGTACTTTGAGCGTCTTAATGAGCAAGGCTCCGGGAATGCGGATGGTTCTGGGCTTGTTGTGCTTGGTGAATCGGGTTCGGGTAAGTCAGCACTACTTTCCAACTGGGTGTTTGAGTATCGAAAAGACTATCCCGAAGACCTCGTAATCATGCATTTCATTGGGGCTACGCCATACAGCACAGATTGGACAGCGATGCTAAGGCGTATCATGGGTGAGCTCAAGCGCAGGTTCAATATTACACAAGACATACCAGACAAGCCTGATGAGTTGCGTTCAGCATTTGCCAACTGGCTCAATATGGCTGCTGCAAGGGGGAGGGTGGTCTTGATCCTCGATGCGCTCAACCAGCTAGAGGACCGTGACGGTGCTCCTGATCTTGTTTGGCTCCCGCCCGTTATCCCCGGCAACGTTCGGTTGGTTGTGTCCACGCTTTCTGGCCGTCCGTTGGAAGAGCTTACCAGGCGGGGGTGGCCAGCACTCCAAGTCAAGCCTCTGGAAGAGGGCGAGCGCGAACAACTGATTGGACAGTACCTCAAAGAGCTTCATAGGAAGGAACTCAGCGATGAGCGGGTTAGGCGTATCGCAGCTACAGCCCAGAGTGCGAATCCGCTGTACCTTCAGGCACTACTGGAAGAGCTTCGTCTCTTTGGTGAGCATGAGCGCCTTGATGAGCGGATTGGCTACTATCTTGGTGCCGGGACAGTGGAAGAGCTTTATGAGCGGATACTGGAGCGTTACGAGGCAGACTATGAGAGAGACCGTCCGGGTCTTGTGCGTGATGCGATGACGTTTTTGTGGGCAGCACGTAGGGGGCTCTCTGAGGGAGAGCTTCTGGAGTTGCTTGGTGAGGACGGAGAGCCATTGCCCCAGGCTTTCTGGTCACCGTTTTATCTGGCTGCTGAGCGGTCCCTTGTGAGTCGTTCTGGGTTGATCGGTTTCTTTCACGACTATCTACGCGAAGCCGTCGCGAACGCATACGTTTCCACACAAGAGCTGAAACGGGCGGCGCATATTCGCCTGGCCCATTACTTCGAGAGACGGGACCTGACTCCGCGCACGCTCGCCGAGCTACCGTGGCAACTGGCGGAGGCGACAGCTTGGAACCGGCTGCTGCGCCTGCTCACCGACCCCGTTTTCTTCAAGGCGCTGTGGCAGGCGGATGATTATGACTTAAAGGCCTACTGGGAGCGAATCGAGAAGAACTCCCGTTTCCGTTGCGTTGACGCGTATGCAAAGGTGCTGAGACGACCGTCCGCTTTCATCGCTGTTCTTGATGACGTTCGCGAACTGTTTTGGCTTCGGGGCAACCTCAACGAAGCTCTGGAGATCACAAGATTTCAGTCTCAACTTTACCGTTTCATTGGCGAGACACACAATCTCCACAGCTGTCTTCTCAATCAAGCCAATATCTGCTGTCGCCAAGGTAACATAGAAGAGGCGCTGGGGTTGTGTGGAGAATCAGAGCGATTGTGTCGCGAACTTGGCGACAGGCTCTCCCTCGGGAGGGTGCTAAACGACTTCGGCTTGCTTCTGAGAGGCAGGGAAGAAAACGAACGGGCCCTGGCTCTATTCAAAGAAGCGGAGGACATCTTCCGCGAGACGAGGGAGAAACTACTCCTCCAGGCCACTCTGGTCAATCAGGCCACGATTCACTTTCTCTTGCATGATGTCGACCGTGCCACGGCTCTGTACAAGGAAGCGGCGCGCATCTGTACAGAGTTAGGAGACAAGGAGCATCTCCAGCAATGCTTGATCGGTTTGGGGCTGTGTGAGCCCGAAGCAGACATGAAAATGGTCCTCTACAACGAAGCGGAGAGCATTTGCCGCGACCTGGGGATCAGGAATGAACTGGCACTCGTGCTCGGCTGCAAGGCTACAGTCGAGTCAACGCGAGGGAATCCTGGGCGTGCCCTGGCTCTGCTCAGGGAACAAGAGGCGATTTGGCGAAACATAGGAAATCTCGATGGCGTTGCCCGCTCCCTCTGGCTTCAGGCACTAACGCTTTCCGAGGACATGGGAAACCACAAGGAAGCGCTTTCTTTGGCTGAAGAAGCCGGGGCGTTGTTCACTGGCTTGCAGACTCCGGACGCGCAAAGAGTCGCGTCCGTCGTGGCCGAGATCAAGGCTAGGATGTGAGAACGGATCACCCAGCGTTGGAAGCAAAGGCGCGAAGGAGGGAGACATAATCAGGGTCGGTACCCGGGAGCCTGAACGCATCGACTATCTCGTAACAGATTCACAGTTGCTTCCTCCGGATCTGCTCGGCGACGCGATCTGGAGGGCGGTTGAAGAGTCGCAACATCAACTTCTTCGTATTATGAACGCGACCCGCGACAAGATTGAAGCAGCAAGATGGACTGTGTACCAAAGCAAAGACTGACACTCGTATCCCCCTCTTGCCAAAGACATAAAGCACTTGGGGTGTGAAGAATGGACCCGCTGCTTCTGATACTTGATATCGGTCAAACCCTTCACAGGTTCTGTCGATGATGCGGAGCTTGCAACCTTGCTGCCCTACCTTGACAAGCTATCACAGCTTGAGAATGTACGCGCTGCCGAGAAGCGAAACTGGAGAGAAGTGATAAGAGGGCAAGAGCTATTTAGGAACGCGAATAAGTGACGTGTTAGGATCCGGTTTCACAGTAGTTCCCATCGCGTGGACCGCCTTGAATCCACACTGTGTTACTATCGCATCAACCGCCTTTCTTATACCCTCGTATTTTGCCTTGAATGGCGAAAGGACGAAGCAGAGTTTCGGGTCCATCCGAACCTGTCGCTCAAAGAAATCTCTTGGATAGATGACGCTACTCATATTACCTTCACTTTCCTCGGTGTTCCAGGGTTGCGCGCGCCGCATCGGCAATTGCTCTATCTTCACTAGTGTAGCTTATGAGAACGTCATGCGTCATCACGGTTCGGCGTGGATCGATACATTTACTCTCTCCGACTCTTATATTTTCTCTCACCGCGTGGGGCGCGCGAAGGTAGGGATGTCCGGGCGAGCCCTTGGGATCGGTCCAAAATTCCCAACAGTCTCACCTGAAGCTGATTCTGTCGCAATATGGGTGAGATAGGGCTCCTCGCACCAGCCGTAGAGCAAGGCTGCCTTTCAGCCTCCGAGGCTCTTCAGTCTCTCCTCCATCCTTTCCGGAAGAACCTTAGATACGACGAGCTGCCTCTTGCCCGAGAAAGGCTTGTCAATTGTCTCTACAAACTGCACTTCGACCGCCATACCAGAACCCAGTAGTTTCTTGACCTCTGCCACGGTCTGATCAAGTCCCTTCTGGTTCAGTTCACGCTCCTTCACGATCCTTATGACAAGGAGGTCCTCGCTTTCCTGAACAAACTGGATGCGGTCGACCCACTGGCCCAGATCCTTGAAAGTCTCGGTGTGAAGAAACGGACCCTCGAATAGAGTTCCATGAATGTAGCGGCCGTCTCTCGTCACTACAAGACTGTGTGATCGTCCTTCCAACGAATCTATGAGCGGTAGCCCACGGCCACAAGAACACATGCGGCCGGTAGTTGTGGCAAAGTCTCCGGTCACGTACTTGACAAATCCCATCGCAGAATTCTCGAAATTCGTGCTCACCACGGCGCCGGTCCCCTTACTCATCGGTTTCCAAGTGGCGTCCGCGAGTTCGACAAGACCGTGTTCAAGTGCAAGATGATAGCCTTCGTGTTTCTCGCATTCGAAGGCAAATGCTCCAGATTCTGGACAGCTATAGTAGTCAAACACCGGCGCCTGAAACACCTTTTCGATGTACTTTCTCTGAAAGTCGTACAGCTTGTTACTGTTGGTTATTACGGAGTGAGGCCTTATGTCTTTTACACCCTTTCTATCGACGAGATCAGCAAGCAAGAAGAGAATCTCGGGGTACCCCCTGAGTATGCGGGGCCGATACTTCCTTATCCTTTCGACGTAGAGCTCAAAAAGTTTGTCCGACGTCTGATAGGCATCGAACTGCTTCTGGCGTATAAGAAAGTCTCTGATTCTCCTGGCACCCGTGAGTTCGCGTAGGGAGGCAAGGTAAACTATCTTTTCGCCGAGCGAATATCCTGCAGCCTGGAAGGCCCTGAGGTGGTGGGCCCAATACGCGGCGTATCCGTTGGGAGAGACCGCGTAGCTCAAAGGCTTTCCCGTGGAGCCAGCCGTGGACGTCATCTTGCACTTGGAGAGCGGGATGTCTTCGGCAACAATGCGGCGCGGGAAGTTCTCGCGTATGATCTCCTTGGTGAGATAAGGCAACTCCGCGTAAACGGCCTCGGGCTCTGCTTGAATACGAGATTCATTTACGCCGTGAAGCACTTCGCGGAAATACGGAATGCTGTTCCTGGCATGAAGGAGGGTCTCTACAAGCTTAGTTCGCTGAAGCTTCCTCAGGTCCTCGATCTGCCACCACTGGCTTTCCAAAAGCTGAGAGAAATGCCTCTGAATCGGCAGGTGTAGGGCCTTCTCAGCGACCGGAAGAATGACGTATCTTAAGAGAACGGGATACAATGGCTCCCTCTTGAGCTTTCTCGCCGCTCAGCGAGGAATCAATCGGTCAAGCCGGACTTCCTCCCAATCTTGCTCAGTCTCGGACCACTTGAACAGATGTACTCTTTGAACCTTTTCGGTGGGCGAATAAATGTATTCAGCAGAAGGGGCGCTCCCGATTCTTCTCGAATAGTGCATCTTCTTGTCCAGCACACGAGGTTTGGACGTTCTCTCAAGCTTCATCTTGCCCTCGGATCCCAGAAAGACAACAGTCTCGATCTTGGTTCTGCTATCCGAGCCAGTGACGATCTTCTTTTCGTAGACCTTTAGCTTGAGCTCGATTCGACTGACAAGCTCCTCCCATCTTTCATCGTCCATACGTACTCCGTTGTAGAATCAATACTGCATCACGTCATTATATTGAAAACGCACCGGCACTTCAAGAGAAGATGTGGTGTGGAGTTTCCCCGTTTTTTCATGTGTTGAAGAAGGAAGTCTGCAACTTTGGGGGTCCAGCACGTACTCTGGCCAGCAACGGTCTCCTGACGCCCTCCAAGAGTCTCCTTATACCATCGGCAAGAGCATAGTACCGGAAGTCTGGTATTCCAAAGAGCCTCCGTGCAGCCACCAAAGCATGATGCGCAAGTATCCTCAACCTGGCCCGATCCCCCAGATACACCGCAGCAAAATACATAGCACACAACACCAGCACCATCATGTTCTGCAAACGCTCATAACTCAAAACCCTCACATTCTCCACCCCGTAACTCTGCTTCGTGCACCTTATAGTGTCCTCTATCTGCCAGCGCCTTACGTAGCTCTGCACAACGAACGAACACGACCGACGACTACGCTTCACCTCCACATTCGTAAGCAACATCATGGGCTCCCGGCCAAAACCTCTTACAACAACAAGCGTCATCTTCTCGCGCCTTCCAGGCAACCTCACACACCTGTACCCATACTCAATCGTGTAAATCCTCTCCCTACCAGACTCTTCCCTAACATACCGATCCGCATACAGCGTAGGACACCTACCAGCAAGCTCTCTCGCTAACACAGACCCGCCAGAACAGATTAAATGCCTGTCACCTACCAGCCTTATGATGAAACGCAAACCACGATCAAGAAACGGCCCCATCAACTTCCGCCGGTCTGCTCCTCGATCCATCACCCATATGCCCCTGCCTTCTGTGTGATGCGAAACCAACTCCACAGCACGCAGTATCTCCTCATTCTCGCTCACAAAACCCGGCGCCAACTGCGAATATAAATGACCATACAGCGGTGTCATCCGCGTCTCCTCCAACTCTGCTCCTATCACCTGCAACGTCCAGTACCCACGCGACAGCTCCCCAGTACTACCATCACGTACATCTGCCATGTACTCCATACCTCGCGCATACCGCTTGCTGATGTCGCTCAAATCCAATGCCAATAACGTGTCTTCCCCTATACGCCCACTGGCTCTCCTCAATAGATTCTCCATCACCCGCTCCCTCAATCCCACCCTCCCAAGCTCGTTAGATAACCTCGTCTCCGTCTTCTTCAACCCTATCCGCTCATTCAAGGATCTCCCTATCTCACTCAGCATCACACTCTGCCTCGCCTGTATCCCGTAGAGCATCTCCGTAACAAACCGCCGCGCAGGCTTGCACAAACCACACGTGAGTTCCCCCGAAAATACAACAATCTGATCTCGCAATCTCTGAGCTATCCTGCTATCATCCATCTCGGGTCTCCTTTGAAAAGATTGAGCTTGTGGTTCTTGTCACCATCCCAATCTCTACAACAG
>Ga0315274_10003538_pt1 | contig 23216 bp, 26 predicted proteins | sample YL17G02_20_MG_FD_203700 | JGI IMG/M metagenome (GOLD analysis project Ga0315274, IMG submission 203700) | Sediment microbial communities from Yellowstone Lake, YNP, Wyoming, USA - YL17G02_20 | ecosystem: Environmental > Aquatic > Freshwater > Lake > Sediment | place: USA: Wyoming | collected...
CCCATGAGCGCGCTTTCGGGTTCTTTGGTGGAGAGATCGGAACATCGTATTCTTGGCGACCTTGGCGTCATGGCGGTTCAAGTTTTTTCTCGGATCAGGCCGGACACCCGACAACCGACCAACTCCAACTGAAAACCGACAACGGACAACTGACAACCGGTCAATTCAAGTGGTCATCTGTCCCCCCGGCTCCACCTCCTTGGTTCCATTTGGCCGGTTTACAGTTGTCGCTTTGGAATTTGGAATTGACCTTCCGTTTGATCGGTTGTCAGTTGTCGGTTTTCCATTTAAATATGCCCGGGACAAACCGGGGCTATACGCCGGCCGTGGCGGCGCGGCTGACGCCGCCGACAAACCGGTTGTCGCGCAGGACGCGTCCCCACGAGATGGGCCCGGCCACCAACTGGTCCGGCGTCACCGTGAAGGACTGGCGAGCCCGGATGAAATTGTGGAGGATCCCCGCCTCCATGTTCACGTGAGGACCCACCAGGATCGCGCCCACCAGCTTGCCGTCCTTGAAGACCAGCTTGGGATAGATGCGCTTGGACTCGTGGAGGCTGCTGTGGATCTGGTACTCGGTGGCATCCGTCACCTGCCAGAGGCCCAGCGAGGCGATGGGCAGGCCCAGCACCGAGGTGACGTTCATGGCCATGGAGCCCTCGTACTTGGTCGGGACCCCCGCCATGTTCAGGCCCGCGGTCCGCCCCTGGTTCAGCGCCTCAGGCCAGATGGCAATCACGACCCGCTGGCTCGAGAGCATGTCGGTGGTCTCGGCCACGTCGCCGGCCGCGTAGATCCCCTTGATGCTGGTCCGCTGGTGGGCGTCTACCAGGAGGCCCTGCTTCTTCTGGATCCTCGTCCCCTCCAGGAACTCGAGGTTGGGCCGGACGCCGGCCGCCATGATCACGAGCTGGCAGGGGATGACTTCGCCATTCTCCAGCTTGACGCCGGTGACCCGGCCTGCCTTGCCGAGGATCTCCGCGGCCCGGACGCCTGTCACGACCGTGTGGCCGTGCTCCCGCAGCAGGTCCTCGAAGATCTTGGCCGCCGTGGGATCCACCATAGCCGGCATCACGTGAGGCATCATCTCGATGACCGCCACCTTCTTCTTGCGCTTGGCCAGGGCATCCACCGCCTGGATCCCGATGAGCCCGGCGCCGATGACGGCCACCTGCCGCGCCTTCGGGATGGCCCTGTCGATGCTGACAGCATCGTTCCGGGTGATGCAGGGATGCACCTCCCGAAGCTTCGCCCCGGGAATGGGCAGGATCAGGGCCGAGGATCCCGTGGCCACCAGGAGGGTGTCGTACTTCAGCGTCCTCCGGTTGGACAGCTTCACGGTCCGCGCCTTGGGATCCACGTAAACGGCCGCCACGCCGGTGAGGATCGTCGCGTTCATCCGCTTGGTGTAATCCGGCGGCCGCATGTTCATGCCGGGGACCTTCACGGTCCGGTCCAGGAAGTGGGTGAGCCCCACCCGGGAGTAGAGCGGGCCCTTCTCCTTGGACACGACGGTGACGGCGCAGTCCTTGTCCACCTCGCGGATGGCCTCCAGCGCCGCCAGACCCGCCGCGCTCGCCCCCACGATCACATGGTGCTTCCGAGCCGCTTTGGCCATGCCCTCCCTCTCGCTCCTCCGCCCTGCTGCTCCTCCGTTCCCCTGCCCCGTCTAGGCCACGACCTCCGCGTACGTCTCCCGCAGCTTCAGCGCCGTGGCCATCTGCCGCATCCGGACCTCGGTATCCTCGTCCAGGTACTCCAGGGCCTTGGGGGTGCAGAACTTCACGCACTCCGGATCGCCGTCGATGGACAGGCAGTGATCGCACTGGGTGCAGGTGGCGGGTATGTACACGGCCTCTTCCAGGAAGATGTTCACCTGGATGCGGGACCGGCTCAGATTGAACTCGTTGTGGTGCTTCATGGAGCAGGCCAGTTCGCAGGCCCGACACGCCGTACATTTCTCCGGATGAATCACCAGGAGTTTTGGCATTGCGATCTCCCTTCTTCTGGACTCCTCCGGCCTCCCCTACGGCTCCCATCGGGGGATGGCGCACGTCCCTCGATGGGCGATCAGTGGCTCGACGGACGACGTTGGCGGCCGGTGGTGGTGACGTGAGATACCCGCGAAGGAGGTCTGATACCGGGGGGTCGGCCGGCCTGCATGATGGTGACCCTTTCGCAGATCTAGTGGAGAGAGGGAAACCTCCCCGTGGTCGGAGAGGCGCGTGAGCGAGCGTCGGAGTCCGCGAGGAGCGGAACGACATGATGTGTCTACACCTGTCGAGTCCCGTAAGTCAAGGGGATTTCCGTAGGCCAAGGCCATCGCATCGAGGAAAACGTGAGGCGGCCTCGTCGGCACCGCCCTCTGGCGCTGAGAGAAGGGCAGGCCATTCACGATGATGGCGAGCGATCTCGGAATCTCGTCGAGCAGGAGCGGGTCCCACTCGTCAGGACGCCTCGAAAACGATCGTGTCTTTGCGGATGATCTGGGCCCTTTCGACTGGACGATCGACTCGGGCGGGTGAAGCAAAAGGTTTCGAGGCGCCTGCATGACACAGGCGCCTCGCTTTTCCGGGTCTGCGACAATGGAATGAAGCGGCTGAGGGAGAAGGATGCGTGATCGCGGCGCGCCGACGACGAGCTCAGCGCTTTCCTTCCGCATCCAGCAGGTCCTGGACGAACTTTCTCGCCTCCGGCTTGTCTCAACTGCGCGGGCCGACGATGCGTCCGACGAGTTGGCCGCGGCGATCAATCAAGTAGACGGTAGGCGTTCCCCAGACGCCATACTGCCTCCCAGCTACGTCCCCGCTCTGATCCAGCAGGATCGGAGTGACGTAACCACGCTCGCGGACCGTCCGTTTGACCGTCTCCGGATCCTCCCTGATGTCAACCAGCAGGACCTCGAGACCCTGGCTCTTGAACTCGTTGTAGATCTTGTTGACGGAAGGCAACTCCTCCCGACAGTCTGGTCACCAGGTGGCCCAGAAGAACACCATGACCACCTTGCCCCGCAGGTCCTCCAGGCGAACCGCCTTTCCCTGAAGATCCGGGAGCGCGAAGGCGGGTGCTGGCTTTGGTGGGTCGTACGGGGCGACCTGCATCAGGGCGAAGTCCGGCTTCGCCCACAGCGCCGGTGTCGCCAGGAGCACGATCAAGCAGCTCAGAACCACGAGACGCTTCATCATGATGCTCCGGAATCCTTGATGGCCTTCAGCAGCTCTTCCGGCGTGACAATGTCCAGGGGGTTATCCTGCATCTTGATGTACCGCACAATCCTCTGGCGGTCGAGGATGAAGTAGGCGCGTTTCGCGTACCGGTAGACCGGGCTCTGTTCATCCGTCACCATGGCGCCGTAAGCCGGGAGCATCTGCCGGCGGAAGTCCGACAGCAGGAGGTGACGGATCTTGTTGGCCTCCGTGAAAGCCTGGAGTGTAGGAGCGGCATCTGCACTGACGTCCACCACCTGGGCGTTGACGGCTTCGAACTGTGGGAGGCTCGCGTCGAAGCCGCGAACCTCCTTCGTTCACGTCGCGGTGAAGGCCTGGATGAAGGTGTAGATCACCACCGGGCCTTTACCTAGCAAGTCGGCAAGCTTGACCGGCTTCCCATCTTGAGCCGGCAGCGTGAAGTCCGGCGCCTTCTGGCCCACCTCGACTGCGTGCGCCGTGTTGGCCAGGAGCAGGCCGGCCGCCGCCGCGACCAGAGTCCCTCGAATGATCTGAAGTGGCTTGCGCATAGGTCTCTCCCCTGATGTCGGTCGAGAATCGCGCCGCTATTTCGGTGCCGCGAGAAGCTGTGGGAACGTGAAAACGAAGTCTTGCCCGCCCATGGGCTTGTGACAATCGAAGCAGGGCTTGGTGTCCACGTTCGCCGGTGCCTTGCCGTCTGGCCCGAAGCGCGCGTACTCCCACTCCCCGTTCCGGAGGCTGTCCAGGTACTCGGCCCCCCAACCGGTGCGCTTCTCCATCACGAAGAGCCCGGTGAAATCGCCCTTGATGAACCGGCAGTTTGCGTCCTTCACCGGCTCGCCTTTCTCATTCATCTTTGCCCGGTAAACCTCCATTGTCAAGACGGAGCCGCTCGGCGGGGGCCGTCCGGCCATGGCCTGTTTGGCTCCCTCGGGAGAGGCATAGATGTTGCGGACGGTCTTGTTATCGGGTCGATCCACCGTCGTGTAGAGCAGGTGGCCTTTGTACTCGGCGGGAAATCCGACTTTCTCCGGGCCCGCAATCGAAACCGTTGCGACGAGAAACAGCGACATCGCCAGCACGAACGGAATCCGCTTCATAGCCCCATCCCTCGTTTTCGGGTTCTCGCTTCGTGCCGATTGATTTTGCCATATAAGCAATCCACGAAAAGCCCTTTTGGTTCCATGGAAATATGAGCCGGGTGTGCGGAGTGAGACCGGGAGTCCGGATCATTCCGCAGGCACCGCCCGCTGCCGAAGCAGCGAGCGCAGAGTAACGCCTGATCTCCGGTGCGTCCCCGCAGCGAGCGGTACCAAAGGGTCGGCAGCTCGCCGGCGACCAGTTGGCACGAGGGACGCCCAGGTGTTCCCGCGGGAGAACTTTCACTTGACATCGTGGGACGGCGTCTCATATATTGGGACATACTTCCCGCGAGGCCAACATGCCTGCCGTCGAGACCCAGACGCTGGCTCGCGCCTTTTCGATCCTGGATTCCTTCTCGCCGGATCAGTCTGAGCTCGGTGTGCGCGATATTGCGCGCCGGCTTCGGCTCTCTCGAAGTACCGTCGGCCGGCTGCTGGCCACCATGCACGCGGCCGGGATCCTCCACCAGAACCCGAATACTCGCGCCTACGCCCTGGGAGCAAAGGTCTTGGCGTGGGCGGGCGTATACACCGCAACGCTCGACGTTCGCGCGAGGGCGCGATCAGCGCTCGAAGAGTTGCACCGCCTCACGCGCGAGAGCGTGAGCCTGTACATCTTGGATGGCACCGAGCGCGTATGCCTGGAGCGAATCGAAAGCCCCGAGCACATCCGTGTCGTCGTCCGTGTCGGTGAGCGGTTGCCGTTGCATGCCGGCGCGTCCGGCAAGGTGTTGCTGGCGTTCCTTCCGGCCGAACGTCGGAAAGCGATCCTCGAGACGATCGCCCTTCCCCGCTTGACGCCCAACACGATTGCGAATCGGGCGCAGCTCGAACGGGAATTGGCGACGGTGCGCAAGCGGGGCTATGCTATAAGTGTCGGCGAGCGGGTGAGCGGGGCGGCCAGCGTGGCTGCGCCCATTCGTGGCTCGGATGGCAATGTGATCGCGGCGTTGAACATCACGGGGCCCATGCCCCGAGTCACCGACGCGAAACTGTCGGAGTACGTGGAATTGGTGATCCAGGCGGCGGCCAAAATCTCGCGGGACATGGGATATGCGAATGGCCGGACACGACGAACCGGCTGAGAGGAGCAAGGTCGTTTGCCCAGCGGAGGGAGCCGAGGGGTCTCAGGAGCGATAACGAGATGTATAACCTCCCACAGCAAGTCCAGACGACGGTCTTTGCGCGCCTCCCCGACACGTTCCGGCCGAAGGTTCGCACAGCATGGGCGGATGCGAACAGGGGCGGTGAGGCTGTGGATTGCTTCCTCGAAGGCCCAAGCTTCGACCGGGCCGGGAACCTGTATGTGGTCGATATTCCCTTCGGCCGGGTGTTCTGCGTCTCGCCGGCCGGCGAGTGGACGCAGGTTGCGGAGTACGACGGCTGGCCCAACGGCCTCAAGATTCACAAGGACGGCCGGATCTTCCTCACCGACTACAAGCGCGGGGTGATGCTCCTCGATCCGGACTCCGGAAAGGTGACAGCGCTCCTCGAGACTCGGTACAGCGAGAGCTTCAAGGGCGTCAACGACCTGGTCTTCGCCTCCAACGGAGACCTGTACTTTACGGACCAGGGACAGACCGGATGGCATGATCAATCGGGCCGGGTCTTCCGATGGCGGGCAAACGGCCGCCTCGATCTTCTGATCGACACCGTACCGAGCCCTAATGGGCTCGTGCTCAACCTCCCGGAGACGCAACTCTACGTGGCGGTGACCCGGGCTAATGCCATCTGGCGCCTCCCTATCCTCCCTGATGGCGGTGTGTCCAAAGTCGGAACCTGGATCCAGCTCACAGGGGGACTCTCCGGGCCTGATGGCCTCGCGCTCGACGTTGAGGGTGGCCTGGTCGTCGCGCATGCGGGCATGGCGGTGTGGCGCTTCGATCGGCTTGGTCAGCCGACGCATCGGATTGATCCCTGCACGGGGCTCTTCTGCACCAATGTCGCCTTCGGAGGACCCGAGAATAATTTGCTCTTCATCACGGAATCCGAAAGCGGTTGCATCCTGCGCGCGGAACTCCCGGTCGCCGGTCGTGTGATGTACTCCCATATGTGACCTATGGAAGCTTGCGTAAGTAACGCAACATGGCTATACACGGATCGGCTGATTCCTGGGCCTTTCGACGAGGGCCACTGCTACATTCCTTTCGCAAGATTCAATAGGTCGTCCCCGGGCCCCGCGTGTGTCGAAGGCGGGGCGCTCGCTTCGCGAGCTGTCTTCTGGGGAGGGGCTCAATGAAGCTGACCGACGCAGCGCGTGTCATCCGGAGCAAGAACGCCGGCCCCCTGACCCTGACGATTGATCTGATGTTCGCGGATGCGGGAACCTACGAACGCGCACTGGCTGCACCCTCGCTGTCTCCCCGAAATCTGGCCACGCTGTACAATCAGCCGGTCGAGTCCATTCACGTCATTCCCTATCCTGCAGCCTTCGCCATCAAGTTGGTCTTGGATCGGAAGATTGTCGCGGGTAGCCCCGGTGACACCGATGTGTACGGGGCGCAGCAGCACGGTCCCCTCCTGGAGGTGGAGATTTGACCGATATCGGCGCACTGCTGGATCGGATCGGAGGGCTTGGGGCTCGGCGTCGCCCGCTGCGCGCCCTGGCGGCCTCCGGCCAGTTGGGGTATGGCATCCCCGAGAAGGCCTTCCGCGCCGGATTGGAACAGCGGCCCGACTTCATCGGCTGCGACATGGGGTCCGTGGATCCCGGCCCGTACTACCTCGGTTCGGGGAAGATGGCGACGTCCCCGGCGGTCACTCGGCGCGATCTGCACATGGTCCTCACGGGTGCGAGGCGTCTGGGCGTCCCACTCATTCTTGGTAGCGCCGGCACCGCAGGAGCCTTTCCGCATCTTGAGGCGGCGCTTGACATCATCCGCGCCATCGCGCGCGAGGAGGGATTACACTTCCGGCTGGCCATCATCCGCGCGGACATTTCCAGCGAGGTGGTGAAGAAAGCCCTCCGGGAAAACCGGCTCCGACCACTCGGGAAGATCCCGGACATCACCGAGGCGAACATCGATGCCTGCACCCACATCGTGGGCCAGATGGGGACGGAGGCATTTGTCCGCGCCCTGAAGACCGGGGCCGATGTGATCATCGCCGGCCGATCCTGTGACACCGCGGTGTTCGCCGCCATCCCTCAACTCCTTGACTACCCCATGGGGCTGGTCATGCACATGGCGAAGATCATCGAGTGCACGTCGATCTGCTGCACGCCCGGTGGGCGGGACGCGATCCTGGGACTCCTCGATGACGACGGATTCGTCCTCGACAGCATGAACCCGGCTCGCCATGCTACGCCGATGTCCGTCGCGGCGCATAGCCTGTACGAGCAGGCCGATCCGTTTTCCGTAACCGAGCCCGAGGGAACGCTCTGGGTTGACAACGCCCGCTATGAGGTGTTGGACGAGCATCGCACGCGAGTGAGCGGCGCCCGCTGGCAGCCGGCAACCCGGCTCACGGTCAAGATCGAGGGGAGCGGTAGAGAGGGTGAGCGGGCGGTATTGCTCGCCGGGAGCTGCGATCCAGGCTTCATTGCAGACATTCGTACGATCTTGAAAGACGTGGAAGAGGTCGTGCGGAGCATCTACCCGGGGGATTACCGCCTATACATCCGACTGTACGGGCTAGACGGCGTGACGCATTGGGCGAGTCCGCCCACGGTGCCGCCCCGAGAGATATTCATTCTCGTGGAGTCCATCGCCCCGACTGCCGAGCAGGCGGGAACTGCCGTCGGGGTGTTCAAGCAGTACCTGCTCCACCACGGATTTCCCGGGCGGTTTTCGACAGGCGGCAATATCGCTTTTCCGTTCACGCCACCCGAACTGGAGGCAGGCACGGCCTACTGCTTCCGGATCTATCACGTGATGGATGCGGAGGATCTCGCCAGCCTGTTTCCGATTGAGGTGGAGGTCGTTTGAAGAGGAACTCGGCTCGCGGGTCAGGAGGGGTTTCGGGGAAGGACGGTGATGAAATGAGGTCAATCCAAGGGCGGCTGGTTTACGACACGTTGGAAGAACTGGTGGATCCAAAACACACAGCGGTCATTGCAGTGGACATCCAGAATGATTTCTGTCACCCGCACGGACACTTCGCCCGTCACGGCAAGGACCTGTCACATATCATCGCCAGGGTTCCGACGATGGTCTCTTTCGTCACGGAAAGCCAGGCGTTGGGGGTGCGCGTCGTTTTCATTCGCCAGTGTACCCTCGCGGATGGCCGCAGCGATTCGCCAGCCTGGTTGCGTTTCAAGACCCGGGACGGCAAGACGCCGGACTACACGCTTCCGCACACGTGGGGGTGGGAGTTCGTGGATGGGCTGACCGTTCGGCCGCAGGACTGGGTCGTGGAGAAGTATCGGCCCGATGCCTTTCTCCACACATGCCTGGATCAGATCCTTCGGGCGAACGGCATCGAAACGGTGGTCATCCTGGGTACGACGACGGAAGGGTGCGTGGAGTCCACGGTCCGCGCAGCCTCGTACCACGATTACTATGTGGTCGTTGTCAAGGACGCGGTAGCGAGCCCGAACCCAATCCTGCACGAAGGGTCCGTGCGGTTGTTCGAAGCCCGGTACCCTATGGCAACCAGCCAGGAGATCCTTACGGCCTTCAAGAAAGCCAGCCGGTGCACCGGCTAAGGAGAGAAGTAAAATGCGGAAGACCACACGACTGCGTCAACTGATCGAGGCCCCTGAACTCTTGATCATGCCTGCCGCATATGATCCCATCAGCGCCAAGCTGATCGAACGAGCCGGGTTCAAGGCCGTCCAGTGCACCGGCCTCGGTATCGCGGCAAGCCTTCTCGGAAGGCCCGATGTCAGCATCATCTCGATGGGGGAGATGGTTGACCGGACCTACCACATTGCGCACGCGGTAGACCTACCGGTCATGGGCGACGGGGATACCGGGTTCGGGAATGCCGTCAACGTCTACTACACAGTTCAGGAGTTCGAGCGGGCCGGCGCTGCGGGAGTGAACATCGAAGATCAGGTGATGCCCAAGCGTTGTGGGCATCTGGCAGGCAAGGAAGTCATCCCCATGGAAGAGATGGTGCTCAAGATCAAGGCGGCGCGGGAGGCCTTGGTGGACAAGGATTTCGTCATCAACGCGCGCACCGATACCCTGGCGACCCATGGCCTCGACGAGGCGGTCCGTAGAGGAAACGCCTACCTGGAAGCCGGGGCCACCATGGTCTTCGTGGATGGGGTCGGCACGCGCGAGCAGATCCGGGCGCTGGTAGCGGGCATCAAGGGCCCGGTCGGCATCAACATGGTTGAGGGCGGGAAGACGCCTCGGGATCTGACCTTTTCCGAGCTGCAAGCGATGGGTGTGGCCCGCGTCAGCCTCTCGCTGACGACCTTTTTCGCAGCCATCCACGGGATCAAATCGGTCCTCCAGAAGGTCATCGAGAACAACGGCATCCGGGGGTATGAAGATCGGATTGCCGGCTTCGAGGAGACGCATGACTTGATCGGCATGGGAAAGGTGTACGAGCTCGAACAGAAATTCCTAGCACCCCACACGCTGAGCCGCAAGTATGAGCCGTTGGGAAAGAGGGAGCCCTCGACGCCATGATCACATCCGCCAAGAAATGGCAAGTCATCCAGTCCACCTACCCGGTGGGCTTGCGTCCCGCCGCAGAGAGGAACCATCGGCTGCGTGAATTGCTGGCGGGGCCGGAGCTCGTGGTGGCCCCGGGGGCCTTTGACTGCATCACGGCGCGGCTGGTGGAGGCGGAGGGGTTTCCGGCTGTCTATGTGACAGGATCCGGTGTGTCCATGAGCGCCCTCGGAGCGCCTGACGTTGGCTTGATGTCATTCGCCGAGGTGCTGGACCGCGTCAAGCGCATCTGTGACGTTGTGAGTATTCCTGTGATTGCCGATGCCGACACCGGATATGGGGGACCATTGAACGTCGTGCGCACAGTGCGGGAATTCGAGCGGGCCGGGGTGAGTGCGATCCAAATCGAAGATCAGGCGTGGCCAAAGAAGTGCGGACACGAACTTGGCCGAAAGCTCATCCGGCCAGAGGAGATGGCGGCGAGGCTGAGGGCTGCCCTGGATGCCCGGCTTGATGATGACCTGGTGATCATCGCGCGCACCGACGCGCGGACGACCGAGGGCATCAAGGAGGCCCTTGCCCGGGCCTTTATGTACCAGGAGGCTGGGGCTGACGTCATCTTCGTCGAGTCGCCGGAATCTGAGGAGGAGATGCGGCGGATTACCCGGCGGATGCGGGCCCCCACGCTCGTGAATATGGTGGAAGGGGGGCGGACGCCCATTCTCCCCGTGGCAACACTGCAAGAGATCGGGTACCGGATCGTCATCTATCCGAACTCGCTCACCCGTGTCCTCGGCAGGGCGGGGCAGCAGGTCCTGAGGCACCTCAAAGCGGATGGCAGCACGGAGGGCCTGGAGGACTCCATGATGGATCATCGCGAGCTGTGGGCGTTGTTCGAGTACGAAAAGTGGACGGAGACGGAGCGACGCCTGGGCGCCTCGGCGGAGTCGCCCGGATGATGTGTCTGTGTGCCCTCGTTCACATTCACGCAGGATAGACAAGGAGGGAAGGGCGATGGCTAGGATGTTCAGAACGGCTGTTTTCGGTATGGTGGTACTTGGCTGTGTATTCCTCGTCGCATCTCAGGGCGGGGCTGCGGTGACCTGGACGGCCTATACCTTTGGTCCATCGGACGCGCTTGCCAACGTCCAAGGACTGAAGAGAATCGTAAAGGCCATCGAGGAGGAAACCAAGGGTTATATCAAGATGAACTTCAATTTAGCAGGATCCTTGTCGATCCAGTCGACGAACATCACTCAGGCCATCGGGGACGGAGTGGTACAGTTCGGCGATGATGGTTTCTTCCTTGGGAATGTGCCTATTGCCGGGATTCTTCGGCTGCCTTTACTGCTGACGACCACCGAGGATTTCAGCAAGGCGCTCAAGGTCATGCAGCCATACATTGATCGCGAGTTTGAAAAGAAAGGTGCCGTCGTTTTGGCCCATTTCGTATTCCCGTTCCAGGTTGCCTTCTCGACCAAGAAGTTGACCAGCCTCGGCGACTTCACCGGTCAGAAGCTGCGGGTGTCTGAGCCGGAGCAGGCGGAGTTCATCAGGCGGTTCGGGGGTGTGCCCCTCACCATGGGTGCCCCCGAGGTGCCTCCGGCGCTCCAGCACGGCACCATCGACGGTGTGCTAACGGCAAGCGCGGGCGGCGGCAAGATCTGGGGGGACATGCTGAAGTTCAACTACCGGCTCGGGGTGAACTACTTCAATGCCATGGTTCTCGTCAACAAGGACGCCTTCGGCAAGCTCCCGCCCGCCATGCAGACACAAATCAAGGAGATCGCCGTACGCTTGGCGCCCACGACCACAGCCCAACTGGCTAAGGAGGAAGGCGAGGTCCTGGCGAAGCATAAGGCGGCCGGCATGGTGATCACCGAGCCGACAGCCGAGGAGATTGTCCAGGCATCAAAGCGCATGGCCCCCTACTGGGACGAGTGGGCAACCAAGAAGGGACCAGAGGCCCAGAAGGCACTGGCCGAGGTACGCAAGGCATTGGGCCGGTAACTACATCGCAGCTTTCCTGATCTTGCAGACGAGGTTAGCCACGATGAACCAGGAGCGGGATATCCGTGTCGGCAGAGGGCGGAGCTTTGACATTCTCCTCAAAGGCCAGACTTCTCTTTGCGAGTTCGTCGTCCTCAGCATGGTGCTGATCATCAGCGCCGAGGTGATTTGTCGCCAGATATTCGGCGTGTCGTTGCAGATAACCTACGAGGTGGCTGGTTACCTTATGGCGGCACTGACGTTCTTCGGCCTCGGCATCAGCCTTCACGGGGGTGGTCTGTTTCGGGTCGAGTTCGTCTACATGTGGATTCCATCCCGGGGGCGGCTCGTCCTGCAACTGGTTTACGATTTGGTTTCGCTCGTGTTCACCCTGATCCTCGACTATCAGCTCTTTCGGCAAGTAATCAGTTCGTACAATCGAGGATATGTCGAAGCGACAATCCTCGCCACTCCCCTGTACATTCCCCAACTGGTGATGCCGATTGGCGTCACGCTCATGATCATCGTGCTGCTGGCGGAGATCAGGAACGACCTCAGGGCCTTGTTCCCCTGCCGGATCCACGCTGAAGAAAGAAGGTAACGCCATGACCTGGGTGGTCGACATTGGCTTGGCCTCTGGGGTCCTCATTGCGCTGCTCCTGGGAGGGATGTGGATCCCCTTCGCGGTCAGCGTCTCTGCAGCCCTCTACCTGTTCCTGCACGGAGGGATGGACAGCTTTCGCGCCCTCGGCCTGGTGAGCTGGGGGAGCATGAATAGTTTCACCCTGACCGCGATTCCCCTGTATATCCTGATGGCTGAACTCCTTCTGGAGTGTGGCCTCAGCCATCGCATCTACCGGGGGCTCTCTCGGGTGGTCCAGAGACTGCCCGGAGGGTTACTGCAAACGAACATCGCCGGCTGTGCCGTCTTTGCAGCGATCAGCGGGTCCAGTTCGGCCACCGCTGCAGCGATTGGGACGGTTGCGCTCCCTCGCCTCAAGGAGCGCGGTTATGACGTGCGGCTATCCACAGGGACGCTGGCCGCGGGCGGAACCCTTGGGATCCTGATTCCGCCGAGCATCGCCATGATCATCTACGGGACTCTGACCGAGACGTCGATCGCCAAGTTGTTCATGGCTGGCTTCGTGCCCGGCATCGTGCTGGCCATATTCTTCATGATCTACGTGGCTGGGAGGGCCCTTGCCAACGACGGCTTGGCACCGCGCGAGCATCAGGTGATGACGGCCTCCGAGTGGGCGAAGACATGTGCCGACTTGGTGCCCTGCTTTGTGCTGATCGGCTTCATCATGGCCAGCCTTTACGCCGGGTTTGCCACGCCCACGGAGGCGGCGGCAGTGGGGGTGTGCATAGCCGCAGTCATCTGCCTGGTGTGGGGCAACGTGAACATGGATTTGTTTCGACGGGCGCTTCAGAAGACTGTCCGCATCAGTGGCGCCATCATGTTCATGGTGTATGCCGCCTACTTGTTCTCGTATGCGGTGGGCGTCGCGGGGTTCGCTAACAGGCTGAGCGCGTTCTTCATCGGGTTGGGGCTGAGCAAATTGATGTTCTTGATCGTCGTGGTTATCATGTACACCATCCTCGGCTGTCTCATTGACAGCATCGGCATGATGGTGGTCACCGTCCCGTGGCTTCATCCCATCCTGCTGCAGTACGGGATTGACTCGATTTGGTTCGGCGTCGTGCTCGTGATGTTGGTGGAACTCGGGCAGGTCACACCACCGGTCGGCATGAATCTCTTTGTGATCCAAAGGATTTCAGAAGAAAGGTTGGAGGACGTCCTCGCCGGATCGGTTCCGTTCTTCTTCATCTTTCTCCTCATGATTGCAGTAATGGTCATGGCACCGGACCTGGCGCTCTGGCTGCCTTCTCGCATGGCTGGACGATGATCAGGGGAATGTTGACTCATCACCGGAGCTTGGTGCCTCTCCACATCGCCGCGTCGAATGCGGGAAGCGGTGGCCGGCAGTGCGCATTGCCGCGTTTCCGGATCAGCCTGCAAGGTCGTTGCGGAAAACACGAGAGGAGGTTGAGGACATGATGCGCGCACGTAGTTCCAAGCAACTCATCCTGGTCGTTCTCGCTCTGTTTGTCGGCGTGGCGTTAGCCGTGTCTGTCCCCGGATCTGCGGCGGCAGGCGCAGCGAGACCCACAGGACAACCCATGAAGATCGGTATTATTGCACCCACAACGGGCGGGACCGCCTTGATTGGTCAGCAGTCGGTTGATGGTGCCAGGATGGCGGCCGAGGAGATCAACGCCGGAGGGGGGCTCGGTGGACGCCCCATCGAAATCCTTGCGGAAGATGAGGCCGGGCAGCCTGCAGTAGGCGTCGCCGCCATGAACAAGCTCGTTTATAGCGACAAGGTCAACTTCATCCTCGGTCCCGACACCAGCTCCGTCACCTTGGCGGCGATGGGTATCGCCCAGCGGGAGGGAATCCCCCAGATCACCTCGTCGCTGAACCCCATGATCACGCGGCAGAATAACCCGTGGATCTTCCGCATGCGGCCGACCGACCTGATCGCCGCCGACTTGATGGCACGATTCGGGGTGGAGGAACTCAAGCTGAAGAAGATCGGTGTGATGAATACCCGAGGGGACTACGGGCAAGGCGGCGCCGATGCCTTTGTGGCCGCGCTGAAGAGAGGGTACAACATGGCGCCCGTCCGTAGTGAGACGGTGAACATCGGAGACAAGGACTTCACGCCGCAACTCCTCAACATCAAGAACTCGGGCGCCGACGGCCTGCTGTGGTGGGGGATCATCGCGGAGACCGCGATCGTGTTGAAGCAGCGCCACGATATCGGCTTCACCGGGCCCATCTTCGGCGCCAACGCCCTGGTGAACTCGACGGTCCTGGATCTCGCGGGGAAGAATGCGGACGGTGCCATTGCCGCTACCAACTACGCCAATACGAACCCGGATCCGAAGACCGTGGAGTTCGAGAAGAAGTTCCGCGCGAAATTCAACAAGGTCCCGAACGATCACGCGCCGCTGTACTACGACGCGATGTACCTGCTGAAGGAGGCGGTCCAACTCGGCGGCGGTACCTCGGCAGAGCAGATGCGGAACGGGTTGCGCAAGATCAAGGATCTGCGCTTGATCACCTCCAGGTTTTCGTACGATGAAATAGGCGAGCCTGGAAACAGCATGCTGATTGTCCAGGTGAAGGGGACGCAGCAGATAGTGCTGAAGACATACAATTACGATTGACGGACGGCGTCGGCGACAGTCCACAGTCGCCGGCGGGACCGGTGTGTGGTGCGGCTCTTGGCTGGGCCCTCGGCCGCACCACATCCGCCTGCTGTGGTATCGTTCAGCTGCGCCAATGGTTCGATGCGCTCGCGGTGCGGGGCACCGGCGTTCGCGAACAGGATCGATCCATCACAAGTAACCGTCACAGCGCGAAGGATCCGAAGCGATGTTCGTACAACTCCTGTTCACGATGCTGGCCATAGGCAGTATCTATGGTTCCGTCGCACTGGGCTTTACCATGATCTGGAACGCCGCGGCGATCGTGAATTTCGCCCAAGGCGAAATCGTCATGGTGGGAGCCCTGCTTGGCCTCACGTTTGTGGTGATTCTTGGGTGGCCGTTTCCGATCGGCGCCCTCGTAGCGATCCTGGGCACCGCACTCGCGGGCGTCGTCCTCGACCGCTTGGTGGTCCGGCCGGTCCGCAAGGCGGAGTTTTGGGCGACTGTCGTGGCGACTCTCGGGGCGTCCATCTTCCTGCAGAACCTGGCGATGATCCTCTGGGGGCCGGAGCCGCGCGCCTTCCCCAGTTTCTTCGGCGACAAGCCCGTGCAGATCGGAGATGTGCGCGTCATTCCCCAGACGGTCTGGATTGTCGTCATCGTCATGGCGCTGGTCCTGCTCCAAGACGTCCTCTTTCGCCGCACCCTGCTGGGCAGAGTGCTCCGGGCGGTCTCCTGGGATCGGGAGATGGCCAGCATCCTGGGGATCAGCCCCAACGTGATGATCGCGATCACATTCTCCATCAGTTCGGCCATGGCGGCGGTGGCGGGCATCTTGCTGGCGCCGATCTTCCTGGTGTCCCATGACATGGGACTCGCCATTACCCTCAAGGCATTTGCAGCGACGATCGTCGGCGGTTTCGGGAGCGCGAAAGGGGCGGTCGCCGGCGGGCTGTTGATCGGTATCGTGGAGTTCCTGGGTGCGTTCTACATCTCGTCGGACTACAGGGACGTGGTCGTATTTGCCTCTGTCATCCTGGTGCTGCTGATCCGCCCGATAGGCATCCTGCCCACTGCAGAATCGAAGTGACGGGCCGCCGGAGGGAGAAGCGTTATGACGATCACACCGAAGCCGTGGGTGCGGGTGGTCGGGGGGATAATGCTGGCGGGCGTGTTGGCTTCGCCACCACAGGTGTTGGCCAACACCTACCAGATCCACCTGTTGAATCTGGCGGCCATCAGCGTGGTGTTCGCATTGAGCCTGAACGTCGTCTTGGGGTTCGCCGGGCAGATCAGCCTCGGCCACGCGGCCTTCTTCGGCGTGGGGTCCTACGCCTCAGCATTGCTGACAACGGGTGGACAGGTCCCCGTGTTGCTCGCCATGCCGCTCGCGATGCTGATTACGGCAGCATTCGGTCTGGGTGTGGGCATACCGACGTTGCGGATCGGCGGGCACTACCTGGCCATGGTCACCATCGCGTTCGGACAGATGGCAAGCGTGGTCTTCTTGAATGCGGCCGGCATTACCGGCGGCTACAACGGCATCCGGGCGATCCCCTCGGTTGCCATCGGGACCCTGCGGCTGGCGGGGGAACGACAGGTGTACTATTTCCTCCTGGCCGTGTGCGTACTCATGATCTGGATCTCCATCAACCTCAAGCGAAGCATGCTTGGACGGAGCATGCTGGCCCTCCGGGAAGACGAGGCCGCGGCGCAAGCCCTCGGGGTCAACACGATGGTCGTGAAGATCCAGGCGTTCGTACTGAGTGCGGCCTTGGCGGGACTCGCCGGGTCGCTGTACGCCCACTGGGTCGGCTTCATCAGTCCGGACAGCTTCACCATTGATCTCTCCATCGGCGTGTTCAGCATGGTGCTGGTCGGTGGCGTTGGGAGCGTTCCCGGCGTGGTGTTCGGGGCGGTGTTGCTCACCTTCCTTCCCGAATACCTCCGGTTCATGAAGGACTACTACCGGCTGATCTACGGTGCCATCCTGATCATCGTCATTGTTTTCCTTCCTGGAGGCATTGCCAGCCTTGCGTCTCCCGCGGTGGCAAGCCGGGTGCTCGGTCGATTGGGGTTGGGGGCCCTGTTCAGGGGAGTCCAGGATGCAAAGACGACCCATTCTGGGAGTTGAGGACGTTTCCAAGCGATTCGGCGGCTTGCTGGCCGTTGACCAGGTAAGCCTCCAACTGGAGGCGGGCACCGTCCACACGATCATCGGGCCGAACGGCGCCGGCAAGACGACGCTGTTCAATGTCATTGCCGGGGTGTTTCATCCCACCTCGGGCAAGGTCAGGTTCGATGGGAGCGACGTTACAGGGTGGCGCCCCCATGAGGCGGCTCGCCGGGGGGTCGGAAGAACCTTCCAAAACCTTCGCATGTTCAAGAAGCTCTCGGTTCTGGATAACGTCCTGGTGGCCTGGACAAAGGACAGCAGGACCTCCGTACTCGGCAGTCTCCTCCCTCTTCCTGGGCCGAAGCGGGAGCAGCGCAGCTTTGCTGAAGAGGCGGTCCGGATCCTCAACATCGTCGGCTTGGGGCACCTGAAAGACGCAGTGTCGACGTCCCTGGCACACGGACAGCAGCGGCTGCTGGAGATCGCTCGGGTGCTTGCCCTCCAGCCGAAAGTCCTCCTGCTCGACGAGCCGGGGGCGGGACTGAACCATGCGGAGAAGGTTGAGCTGGCCAGCCTCGTCGGGAAACTCCGCGAGCGAGGCTACTCGATTCTGCTGATCGAGCACAACATGCTCCTCGTAATGGCGGTCTCAGACTGGATCACGGTGCTGGATCACGGGAGGCTCCTCGCCTCGGGGACTCCCGCCGACATCGCCAGGAATCCGGAGGTGATACGTGCCTACCTCGGGTCAGAATTCAGCGATGTTGCGGCTTGACCAGGTCTGGGTTCACTACGATCGGATCCCTGCGCTGCGGGGGATCTCCATCGAGGTATACCCGGGCGAGATGATCGCCATCCTGGGAGCCAACGGGGCCGGCAAGTCGACGACGCTGCGCTCGATCTTCCGGCTCGTTTCCGTGTCCGCGGGCGATATTCTCTTTGAGGGGAAAAGCTTGAAGCCGTTCAAGCCCGAGGAGATCGCCCGCCTGGGGGTGGCTTTCGTCCCGGAGGGCCGGCGCATCTTCTGGGGATTGACGGTCCGCGAAAACCTCGAGGTGGGGGGATATCTCCTCAGGTTGTCCCGCGGGGCGATTGAGCGTGGGATCGAGGAAGCGTTTACGCTCTTTCCGGTGCTCCGGGAGCGCCATAATCAGACCGGAGGAACGCTGAGCGGCGGGGAGCAGCAGATGCTCGCCATCGCCCGTGCGTTGATGTCACAACCCAAGCTGCTCTTGATGGATGAGCCATCGCTGGGCCTGGCCCCCATCATCCTCGAGGAGCTGTTTCGGAAGATCGTCGAGATCAATCAGGCTGGCACCACCATCGTCCTCGTCGAGCAGAATGCCAAGATCGCGCTCGGCGTGTGCTCGCGGGGATACGTCCTAGAGACAGGCGAAGTGGTCGTCCGGGGGACCAGAGAATCCCTGTTCAACAACGAAGCGGTCCGCCGCGCGTACCTCGGAGCCGTGTAGGCGCCTCCCGCATCCCGGCGTGTTGGGAAAGCAGAACGGGGCGAGCCGTCCTGCCCGGCCGCCTCTCCTTCCCCCGCCCGCGGCCACCCGTGTGCTGGTGCACAAGGAGGAGATGATGATCGACCTTGCCCTTACAAACTGCCGCCCCATGCTTGCTGACGGAACCTCATTCAGCGGTAGCCTTCTGGTCGATGGAGGGAAGATCGCGGGCCTTCTCGCGGGTGGTGTCTCAGCTGGGCAGGCTCGGGAGACTCTTGACCTGGGTGGGTTGCCGGTCTTGCCCGGCATCATCGATACCCACTTCCACGTGGGGTTTCATTCAGCCGAGTCCGACTTCCGGACGGAGACGCGGTCCGCAGCGCGCGGCGGGGTGACCACGATCTGCCGGTTCTTCCGGAATCTCTACCCGTATGATGAGAGCCTGCCTGCGGAGATCGCACTGGGGGAGCGCACCTCGTACGTCGATTTTGCGTTTCACGTCGGTATCCTGATCGACGACCATCTCGCCAAGCTGGATCGCTTTGTCCGTGAATACGGTGTCCGCTCGTTCAAGATGTACACCTGTTACAAGGGCGACGAGGGGCTCGGACTCGGCATTCGGGGTCAGATGGACGGTTTCATCCTCGACGTCTTGAAGGCCCTCGGGCGTATCGGCGACGTCGTGCAGATCGTCCACTGCGAGAACGAAGAAATCATCCACCGAGTGGGCCCGAAGGTTCAGAGCGCCGCCGCCGGGCTCACCGACCTCGAGGTGTGGAATCGGGCGCGCCCTCCAGTGGCCGAGGTCGAGACGATCCATCGGATTGCGTTTTTCGCAGAGCAGGCCGGCGCGGAGCTGTTCGTGCCCCACATCTCCAGCGCGGAGGCCCTGGACGCGATCAGGGAGAGGAAGGCCCGCGGCCAGAAGATCTACGCGGAAACTTGCCCGCACTACCTCGCGCTTGACACGGAGGCGCCGGCCGGAATCCTGGCGAAAGTCAATCCGCCCGTTCGGCCCAGGGGGAACGCCGCCTCGCTATGGAAAGCCCTCCGGGACGGGACTCTGGATGTGGTCGGCACGGACCATGCCACCACGATGCGTGCCCAAAAGGTTGCCGGTGACCCGTGGAAGTCCAAACCCGGTTTCCCGGGGGTCGCGACCCTGCTCCCCGTCCTGCTGAGCAGCGGCGTCCACCAGCAGAATCTCCAGCTCGGAGACATCGCCCGGCTGCAGGCCAATGCAGCTCGGATCTTCCGGCTTCCCGGCAAGGGACGCATCGAACCCGGTGCCGATGCCGACCTCACCGTGGTCGATTTGGACAGGGGGAAGGTTGTGCGGGCCCAGGACCTTCAGTCCGCGAGCGACTTCTCGATCTTCGAGGGGCTGACACTGACGGGCTGGCCGGTGATGACGTTTCTCCGAGGGCGGATGATCTCTCGCGATGGAGAGGTCCTCGGGCAACCCGGAGACGGCAAGTACATCACACGGTAAAGAGGCAGAGAGGTGGCAAGGCCGTGAAGGCTGTTCGCTTTCACCAATACGGAGGTCCTGAGGTTCTGCGCCTTGAGGAGGTTCCCACCCCCAGCCCGGAGGCCGGAGAAGCCCTCATCCGCGTGGGCGCCTGCGGGGTCAACCACATCGATCTCGACCTGCGGGCGGGCACCTCGGGCTTCCCGCTGTCCCTGCCTCACATTCTCGGCATCGAAGTCACCGGCGAGATCGTGGCGCTCGGACCCGGCGTGACTGCGCGTGCCGTGGGTGAGCGTGTCGTGGTTCCCTTCGGCGTCTCTTGCGGGGAGTGCCGGGAATGCCAGTCGGGGCGCGACAACCTCTGTTTGCTGCGGATTGGAGCCGGCTACACGAGGCCAGGCGGGTATGCCGAGTACCTTACCTTCCCTGCGGCGGTACTGAGACCATTACCGGCTTCCCTCTCCTTTAGCGATGCTGCCGCGACCCTGGTTGCCTTCAGCACGGCCTGGCACATGCTGGTGAATCGAGCCCGCCTCCAGGTCGGGGAGACGGTGCTGGTTCAGGCGGCCGGCAGCGGAGTCGGCAGCGCCGCCATCCAGGTCGCAAGCTTTGCGGGAGTGAGAGTGATTGCGACCGGCAGCACGGATGGAAAACTCGAAGCGGCGCGCAAGCTGGGAGCCGACGAGACCGTCAACTACGCGCGAGAAGACTTCGTCACCCGCGTTCTCGACCTGACCGGCGGCCGAGGGGTTGAGGTCGTCGTGGAGCACGTCGGAGGAGAGGTGTTCACCCGCAGCCTGAAATGCTTAGCGCCCAACGGGCGGCTGGTCACCTGTGGGGCCCATGCGGGGGAGACGCCTCAGATCAACATCATCGAGCTGTTCCGCAAGGAACTCCAGGTCATCGGATCGCGCCGTGCCACACGGCTGGAGATGGACGCCGTCACGAACTTGGTTGCTCGCGGCACATTCCGGCCGGTGATCGACAAGGTGCTCCCCCTGGGGGAGGCCGCTGAAGCGCACCGTCGCCTGGCCGAGCGACGGCACTTCGGCAAGCTCGTGCTGATGCCGTGACCGGGAGGCAGTCACCTGAAGGCCGCCCAATCAGATTCCTTCCTGTCACCCGCTCCTGTCTCAATATCCTCACGGAACACCAAAGGACCTCACCCATTCGGCATATTTGGCGATTCCCTCGGGCAGATTTACGGTAGGACGGAAGCCGAACTCCCTCCGGGTACGAGAGCAATCGAGGGGCGGTCGCACGTTCTGTGGGTTCATATCCAGCCTCAGTTGCCCCTCCCCGAGGCGGAACCGAAACTCGGGGAAACAGTTTCGAATCTCCCGCAAGATGTCTTCGAGGCTGTACGATTTTCCGAGGGAAAGGTTGAAGACCCCTTCCTGATCACTTCGCGATGCTCGAACGATCCCGTCGGTGATGTCCGTGATATAGGTATAATCGCGATACGGCTTTCCATCCGGGACCGCTACCTCTTCCGCTCGGATCGCGGCAGCAATCCAGTCGTAGATCGCGGAGACGAGGGCCCGCCCTCCCGTTCGGCGCTCCATGGGTCCGTACGGCTGTGCTATGCGAAGAATGACAAGGCGCATCCCACACACCTGCGCCACGCGCGCACAGATGAGCTCGCTTGCCAGTTTCGTGATGGCGTATAACCCTGTCGGCTTCGGAGGGGTTTTCTCGGTCAACTTCCGCTTTGCACCGTGGGCATAGCCGTACACCGACGCAGAGCTTATGTAGATGAAGTCTTGTACTCCCTTGCGTGCCGCCACCTCAAGAAGCGTTGCCGTTCCCCCCACGTTGACGCTGGTAGCCTCTGAAAGCAGTAGCCTTTCGTCCTCAGGGCGGTTTGCGGTTATGACGGCTCCATGGATGACACTCTCGACGCCATCCTTCGAAAAGATATCGGACAGGGTATGGCTATCTCGGATATCGCAGCGGCGAAAAGTGACGGCTTCTCGAGCGGGCGCGAGAAATCGCACCGCGTTCTCATCAGGATCGTTCCGTGCCACGGCCACCACACGATCACCATCGCTGGCCAAGCGGGCGCACACATTGATGCCGACGAATCCCAGCGCACCGGTTACCATGACTGCCATGAAACCGCTCCTTCTTGAGATCTCACGGGACCAGGGCCGCAGTCAGCACAGAAGATCTCTTGGTCGGACTCAGCTTTGAAGATTTCGGGAGAAGGGGTCGCTCGTACGTATGCCTGAAGACCCAAGACCCTCAAGAGTCGTGAGTGTATCATGTCCGAGAGGTTGGAATGCGCGCCCAAGGACGGAGCGAGGGTCCGGCATGCTGAGGGAGCGAGACCAGAGAAGGGCCGGGTCGTGCTTTCGGGCGCACGGTATGCGCGCCGACTAGCGTACCGCCTTGATCTGGCTGGCGACGCTGGCCAAATCTTCCTTCACTGAACTCCGAATTAACGACTGGATGCCGCCGCCCCCATCGCCGGCGTAGCGGGGAATGATGTGGACGTGCAGGTGGTTCACGTGTTGCCCCGCCGCCCAGCCGTGGTTCCATCCGACATTCAGTCCGCCCGGCTTCAGGGCCTTTTCCAGAAGGGCCATCACGTTTTTCACCCCGAGAAACAACGAACCCACGTGCCGATCCTCGAGGAGGTCCAGGCGCTCGGCATGGACTTTCGGAATCACCATCGTGTGGCCGCGTGAGGCAGGGTGGATATCCAGGAAGGCCAGGACGTTCTCGTTCTCGTACACCGTGTGGGCTTTCATCTCGCCCGCGACGATCTTGCAGAAAATACAGTCCGGCATGAAAGACTCTCCTTTCTCTGCCATGAAGACCCCGCGCCCTGAGCTCGCACCACTGACCGGCACCTCTCCCTGTCCTGATCAGTCGCAACCTCCTGACGCGGAAGGGGCACGGCATTCTATCCAGGCGTTCGTCCGCGAAGCAAGGGCAAACCTCGCCGAGGGGGAGTGTTCCGTCGTGACGGATACGGTCATTTCGGCACGTAGGGGGAAGGCGTCAGGCCTAAGGCGCGGGGAGGCCCCCTTACGCTTCACGCCTCACGTTTCACGTGTCCCTTCTTTCA
>Ga0315274_10003539_pt1 | contig 23215 bp, 18 predicted proteins | sample YL17G02_20_MG_FD_203700 | JGI IMG/M metagenome (GOLD analysis project Ga0315274, IMG submission 203700) | Sediment microbial communities from Yellowstone Lake, YNP, Wyoming, USA - YL17G02_20 | ecosystem: Environmental > Aquatic > Freshwater > Lake > Sediment | place: USA: Wyoming | collected...
CGTCCACCGTCTCCCCGTAGCGGTTGCTCAGGCAGCGCGGGCACCAGTGCAGGGCGCACTTGCGGCACGGCGCCTTGACCTCCACCGTCTTTTGCCGGCACTGGAGAGGGGGAGAGGGTGAGGTGTGTGGGGTGGGCGAGGGTTGGCGGCGGCGGCGGCGGGCGGCGCCGCGGTCCCGCGCCGCCGCGTCGTTCGACCGCGCGATGCCCGCCGCCGCGCCGCCGCCCGCGGCCCGAAGACCCCACTGCCCACATGCACGACCATCCATCCATCCATCCATCCCCATCCTACACACCTGGTGGCACGTCGTCCCGTTTTCCGAGTCGTAGATGCGGCCGCCCTGCACGCGCACGCCCGGGTTGGCGGTGCGCGCCTTTTTGGGCTTGGGGATAGGGGGCGCCGCGGCCGCGGACGGCGTCATGAGGGGCAGGGAGCTCGGGCGCGGGGTGTGCGCGCGCAGCTGTCGGCGCGCGGCGGCGCGCCGCCTCACCAGCCGCCCGCCACCGCGGGCGGCGCCGGAGACGGGGGCGTGGGCGGGCGTCACGCTGCTCCCTCTCGCGACCGCGTTTCTCTCTCCTCGATAACGCCCGCGCCCCACACATTCCTCGCTATGCCCGCCCTCCGCCTTTCCCCGCTCCGCCGCCGCCGCCGCCGTCGCGGCCGCCCAACTCCACGTAGCCGGCTGGACCGTGGTGACGACTGGGCACTCGCTAGGAGCTGGAGCAGCTGCACCCGTCGCCTGCCGCCTGCGCGCGCGCGGGCGCGCGGCCACCTGCTGGGCCTTTTGCCCGCCCGGCGGCCTCGCCACGCCGCCGCTGGCCGCCGCGGCCGACGACTTTTGCACGTCGGTCGCTGTCGGCAAAGACGTGATCCCCAGGCTGTCGCTGGCGGCCTTGGATAAGCTTCTCGACGGCGTAGTGGTCGCCCTCGCCCGCGCAGCCCGTTCCGGGCCGGCGACACTAGCCTCCCTCGCTTGCAGGCACCGCTCCAAGCCTGGATGGGACGACGACCTGTTTATGGACGCGGACGCGCTGCCGGAAGCCGCGGCGGCCGCGCTGCCCGCGTTCCGCGCCGCGCCGAGTGCCACGCCGCGCGGGCGCACCCTGGAGCCCCTGGGGCGGCTGCTGTTCGTGCGTAGGGTCAAAGGACGCCTGCCCGCCGCCACCGACGCGGGCGGACGAGAGTTGCGGGAAGCGTTCGACGCTGTCTGGGCGCCGCGTAGCGCCCTCCTGGCCGAAGGCGTCCTCGTCTCCAAGCGCGCCGTCACCGACCACTTAGTGAGCACGCTGATGGTCGCACTGGAAGCGGCGGCGGCGCACGCGGAGGAGAGGGAAGCGCGGTTGGCGGGCGGCCGGTGACCCTCTCTTCTTGTTCTTTAGTCAGCGCAACGGCGCCGCTTTTACATGCGACACCCTCCTTGTTGCCCAAAATGCAGTAGCGGCGGCGGCAGCGCCGAAGCGCGGGCACGCGCGCGTTGTGTGGGTGGCGGTGCGTGCGCCGTTCGTTTGGCTCGTGCCGCGAGACGCGTGGACCTCGCGGACGACGCTGGGCGTCGCGGCGACCTCCCGACGAGGCCTTCATCACGCCTCGCCATCCCCTTCATCCTCATCAAAGAAACGCGCCGCCAAACCCGCCCGTGCCGCCGTCGAGCGCCACGCCCGCCGACCGCAGCACGTCGTCCGACAGGGGAAGGGCGGCGGTGGACGCGCGCCCGGCGGCCGCCAGGTCGGCGCCCGGGCCCGCGAGGGCGCCCGGGTTGGTGCGGCGGCGGCCGCCGCGGTCGGACCGCGGCGTGCCCGCCGACGACGGCCGGCCGTCGCCGCGGGGCGAGGCCATGAGGGCGGCGGCCAGGCCGGACAGGCCGCGCAGCAGGCCCGCGGGGGCGCCGGTCAGGAGGGCGGGCACACCGCCGTCGAGCGAGCCGGCCGGTGGGAGCGTCGGCGCCCCTACCACCCCTCCACTCAACCCATCAGGCCCCGCCTCCCCCCCCAGCTCGGCCACCCGGCGCGACAGCTCCAGGTTGGAGGCCGCGGCCGACCGCCACAGGGCTTGCCAGCGGCGCGCGTCGTCCGCCGCGGCCGCTGCGGCGGCCTGCGCGTCGCCGACCACGGCCATCAGCTTGGCCCGCTCATCCCGCAGCGTGCGGTGCTGGTTCTTCGCAATGTTCCACTCCTCCTGCCGCTTGAGCCGCATGCGGCGCGCGGACTCGCGGTTGGTGATGCGGCGCTTCATGCGCCGAATCTCGGCCTGCGTGTACGGCCGCCCCGCCGCGTCCTTGGTCTCCACCGTGACGCGGCGCCGGGTGCGTTTCTCGCCGGATTTGAGGTCGTCGTCGGACGCGAACGGGTCGAATTCAAAGGGGTCGTGGTCGTCGGCGGTGAGCCCGAACGAATCGAGCGTGGCCGACGACGGCGTCGCGGCCGCGGACCGGTCGGCCGGCGACCGACCGCCCTGCGGCGCCCGCGCCGCCCGCCTCGACAGCGACCGCGCGCCCGCGGGCGTCGCGGGCGTAGCGGCGGCCGACCCGCGCGCGCGCGCCGCGGGCGCGCGAGCGCGCCGCGGGCGGCCGCTGCCCTGGCCGTCCCGGGGGGAGGCAGGGGCGGAGGGCAGGTCGTGCTGCTTGGAGTCGTCGGAGCAGGCGGAGCCGGTGGGGGCGTGGGCCTAGAGAGGGGGTGGAGGCGGGGTGGTTGGTCGCCGCGGCCGGCGACCCAGCCGCGCCTGCCGCCCCCCGACGCCGCGCCCTCTAATCCAGTACGATGCGCACGCCTCATGCCGCCTCATTGGCGGGCTCGGGTCGGCCTGGCGAGCCCCCGCCGCCTCTCCACCCCTCCAATGCATCCCCAACCACCGTGCTCACCCCGCCCAGCCGCGACGGCGGCAGCTTGACCCGCAGGCGGGACGGAATGGCCAACTGAGCCGCCATGTCCTGTAGGGCAAGGGAGCGGGAGGTCGGAAGCGGCCGGCATGGAGGGCGCGGCGCGGCAGATCTCGCGGCGGGCCCGCGCCCCCATTCCCCCCTCTCCTTTCTCACCACGCCCGCGCCGAAGCCGGTGCCGTCATCAGACCCCCCGCCAAACAGGAAGCCAAAGTCGCCGGAGCCGCCGGCGCCCGCGGCGAGGTCGCCGAAACCGAGCGGCTCGTAGCCGAGGCCGTCCTTGGCCGCGGGGGCGGGCGCGGTGGCGCGCCGCGCGTCCTGCATTGCAAGGGGCGCGCGCGGGGCGGGGTGGGAGGGAGGTTGGTTAGGGAAGTCCCGGGGCGGTTCTGAAGAGCGCGCAGCGGCGGCAGCGACCAGACCGGCGCCGATGCGGGCCGCGCGCGCGCGCCCTCAGCGGCCGCCGCCCCTCTTCCCGCGGCGCCCGCCCGTCCCACGCCTCCGCTCTCCTGCGGCGACCAAGGCCGACGGCCTGCGCGCGCGCCCGTGGACGGGCGCGCCGCCCGAGGCGGCCGCGCTCGCCGCCCTGCTCGCGCGCACGGGGGCGCTGCCGCACGGGCCGGTGGATGAGGAGACCGCGATTTGGGTGGGAGGAGAGGGAGGCGAGGGAGAGACTGGAGTGGGGCGGACTGCGCCCGCCGCGCCCGCCTCGACCCTCTCGCCCCCTGGTCCACAGTTTCTGCGCGACCGCAACCTGGACGTCGACGCCGCGGTCAATAAACTGGCCCGCTACCTGGCCTGGCGCGCGGACGTGCGCCCGCACGAGCTGACCGCGGACGACGTCGCGGCCGAAGCCGCGACCGGCAAGGCGTACCTCCACCCGTTCCCCGACGCGGCCGGCCGCCCCGCGGTCGTCATCCGGTGCGCCAAGCACGTCATAGGGGCCGCCCCGCTGCGCAAATCGGTGGAGCTGGCGTCCACGGTGCTGGACGCCGCCGTCGCGTCCCTCCCGCCAGACTCGGAAACCCTCGTCGGCATCTTCGACCTGCGCGGCTTCGGCCCCCGCAACGCCGACCTCGCGTTTGCCAGGTTTTTGGTCGACGCCTGCTTTCTCTACTACCCGCGGCGCCTCGGCGCCGTCCTCTTTGTCGACGCGCCGTGGGCGTTCAAGCCGGTGTGGGCCGTTGTGCGCCCTTTGCTCAAGAAATATGCGGCGCTCGTCGCGTTTGTGAGCGCGGACGACGTGGTGGCAAGCTTCAAGCCGGGCGAGGCGCCTGCGGATTTCGCGCGGTCCAAGCTGTGACCGGGGAGGCGGGGGAGGGAGGCGCGCCCGCTCTCGCCGCGGTGTGTTGCACGCCCGCGTGCAAACCCACACCGCGGCCCCACGTTCCCTTGCCCCCTCCTCATCAAGTCGCGGGCGCGCGCGCCGCCGCGCCGCCAAACAGGCTCACCCGCCCCCCCGCGGGCCCCGGCGTGCCCGCCAACCCCAGTCCAAACGCGGACGATAGCTCGGCCGCCACCGCGCGCCGGGTGCGGTTGCTGGCCTCGAGCTGGGCCGACAGGCCGGCGAGGTCGGCCCGCGCCGACCGCGCGTCGGCCTCGGCCGCGGCGCGCGCGCGCCGCTCGGCGTCCAGGGCGGCTTCGGTCGCTTTCCGGGAGGCCGAGGGGGGGCGGAAGATGGTGGCGGAGGCGTCGGGGGTGGGGGCCGGGGGGGACGCGCGCGCGGCGCGGCGGCCCGCGGCCCAGGAGGCGGCCGCGCCAATGACGGCGCCCGCCAGGACGGCCTGTGTGCGTGGTGGGGTGCCACCAAGGGCGGTGTGCGGGTGAGAAAAGAGCGCGGGGCCCCGCACGCTCGCGCGCCGCATCCCCGCGCGCCCCGCCTCCACCACGCACCGCCACCAATTGGGTCACTCCCACCCTCCAAAGCGCCACCGGAGGCGCCTCGCGCTCGCGAAGCAGGGACCAGCCGGCAACGGGCGGCGGGACGGGCGCCGGCGTGGCACGGAATGCGAGCGCGGCGGCGACGGCGGCAGCCAGGACGGCGGCCGCCGCCAGCAACATCTGCGGCGCCGACGTCATCTCCGCTGATTGAGCTGGCGCGGCGGGGCGCCGGCGGGGAGGCATCCCGGCGAGCGAGAGAGTGTGCGCCCGTAGCGCTCGACCCGCCACCCCCACACCTCGCCGCGCGGCCCCCGCCGCCATGAGCGCCCTGCTGGCGCCCGCCACGGTCCTGACCTGGCTTGGCGCTGCGCTTGGGGCCGACCCCGCGGCGCGCGCCGCGGCGGAACGCGAGCTGCAGGCCGCCGAGGAGGCCGCGGCGCCTGGCTTTGTGGAGAGCCTGCTGGATGTTGTGGACGCGGTGGCGGATGTGGCAGAGGTGGGGGAGATTGGTGTGGGGGGGGGGGGGGCGGGCCATTGGGCGGCGACCGCAGCGTGCGGGCGCGGCCGGCTCGCCGGCCGCGTGCGGCACAGCGATCGCCGCAGTGTTTCCGTCCAATTGGGGGCGGGGCGAAGCCACGCGGCGCCCGCCTCACCCCCGCTTCCGGAGCCAGACGCCGACCCCGCGGCTTCCCTCGTCCCTTCACAGCCTGCCCGCCTGCTCGCCGCCGTGCTCCTCAAAAACCTGGCGGGCGAGTCGCCCACCAAGACGCTGTCCAGCCGGGAGTGGTTGCGCGTGCCGGGCGGGGAGCGGGCGGCGGCGCGCGCGCGCCTGGTCCCTGCGCTCTTGGCCGACCCGTCCCGCCGCGTCGCGGCCGCGCTCGCGCTCGCCGTCGCCAACATCGCGCGCTTTGACTTTCCCGCGGCGTGGCCGGGGCTGCTCGCGGAGCTGGCGGCGGCGTCGGCGTGGGCGTCCGGGCGGCCGCCGACCGCGCAGGCCGCCGCGCTGCTCGGCCTGAAGCGCGTCCTGGCAGCGCTGAGAGGCCGCCGTTTGGTCCTCGACCCCCGCTTCCTGGGCGTCCCCGGCGCCGGCCTGGACCTGCGCGCGCTCGCGCGCGCGGCGGCCGACGAGCGGTCGGCGGTCGCGACCGCCGTCGGCGCCACAGTCGCGCCCCTGACCGCCGAGTGGTCGGCCCACCTGCGCGCCGCGCTCGACCCGACGACGCCCGATGCGGACGCGGCCGGGCGGGGCGCGCTGGCGGCGCGGTGCCTGCACGCGCTGCGCGGCGCGGCGCGCTGCCTCCCCGACTGGCCCGCGTCCAACGCCGCGCCGGCGCTGGAAGCCATGTGCGACGCGTTGCTCTCTTCGGGCGCCGCCCTGGCCGACGCCGGCGCGGTGGGCGCGGAACCGCCCGGCGCGCGCGGCCCCGCGCTCGCGCGCTGCGCCGAGCGCGGCGTCCAGGTCGCGACGGCGTGCCTGGAGCGCGCCCCCCTGGATCTCGCGCCCGCCGTCCCCCGCTTCTTGCCCCTGTACGGGCGCGCCCTGCTGGCCGGCGCGGGCGTCCCGCCCGAGCGCGCGCGCGCCAAGGCGCGCGTCGCGCTCACCCGCTTCCTGGCGCGCGCCCTGCTCACGCCCCAGTATAGGTCTGATTGGCTGGAGGCTGCCACGACCGCGGCGCGCACTCCGGCGGCCCGGGAAAAAGCCGCCGCCGCCGCCGCGGCCGCGACCCCCGCCGTCGCCGCCCTGGACGACCTCGCCGGCGGCCCCGGCGTGCGCGGCACACTGGCCGCCCTCGTCTCGGCCTACGTCGCGCTGTCGCCGGGGGAGGCGGCCGAGTGGGAGGCGGACCCGGAGGGTTACGTGTTGGCGGCCGACGCGGATGCGTCGCCCGACGCCGACGCGCCGCGCCCGTGCGCGCTGGCGTTGGTGGCGTGTTTGGTGGACAGGGGTGGTGGCGCGGCCGCGGACGCCCTCCTCGACCTGGCCAAAGCCGCCGCCGCCGCGCCGGCCTCGGACGCCGCCTCCCTCCTCCTGCGCGAAGCCGTCTACCGCGCCCTGGGCGAGTGCGGCGCCCAGCCCGACCTGGCCGACCGCGTGGATGCGGGGGCGTGGTGGCGCGGCGAGCTGCGGGGTCTCCTCGCCGCACGGCCGCCCTCCCCCGCGCCCAGCCCCGCCCTTTCCTTTGCCGCGCGCGCTCTGACCGCGCGCGCCGCCTGGATCGCGGGCGTGTCGGCGTCGCGGCTGCCGGCCGAGGACTGGGGGGACGTGCTGGATGCCCTGACCTCCCTGCTCTCCGCCCCCGACCTGGTCGTCGCCCTCTCCGCCGCCGCCGCCCTGGGTGCCGCCCTGGGCGACGCCATCGACGACCTGGACGCCGACGCTGCCGGCGCGCCCGGGGACGGGGGCGCGGGCGAGCGCGCGCGCGCGGTCGCGCCGCGCGCGCGCAGGGCGGTTGCCGGGCTCGTCGCCCTCCTCCCGCGCGTCGTCGACGACGAGTCGGCGGTGCGGCTGCTGGGTGCCGTCTCCGCCGTCTTTGAGCTGGCCGGCCCCGCCGCAGCCACCTGCCTGCCCGACCTGGCCGCCGCCCTCCCCCCCGTCTGGGCGCGCGCCGCCGACGCCGCCACTGGCGGCGGCGCCGGCCCCGGCGCCGCCGCCCGCCTGCACGCCGCCCTGCTCGCCGTGCTCACGCACGTGCTGCGCCGCCTCGGGCGGGCCGCGCTCGCGTCGCCCGCGCTGCCGGCGGTGCTCTGGCCCTTGCTCGAAGCCACGACCGACCCGTCCCACCCCGAGGCCGACTCGTTGCGCGACGACGGCCTGCGCCTACTGCGCGCCGCGCTGGGCGCGGGCGACGGCGTGCCGGAGAGCGCGGCGGCGTTGCTGCCGCGCGCGGTCGCGCTCGCGGCGGCGCCCGGGTCGGGCGACCGCCGGCCCGCGCTCGGGCTGCTGGAAGCGGCTGTGTACCTTGGGGGGTGTGCCTGCCTGGGCGGGTGTGCGCAGGGCGCGGCAGACGCGGTGGCGACCGCCGCGGCCGACGCGGTCGCCGCCGCCGCGGCCGACGACGCGCCCCCCCGAGACGGCCCTCCCACCCCACCCCCGCCTCCATCCGCTGCCCGCCCTCCTCCTGGCCGTCAATCCGCTGCTGTACGCGCCGCGGCCCGCGCGCGCAAAGCGGCCGACGACGCGGGCGCCGCGCGCGACGCGGCGGCCGCGCTCGGCCTCGCGGGCGCCATGCTCCAAACGGACGCCGGCGCTGCCGCCGCTCTGGAGCCCGCGCTCAAGGCGGCGGCGGCCCTGCTCGCGCCCCCGCCGCGCGCCGCGCGCGCCCCGGCGCTGCTCGCAGACGCTGCAGCAGCAGCCCTCGCCCGCGCCCTCGCCCCCGCCCCGGCCGCCCTGGCCGCCCTCGCCCCCCCGGGCGACGACGGCGGGCGCCTGCTCGACGGCTGGCTGCGCGCCGCGGCGTCGGCCCCCCTCGAGGAAGTGCTCGGCCTCCCCCCCGCCCTTGCCGCCGGCCGCGCCCGGCGCGCCGGCGCGGCAGCCGCGCTGGCGTCGATCGCGGTGGCCGGGCCGCCGCCGCCGCTCGCAGGCGACGTGCGGCGCTCGGCGCGCGTGCTCGCCCTGATCGCCGCCGCCGCCGATGAAGCCCCCGCCCTGGCCGAGGACAATGCGGAATTGGATGCCGCCGTCGCGGAAGCCGCGGACGCGGCGGCCGGGTGGGGCGTCGGGCCTCCACCCCCCGACACCGGCACCGCCGAGCCCGACTCGGTCTTCCGCGCCCGCGTCGCGGCCGCCGCGCGCGACCCGCTGCGCCGGCGGGACACGGGCGCCGACTTTGCGGCGGCGGCACGGGCGCTGGGAGGGGGGGGCCGGCGGGACGCGCTGCTCGCCGCGGCGGCCGACGTGGGGGGGGGCGCGCTCGCCGACCGGGTGCGGGCGGCCATTGGGGGGTAGGAAGGGGTGGCGCGGGGTGGCATTGTTTTGGGCCTGCTGCAAGTCACTGAAACGGAGAGCGGGGGGGAGCAGGGGGAGCAGGGTGGGCTCGCAGCGGCGTGGCCGTGTCGCAGGCCGACACCGTCGGCTCTCCCCACAACGCGCCCGCAGCCCGCCCGCGCCCCCCCGTCACCACCATGGCGGTTCGATCCTGGTGCGCGCTCGTCGCGCTCGCGGCGTCCGCCGCGGCCGCGGCGCCCGCCTCGGGCGCCGGCCGGCACCTGGCCGCGCCTGCGGGCGGCTCCCTGACGGCCCGGCCCTCGGTGAGCGGGTGGAGGGCGATGCGGAGGCGTCGTTGGGCGGCCAATCGGGGGTGTCGCGGCCGGCGCTGGCGCCGGGGCGGCGCTGGCGCCGGGGCGGCGCGGGCGCCCATCGGCGCGCCCGCGTCCTTCCCCGCCGTCGGACGACGCCCGCGCTGCCGACGCCGTGGTCCCTACACTCGACCCGCTCGTTTGCTGGGGGCGCGGGCGGCCCCGAGGCAGTCCTGCGGGCAAGGCAGAGCGCGGAGAACCTCCCGCGCGCACGCGCCCACCCCCTTTTACCTTTTACCTTCAGCACGCCCGCCTGCTCAAGGACAAGGAGGGCGGCGACGGCGGCGACGACGACAAGCGCAAGCGCCAGTCCAACCGCGCGGCGGCCGCCGCCGCGGCGCCCGCAGCCGACTGTGGCGGCGGGGCCGCGGGCTACGCGTCCTGCGCGCCCCTGGGAGGCGGCATGCGCCTGTCCTGGAACTTGACCGCGCCGGCCAACGGCCCGCCCGAGCTGGTGGGCGCGCTCGAGAGCGGCAAAGGGGGGTACGCGTCGTTTGCGTTTCCGGAGAAGCCGGGGCGCATGGTGGGCGCGCGCGCGCTCATCCTGCGCGAGTGTGCCGAGTGTGCCACCGGTGAGGAGGAGAGAGGAACGGGGGCGCGCGCGAGGCGAGCGACGCCGCGGCGCGCACCCCCCGTCCCACCACCCCACTTCTCCTCCTCCTTCTCCAGGCGCCGCACTCGAGGCCTACATGCTCAACGGCAAGACGGGCGCCCTCGTCAACAAAGACCCCGCCGCGCTGGCCCTGTCGCGCGCGTCCGCGCGGCGCACGCCCGACGGCGGCCTCGCCGCCGACTTTGCAGTCGCGTTGCCCCCTGCCGCCGCCTCCAACCCGGCCGCCGTCGACTACATCGTTGCCACCGGGCCGCTCAAGCCGGACGGCGCGTCCCCGGGCTTCCACCCGTGGTACGAGAGCGGCCTCCTCTCGCTGCCCCCGCTCGCGCCCGCCGCGCCGCCCGCCGCCGCGCCCGCCCCCCCCGCCTGCGCGAACGCGGCCGGCGCGCCGTATGACGCGTGCCGGGAGCTGGCGGCGGGCGTCAAAATCTATTGGAACGCGAGCGCGGCGACGAAGGCGCCGCCCCCGGGCCGCCGCCTGGCCAAGGCCGCGACGCCCCCGACCCTCTCCGGCACGCTGGAAACCGCGTCCGACGGGTACGCCTCGTTCGGCTTCCCCGCGACCCCCGGGCGCATGGTCGGCGCCAAGGTGCTCGTCCTGCGCGACTGCGCCGGCCGCCCCGGGTGCCCGCCCTCGGGCGCGTCCCTGATCCCCTACTCGCTCAACGGCAAGCGGGGGGCGGAGGTGGTGCCGGACGACGGCGCGCTGACGCTGGTGTCGTCGTCCGCGCGCAAGGGCGCGAGCGGCGGCCTCGCCGCCGACTTTGTCGTCGCCCTCCCCCCCGCCGCCGCGTCCAACCCGGGCGCCGTCGACTACATCACCGCGGTCGGGCCCCTGAAGCCGTCGGGCGACATTGCCATCCACTCCTCAACCGGCGACGGCTTCCTCGACCTGACAGCCGCGGACCGCGCCGCCGGCGCCGGCGGCGTCGTCGGCGTGACCAACGACGCGGGCGTCGGCGAGCGCGGGCTGCGGCCCAAGCTCATTTCGCGCGAGGCCAAGCACAGGCTGCGCGCGGCGCACGGCATTCTGATGGCCGCCGCCTGGGCCGGCCTCGCCCCCCTCGGCGTCGCCACCGCCGTGGCGCTGCGCGACGAGCGCGGGCGCTGGTTTGGCGTGCACCGCGGGCTGCTGGCGGCGGCGCTCGGCGTCTCGCTCGTCGGCCTGGTCCTCGGCGGGGTCGCCCAAGTCGCCGAAGGGACGCCCGACGAGGCGTCCCTCGTCGCCCACATCGCCGTGGGCGCCATCGGGCTCGCGCTCGCGGCGGGCCAGGGCGTGGAGGGCGCGATGCGGCCCGCGCTCGGCGCGAAGGTCCGCCCCGCGTGGTCACGCGCGCACCGCGGCGGCGGCTACCTGACCGCCGCCCTGACGCTCGCCAACCTCGTCCTGGGCTGCGTCGTGTCCGGCGTGCACGTGGGGCTGACGTGCGCGGCGGCCCTGGTGCCGGCCGCGATATATCTGTTGGCCGCCGCGTCGGCCTGGTCCAAGGCGCGCGGCGGGCGCGGCTTTGAGTCGCTCGCCGGCGGCTCGTCCCGCGCCGTGAGCAAGGCGGGCAAGTCGGCGGGCGCGGGGTCGGCCGCGTCGGGTTCGGGCGTGGAGCTCGCGAAGAGCGGCGCGTGAAGGGGGGAGGGAGAGGCGCGCGTCCCGCCGCCCGGCCCGCTTTCTTTTCCCCTTTTGAAGATGACACCAATTCTTTGACAGCGGCCCACACGGCGGCCCGTCACCCATCCCCTCCCCACACGGCAGCCCGTCACCCATCCCCTCCCTCTCCCAACTGCGCCGCGAGCCGGACATCCGCCAGCTCGGCCGCCGCCCACCGCCCGTCGAACGCCATGTCGTGCCAGTAGTTGACGGAGACGCAGGGCTCGCCCGGCGCCGGCCCCGCCTGGGTGACGCAGTGCCAGGTGAGCGGGGGGAGGTAGAGCCCGTCGCCCGCGCGCACGGCGACGCTCACCGGCCCCGGCAGGCCCGCGCCGGCGGGGCCGTATAGGTCGGGGAAGGCGGCCGGGTCGGCGTCGATGCCGGGGACGGCGTGCGGGGGGGGTGGCGGCGCGCCCGCCCAGCGCACGCGGCGCGGCGGGTCGTCGCAGGCGGGGACCCACGCGCCGCCCGCGCCCCGCCCCCACGTCGCCGCGGGCCGCTGCGCCAGGGCCAGGCGCCAGCCGTCGCCGGGCGGGAGCAGGTGAAACGTCTTGGTGCCGGAGAGCACGACGGCCTTGAGGGAGGAGGGGGGGGGGGGGGGTGAGGGGAGGGCGCGCGGCCTCCCCCCCGCGCCACCCCACCGCACCCACCACCCCCGCACCACGTTCTCGTACGCATCCCGGTGCCACGCGGTCACGCTCGCGGCGCCCCCGATCCACACGTTGACCGCGTCGGGGGCGGCGCGTGGTCCAAACACGGCCGCCGCCCACGGCAGCGCGCCCGGCACCGCGCCCGACGCCGCCAGGCCGGGCAGCTCGGCCAGGGACGAGCACTGACGCTGGGCGTAGGAGACGCCGCGGGCGGCGGCGTGGCCGGCGTCGGCCGCTTCGGCGCGGATCGACGCGAGCAGGTCGGCCAGCGGCACGCCCGCCTCCTCGAGCGGCTGCATGAACGCGCCGTTCCGAGACACGGCGTCCGCCCGGCCGTCGGGCGTGCGGGCGACGGTGAGGCGGGCGGAGGGGCCGGCGAGGGCGGCCAGGGCGGTGGCGGACGTGGGCGGCGGCACCGGCCAGTCCGCGGTCGCGCCCACGAGCAGCGCGGGCGCCCGCGGCCCCACATGGTCGCGCAGGAACGCCACCGGATCCAGCGGGCAGCGCACGCGCGGCGGCGCGCGCGGCGTGAGCGCGGCCGCGTCGGCCGACGCGGCGGCAAGAGCGGCGCGCAAAGAGGCCGCCGCGGCCGGCACCGGGCGCGGCAGGCGGGCGTCGGAGGCGCCGTCAGACGCCATCGTCTCTCAACCGTCGGGCACGGTGTCGAACGCTTTCTTGGCCGCCGCGATCTCGTCGGCGAGCGCGAGCAGCTCCGTGCACCGCCCAAACAGTTTGGCGTCCCGGCGCACGAGGAACAAGACGTCCTCGGGCTGGAGGCGGCCGGCGGCGGCGCGGGCGGCGGGGGTGGTGGCGGAGGACGCCGCGCCGGCGGCCGCGCGGCGGCCGACCGCTGCGATGAAGTCGACGAGCGCGTCTTCCACGACGTCGACGGATTCGGGGAGAGGGGCAGGGTCGTCGCCGCAACCGTACATCATCAGCGGGACTGAAGGGGAGAGAGGAGGGGCAAAGGGATCGGGGTTGGGGCGACGGCTAGGTGTCGGCCACCGCTTCCTCCACTCCTTGTCTCCCCACTCACGGTCTTTGGAGAAGAGCCCGCGCCGGCGCACAGCCGCCGCGGCGGCGGGCGCTGGCGTTGGCGGCGCCGCGCCGGGCGCGGCCGGCGTGGGCGGCGCGGCGTCGGTCGCGCGGCCTCGGCCGCGGCCCCGGGGGCGGCCGCGTCCACGGCCGCGGGCGGGGGGGTCGCCGGGCGCGCTCGGGTCGGGCCTGGGCGGCATCACTGCGGCCGCGACGGCGCCGCGGGGAGGATAGCGAGCCCGACACGACGCCCCCCACTCTCGCCCGCCCCGCCCCATTCCACCCCCCACCCATGGCTCACGTCGCGCGCACCAACCGCCCGCTGGCCCGCGGCGCCGCCGCGCGCGGCGCGCCCGTGCGCGCGGCGCGGCGCGCGGAGCCGGGCGCTGCCGCGGCGTCCCTCCTCGCCTCCCTGCTCGCCGCCGCCCCCGCCATCGCGGCCGAGCCCATGACCTTCGACGCCTCCGCGACGCCCGCGGCCGCGGCCTACGCCGCCGCCACAGGCGGCGGCGCCAAGGCCGCGGCCGCGGTCGCGGGCGCTGCCGCGGCGGCCGGCGCCGGCTCGGGCCTGCTCGACGCGGTCTCTGACAACCCGTTGCTCGTCGTGGGCGGCATCGCGGGCCTGGCCGTACCCGCCGCGCTCATCTCCCTGCTCGGCGGCGGCGACAAAGGCCCCGCCAAGGCCAAGCCGCTGCCCGCCGCGGCCGCGTTGGACGTGCTCACTTCCGCTGACGCCGCCCTGCTCCTCGACGTGCGCTCGCGCGCCGCGGCGAAAGCGCAGGGCGCCCCTGTCCTGCCCAAGGGGGTCAAGGTCCTTTCCCTCCCTTTCACCGCCATCGACAAAGAGGGCGACGCGGTGATCGACGACAAATTTGCGGCCAAGTACGAGAAGCTGCGGCTGTCCGAAGAGGCGACGGTGGTCCTTTTCGACTCGGAGGGCACCGAGGCGCCCGCCGCGGCGGCCGCCCTCGCCGCCGCGGGCGCCGACCCGCTCCCGCGCGCGTACGTCGCCGACGGCGCCGAGGGGCCGCGCGGGTGGAAGGCGGCGGGCGGGCCGTGGAAGGCGCCGCGCAAGGGGTTTAGCATTTCGATCCCCCGCCTCGGCAACGTGGGCGCCGCCGTCGACTCGCTGGCCGAAGACTTCAAGGCCGCGCCGTCGGCGGCCAAGGCGGGGCTGGCGGGCGCGGCCATCGTCGGCGCCGCCGCGCTCATCTTCCAAGAGGCGGAGCTCGTGCTGGAGCTTGCCGGCGTCGTCGCCGCGGCGCGCTTTGCCGCGGGGCGGCTGCTGGCCCCTGGCGGCGCCAAGGCGGCCAAGGCCGAGCTGCGGGAGATGGTCGAGGAGCGGGTCGGGGGGGCAAAGCCGGCGGCGGCGGCGGCCAAGCCGGCCGCACCCGCGCCGGCGCCTGTCGCTGCGCCCGTCGTGGCTGCTGCCGCCGCCCCGGCCGCGCCGGCCGCCGCCGCGGCGGCACCCGCGGAGGCCGAGGCCGCGCCCGCCGCCGCCGACGGCGCCCCCACCACCGAGGAGGCCGCCGCAGCCGCCGCCGAGGCCAAGGAATGGGTGGACAAGTGGCGGGCCAAGCAGGCGTGACGCGGGGGTGGTCGGAGGGGGCGGGGTCGGTCCGTTGGCGGGAGGGGCGCGGCACCCCTGGCGCGGTGGCGGAGACAAAAGAGTTTTTTGTGTGAGCGCGGTCGCGATGGGACACCCGCCAAGGGACGCGCCGCCAGAGGCGGCGGCCTGCTCGAGGCGGCCCCCTTGGAGGGGCCGCGCGCGCGCTGCCACACTTTTCTGAACCCGCGCGGCGGGCCGCGCGCCACGGCCGTCCCCGCCGCCCCCCCAGCATGCCGCGCGGGCACCGCGCCGCCGCGGGCGGCGCCGGCGGCGGCCTGCGCGACGCGTGGACCCGTGGCGACTATGGCGCTGTGCGCGACGGCGGCGCCTCCGTGTCCGGTTCCGGCTCCGCCAGCGACGACGGTGAATGTTCCGTGTTTGATGCCGGCGACGAGGTGAGCAGAGGGAAGCGGGCGGCGCCGGGATTGGCCGCCGAATGTGGCCGCCCGCCCACCTTTCTCCTCCTCTCCCTTCTAGGCCGTCCCCCTCGCCATGTGGGACCTCGGCCAGTGCGACAAGCGGCGCTGCACCGGCACCCGCCTCGCGCGCGCCGGCGCGCTCAAAGAGCTGCGCCTCGGCACGCCCTTCCCCGGCGTCTGCCTCACGCCCCAGGCGACGGCGTGCGTGTCCGGGGACGATGGGGACTTGATCGGGCGGCGCGGGCTGGCCGTCGTCGACTGCTCCTGGGCGCGCCTCGACGACGTCCCCTTCTCCCGCTGCCGCGGCGCCGCCCCCCGCCTCCTGCCCTGGCTCTTGGCCGCCAACCCGGTCAACTACGGGCGCCCCTGCAAACTCTCCTGCGCGGAAGCGCTCGCCGCCGCGCTCGCGGTCGTCGGGCGGCTGCGCGCGGCGCGCGCGCTGCTCTCGCGGTTTAAATGGGGGCACGCCTTTTTCGCGATCAACGCCGAGTTGCTGGCCGCGTACGCGGACGCGGGGACGTCGGCGGGCGTGCTCGAGGTGCAAGGCGCGCACCTCGCGTCGCTCGCCGACCCGGCGCGCCGCGTGCGCGGCCAGCGCGGGGGGGGCGAGGGCGGCGGCGACGACTACCTGGGCGGCGTCGACATGCCGACGTCGAGTTCGGGGAGCGACGAGAGCGGGGCAGGCGAGGAGGGGAGCGAGGGAGAGGGAAGCCACCAGGCCGGCAGCCCCGCCCACCCCCTCCCCGACGCCGTCGACGCGGCGTCGGTGGCGCTCGCCGGCGCGGCCTTGCATTGAACAGGGTTGCGGGGTCTCGAGAGGTGCTCAGCAGCGCGGCCGCGGGGGCGGCGCCCGCCCACCGCCACAAGCCCCAGCGCCGCTTCCACCACCCCGCCTCCCCCACAATGCGGGCCCCCACTGCCGCCGCCCCCCGCACCCCCGTCGCCGCCGCGCGCGCCGCGCCGGCCGCCCCCGCGCTCGCCGCGTCGCGCCGCGCCGCGCTCGCCGGCGGCCTGGCGGCCGCCGGCGCGGTCGCGCTGCCCGCGGGGCCGGCCATGGCGAAAGGTGGGGGAGGGGAAAGGGCGGGATCGGGGGGCGCGCGGGCGCTCGAGGCCGCGGCCGGCGCGCGGTCACCCACCACCACGCCCACTCTCTCCTCTCTCCCCGTCGCCCCTCCCCCACCCTCCAGGCAAGTTCACCACGGTCAAGGACACCCAGGACGGGTACGAATTCGCCTACCCCTTTGGCTGGCAGGAGGTCAGGTGCGCGAGGCGGGGGGAGGGTGGTTGGGGAGGCGGCGGCGGCGCGCTCGGGCCGAAATCAACACACACCCCACCGACCACCACCACCCCTTCCCTCTCCCAGCGTCGACGGCCAGGACGTGGTGTACAAGGACATCATCGAGCCCCTGGAATCGGTCTCCGTCTCGGTCACGTCGACCGACAAAACCTCGATCGACGATTTCGGCCCCCCCGAAGAGATCGCCACGACGCTCGCCACCAAGGTGCTCACGCCGGCGTCCCAGGAGGTCAAGGTGCTGGCCGTCGCGCGCAAGGTCGGGGAGGATGGGCGGCCGTACGTCGAGTTCGAGTTCGCCGCCAAAGCCCCGACCTACATCCGCCACGCGCTCGCCGCCGTCGCGGTCGCCAACGGCAAGTTCTACACGCTCACGACGGGGGCGAACGAGCTGCGGCGGTGGGGGAAGGTTGGGCCGCTGCTCAAGGACGTGGTCGCGTCGTTCAAGGTGGTCGACCGCTTCCCCGCCTCGTGAGGATAAGAGGCGGGAGAGAGGCAGGCCGGAATGGGGCGTGCGCGGCTTGGCGCGGCGGCGTGGGGAGGCTGCGGCCGGTGTGTGAGCGAGAGCGCGCGAGCGCCCCGTCTCACAGCCGCCCGCGCAGCCGCCCGCCCGGGCGCCGCGCTCCACCCCGCCTTGCCATGGCCGACGCTGGCGGCCCAGAGCCGGCCGCGGCCCCCTCCACCAAATGCGCAGGCGGCGCCGCCCCCCTCCCCCTGCCCTGCGACGCCCCCGGCCGGCGCGCGTACGAGCTGTGGCGCACCAAGTTTGTGCTGGACGAGCGCTACGAACCGGTCAAAGTGCGTGGAGGAGGGGGCAGGATGGCGCATGGCGCGCGCGGCGGGTGGGGCGCGTGGCGGGCTCTTTTACCTCTCCAACCCACCTTGGACGGTCGAGCGCTTGAATAGAGTCAGTGTGGTGGTGGCGCCTGGGCGCGGCCCGGCCCCCACACGCCCCCACGCCCACCCCTCTTCTTCCCTGTCCTCGTCAGGCGATCGGCAAGGGCGCGTACGGCGTCGTCGCCTCGGCCCGAGACACGGTGACAGGCGAGAAGGTCGCTGTGAAGAAGGTAGGGGGGAAGAGGTGGGGAGGGAGGTCGGCGCGCGGCCCAGGGTCGGCGCCCGACCCTCCCCCCTCCCCCACAGATCCCCGGCGCCTTTGACAACCCGACCGACGCCCGCCGCGCGCTGCGCGAGGTGTCGTTGCTGCGCGCCCTGGCGCACGACAACGTGGTCGCGGTGCGGGACGTGCTGTGGCCGTCGGCAGCCGACGGCTGCGCGTTGCGCGCCGGCGACCCGTCCTCCCTCACCCCGCTCCACACCCGCGTCCCTCGCTTCGACGACGTCTACATCGTGTACGAGCTGCTGGACACCGACCTGCACCAGATCATTCGGTCGCCGCAACCGCTGACCGACGAGCACGTCCAATTCTTCCTCTACCAGCTGCTGCGCGGCCTCAAATTTGTGCACAGCGCGGGCGTGCTGCACCGCGATCTCAAGCCGTCGAATCTCCTACTGACCGCGGCGTGCGACCTCAAGATCTGCGATTTCGGCCTTGCCCGCGCCGCGCCCCCGGAAGCGGCCGCCGGCGCGCCCGCGGGCCCCCCTCCGCCCCCGCTCACCGAGTACGTCGTCACCCGATGGTACCGCGCGCCCGAGCTGCTGCTGTCGGCGGACGCGTATGGACCCGCGATCGACGTCTGGTCTGCCGGCTGCGTCGCGGCCGAGCTGCTCCTCCGCCGCCCGCTCTTCCCCGGCACCGACTACGTCGACCAACTCAAAAAGATCGTGGCGGTGTTGGGCGGGCCCGCGGCGGACGACGAGCTGTCTTGGGTGCCCTCGCCGCGCGCGCGCTCCTACCTCCGCTCCCTCCCCGCCTCCCCCACCCCCCCGGACTGGCCCGCCCTCCTCCCTGGCGCCTCGCCCGACGCCGCCGATCTCGTGGGCCGCATGCTGCGCCTCGCCCCCGGCGACCGGTGCTCCGTCGACGCCGCGCTCGCGCACCCGTACCTGGCGCCCCTGGCGGATCCGGACGGCGAGCCCGTGGCGGCGGCGCGGCTGGATCCCGCAGACGTGGATGGCGGCGGCGAGGGCGACGACGGCGGCGCGGGGGCGTGCGACGCGGTGCGCGCGGCGGCGCTCGCGGAAATGGCGCACTACCCCTCCGCCGCCGCCCACGGCGGCGTGCTCACTGATCAGGACGACGATCATAAGCCTGGCGACGACGGCGGGGGCGCGATCTCGCTCGCCGCGCTGGCGCTGTGAGGGAGGGGATGAGAGACAACAGACCTGCCTGCTTTTCAGATCGTTCGGTGCGCCCAACCCCCGCCTGCAACACCCCACTCTGCACCTCACGACGGCTCCCGCACGTAGAGCAGCAGAGAAGCCTCGGCGGCGGCGACCTCGCCCCACTCGGCCGCCCAAACGCGCGCGTCGCTCGTGCCGTGCCACCCGCCTCCTCCACCCTCCGCCGGCCGCCGCGCGTACGCCACATAGTGGCCGCCGCCCGCGCGGCGACCCACGTGGGCGACGACGGCGGCCAGGGCGTAGAGAGGGGGGTGGCGCAGGGGGCGGTGGTTGGGGGCAACGTCGGCGCGCACCGGCGGCGCGCCTGCCGCGGTGAGCGGCCCCAGGTCGAGGGCATCGTCGAATGGGACGGCGCCTGTCAGTTTAACCGTGCCGCCGCCGGGCGCGGCGACCGCGCGGCGCAGGTGGAGGCAGAGCGCGGGCGGCGCGCGCGCGACGACGCAGCGCCGCAGCGCCAGCGCGCTCTTGGTGGGCGTCCAGCGCACGCCCACGCCCGCGTCATCGCCCACGTCGGCGTGCAACGGGGCGCGCGGCGAGGCGGCGGCGGCGAGGCGCGCGGCGGCGGCGTGCGCGCGCGGGGCGGCCGCGCACAGCGAGGCGCGCAGCGAACAACTCGCGCACTCGACGCCGGCCACGGGTTCGACGCCGACCAGGGCTCGGAGCGCGCCGGCGACCGAGGCGCCCGGCGCCAGCGTGCCGCCGCACGCCGCGAGCGCGAGCGGCAGGGACACGAAGGGGCAGACGTGCCGCGGCGCGCCGCATCCGCACGTGGCGCACACAGACTCGTGCAGCAGTGTGCCGACCAGCGGGCAGCGCGGGCGGGGCGCGGGCGGGCCCGCCGCCCCCGCGCGCGACAGCGACGCGTCGGCCAGGCCCGCGCTCGTCGGGCGGCCGCCGCCGCCGCATGCGGCTTCTCCCGCGGTGACGAGAGCGTCGACCAAGAGGTTGACGGCTTCATCCGCGTCGTGCTGGCGTCCAGGGGCGAGCGCGGCCGCGAGCGCGGGCGACGCGGACCGCGCGGCGGCCAGCAGCGGGGCCGCGGTCAGGGGGCGGGCGCCCAGGGGTGCTCCCGCTTGCAGCGCGGCGAGCAAGGCCGCGGTCTCGGCCAGGAACGTGGAGAACGGGGTGCCGGCGCCGACGGCGGCCGCGGAGGACGCCGATGGGCCGCCCGCGCCCGCCTGGCCCTCCAGGACCCTCACCCAGTCCACCACTGGCGGCAGAGCGGCCAGGGACTGCAGGACGGCATTGAAGAAGCAGAGGTTGGCGCCAACCGGGTTGCGCAATCCGACGGGCGGGAGGGTCTCGCCCGCGACCACGTCCGCCCCCGGCGCCGCCTTCGGGGGCGGCGGCTGCAAGACGCGCCACGTGCAGCCTTCAAACGGGTCGCCCGGCGGCGGTGCGGGCGCGGTGGCTGCGTCGCCCGCGCCGCTCGCGCCGCCCTTGCGGCCCCGGCGCCGTCGCCGTCGTCTGTAATGTCGGTTAGGGGTTGGGGCGTGCGGGTGGTGGGTGGGAGGCAAAGCCCGGGCCCCCAACCGACCCGCCACGCACCTGCTAGCCACGACCGCGGCGAGCGCGGTCATGGCCACGACCACCTGCTGCGACAGCAGCATGATTGGCAGCGGCCACAAGGGGAGACGCGGCGCGCGAGCGGGAACGGGAGAGTGTGTTTGGCGTCGGCGTCGGCGTTCCACTCAAATCAGATCCCCTCCCGTTCTCCTTCACCCGCGGCCGCCGCCGCGGCCACGCCCACCCCGGCCGCGCCCGCCGCCGCGACCCCGCCCCGAAGCGCCGCGGCCTGCAGGCTTCCCGCCGCCCCCCCACTTCCCAGCGCGCGGCGGCTTGGCCGCGCACGCCGCGCCGTACGCCGGGAACAGGGCGGCGACACACTTTTTGGTGCTAAAATCTTCGCGGGTCCCGTCGACGCGGACGAGGTGGTAGCAGGGCGACCCTTCGAGCGCGTGCGGCGCGACGGCGACCGCGCGCACGCCCGGCCCGATTTTGGCGTCGGCCGCGGGGTGGCCCGCCTTGAGCAGGGCGACCACGTTGTGGAATTCGTACTGCGGGAAAGGGGGGGAGAGGGGGGGGGGCGGTTGGCGCGCGGCGCCCGAACACACGCCCGCACCCCCAAACCCCCACCCAACCCCCTCCCCCGTGACACCTCGTTCAGCTCCTGGCCGTGGGTGACCGAGTTGATGACGCCGTAGAAGTAGCGCGCGGCGTCGGCGCCGGACGTGAAGGTTTTGTAGCCGACGACGACCGGCTTGTCCTCCTCCACGGCCGGCGCCGGCGCCGCTCCCGCTTCTTCGGCGGCGGGCGCGGGGTCGACTTTGGCCTTTTTGGCGGGGGGGGCGTCTGGGGAGAGGGGTGGGGGTGGGCGCGGCGGGCGGCGGCCGGCGCGCATGCGGCGTCGGGGCGCGCCGGGAGACCCCGCGCCGGGCGCGGGTGGCCGCTCGCGGATGCGGCGCCGCGTCCCGACTAGCGCGAGGCGGCCGCCTCCCGGCACCCGGCGCGCCGGCGCCCGCGCCGCGCCCGTCCGCCGCCCCGCGCGCGCACCGTCGGCCGGCGGCGGCGCCGCGGCGACGTCGACGGACGTCATGGAAGGGAAGAGAGGGAGAGGTGGAGGGACAGAGGGGACGGAGAAGGTGTGCGCGGACGCGACCCCGCCGCTCCCCACACAGCATCGACCGCCGCTGCCCTCCTGGCCCCGCCGCCGCGGCTGAGTCGAAGTTCACACGCCCTTGCCCTTTCGCCGCTTGGCGCCGTCGCCGGCGGCAGCCGCTGTCCGCTTCTTCTTCTTCTCGCCGCCGACCTCCTTCTCGCCGCCCCCTTCCTTCGCCGCCCGCTTGCCCTTCTTGGCGGCCGTCCCGGGAGCGGCGCCGCCGCCCGCGGCCGCCGCCGCGCGGCCGACCTCCCCCGTGCCAGGGCCGTCGAGGGAGCCGACCAAGGAAACGTATCCCCCGTCGGACCGCACGCGCAGCACGCGGAAGAGGACGTCGGCGCCTTCAACAAGGGTGTGCGCCGGGTCGTCCCGGGCGACCCAGGCCCCCCCTGCTTCCGCCGGCGGCGCGAAGCGCCGCGCGCGCGCCGCGCCGACCGCCGCGTTGAAGGCGCCCAGCACGAGCAACCCGACGTAGTCCGCGCCCGTCGCCGCGACGGTCGCCGGCAGCAGGGCGCCGGGGCGCGGGCGGAAGAGGGTGACGCGCGAGGTCGCCGTCGCGCGCACAAACCCGGTCGCCGCCCGCACGCGCGCCGGGGCGGGGTCCAGGCGCGGCTCCTCGTACGCCAGCAGCACCCCGCCCAAGTCAGGGCACCAGGCCAGCAAGCGCGCCGCGAGCGCGGCGCGCACGCCAGCGGCGGGGTCGGCGAGGGAGGAGGGGTGCAGGTCCACGGTCAGGGATGCGCGGGCGGTGACTAGAGTGGCGGGGTCCATGGTGGTGGGGAGAGAGAAGGGGGGAGGGAGCGTGGGCCCGCCGATGCGGCGGCCGGACACGCGGCTCGCGGCGCGGCTAGTCGGACGCGGACGCGCCCCGCATCGGGGGGCGGGTCGATCGGTGGGTCGTGTGCGGTGACGGCCGGCGCTCGCGGGGCGGCGTGGGCGCGCGGGAGTGAACGCGGCGGGCGGTCGCCGCGCTCACGCCTGCCTGCCCAGCCCGCCCCAGACGCGGCGGCTCAGTGTGACAAGCGGCGGGCGCACCCCGCAACCCCCAAAAAGGCGTGCGACGACCCCCGCAACCCCCTCGACCCAACCCCCCCCGTCACGTCTCGATGCGGTCGAGCTCCGAGAGGCGCTCCAGGATCACGCGCTTCGACGTCTCCTGCAGCTCGCCCGCCAGGATGAACTCGTCCAGGATGAGGTAGACCTGGGGAGGCGGGGGGGAAGGTCGCGCGGTGGGCGCGGGGCGTGCCGGGCGCGCGCGACGCCCGGCCCGTGCCCTCCCTCCCTCCCTCGCCCTGCCTTGTGGAAGTTGAACACGAGGTCCAGCTCACACACGTTGCCAAAGTAGTGGTCCAGGATCTGGAAGCGGGGGAGAGAGGGTGGGGGTGTGAGCCGAAAGAAAGACGGAAAAAAAACGGCCGCCACCATCTCTCCTGCCCACCTCGACAAACAGGTGGATGGCTTCCAGCAGGGCCAACTCTGAATCCGCGGCGTCGGCGCCGATGGCAAAGTAGAGCCCCGCGTAGCGCCTGAAGACGACTTTCGCGCTGCCGTGCTCCACCACCGACGCCAGCGCCCCGTCCCTCCCCGCGGTCAGCCTGTGCACGTCGTACTCCAGGGCCCGCTTGGCGGCCGCGTCGACGGGGGCGTAGTACTTGGCGAGGCGGGTCTGAAAGGGGGGGGGGGGTCGGCAACGGTCGCCGGCGCTCTCGCCTCGGCCGCCCGCTCCCGCGGGTGGGACGCATGCTCCGCGGATCGCGGCGCGCGACCCTGGCGCGCGCGCCCACCTCCCGCGAGCGCGGCGCGCATCGCGCCCGCGCCCGCTCTCCCTTACCTTGCCCGCCCGGTTCTGCAGCAGGATGTAGCGGATCATGGGACCGGCGTGGCCGGTGTCGGCGGGCGGGCGGCGGCGCGCGCGCCGGGGCGGGCGGCAGTGAGCGCTGC
>Ga0315274_10003540_pt1 | contig 23209 bp, 19 predicted proteins | sample YL17G02_20_MG_FD_203700 | JGI IMG/M metagenome (GOLD analysis project Ga0315274, IMG submission 203700) | Sediment microbial communities from Yellowstone Lake, YNP, Wyoming, USA - YL17G02_20 | ecosystem: Environmental > Aquatic > Freshwater > Lake > Sediment | place: USA: Wyoming | collected...
GCGAAGGCTTGGCCGCTGGTCTTGGCGCGGAGGTCATCGGCCAGGACCGGCTGTAACTGGTGCGCTTTGGCGTCGTAAACGTAAAGCCCGTCGGCCGTTGCCACGTAGAGGTCGATCTCCTGGCAGTTCTGGGCCGAGGGAGCCGTGCGGTGATCGATCTCAGGACGGTTGATGCCGAAGCCGGCCCACAGGAGGTCGGAGAGTATCTGCGGGGGCAGCTTGTCCAGGACGAACTCCCTCGTGGTCTTGCGCTCTTTGAGCGCCTGCATCAAGGGTTTGCCGCCCTCGGTCTGCGGCTTCGGAAGCACGATCGGCTTGGCTTCTTGCGGGGAAGCGGGGATACCGCTCGTGCTGAACAGGACTGCGGCTGCGAGCAGTCCAGTGAGAATCGTTGGTTTCATGGTGCCTATGATTCAGGAGCCCAGGCAACTCCGACCTTGCGGTGATTGGCATCTGCGGCCGCAGCGCACCTGACCACGACTGGCAGGAGAAGCTATTTCCCCTTCAGCTTCGCGAGACTGGCGATGTATTCTTTGGCTCCCGTGCCGCGGTAGCCCTCTTCTCGACTGATCTGTTTGCCATCACTGTTCAAAACGAGCACGGTGGGGAAGGCACTGATGCTGAATTGCTTTGCCAGACCGTCATTGGCCTTCTGCAGTTGCGGAGACAGTTTCTTCTTCCGCGGGAAATCCAGTTGAACCAGCACCAGATTGTCTTTGGCGAAATTCCCAAACTCGGCCGTGGAGAATACATTCCGGTCCAGGTTCAAGCAGGGCGGACACCAGTCAGAGCCGGTAAAGTCCACCAGCACCATTCGTTTCTCGGTTTTGGCCTTGGCCTTGGCCTGGGCCAGGTCAGTCAACCACTCCGCCTCGGCCGCTCCGGCGCTCAACACGGCCCAGACCGCCAACAAAGCTACAGCAACTGGTTTCATGCGATATTCCCTATTCAATCTGTTTTCTGCCACTGTGCACCACCAGGGCATTAGACGCTGGCGGCCTGCGTTTCTTCACGCCAGACTACCTTCCCGTCCACCAGGGTTGCAACCGCCTTCCCCTTCAATGACCAGCCCTGGAACGGGCTGTTGTGGGATTTGCTCACGCTTTCTTCCGGCCTGAAGACCCATTCCCGGTCCGGATCCAGCACCGTCACGTCGGCGTCGGCCCCGGGGCTGAGCGTGCCTTTGGCCAGGTGAAGCAATCGCGCCGGCGCCATGGTGAACCTGGCGATCAGCTCGCTCAGCCCCAGTCGCTTCGTATGGTACAACTGCATCAATGCCAAGGCCAGTTCGGTTTCGAGTCCCGTAACGCCGAAGGGAGCGTAGTCAAACTCGACCTCCTTCTCGTACGCACAGTGCGGGGCGTGATCGCTGGCCAGGATCTCCAGCGTCCCATCAACGATGCCTTCCAGGATCCCCTCGCGGTCCTTCGCGGATCGCAGGGGCGGGTTCATCTTGAAGTTGGTGTCGTAGCTGGGCCAGGTCGGCTTGCCTCGACCGGGCGCGTCCACGTAGAACACGGCCGCGCCGTCTCCCCCCCAGAAGTGATCGCTGCCCGCGATGGCCGCGTCCGTCAGGGTGAAATGGTGAGGGCAAGCCTCGGCCGAGACCGCGACGCCTCGCTGCTTGGCTTCGCGCACCAATCGCACGCTACCTGCTGTGCTCAGGTGCTGGCAGTGCACGTGAGAGCCGGTCAGTTCGGCAAGGAGTATGTTCCGAGCGACGATGACTTCTTCCCCTGCAGCCGGCCAACCGCGCAGCCCCAGCACCGTGCTCCAGTAACCTTCGTGCGCGACCCCTTCCGTCACGAGCGAGTAGTCCTGGCAATGATCCATCACCAGCAGCTCGAACATCCTGGCGTATTCCAGCGCCCGTCGCATAAGCTCGTTGTTCTGCACGCAATGCCCGTCGTCCGTGATCGCCACCACGCCGGCCCGCTTCAGCGAGCCGATGGGTGCCAGTTCCTCGCCGGCCAGGCCGTTGGAGATTGCGCCGGCGACAAACACATTCACCACGGCTTCGCGTGCCGCGCGCTCTCGGATCAAGGCCACCGTGCCGGAGTTGTCAATCGCGGGCGTGGTATTCGGCATGCACATCACCGAGGCGAACCCGCCCCGTGCCGCTGCTGCCGTGCCGGTGGCGATAGTCTCCTTGGCCGTCTGGCCGGGCTCGCGCAGATGCACATGCATGTCGATGAGGCCAGGGCAGATCACCTTGCCGGAGACATCCCAGCGTTCGCCCCCGGCGGGGGCTTTAGCGGCGGCCTCTTTGCCCACCGCGGCCACTCTGCCGTCCACGATCAGCACGTCCGCCAGGGCATCCAGTTGATTGGCAGGGTCGATGACGCGTCCATTGGCCAGCAGCAATGAGCTCATGAGGCCCTGACCATACACGCATGCGAATTGACAAGGCAAGCGCACTCGCTAGTATGCCGGTGGCGTGCGGGCGTAGCTCAATGGCAGAGTGCCAGCCTTCCAAGCTGGTCATGCGGGTTCGATTCCCGCCGCCCGCTCCAGGCACCGTCACGGACCTGGCCACGCAAGTCCACGAAAGCTACACGATTCTCGGCGCATTGGATTTCGACGCTGAGCACCATCTGATCAGCTACCTGAGCCCCATCGGCCAAGCCATGGTGGGCAAGAAGCCGGGCGAGGAGGCCGAGTTTGAGCTCGACGGCATGCGGAAACGCTTCCGCATCGACGCCATTGCGCCCTACAAGCCCGCCTGAGCCGCTCGCCAGGGGGCCCCTGGCTGCTCCGACGTTTTCGTTCAAACCTTTGACAGCCCTGGGCCAGTCTCTATGCTCCGGCCATGCGCAGCGTCAGAGTCCCACTCGGCGAACGGGCTTATTCGATCCGGATCGGCTCGGGGCTCCTCCCGCGGTTGGGAACCGAATGCGCGCTGCTGGGCTTGGGCCGGAAATGTGCGGTGATCTCCGACAGCACTGTGGCGCCGTTGTATGGCGGCTCAGCGCTTCGGGCCCTCAGGAAATCAGGCTTCGATCCAGTCCTGGTCAGCATGCGCGCCGGGGAGAGGGCAAAGACCCTGAAGTCGGTCCAGGCCTGCTACGATCGACTCGCAGCCCGGCGGCTCGAACGGAAATCGTTCCTCGTCGCGTTGGGGGGGGGCGTGGTGGGTGATCTCGCCGGATTCGTCGCCGCCACTTACCTGCGCGGAATCGCTTTCGTCCAGGTGCCGACAACGCTGCTGGCGCAAGTGGACAGCTCGGTGGGGGGCAAGGTGGGAGTGAATCTGAAAGCGGGGAAGAACCTGGTCGGCGCGTTCCATCAGCCGCGCCTGGTGCTTTGCGACCTGGAAACCCTCCGCACCTTGCCGGACCGTGAGTATCGCGCCGGCCTTGCCGAGGTGATCAAATACGGCATCATCCGGGATGCCGCTTTGTTCCGGCGACTGGAGCGCGACTTGACTGCGTTGCTGCGCAAGGAGCCCGCGGCATTGGCCGCGGCCGTGGCCCGTTGTTGCCGGATCAAAGCCGAAGTCGTCAGCCAGGACGAAACGGAGAGCGGGCTGCGAGCCATCCTGAACTTCGGCCACACCATCGGCCATGCGCTCGAAGCGATTTCCGGCTACGGCAGGTATCTCCACGGCGAAGCGGTCGCCCTCGGCCTGGTCGCGGCGGCCAGACTGTCGGCCAGCGTGTGCGGCCTTGCCTGCCAGGAGGTGGACCGGATCACGGGTCTCCTGGCCCGCGCGGGCCTGCCAGTCCAGGTCAAACTCAATGTCGCCCAGCGCCGGCGCCTCATCGCCGCGATGCAGTTGGACAAGAAAGTCAGCGGCGGCGAAATCCGATTCGTGCTTGCGGACAGGATTGGCCACGTGCTCCGGGGCCAGCGCGTGCCCCGGCCGCTGCTCGAACAAGTCCTGAGCCGCTGGATCCGCGAACCTCGGTCTTCGATCCTTTGACATGGCTGCCATCAGTGAAACGATTGTCCGCGAGTATTTCGAGTTGCACGGGTTCCTCATCCGCCAGCAGCGAAAATATGTCGCCCCGACCCGGCGGGAGGACGAGGAGATCGACTTCCTGGTGCTGAATCCTCACGCACGCCCCGCCGAGACTGCGCTGCCGTTTGTCCTGACCTCCGCCGATCTCGTCGCCCTGACCCGGGCCGTCGTGGTCGTCAAAGGTTGGCACACGGACACGTTCAGCCCAGCGGTGCTGGCTAACGCGCCCGAGATCTTCCGCTTTGTCGAGCCCGCCGTGATTCAACAAGCCGCCCGCGCGTTTGGCAGCGAGGAGCCGCTGACCAAGATCCTGATTGTGCCGGCCCTGCCTCAGGCCAACCAGGCCAGGTCCCGGAGTATCGACCTGCTGCGCGTCAAAGGCGTTGACGCGGTAATCCCGTTCCGCACCATGCTGACCGATCTCGTGGACCATATTGAGGTCAACCGGAATTACCAGAAATCCGATCTGCTCCAGGTCATCCGCATTTTGAAGAACTACGACTTTTTCAGAGAGCCGCAGTTGGAGCTATTCAAGCCGAAACGCAAGCGGCGCACCTCGCCGGTGACACGCCTGACGCCGCCCCAGGCGCCGCCGGAATCGTAGCGGGATGCCGACGGCCACGTCGAACACTGGCGCTGGTTCGAGGCCAATACCTTTCAGATCAGCAGAAACCCCGAGAAAAAGTGGCTCTACCAACAACCGGCGCAGCCCAATGACCGCGATCTGACCCGCCTGCTGCGAGCCTGCCCGGCGGTGCCGATGGAGCAGGCTCCAGCCCTACTTCTCGAAGAAAGGAAACAGCCGCTTCCATTCTTCCTTGGCCGGCTGCCGCCCATACTCGCACAACTCGAAGGCCTCGGCGTGCTGTACTTTGGCGGCCTGATCCGCGCCGTAAAACTCGGCCAGCTTGCCGGCGAACCGCCTGGCGAGCGACTGGTTGCGCCTCGCAAACGACTCGCGAATGCTGCGTTTGCGTTCCTTCTGCTTCTCCGGATCGCTGGGAATCAGGTTGGCCGAGCCGTTGGCGCCGCCTTCGTAAAACTGCGATTCGATCACCGCCAACGCGTCGAGTTTCTTCTGCAGGACCGCATCAATCGATACCGCGATGTCGGCCTGGAACGGATTCGGCTTCTGGAACGAATCGGGCGAGTAGAGGAAAACCGGGTTACGCTGCAGCGCGGGGACATCCGGGCAGAAGAATGGGACCGTGACCATGTAAGCGGCGTCCTGCACCAACACGCTGGTGTAACGGTGATCGGGGTGGTAGTCGTTCGGACGCGGTCCGATCACAATGTCCGCCTGCCATTCGCGGATCAGCCGCGTGAGCATCCGTCGGTTCTCCAGCGTCGGCAGGACCTCGCCGTCGTGGATGTCCAACACTTCCGTGACTGCGCCGAGCAGCTTGTCGGCGGCTTCGACCTCGGCCGTGCGCCGCCGCGCCAGCGGCCCACCCGCGTCGCGCCAGTGGCCGATGTCGCCATTGCTCACCGAGACGAATTTCACGTGGTGCCCCTGCGCGGCCCAGAGGGCGCTCACGCCGCCCGCCTGAATCTCGCAGTCGTCCGGGTGCGCGCCAAACACGATAATCCGCAGCTTGCCGTCCGCCGGTGGCGCGGCGGCCGCCAGGTTCGGGACGTGCCATAACAGAAGCAGGGCGGCCCCGGCAAAACAAAGGGCGCAGCCAAATCGCGCGCCGAGGTGTTGCAGCAGTTTCATGAGATGCCTTTCATTGATATTAGGTTCCAGTACGATGCCAGTCTTCTGCCCCTTTTGTGGCTCGGTGTCAAATCCTGGATAGGCGAAGAGGCGGGGACTGGGCCGGTCTGAGAAACTCGGAATCCGGAGGCACACGGAGCGCGAGTGTTCACCCCCGCGTCGCGCGTGACAGGTGCGGACTACGCTACGGCAAGCGATATTGGGCCGATTTCCGCGAATGGCCGCGTACCAGGAGCCCAGTCCGATGGATCTTGCGCAACAGATAACAGGCCCGCTGGATCCCCACCTGCAGGAGGTCCCGGCACTCGGAGTTGTTGATGCTCCCCCGCTCGCGAACGTTCCCGGGGAAATCGCAGGCCGCCAAAGCCGCCTGGACTTCGGGATTCAACCGGGGCGAGCGCATACCCATCTCGGCGGCCAGTCGCTGCAGAAAATGTTCCGCCAGCAGTCGGATGTCCTGCCACCGTCAAACACGCCAGATACGCGAAGAATTTCTTTCCACGGTAGGGCGAGGCTCCTGCCGAGCCCTAACTTCTTTGAGCCCGAAACCAGATCAGGGCTCGGCAGGAGCCTCGCCCTACCGGCTTGGTTTGCGAATCCGCCGGGCCGTCTCAATGCCGTCCATGCCTGGCATCCGACGTCCGCCAGCATCCGCGACAACACTTCCCTGTTCTGCGGATTGTCGTCCACGACCAACGCGCTCACCTGGCACCCCTTCTTGAGCCTGGCGCCCAGGCCCACGGACTTTGGACTCTCGACTTTGGCCTCTGGATCTCCAGTCACCAACGGAAGGGTGAAATGGAACCGCGATCCCTCGCCGAGCCGAGACTCGACCCGCAACTCCCCACCCATCAACTCCACCTGTTGCCGGGACAGGGCCAACCCCAGCCCGGTGCCACCTTTCTTCTGTCCCTCGCTCCCTTGCTGGAAGGGCTGGAACAGCCGGGCCTGCACCTCGGGCGAGAGTCGGGTGTCCGCGAGCTTGGCTTCGACCAGGAACCAGGGCTTGCGGTCGCCAGGTCACGCAGGTCCTCCCGGGAGAGTTGCTCCTGCCGCAAGGAACGCCAGCGTCGCGTGAACCGGTTCTCCCGCCGCAAGAACGGTTCCGGAAACCCGCCATGCTCCCACAGCGCGTCCCAATCTTCCGACGCCACTTCGGCCGGCGGCTGGAGCTCGCGGGTGGGCAGGTCCGTCCGCACGCATTCGCCCACGCTCCAGGGATGCATGCGGTAAAGCAGGTACCGCCCCATCAAGCTGTCGCCGCCCCGGCGGAAAACGTCCAGTCGGGAACTGCCCGTCACCAACAACCGCACCCGACCGCCGTGGGTGTCGAAGAAACCCTTCAGCAGCGTCTTCCACTTCCCGTACTTGTGGAGCTCGTCGAAGACCGCGACGGGCAGCCGCGCCCGCAGCCGGTCCAACTCCAGCACCTGCGCCAGCGCCGCCGGACCACGCAAGAACTGCCGCCGGTCATCGGTGTTGTCCCAGTTGAGATAAGCGTGACCGAGGGAGCGGCAGGCGGTGGTCTTACCGACCTGGCGGGGACCCGAGACCAGGGCCATCTGGCGATGCCGCTCGAGATGGTCGTGCAGGATGGCGGTGTAGATGCGAGGGCGTTCAGTCACGAAGCCAATGTGGTGCAGATCGCAAAATGGTCCAGACCATTTTACGAGGGGCGCGATAAGGGTGCTCTCGCCGATGGGGAGTTCTTACCGTGGCTCCCGCTCGGTCCAGGTTTGACCCAGCCGTTCCTCGGCCACAAGGTGCCGACGGTGAACGCACGCGAGATCATTCGGGAAATCGAAACCTTTCCGCGGGCACTTGACGCAGTGCTGGGCGTGAGCCATCGTGACCTTGTGAACACGGCGGAGTTGATTTACGAACGGAGCAAAGCCCTCCCCGCGAAGGCGCAGGTGCAGGTGCTGGACTTCGTGGAGTTTCTGGGGCAAAGAGAGAAGCCATCCCAGGATGAATGGACAGCCCTGAGTCTCGCCGCAGCCTTCAGAGGAATGGAAGAGGAGCAATGGCCAGCTTACGCTGACACCGACTTGGTTGAGCAACTGATCTTGCGCCCTCAGGACTGCGAACCGAGAGCGTGATTCGCATCGCGCGCATCGCGATGGTGGGAGCCCAGCACTTGATCGGGGCGATCGGGGCGATTTCGCCGGACCTTTTGACTCGCATTCGCCGCAAGCTGGCGGATTGGCTGAATGGCACCGGCACGAGGCTGCCACGCTGAACGCACGCGAGATCATCCAGGAAATCGAGACGCTGCCTCGCGACGGGCAAGTCGAGGTCATTCGGCTTCGTGGCTTCTTGGCTTGACTTGCAGGCGGAGGTGCCAAAGGGGAGGCGGTTCAAGCGTTTCTCAGGCATGACGGTCGGTGGCGAAGGTGAGTTGATCAGGACGTTCCCGACACCCGGCCAGATGGTCGATGGGATCCAGATCGAGTAAGCCCGGAACCTCTTCGTCCGATTCTCATGTGCGTCGCAATGTTCGTAGCCGCAAACTGGTGTTTGCGGCACTTCTGGCTGATCGGCGGACCTTTCCCCCTCGGAAAGATAGCTGCGAACGCCAGTTCGCAGCTACGAGGGAACGGCCCCTGCCGCCTTGCTCAAGGCACCAATCCGGTCCACCGGATACGGCCAGTGGACCGGACGGCCCCGGCTGTTCGTGGTCTCCCCGCCATGGCCGATGCGTGGATGGGCCAGCCATGGGGGTAAAGGCGGGGAGAGATGCATCCCCTGCCACAGAGCCTCCCGGGCGTTCAGGGTTTCGTCCCCGTCACGAAGAAGTTGTCCAGGGTGATGTCACACGAGCCGCCCGCCTCGGCGTTCACCCACAAGCCGACCATGCCTTGATTGAATCGTGACTTCGGCGACGAGCGTGCCCAGCACGTTGATCCCGAAGCTTCGCCGTACCCACGCGCGGTCGGCCAAGGATTCGCCCTCCGCTCTCCCCACTACGGCCTGTGAAGCGACCTGAAGGTCGCGCCCCGTCTGATCAGCACCCGGGCAGTTCCCGCAGGTTTGCGGGTCCCGCTTTGACAACTAAACTCCCCACGGCCTAGGCTCGCTGTGTGAAAGCATTGGTCGCCTTGGTCGCCGTGGGCTGCCTGACAACGGTCAATCCGAAAACCGGGGAACTGGCGGCTTGCGCGGGCGGGGAGGCCAGAGAAGGCGACGCCACTCGGCTCACCCGTCCGCCACCGATCGGCCAGCCGGGCCAGATGGCACGATACCGCCATGAAAAGGAAGCTGGCCGCCCCGGGGCCGTCGTGAGTACTTATATGCTCGCTTGGGGGCCAGTTGAGCAAAGGGATGACACCGATCACCAGTGGATACTCTTGAGCGCGACAAAAGCCAACGGGGAGCAGTACCGGGTCTGGCTGCTCAGCGCAAGCTATCCACCTGAGACACTCGACGCAGCGAGGAAGCAGACGGCACGATACATCCTCCAGGAAGGCGCTTCGGAAGCCGTGGAGTTTCGGGATCGATTCACCGGTGAAGCGGTCCTGCCCGCCCTCGGTGGCTGGCGCCATCTGATACCTCGCGCTTCCCGAGTGGACGATCGCGCCCGGCGAGCTGGCGCATTCCCCCGGCAGACCCGGTACTTAGGCCATACCTATCAGCTCGAAGCGGTGGAGGAGGCATCGGCCCCCGTGGCGCCGCCCAGTGCCAAGGTGATCGAACTTCTGCCTGAGGTCCTGGTCGGGGTTCCTGGTAACACCCGACAGAAGGATGAAACCCGGCGCTACGACGGTTCCGATTATGAGATGGTCCGGCTCACCCGGAGTGACTACCGCGAGATGAGCAAAGCCGGGATCAACTGTCTGAGGGTGGACGCGGAGCAACTCCACTGGATCGAGGGCCTCAATGTCTTTTACTGGGGCCTGGGCGGCAGCGAGGTTCCATATCCAGAGTGTCTCTACCGGAGCCAGTATCTCGGCCCGGTTCTGTTCCTGGATGAGCCAGCGGTTGGCACGAGGGACAATGTGCTCCGTCCAAGGTTGGCAAAGGACGAAACCTTTCGGAAAGCGCTTTCGCCGCAACTGGCCTTCGCGGCCTTTCAAGAGTACTTCCGCCACGCCAGCCAGGAGGGTGCCGCGACGAGTCTGGTCAAAGGGCTGGCCGCCCGCCCCGACGTGGCTCTGGGGGACATGACATTTCCCCAAGAGAATCTCTTCAGTTGGGAAACGATGGTGAGCACGGCGGCCTACCAATTGTCGCAGGATCCACATGTTCCCGCGGCAATGGTCTTCGAACCGCCCGGCCGCGTCGGAACCCTGCGGACCCTCCCTGAGATGAACATGACGTATGAGTGTCAGCTCCCAGTCGATAATCCTCATCATCTCACCGCTATCCTCTACGGATTTCTCCGGGGCGCTGCGCGGCTGACCAACAAGGACTGGGGGACGAGCATCTACGGCGCGGTAGATCGCGCGGACGCGTTCTGGTTCCTGACGCATGCCTATGATCTGGGTGCGACGCGCTTCTTCTTTTGGGACAACGCCCAACTCGCCTGCGTGCCCTACCGCGAGTGTCTCGCGCTGGCCCGGAACCTGAGAAACCATGCGGAGAACTTTCCTCACCGGGATCTGGATCGACTGAAGCGGGCGGCGGAAATCGCCATTCTCTTGCCGCCGGGCTATAACCTCGGTCATGTTCACTTAGGCAAGGGAAGCCTCTGGGGACTCGGCGAACTCAACCTGGAGCGCGTCAACCGGGCGGGCGTCAAGTACCGCGTGGTGATGGGCAACTTCTTCACCGAGATCGAACGCTGCATCCGGCTGGGTGTCGCATTTGATCTCCTCTGGGATCTGCCCGGGATTCAACCATCGGGCTACCGCGAAGTGATTCGCATCCGCGAAGACGGCAAAATCGAAGCAGATGAGGATGGACAGCGGACGGTGATGGATCAAGCCCGGGTGCCTGCCCGCCCGCCAGGCGCCCCGCCTGGGTTGACTGTCAAATTGTCGGCCCCGGAAGGAAAAGCCCCGCTCGAAGTCATCGCCCGCGCCAGCGTCGTCGAGAAGTCCGCCCCGGTCTATTACACCTTCGGGACCGACACCGAGGGCGTCTATCGCAATGCCATGGTCGCGTGGGAACTGTACGGGCCCGGTGAGGAGGATTACCGGTTTTTGACGCCTCCACGCTTAAAGCCTCGGGTAATCAGGAAGAGCGACGCTGATGAGGTGGTTGTCAACTTCAGGCTCGACCGACCGGGAAACTACCGGCTCCGCGCAGCGACAGTGGACCTGGCAGGGCGCACGACGATCACTTGGACGCCCATTGTCGTCACCGAGTGAGTTGGAATGGCGGCGGGGGTTTAGGCAGCCAGGCCGCGGGCGATTCGGTCGCGGCGGCTAAGCCGCCAGCGACTTCGGCGCGCGGCTCTGGGCAGCCCGTTTGCGCGCCGTTTCGTCGAGGATTCGCTTGCGCAAGCGGAGGTTCTTGGGGGTGGCCTCCACATATTCGTCGGGGCCGATGTACTCCAGGGCTCGCTCGAGCGACATCTTGAGCGGGGGTTCGAGCTGGATGCCCTTGCCATCACCCACGGACCGCATGTTCGTCAGGTGCTTGGTTTTGCACGGGTTCACCGGGATGTCGTTCTCGCGGGCGTTCTCGCCGACGATCATGCCTTTGTAGATCCTCTCGCCTGGCTCGACAAACAGCCGGCCGCGTTCCTGGTTCATGTTCAGCGCGTAGGCGGTGGCGAGGCCGTCTTCGATGCTCACCAGCGAGCCGTTTTTCCGGGAGATAATGTCCCCGCGATCCGGGCCGTACTCGTGAAAGAGGTGGCTCATGACGCCGAGACCGCGCGTCTGATTGACCAGGTCGGTCTCAAAGCCAATCAGCCCGCGCATGGGGATGAGGGCTTCCACCGTGACCTGGTCGCCGTGGTGGTCCATGTGGGTGATCGCGGCCTTGCGGTTGGCGAGATTTTCCAGGACCGGCCCCATGTGTTCCTTGGGGATCTCCAGGAACAGCCACTCAATCGGCTCGAGCAAATTGCCTTGCTGGTCCTGGTGGTAGATCACCTCCGGACGTGAGACCAGGACTTCGTAACCTTCCCGACGCATCTGCTCGACCAGGATCGCGATCTGCATCTCGCCCCGGCCGGAGACGTTGAAGACTTTGGGATCGTCGGTCTGGGAGATGCGCAAGGCCACGTTGGTCCGAACCTCCTTTCGCAGGCGTTCCCAGATGTGGCGCGCGGTGACGAGCTGTCCGTCCTGGCCGGCCAAAGGACCATCGTTGACGGCAAACTGCATCTGGATGGTCGGCGGATCAATCGGCTTGGACGGGAGCGCCGGGCGTTCGGGATTATCAACGATAGTCTCACCGATGAAGACCTCCTCGAAACCGGTCACGCCGACAATGTCGCCCGCATGGGCCTCCGGAACTTCGATGCGTTTGAGTCCTTCGAAATGGTAGATGCAGGTGATCTTGCCGGAGGTCTGGGTGTGATTGCTGTGGATGCAGACCGCCGGATCGCCCACCTTGATTTTGCCGGAGTAGATTTTGCCGAAGGCAATGCGGCCCACGTAATCGCTGTAATCCAGGTTGGCCACCAGGAGCTGAAAACCCTCGCTCGCGAACGCCCGAGGCGGCGGGACCTGTTTCACGATGGCCTCGAAAAGCGGTTCCATTGTCCCGCTGGCATGATCGAGAGCGCACTTCGCGTAGCCCTCTTTGGCGCTGGCATAAACAAACGGGAAATCCAACTGCTCATCCGTGGCATGGAGCTGGATGAACAGGTCGAAGACCTGATCCAGCACGTGCTTTGGATTGGCATTTTCGCGATCGATCTTGTTGATTACCACGATCGGTTTGGCGCCGGATTCCAGCGCCTTGCGTAGAACGAAGCGAGTCTGGGCCTGCGGACCCTCCGCCGCATCCACCACCAACAACACACCATCGATCATGCTCATCGCCCGCTCCACCTCGCCCCCGAAATCGGCGTGGCCCGGGGTATCGACAATGTTGACGTGGTACTTGTGGTACTTGAACGCGGCGTTCTTGGCCCGGATAGTGATGCCCTTCTCGCGCTCCAGATCCATCGAGTCCATGATGCGTTCCTCATGGGCGATGGCCTGGTTGGCGCGGAATGTGCCCGACTGTTTGAGCAGGCAATCCACCAGCGTCGTCTTGCCGTGATCAACGTGGGCAATAATGGCGATGTTGCGTATCTTGTCCATAGTCCCCGGCCTAATGACCGGAACGGGGTAATGTGGCGGCCAGCCGGAAAAGGTCAAGCTTGGGAAACACCCTTGGGAAGTGGCCCCAGGACGATCAACTCATCCGCGACCCGGGTGCGGCAACCCAAAACGCGCTGTTGCTGGCGCGTCGGAACCTGATAAAACGAGGGCCGTGCGACACGAGTATTGGCCCGTTTTTGTCGAGCTCATTGTGACCCCGTTCAAGCACGCCGAGTTGATTTGGGGCATTGTGCCGCTTTATTTCGGTTGGCTGTTGAACGAACTGACCTCGGACAAGACGTCCTTTCGCACGGCCATCCAAACCGGTTTCGGGTTTCTCTGGGCCGGTGCGCACTGGACCTGCCAGCACTTTGGTGTTCGCCCGGTCGGCGCCTTGCGATGGGATTTCAACGCGCTGCTGGCCGTCAACATCCTGGTCACGTTGTTCGTGTTGTTCATCGGTGCGGCGGCCCTGGTCAGCGGCTTGCGGCGGAAATATCCCCGCTACTGTTCCTTCCTGGGCCAAACGCGGTTCAGTAATTACTTCATGATCACGATCTTCCCGTTACAATCCAACTACCTGCCATGGTCCTGGGTCCGCGTCACGGCCATCGCCGTCTTCGCGGTGCCGATCTGGCTGGCGTTCCACTTTGGGTTCAAACCGTTGCGAAAGTGAATGGAGCGCGTCATGAGACCAAGCTGCCGCTCGTCGTGGAGTGAAGACAACCGGGGCGTGGCCGAACGCCGGCCTCCAGCCGTGCCGGGGCGATTCGATCTGAAGCTCTGGACGGGCCTCATGCTCCAAAGCCCGGTCCAGGAGGGCGGGGCCTGCCCCGTGCCGCGTCCGGGTGAGCCACCGGGGAGGGAGCTCTCGGCGGTTTCGCTGGCAAACACAGGCGAACTGAATATACTGAAGCTGCCTGGCGCCTTCCACGGTGCGGCCACAAAACCATGACTGAGCCAAATCCGGCAAGTTCGGACGCGAAGAATTCGATCGACTGGGCAGCCATTCGCGGAGACTTCCCCATTCTGGCCCAAACTGTCCACGGCCACCCGCTCATCTATCTCGACAATGCGGCGACCACCCAGAAACCCCGGGCCGTCGTGGAAGCCTTGCGCAGTTACTACGAGCGCGACAACGCCAATGTGCACCGCGGGATTCACGAGCTCAGCAACCGGGCGACCGCCGCTTTTGAGGCCGCCAGACAGCGAACGGCCCGGTTCCTCAACGCCCGCAGCGCCGACGAGATCATCTTCACGCGGGGCACGACCGAAAGCATCAACCTGGTCGCGCAAGCCTGGGGCACGCAGCACCTCCAGCCGGGTGACCGGATCCTGCTCACCGAAATGGAACACCACAGCAACATCGTGCCGTGGCAACTCGTGGCTCAGCGAACCGGCGCGCACTTGACGTATCTCCCGGTCAACGGGGACGTGGGGCTCCTGGACCTGAGCCGGCTGGATCAATGGCTCACCGACGCCGTGAAGCTGTTGGCGATAACGCACATCTCGAACACCCTGGGCACCATCAACCCCGTGGCCGAGTTCTGCGCCCGCGCCCGAAAGCGTGGCGTCGTCACCCTGGTCGATGCCGCCCAGAGCGCCGGACACCGGCCCATCGATGTGCAAGAGATCGGGTGCGACTTCCTGGCGTTCTCCGGCCACAAAATGTGCGGGCCAACCGGCATTGGCGTGCTGTACGGGCGGGGCGAGATCCTGGAGGAAACCCCGCCTTACCAGGGCGGCGGTGAGATGATCCTCAGCGTGGACTTCCACCAGAGCACCTGGAAGAAAGCCCCCCACAAATTCGAGGCCGGCACCCCCAATATTTCCGGCGCGCTCGGACTACATGTGGCCATGGATTACCTGGACCGCATTGGCCGCCACAACATCGCCGAGCACGACCAGGAATTGGCCGCCTGCGCCTACGCCCAACTCGCCCACCTGAAGGGGGTCCGCCTCTTCGGTCCCCACATCGGCCGCGCCGGCTTGGTCAGTTTCCTGCTCAAGGACATCCATGCCCACGACGTGGTCACAGCCGCCGACCAATGGGGTGTGGCCCTGCGCGGCGGGCACCACTGCAACCAACCCCTCATGCGCAAGCTCGGCGTCGAAGCCACCGCGCGCGCCAGCTTCTATTTCTATAACACCGCCGCCGAAGTGGATCGGTTCGTGGATGTCGTCAAGGAGATCCAGAAGTTCTTCGGCAACGGTTCCTCCGCTTAGGAGACCCCACCAATCGCTGCCGGCCTCCGGGCCTCCTGGCTCTTCGAGTGAAGCGCCAGCCGACCTCTCGGACCTAAACCGGCGTGCTTCATATCTTCATATCAAGATAGCTTGATTTTTGACGAAATTAGCCCAGATTGTCGCGACTTGCTTGTGAACATGAGTGGTTCTGACGCTGAGAGACGCGCCCAACTTTTCGCGCGCCTGTTGCGCGAACGTATTCTCGTCCTGGATGGCCCGCGGGGCACCATGATCCAGGCGCTGAAGTTGTCCGAAGACGACTTTCGGGGCGCCCGTTTCACACAACATCCGCGGGATCTCAAGGGCGACAACGACCTGTTGAGTCTCACTCAGCCGGAGATCGTCTATGACATCCACCGGCAGTTTCTCGAGGCGGGGGCTGATATTATCGGCACCAACACGTTCAACACCAATCGAATTTCCCAGGCCGACTACGGCGCGGAACACCTGGTCGGCGAGATGAACCGGGCCGCGGCCCGGATTGCCCGCCGGGCGGCGAACGACTTCGCCCAACGTTACCCGGACCGGCCGGTGTTCGTGGCCGGCGCCCTTGGCCCGACCAACCGCACTGCCTCGCTTTCGCCGGATGTTAACAACCCCGCCTCGCGCGCGGTAACGTTCGACGAGTTGGTGGGGGCCTACGCCGAACAGGCGCGCGCGCTCATGGAAGGCGGGGTGGACATCCTCCTGCTGGAGACGATCTTCGACACCCTCAACGCCAAGGCCGCCATCTTCGCCTTCGAGCGGCTCTTTGACGAACTGGGGCAGCGGTTACCCGTGATGATCTCGGTCACCGTTACGGATGCTTCGGGGCGCACGCTCTCGGGTCAGACCGTCCAGGCGTTTTGGCACTCGGTGAACCATGCGCGTCCGCTGTCGGTGGGAGTCAACTGCGCACTCGGCGCAGCCGAGATGCGCCCCTACGTTGAGGAATTGTCCCACATCGCCGATTGCCACGTCAGTTGCTACCCCAACGCCGGGCTGCCCAACGCCTTCGGCCAATACGATGACAGCCCTGAGCACATGGCCGCCATCCTGGGCCAGTTCGCCCGCGAAGGATTGCTGAACCTGGTCGGCGGGTGCTGCGGCTCGACCCCCGCCCACATCCAGGCCATCGCCGCGGCGGTGCGGGGCTTGCCGCCGCGGGTGGCGGCACGGGTGGAGCCGTACCTGCGGCTCAGTGGCCTGGAACCGCTCACGGTCCGGCCCGACACCAACTTCGTCAACATCGGCGAACGCACGAACGTCGCCGGTTCGCCCAGGTTCGCCAAGCTCATCCTCGCCGGCAAGTTCGACGAGGCGCTGACCATCGCCCGCCAGCAGGTCGAGAACGGCGCCCAGATCATCGATGTCAACCTGGACGAGGGCATGTTGGACAGCGTCCAGGTGATGACGCATTTTCTGCACCTCGTGGCGTCCGAACCGGACATTGCCAAGGTGCCGGTCATGGTGGATTCCTCCAAATGGTCGGTGATCGAGGCGGGGCTGAAATGTCTTCAGGGCAAAGGCATCGTGAATTCGATCAGCCTGAAAGAGGGCCAGGAGAAGTTTCTGGAGCAGGCCCGGTTGATCCGCCGCTACGGCGCTGCGGTAGTGGTCATGGCCTTCGATGAGCGCGGGCAGGCGGACACCGTTGAACGCAAGATTGAGATCTGCCAGCGCGCATACGGTCTCCTGACCCGGCAGGTTGACTTCCCGCCCCAGGACATCATTTTCGATCCGAACGTGCTGACGGTGGCCACCGGCATCGAAGAGCACAACCACTACGCGGTGGCCTTTATCGAGGCGACCCGGTGGATTAAACAACATTTGCCCCACGCCAAGGTCAGCGGCGGCATCAGCAACGTCTCGTTCAGCTTCCGGGGCAACCAGGCGGTCCGGGAGGCCATGCATTCCGCGTTCCTTTACCACGCCATCCGCGCCGGCCTCGACCTGGGCATCGTGAACCCGGGGATGCTCGAAGTTTATGAGGAAATCCCCAAAGACCTGCGCGAACATGTCGAAGACGTGCTGTTGAATCGCCGGCCGGATGCCACCGAGCGCTTGCTCAAGTTGGCCGAGTCCGTGAGACAAAAGGACAAAACCGAGGTCGTGGACGATGCCTGGCGCCGAGGGACGGTGGAGCAGCGCCTGGAACACGCGCTGGTGAAGGGGATCGCGGATTTCATTGAACAGGACACCGAGGAAGCCCGCCGGAAACTCGGCACCCCGCTCGCCGTCATCGAAGGCCCGCTCATGGCCGGCATGAACGTCGTCGGCGAGCTGTTCGGATCGGGCAGGATGTTTCTACCTCAAGTGGTCAAATCGGCCCGCGTGATGAAGAAATCCGTCGCCCATCTGACGCCGTTCCTCGAAGCCGAGAAACAGGGCAGCGGCCGGTCGCACGGCAAGGTGCTCCTGGCGACGGTCAAAGGCGATGTCCACGACATCGGCAAAAACATCGTGGGCGTGGTGCTGGGCTGCAACAACTATGAAGTGATCGACCTCGGCGTGATGGCGCCGTGCGAGCGCATCCTCCAGACGGCCCGGGAACAGAAGGTGGACATCATCGGCTTGAGCGGCCTCATCACGCCTTCGCTGGATGAGATGGTGCACGTGGCGAAAGAAATGGAGCGCGAGGGCTTCCGGCTCCCACTCCTCATTGGCGGGGCGACGACCAGCAAAGCCCACACCGCCGTCAGAATCGCGCCGGCCTATGCGCAGCCGGTCGTGCACGTCCTGGATGCTTCACGGGCCGTGCCGGTGGTCAGCAGCCTCCTGAGTGCGGAGCTCAAAACCGAATTCGCCGCCCGGAACCAGGCCGACCAGCACGCCCTCCGCGCCCAGCACGCCGGACCAGCCCAGAGACTCATCCCGCTCGCCCAAGCCCGAATACGCGCCCGCAAACTCGCCCACAACGATGTCCCCCAGCCGGAGTTCATCGGCGTGCGGGTCCTGAGTTCGGGGCCATCGGCCTTCGGCCATCAGCCATCGGCGTTAACCCTGGCCGACCTTGTTCCCGTCATCGATTGGTCGCCGTTTTTCCACGTGTGGGAACTGCGAGGTCGCTACCCCGCCATCCTCAATCACCCCCAGCACGGCGAGCAGGCCCGCCAACTCCTCGCGGACGCACGGAAACTCCTCGACCGCATCGTGCAGGAACCATGGCTCACCGCCCGCGGTGTGTATGCCTTCTTCCCGGCCAACTCGGTCGGCGACGACGTGGAACTCTACACCGACGAGGCGCGGACCAAGGTGCTGGGCGTATTCCACTTCCTGCGCCAGCAGATGGAGAAACCCGAAGGCCAGCCGAACTATTGTCTGGCCGACTTCATCGCGCCGCGCCAAGCGCCAATCCCGGATCACCTCGGCGCCTTCGCGGTCACGGCGGGGCACGGTCTCCAGGACGTGGTGGAGCGATTCAAGGCCGACCACGACGATTACCACGCGATCATGGCTGAGGCCCTGGCCGACCGCTTGGCGGAGGCCTTCGCGGAATGGCTGCATCGACGTGTCCGTTCGGAGTGGGGCTACGGCAAAGACGAAAACCTTTCCTGTGAACAACTGGTTGGCGAGCAGTACCGGGGCATTCGCCCGGCCGCGGGCTACCCGGCCTGCCCGGACCACACTGAAAAGCGCCTGCTCTGGCAACTCCTGGACGTGGAGAGGAACACCCAAATCAAACTCACCGAGAACGGCGCGATGTGGCCCGGCGCCAGCGTCAGTGGCCTCTACTTCGCTCACCCGGAGGCCAAGTACTTCGCCGTCGGCAAACTGGATCGCGACCAGGTGCTCGATTACCACACGCGCAAAGAAATGAGCGTGGCAGAGGTGGAGCGCTGGCTCGGACCGTACCTGAACTACGAGTCCGGGCGAGCGGCGGTTGACGGGGCGTAATCCAGTCCCCATAGGACCGCTCCGTCCGCAGCGAATAGTGCTTGAGCCGCATCACCTCCCGCACCTGATCCAGCAACTTGGCCTTGGGATTGGGTATCACCCCCTTCCAGCGTCTCACCCCTCGGGGCGCCCACCACACCCCGCGCGCCCTGCCACCATCTTGACTCAGGTCCTCCTTCGCCATATCCTCCCTCCATGTCCAGGGAACCATGAACGATTCCCGGTTTGTCGCCCAATAGCTGCTTAACTGGGAAATCTTTCCCTGTAAATAGATAGTTCTGCGTACTGAGCGTATGTCCGCCCGGGAGACATTCGACACGGGGGCTGGCTTCGGCGGGCATCCTTCGAACGCCAGAGGAGCCTGCGATCGGTGCGGAGGAACGCAGACACGCCGCGGGCCGGCAATTGATGCGGTGCACACTTCGCAAAGTGTGCTGAGCGTCACTTCATCGGGGTCCCCCAGTTTTGGTGATTCTGCTGACAGAGGAAGCTGAGTGTGATCGGAACGCAGAACCATTCACTCCAGCCAACCGCCGCCCAGGCACTGGGTTTTCATTGCGTTTGCCGCCCGTTTGTGGTTTCCAGGCATTCAACGGCGGGACCACGGACGGGCGGCGGTGGCTGAGTTTGTCGTTCGGCGTAACCGCGCACCTGGACTGAATATGTGGACACGTTATCGACGTTGGAAGCATTCGCTTGTGTTGCCCCTCGGGATACTCGCCTACTTGTTGATGATCCCGGGAGAGCACGAGTCTGCCAGAGGGTGGGCTGGGATCGGTATTATGGCGCTGCTTGTGATCGCCTATGTGGCCGAGGAGATTGTGTTGATCGTCCAGAATCGAGGACGCCCCTGTGCGGAATGTGGGCAGAGAATCCATCTGCGACCCTTCAGTCTGCGCATCCACTGCCCGCACTGCGGGCGGTTACTCGAATAGGAGCGATGGAATTGCCTGTCGAGCCGTTGCCAGGTTCTCGGTGGCGACTTCTTTGAAGCCATTCCCAAAGGTGGCGACGTTTACATTCTTCAGCATGTGAGTCACGACTGGGATGACGAGCATGCGACAAAGATTCTGAGGAACTGTCAGCGGGCCATGCCGCCGGGCAGCAAGCTGCTGTTGGTTGAAATGGTGATTCCCATTGGCAACGAGCCGTTTCCGGAAAAGTTCCTCGACCTTGGGGTGCTGATGATGGAGAGCAGGGCGCGAGAAAGAACCGAGTTGAAGTACCGCGACCTTCTGTCCAGAGCCGGATTTCACGTCAGCAGTAACATCCCTCTGCCTTCACCTGATAGCGTCATCGAGGCGGTACGACAGCCGTGATTTTATGATCGAGACCTGGCCGAAAGCCCTGCACATCTCTCACTGAGTGTCTTTCCTCGCTTGTGGAGTTGCTCTTCGAGCGAATCTCAAGACGCCGCCTGTACGGCGGCTGGTGAAACGGTTCATTTTTTGGCTCGCGATCGTGCGGGAAAGCAGATTCCAATCAGGCGCTATGAAGACCCTTGGACTTGCGCGCGTCGCGATCGTGCTTTCGTTATCCATTGTGACCGCCGCAGGCGCCGGCGAGGCCGCCGTGAGGCTCGAGCTCAAACTGCCGGCGGCTCACCCCGAGGTTTTCGAGCGCGTGGAGATTGCCGTGAACGGCGTGCCCGCCGCGGCCAATCGCTTCGACCCCGAATCGATGGCCCTGGACCTTGAAGTCACGCCGCCTTCGGGGAAACAGCTTCGCGTGCCCGGCTTTTTCCAACGCGACTTCGAGCGGAGACTCGAGGGCAACCGCGAGGTGCTCACGCCACGCGGCGAAGGGGGCTGGCGCATTCGCTGGCTGCTGGACCGTGCGTGCGACTGGCCGGATGGGGCCACGGTGGCCGACCCCGCGGCGGTGGCCGGCGCGAAAGTGACGCTGGCGGGTGTTGACGACGGCCCGTGGGCGATCGAGTGGTGGGACACACTCGAAGGCAGGCGCGTCGGAGGTGGGGTGGCGACCGCGACCGGCGGCGCCGTTCGGCTCGAGCCGCCCGCGTTCCAGGTCGATATCGCTGCGCGGCTTAAGAAGCGCTGAGACGAACCAGACCACCTCGGCATGAATGCTGAAGCAGCCAGCGACGGGAACGTCGCTTCCGCTTTGGAGGAACCTTCTTCCGGCGCCTCGCGAATCGTCTGCCGCGTCCACATGTATCTGGCTCTCTTTCTCGCGCCGTGGATGGCCATGTACGCCCTCAGCACACTGGTGATGAACCATCGCGAGTTTGTGCTTTCGTTCTATCCGACGAAAACACCGGCGCTGGTGAAGGAACGCGAATTGGATTACAGCCGAACGTTCCCAGGGGATGCGACGCCGCAGCAGATGGGCCGGCAGATACTGCGCGACGTTGGCCTCGATGGCACTCATCGTGTGAGTGGCGGCAAAGACGGCCAACCGCTGGTGATCGAGCGGCAACATCCGCTGGCCCTGCGGCGGATCACGTTCGATCCGAAGCTCGGCAAGATCACTGTGCAACGCGAGGAATTCCGCGGCCAGACCTTTCTCGAGCGGCTGCACCGTCGGCGCGGGTATCAGAACCCGTACGCCCTGGAGGACACCTGGGCGTTCTCTGTGGACGTGACGGTGCTTGCGATGATCTTCTGGAGCCTTTCAGGCATCTGGATGTGGTGGGAACTCCGCTCGACGCGCGTGTGGGGGTTCGTCTCCGGCGGACTGGGGTTGTTCCTGTTCGCCGTGTTCCTGGCTTTGCTCTGAACGGGATGCTCGCATGATCACCTTCGACCGCATCAACCGCCGAACGCACCTGTATCTGGGATTGTTCCTGATGCCCTGGGTCATCATGTATGGGGCCAGCTCGTTCGTCATCAGCCATCATGCCTGGTTTCAGTCGCATCAAGAGCCGCCTTGGGAGCTCGTGTTCGAGCGGGAATATCATCATCCCATCAATGACCAAAAAGAGCCGCGCGAGATCGCGGGTGAAATTCTCAAAGACCTCGGCCTGGAAGGCGCTTTCTGGGCCCAGCGACTCAAGCCCGGTGAGTTGCGGGTTGATCGGTTCAGTTTTTGGGGATCCACACGGTTGACGTATCTGATCAAGGACCAGAAACTGCGCGCGGAACACCAGCGAATGCCGTGGGATCAAGCCCTGCTGCGAATGCACTTCCGAGGCGGCTTCGTGCAATCCTCATTCTGGGATATTCTCTGGGCGGTCGCCGTTGACCTCGCCTGCGTTGGCATCTTGCTCTGGATCGCCTCGGGACTGTTCATGTGGTGGCGGCTGAGTCGGACCAGAGTGTGGGGAGCCGTAGCCGTGGGCGCCGGCATCCTGTCCTTCCTGGTGCTGGTTTGGACACTGTAGCGCAGAATGCACCATCCTTGTGGGGACAAAGCGCGGAAATGAACTAATCCACGCCACTCTCGTCCGACTTAATACGTCACCTTCGACGCGACCCTTCGGTCGGCTGGAGTGCGGCCGGTGGTGCTGTCACCTCGCAATCTCAACCTGGGAGTCCGGTGGAGAGGTCGCGTTCTTTGGACTCGGCGGTTGACCATTCTTCGCGGTTGGGCCAGCCTGAGTCCACGAGATGAACGCAGCGCCGCCAATCGCAGATGTGAATCGCAAACCGTCCCACCGCGCGACGGAATTGCGCACCATCGAGCTCCTGGCGTTGGCCGCAGTGGACGGACTCGGCGATGAGGGCGTCGCTCGCGTGTTGAAGCAGGCGCGCACGAACGGGAAAGACCTGGAGGACTTTTACGAATCGGACCTCGTACGTCTTCAATCCCACTACGGGCTGAAGCGTGTGGCTGCCGAATGCGTGAAGCACCAGGGCAGTCGGCTTCGGGCCGACGCCGCCGACCTGCTCGAACGCGCGCGGAGTCTCAGCATCGTGATTTTGGCACCGGCCGATCCGGGTTATCCCCTCGAGTTGGAGGAGTCTTACGACGGCCAGCCGCCGCTGCTCCATGCGCGCGGCAATCTGGCTCTGCTCGACAGCCCGACCGTCACCTTCGTCAGTTCCTCCGGCAGTTCCTCGCAAAGCCTGACCGGCGCTCTCGGTTTCGCCAGCCGCCTCGCCGAGGCAGGAAGCACCTTGGTGACCGGCGCCCAGAACCCCACGTACAACATCGTCGCTTTGGCAGGCAAGCGCGCCGCCGGGAACTTGATTGTCGTTCTTCACGAAGGGCTGCTCACGGCCATCGGCGACGCTCCGGAGCGCG
>Ga0315274_10003541_pt1 | contig 23209 bp, 24 predicted proteins | sample YL17G02_20_MG_FD_203700 | JGI IMG/M metagenome (GOLD analysis project Ga0315274, IMG submission 203700) | Sediment microbial communities from Yellowstone Lake, YNP, Wyoming, USA - YL17G02_20 | ecosystem: Environmental > Aquatic > Freshwater > Lake > Sediment | place: USA: Wyoming | collected...
TTCGCAACGGCATCTTCGGCAAGTCGCCCGACCGGCTCGCCGATCGTCCCCCCTACCGCTCGATCCGCCGGCCGATGACGCTCGGCTTCGGGCTGGCGCTTCTGGGTGCGACGATGCTGGCCGGGATGCTGGCTGCCTGGGTCTGCCTGATCGTCGCCGCCTGCCTGGTGTGGATCCTGCAGGAGGTCGATGACCGCGAGCTGCGCTCGCGCTTCAGCTGGGTAGCCGAGCAGCAGCGGTGCATCCCGCGATTCATCCCTCGACGCGTTGCTCGGCGCGCTCGCCACGGCTAGATCGAGGGATCAAGACGCAGTATCGCACTCCAGGTGGCGTCGCAACTGGGTTCGCCTGCGCCCCGGTGCCCGTCCTCGCCCAGCACACGCTCGCCCGATTGCCTCGCCATCTCCTCGGCTGACCGCCCACCGGTACCGTTCGAGTCATGGGCCGCTTCGGGCCGGTATAATCCTTCCACGATCAGGTGTGTCTCGACGAAAGGATGTTGCGATGGTATCCGAGTTCCTGTTCAAGGTCTTTATGAGGGTCCAGATCGTGGTGTTCCGGCTCACCAACGGCCGGGCGATGTCCGCTATGCGTGGGATGCCGGTCCTCCTTCTGACCACGGTGGGTCGGAAGTCCGGGAAGCACCGGATCACGCCGCTGATGTACATGCAGGATGGCGAGAGGTATGTGATCACAGCCTCGAACAACGGAAGGGATTGGCATCCTGCCTGGTTCCACAATCTGCAGGCTTCCCCCAAGGTTCAGATCGAAGTCCCCGGCAAGCGATTGGATGTGTCTGCATCGGTGGCGACTCAAGTCGAGCGTGAACGGCTGTGGCCGCAACTGGTCTCCAAGGCGCCCTTCTTCGACGAGTATCGGAAGGGGACCGGTCGTACTATTCCCATGGTCCTCTTGAACCCGCACTAGCTCAGCCCAGGCCATTCGCCCGGATAGCCTGCAAGAGGTTGGCATGCCCGTGTGGGAGTGGCTCCCCGCGCGCACCCAACGGACCAAACGCCACCGCCCGCCTTCTGCGAGCACTCCGGTTTCGAGGCCGATGGGCGGCGGCTTTGAGGCGACTGAGCGTGGGTGACTGATAGAATGAGGCGGACGGGACAACCGGGGAGGTATGAAATGGCGAAGGTCGCAGTGAAGGGTATGGGAACGGCGAGTGATCCGTGGGTGCTGAAGACGCCTCCGGGCACATCGGAATACAAGATGTACCGCGACGAAACGTCCGATCCACCGGCGTTGATGTGCCTCGTCGGAACAACCAAGCTCAGCTACCACTTGCGGTGCCTTGAGGACCTGCGGTCGATGCTCAAGAAGCACGGCGACTGGATGCTGCTTGGCAGCGCCGATGAACAGAAGCCCGCCGCCGAAGGAACTGTGGAGGCATGGGCCCGCTCATCGAAGAACCCGGTGAAGGGGTGGTACGGATTGAAGAAGGGTCTTCGGGGACGGTTCGCCATGTACGTCCCGCCCGTGATGGAAGTGCTGGGGCTGGCCGAGGTTGAACACAACCCAAAGGGCAATCGGATGCGCGCTCTCTAAGGGATCTCCATTTACCGGCGGACTCTTTTGCCGCGGCTCAACAGCCATGCGATACCCACGAGAATCGCCCCCGCCTGTCAGACGGGGGCGATTGAATCGAGCCTGAGAACCTTACTTTGCCGGCGCCCGAGGTGCATCACGGTGAAGCAACGCCGCCTCACCCTGGCCCTCCTTCCTGAAACCCTGGCGGTTTCCCGGCTTGAGGCGAAGGCCCAGGTTCCTGTGTGGGCATGGAGCGGACCGGTCGTCTCGATCACGCGCGCGCAGGTGGAACTCTGCATCGTGCGCGAGGACGCTGCTGTCCCCTCGCACGTGATCTGCCAGCGAGGCTTCCGGTGTCTGCGCGTCCTTGGCCGCCTTGATTTCGCTGAGACCGGCGTTCTCGAGTCAATGGCGGAGCCCCTGGCGCGGGCCGGTATCAGCATCTTTGCCCTTTCCACCTACGGCACCGACTACCTGCGCCTGCCCGATGGCAACCTCAACGCTGCAGTATCGGCCCTCTCGGAGGCCGGACACGCGGTGCATCGACGTGTCTCCCCCTGACTTCAAGCTAAGGCACTGGACAACCACCCCCGCCTGCTACGTGGGGTCCAGACCACGCGCTCTGCGGCGGGTTTTCACAGCCCGAGGCTACTCGCGGGGCCGTACCTCGAGACCAATTGATAGCCGTCGGAGAGCAATCGAAGCTTCCTGGAGCGCATTCTGCTTGGTGCCACAAGGAGGCGCCGTCAACGCCCGGGCCGCATCGGCAAGGTCCTGCACTTGGGAGCACGGATGATTGACGGCGAGCATCGAGGCATGAGCATGTCCCCAGGAAACTGGAAAGCGAGAATCGCCGTCGGCGCATCCATGGTCGTCAATCTTCTGCTGTCCTTGACGATTCTGCCTTTCGCCATTCCGCCCTTTCAAGCCTACACGCTCCGCGACCTCCTGGAAGTCCTGTTGTGGCAGGGGATCGCGGTGGTCGGATGGCCCATGGCCATCTGCGGCGGGGCCGCCAGCCTGGTCCTCCAGCCCATGTCGACCGATATGGGAGTCCTGTTGTGGGTGACCATCTATCCGGCCATGTTGTTGCTGGTCATTCTCGTCCTACGCTCGAAGCGCCCTGCGGGGTGGGCCATTGTCTTGTTGCACATGCTCGTTACCCTGTCCTTCGCCGCTATCTGGCACGCCGTCCTCAACGGATACGACTTCATGCTGGGGTAGCCGCGTGCCCCCAGGAACGCGGGGTGCCGGCGCGCGGGGCACTCAGCCTCCTCCGTAGGCCCATCCGGACGCCCTGCGGCTGATGGAACGCCGGTCGGGCGCTGCGGAACAACCGGTTGAAGACACGGGGCGACGTCCCGGCACCTTGCGTAGGGCCTTTGGCGCGGGCTTCGCGGGCCGGATCGACGGAGATGCCTATCCCGCCCGACGGCTTGCCCATGACTCCGGGCGAGACTGACCATATCCGCCGGGCGGCTTCCCGTCCCGAACGCCGCGCCTGTTCAGTTCGCCTGCGCTGGGAAAAGGCCGAGGAGTCCCGTTGGCGGGTCAGGAAGGGAGATCCATGGCGCCTCAGCACACCCCCCGATCCAGACTCCTCGTCTCAGGGGCCATCGCCTTCGGCCCAGGGCTTCTCGTCCTGTATGCCATGCTCGTGCCGATCGTCATTTCAGCCCTCTTCGCCAGGGGGTCAGCGCAGGCACCCGGCTTCTATGCCGGCCTGCCGGACCTGTTCGCCATCGCCTCCGCTGCCGGGCTTCCGCTGCTCTGTGCGGTGCTGGCGACACGCGCAGCCAGTCGTGCCCAAAGGTGGATCCATCTGGCGCAGGCGATTTACATCGGCCTACTGCCCCTGGCACTCGCTAGTGCGTTCCTGATCTCTGCCTGCATAGCCGGGGCATCCATGGCGGTGGCCGATGGCGCTACTGGAGGCTGGGTCCTGAAAGTGCAAGAACTCCAGTTCGCGTTGATTCTGCTCGTCCCCATGCAGGTTGTCATCCTCCCATGGGCTGCGCTCTCAAGCCTGATCATCCACACAAGGAACGTGCGCCCTGCCTCAAAGGACCCGTTTGGGGCAGCATGACCATTCGCTGGGGCTCAAGGCGGGAGGCGCGGCTGGGGCCCGGGCATGCGCCGCTGAGCCCGATGGCCCGGCCATGGGCGGTACTTGTCTTGCCCGTCGTCTTGGCCTACAGTCCTGGATGCACTGCCCGCGTCCGCCTGAGAAGACGGTTCGGGACCGCCGGGCGGCACCGCGGGAGTGTGGGGCACATAGCGGTGAAGCAGCGTAGTCTCACGCTCGAACTCCTTTCGGATACCTTCGCCGTCGCGCGCCTTGAACCTGACTCAAGCACTCCCGCATGGGCCGAAGCCGGCGCACTCGTCTCGGTCACGCGCACCCGGGCGGAGCTCTCCATTGTTTGCGAGGACGCCTCGGTCCCCGTGGAGGCAAGAGCCCAGCGCGGCTTCCGGTGCCTACGCGTCCTCGGACCCCTCGATTTCGCTGAGACCGGTATCCTCGAGTCGCTCGCAGACCCCCTCGCACGAGCTGGCATCAGCATCTTCGCCCTGTCCACCTACGACACCGACTACCTGCTCATGCCCGGCGACGACCTCGAAGCGGCTCTATCGGCCCTCTCGGAGGCAGGTCACGCGGTTCGTCGGCCAGACGCCGCCTGATGCCGGGCTGAGATCCAGTGACAGCCCCCTCGCCTGCCGCGCGGGGCCAACAGCACGGCCCCGGCCGGTTCGGGAATCAGTGGTGCTTGTCCTGCCCGCCATCTTGGCCTACAGTCCCAGAGGCATTGCCCGCATCCGCTGTGCAAGACATGGATCGCCTACTCCGGCCCCAGGCCAGGCGGACGGCTGGGTAGGCCCACTTGTGGACTGCGGCATCGTGCCCTGCCGTACAAGGAAGGAACCAGGCAGATGAACCCGGTCATGGAAGTCATCCTTAGCCGCAAGTCCGTTCGGGCCTACGAAGACAGACCCATCGCCGAGAACGTACGCGATGCGATTCTTCGGGCGGCCATGCGGGCCCCTACGGCCGGGAACATGATGCTGTACTCGATCATCCAGGTCCGAGACGAGGGAGCGAAGGAGACGCTGGCTCGGACGTGTGACAACCAGCCCTTCATTGCCAAAGCGCCGCTCGTGCTGCTGTTTCTGGCGGACTACCAACGCTGGTACGACTACTTCGTGCTGTCGGGCGTGGAGCAGGTCTGCGAGGAGCGAGGCGAGCCCCTGCGCAAGCCCGAGGAGGGCGATCTGTTCCTGGCCTGCTGCGACGCCCTGATCGCGGCGCAGACAGCCGTCCTGGCGGCAGAGTCGATGGGCATCGGCTCCTGCTACATCGGGGACATCATGGAGAACTACGAGGCCCATCGAGAGCTGTTTGCGTTGCCGAGGTATGTGTTTCCGATCTGCCTGGTGTGTTTCGGGTATCCCACGAAGCAGCAGAAGGAACGGCGCCTGACCACGCGATTCGGCAAGGAATTCATCGTGTTCGAGGACAAGTACCGGAGACTCGAGGGCCGGGAGTTCGAGGAGATGTTTCGTCGGATGCAGGACGAAATGCCAGGAGGCGGCGCCAGGGTTGAAGGCGTCGACAATGTCGGAAAGGCGATCTACCTGCGCAAGTTCAGCGCCGATTTCAGCAAGGAGATGAGCAGGTCGGTGCGGGCGATGCTCAGCGCCTGGGGCGGAGGCTAGGTCCCCGGGCTGACCTGGCTGCGCACAGGTCTCGCGTCGTGCGTCGCCCAGGAGTGACGGCTGCAGGGTATTCGGCTAGAGCAATCGAAGGGACCCAAGCCCATGATGCCAGGGAGAGGAGGCTGACCCGGGAGGGACGCCGTTTGGGCATGATTGCCTCGCGCGTGGCCCCGGCGTATAGTGGGGAATACCCGCTAGCCCACGATGGGGCGGTCGCGCGAAGATCTGGGCGCACCACGCACGCCGGTCAGGGCGCCAACGGATCCATTGCGTGGCCCCTCGCTGATAGGCGACAGGCTTGGCGAATGGACAAACCCCCGACCGCCGTATCCGCTGCCCGCTTGCTCATCCTGCTGAGTGCTCTTGTATGGCTGGCTTTCGCCGTGATCATTGCGCTCGGCGTGCACCCGGCGCTCCCCGACTCGGTCATCCTCCAATGGGCCATGGCGATCCTGAGTCTCCTGACGGCCGGTATCCTACTCGTACTGTTCGTGCTGCTTGGAAGACGGAGCCGCGTAGCCTTCTTCGCCGCGCTGGCGGTCCTTGTGACACTGTCCGTCCTCACGCTCGCCGACGAGGTTGGGCTGGCCGATCTTGTAGTCCTGGCCATCACCCTGGCGGGGACGGTGTGTCTCATTGGTAGCCGCACCTGGTTCCTTCAAGGACGCGAGGGTCCTTCGGATCCGACTCGGGTCGCCTGACAATAGGCCGCGACCCGGAAAGGGCGCCGCCACCCCGCGAGCCTGGCTATCGGGGAGCCTTGGCTTGGCCACAGGCGTGACTGGAGTGGAAAGGGAAAGCCCGCTTCCTCCGAGTGGTAGAACCCGACGCCCTAGAGCCGCTCCACTAGGAAGGTAAGGCGAATGGACACGAAGATCCTTGCGCGCTTTGCTTTTCGCGAAGCCGTTTCCGTTGTCTCGGTCGGTGTGGCACTGTTCTGGTCCGCCGGGAGGATTGATTGGTGGCCGGGTTGGGGGCTGCTCGCACTGGACTGTGTCTGGATTGTGGGCACCATAGCCGTCATCTTTCGCCGCGACCCGGACCTGCTGGCCGAACGACTCACTCCCCGCAAGGGCTCAAAACGCTGGGACCTGGCCATCATCAGCCTTCACAGCCTGCTGCAGTTAGCGACGTTCGTGATCGCAGGCTTCGATCAGCGGTATGGCTGGACGCCCGGCCTACCTGTGACTGCCCAGGCGGCGGCGTTCATCCTCTGCTCGATGGGCTACGCCTTCGCTGTCTGGGCAACAGCCTCGAACCCCTTCTTCACGTACATCGTTCGGATCCAGCCCGACCGCGACCACGCGGTCGTCACCGGCGGGCCGTATTGCTATATCCGCCACCCAAGCTACGCCGGCGGCATTCTGACAATGGTCCTCGTGCCGATCCTGCTGGCTTCGTGGCCGGCTCTGGTCATCGGCCTGGTCGACGCGATTCTCTTTGTCCTGCGCACGAGCATGGAAGATCGAACGCTGCAGGCCGAGCTGCCCGGGTATGCTGACTACACTCGGCAGGTGCGCTATCGACTGGTGCCCGGTATCTGGTAGTGCGGACCCCGCTGGACCGCTGCGTGCACTACCGCGGAACCCACGTGCGATCCCGTAGGGGAACGGGAACGGCAGACAACCCGCTTCCGCTGCGTAGCACACCTCGACGGGGTTCGGCGACGGAATGCTTGTGCCGTGCGTGACCGGCGTCAGTAACACGTGCAAGGCCATTGCCTTGTTCTCACGCGGGCATTGCGCGCACCCGTTCCCGCGGTCCAGCGGGCAAAGGGAAACCCAGGATGAGCTTGCCGATTGAGACAGAGCATCTCGGAAAACGCTACGCGGACGTCGTCGCCGTCGAAGACCTTTCCTTGCGGGTGGCCCAGGGCGAGATCTACGCATTCCTGGGCCTGAATGGTGCAGGGAAAACAACCACGATCCGCATGCTGTTGGGGATGATCAAGCCCACCACTGGATCTGCCAAGGTGCTCCAGACCCGGGTTCGAATGGGCAGGCGGGAGCCCTGGGCTTCGGTCGGTTACATGGTGGAAACACCCTACGCATACCCCGAGTTGAGCGTGTATGAGAACCTGGAGGTCGCCCGCCGCCTGCATCCAGGCACCGCACCTGAGGCTGTTGGGCGAATCATGGAGCGCCTGGAGCTGGGGACCTACGCCGGCCGTCGGGCAGGCACGCTGTCCCATGGCAATGCGCAGCGGCTCGGGTTGGCTAAGGCCTTGCTGCATGATCCGATGTTGCTCATTCTGGACGAGCCGGCCAACGGTCTCGACCCGGCCGGGATTGTCGAGATTCGATCTCTTCTGCTCGAGCTTACCCGCGAGAGAGGCGTGACGGTCTTCATGTCGAGCCACATCCTGGCTGAGGTGTCTCGGCTTGCCCGACGCATCGGGATTATCCACGAGGGCCGTCTACTCCAGGAGATCGACGTTGACGAGCTGGAGCGGAACCGGCGCCGGCGGCTCCTGCTGCGGGCACGGGACGTTGAGGCGGCTCGTCGGGCGTTGTCGGCCGCCGGGCAGCCGAGCGAAGTGTTGCCGGACGGCACCATTGAGTTGAGGGATCCCTCTTGTGTCGATCGTCCGGATGAAGTCAATCGCCTGCTGGTCCAGGCTGGCCTCCCGCCCACGCACTTGGTGGTGGAGGAGGAGGAGCTGGAGCAGTATTTCCTCAGGCTGGTGGGCGTGGGTGGAGAGGCGAGATGAATCACCTTTCGGATATGGTTTGGGTCGAGTCGCGCAAGGCCATCCGCTCCAGGATGCCTGTGTTCACAGCCCTGGGGTCGCTGTTCATGCCTCTGGGAATAGGTTTCTTGATCTTCCTCGCCAAGAACCCTGAGCTCTCACGCAACCTTGGCCTCGTTGGCGCCAAAGCCAACCTGACCGCCTACTTCGCAACAGACTGGCCATCCTACCTGGCGCTGCTTGCCCTGATCATTGCCGCAGCGGGTTTCTTCCTGTTCGTCCTGATCATCAGTTGGGTGTTTGGCCGCGAATTCGCCGATGGCACTTTGAAAGACATGCTGGCAGTCCCCGTGCCACGGTCGAGCATTCTGCTGGCGAAGCTCGTCGTGGTCGGACTGTGGTCCGGCGTGCTGACGATGGGCATCTTCCTTCTCGGCCTCGTGATGGGTGTCATCGTCAAGCTCCCACATGGATCGATGGGCGTGGTTCTAGCGGGCGGCGGAAGCGTGGCGATAACGGCCTGTCTGGTGTTTGCGGTCGTTGTGCCATTCGCCCTCCTCGCCAGCGTGGGACGGGGGTACCTGCTACCCCTCGGAGCTGCGATTCTGACGCTGATCATGGCGAACCTGGTTGCGATCGCTGGTTGGGGTGACTACTTCCCGTGGGGCATTCCGGGCATGTATGCCCAGGGCAAGGAGTCCCTGCCGCCGATCAGCTACGTGATTGTGGTCTTGACCGGGCTGGCAGGCGCGGTGGCGACGTATCTGTGGTGGAAGTTCGCAGACCAGAGCCGCTAGTCGCATACAGGCCGTACAGAGGTCCCGCAAACAAGGGCATACCTCGAGACTCGGGCGGTGGGCCCGGGCTCTGTGGGCCGTGCGCGTTACGCGCCGGCGCTAGGCGGTAGATCGCGCCGCCGTAGTCCAGCAGGTACACCTGCCCGGCGGCATCCTCGCCGAAGGCGCTGATGCTCATGCCGGTCTCGAAGAGCAGGCCGTTGAGCCAGGCGCCATCGGCCGCGCGGCGCAGACCCCACACGCGGCCGGAGCAGAAATCGCCATACAGGTATGTGCCCTGCCACTCGGGGAGCGCCGCGTCGCGCACGACCTTGCCGCCGGTCACTGAACAGCCCTGATCGTGCCCATATTCAGCGACGGGATCGACGAACCCGGTGGTCGCGTCGCCGACGTAGGCATGCAGCCCCTCGCGCGCGTTCCAGCCGAAGTTGGCTCCGCCAGGTGCGCCGGCCGGGAGCATGTCGATCTCCTCCCACTGGTTCTGGCCGACATCCCCGATGTACAGGTCACCCGTCAGCCGGTCGAAGGCGAAGCGCCACGGGTTGCGCAGCCCGGAGGCCCAGATCTCCGGGTAGACCTCATCGCTTCCGGCGAAGGGATTGTCAGCCGGGATGGCATACGGTTCGCCGCCATCGACGTCCAGCCGCAGGATCTTGCCCAGAAGCGTGTTGAGCGACTGACCATTGCCAGGTGGGTCGCCCGCCGAGCCGCCGTCGCCGGTGCCGATATACAGATAGCCATCCGGACCGAAGGCCATAGAGCCGCCGTTGTGGTTGGCAAACGGCTGCTCGATGCGTAGCAGCACCGTCTCCGACGATGGGTCGCCGCGGTCGCCGGAGGCGGTGAAGCGGGCGATGACCGTCGCGCCGGCCGCGTCGGTGTAGTTGACGAACAGCCAGCCGGTGTCGGTGAAACGCGGGCGGAAGGCCAGCCCGAGCAGCCCCTGCTCGCTTCCGCTCGCGCCCACCCGGTGGCGCAGATCGAGGAACGGCTCGGCGTCCAGTTGCCCGCCGCGCAGGATGCGGATCACGCCCGGCTTCTCGACGACGAACAGCCGCCCGTCGCCGGCATGCTGTAGATCGACCGGCTGGCGCAGACCGCTGACGACCGGAACCCAGGCGGCTGTTGAGACGTCGGGAAGCGTCTGGACCAGGGCGGGCGAGGGCGAGGCAGGGACCGCCGTCGGGTCCGCCACGACCGGTGGGACGACGCTCGGCGTGGGCGGCGCCGTGGGCGCGACCGAGACAGGGGGGACATTCGACAGTCCGGCGCAGGCGACGATCGCCAATGCCAGACCAAGCAGCATCCAGCGCGGCATGCGGATGTCCTCCGGCGAAGTGGTTAGAATTGTATCGAAGAGTCACCGATGATCTGGGAGCATCACGCCCGGGAAGCCGAGTTCGCCTTACAGGCCGTGCGCGCCGCGGCCGGGCTGTGCCGTGAGGTGCTCCGGGAGGCCGGGAACGCCTCACTGCGCAAGGCGGACACATCGCCGGTGACCGTGGCCGACTTCGCCTCGCAGGCGTTGATTGCCAGGGGATTGGCCGAGGCATTCCCGGACGATCCGCTGATCGCCGAGGAGGACAGCCGGACTCTCGACTCGGCCCCGGCGACGCTGGAGAAGGTCGTCGAGCGTCTCAGGCCGTTGCGGCCCGAGGCGGACGCATCTCGCGTTCGGGCGTGGATCGATCATGGCAGCGGGCGCGCTGGCGATCGGTTCTGGGCCCTCGATCCGATCGACGGGACCAAGGGTTTCCTGCGCGGCGATCAGTACGTTGTCGCCCTGGCACTGATCGAGGCCGGCAAGGTCGTGGTCGCCGCGCTGGCGGCGCCATCTCTCGGAGTTGACCTGCAACCTCGGGCGGCGGAGGGCGGTTGCGTCGTGATCGCCGTGCGCGGGGCCGGGTCATGGGTGATGCCCCTGGCCGGAGGCAGCGAACGGCGGCTGGCGGTCTCTGGTTGCGACAAACCATCGGACGCGCAGCTGCTGCGCTCGGTCGAAGATGACCACACCGATCCCGAGCAACTGGCGCGCATCAGCCGCCGGCTGGGGATGGGATCGCATCCGATCCGCCTGGACAGCCAGGCGAAGTACCTGGTCATCGCCGGCGGGCAAGCCGAGTTGCTCATTCGCCTTCCACCGAAGCGCCAGCCTTCCTATAAGGAGAAGCTCTGGGATGTGGCCGCCGGCCTGCTGGTCGTCGATGAGGCCGGTGGACGTGTGACCGACCTCGCCGGACAGCCGCTTGACCTCACCACTGGGCGGGAGCTGAGCCGTAACCATGGCAGCTTGATCTCCAACGGGCGCCTGCATGACGCCGCCCTGGCGGCCGCGCGGGCCGTCCTGGCTGAGGACCACCGATGAAGAGGCTGACTTCCGCAGTTGCGCTGGTCATCGCTGCGGGCGCCTGCCTGGCTGCGGCCTGGGCCTCACAGTCGGTCTTCGAGCGTATCCCGCACCTCGAGGACGAATTCGCCAACCTGTGGGAAGCGCAGGTGATGGCCGATGGGCAGATCGCGCAGCCGTCGCCATCCTTCCCGCGTTCGTTCATGGTGCCCTTCGTCGTCGACTACGACGGACTGCGTTTCGGCAAGTACCCTCCCGGCTGGCCGGCGCTGCTGTCGCTCGGCGTCCTGCTGGGGGCTCCGTGGCTGGTGAACGCGCTGCTGGCGGGTGCGTCCGCGTGGCTCACCTACCGCCTGGGCTCCAGGCTGGCAGTCCCGGGCGTTGGCCTGCTGGCGTCGTTGCTGGTTGCCACGTCGCCGATGTTCCTGCTGCTGTCTGCCTCGCTCGTGTCGCACGCGTTGAGCGTCTTCCTGACGTTGGCGCTGATGTTGGGGTGGTTGGATGGTGTTCTCGCGGACCGCACACCGGCGGGGCTGCCGCGCGCGCTGCCGATCGCCGTGGCCGGTTTGTCACTCGGGCTGCTGGCACTCACGCGCCCGCTGACCGCCGTGTGCGTTGGGCTGCCCTTCGGCGTTCACGGATTGTGGATCCTGACACGGGGCGGAATTCCGGCGAAGCGAGCCGTCCTCGCCGTCGGCCTGCTCGCCTTTGCCACCGCCGGTCTGCTCCTGGCCTGGCAGTCGGCGCTCAGCGGCGATCCACTGCGCAACCTGTACGTGCTGTGGTGGCCGTATGACCGGGTCGGCTTCGGCCCCGGCCATGGCGTGACCGAGACCGGACACACGCTGAACCTGGCGCGCATCAATACCAAGTTCAGCCTGCGCGTCGGGCGGCACGATTTGTTCGGCTGGCCCTTCCTTTCATGGATCTTCGCCCCCATCGGTCTGCTGGCCCTGCGGCGCCGCCTTGAGGCCTGGCTGCTGGCCGCACTGCTGCCGGTGCTGGTCCTGGTCTACGCCGCCTACTGGGTTGGCGCCTGGCTGTACGGCCCGCGCTACTATATTGAGGCGCTGGGCGCGATGGCCGTGCTGAGTGCGGCGGGCATCGCCGCACTGGCCGGCTGGCTGGGGTCGGCCCCATTGAAACGCTGGCGATCACTGAGCGTCAGTGCGCTCGTGCTGGTGCTCCTGGCCTTGAACGTTGGCTTCTACTTGCCGGCGCGTCTGCGCCAGATGACCGGGTTGTACGGGATGACGCGTGCCGCCAGCCTGCCGCTCGAGTCGCTGTCGCTGGGCAAGGCGCTGGTGATCGTGCACCCGGCGCAGTCGTGGACCGAGTACGGTTCGCTGCTGCCGCTTACGCCGCCGTTTGCCGATGGCGACCTGCTCCTGGCCTACACACGCGGGAGCGAACAGGATGCCCGGCTGGCGCGAACCTTCGCCGATTGGCCGGTCTACCATTACTACCTCGAGGCGCCCGCCCGGCTGATCCCGGTGGAGCGTTAGGTCAGGCGCGTCGTGATCGCCGCCGAGCCGGATCCGGGTGGGTCCACCTTGGCCGTCTCGGTGACGGACGACTCCCACTCCTTCGCATTGGGTGAGCCGGGCAGGCAGCCGGAGCGCTTTTCTGGCCAGGACGCCCTGCGCGGCGCGCACCATCGCAGGTCCGGGCTGGCGATCCCGCCCGAGCGATCGGCAGGCGCAACCTTTCACAGGGTTCTGTCGGCATAAGACAGCCGCCGGCGCGATCGTCGAGGCCTGTGAGCAGTCCCCTTGGACAGACCATGTTGCCGGCCAGACGTCGCGGCCAGGCGCAGGCTTGTGACGCGCGCCGCGAAGGGGTCGGCTTTACACGCCCAGGCCTTTGCCGTATAGTAGCGTTTGAACGAGCGTGATGAGGAGGAGTGAGGGCATGGATAATCTCAAACGCAGCTTCAGCACGGTGACGCTGGTATTGATCCCGGTCGCCATCGCCATCAACATCGCCGTCGGTCAGCTGGCGCTGTTCGTCAAGATTCCGGTGTACCTGGACTCGATCGGCACCATCCTGGTCGGCGTCCTGGCCGGCCCATGGGCCGGGGCGGTCACCGGATTCCTGTCGAACGTTATTTGGACCCTCGCCGGCTGGTATACGCCCGCCATCGCCTTCGCCGGCGTGGCGGCGATCATCGGCGCGCTGGCCGGTGTCTTCGGCCGCGCCGGCTGGCCGAACGTGTGGTGGAAGGCCATCCTGGCCGGCTTGCTCACGGGGCTGACCGCCGCGGTGCTCTCGGCGCCGATCGCCACCTACGTCTTCGGCGGCGTGATGGGCAGCGGCACCGACGCCGTCGTGGCCATGGCCCGCTCCATCGGACTCGACTCGCTGGGCGCCAACATCGCCCAGGGGACGTTCTCCGACCCGATGGACAAGATGGCAACCTACCTGATCGTGTTCCTGGTCCTGCGGGCGCTGCCGCTGCGCTTCCTGGCGCGCTTCACCAACCTGAAGGCGCGCGGCGGCTAGGCCGAAAGCGAGCCCTTGATCCTCCGGGGCGCGGCGCGTTGGAAGTCCGCGCCCCGGATTCCTCCCACGCCCCGGATGCGCACTCCCGGCAGGCCGCAATGAAGGCTGAGGCACCTCGCCGCCCATCCGGAGTCGAGGCGCTGCACCCCCTGACCAAACTGACGCTGGTGCTGGTGGCTGCCATGGCCGGCGCGGCTCTGCCCACCACGCTGGCCGTGCTGGCAGTTTTCCTCGGCCTGCTCGTGCCGCTGGCAGCCTGGGGCCGATGCCTGGGCGCCTTTCTGCGCACCTGCCTGCGCGTGCTGTTGCCGTTCTTCGTATCGCTGGTGCTGATCCAGGGCTTCTTCACGCCCGGGCCGACGGTGCTGATGCACGTCGGCCCGTTCCGCTACACGCTCGAGGGCTTGCAGGTGGCGCTGCTCTTCAGCGCCCGGCTGCTCGTCGGGCTCGGCGCGGCGACGCTGCTGATGCTGGTCACCCGGCCGGATGCTCTGATGCGCGCCCTGGTCGCGCGTGGTCTGCCGAACCAGATCGCCTACATCGTCGTCACGGCGCTGCAGATCGTCCCCACCTTCCAGGCGCGGGCGCGTTCGATTCTCGACGCCCAGCGTTCGCGCGGATTGGAGACCGAGGGGCGGCTGACCGTGCGCCTGCGCGCCTTCGCCCCGCTGGTTGGCCCGCTGATCCTCAGCAGCCTGATGCAGATCGAGGAGCGCGCCATCGCCCTCGAGGCGCGCGCCTTCAGCCGCACTGGCCGGCGCACCAGCCTGGTGGCCCTGCGTGACACGCGCAGCCAGATGTTCTTGCGTTGGGTCCTGCTGCTGGCCGGACTGGCACTGGTTGCCGCGCGCCTGGTGCTGTGGAGGGCGGCGTGATCACCGTCTCCGGCCTGCGCTACCACTACCCCGAGACCGACCGGCCGGCGTTGGATGGCATCGACCTCTCTATCGAGGCTGGTGAACTGGTCGGCGTGGTCGGCGCCAACGGCGCCGGCAAGTCGACGCTGTGCTACGCCCTGACGGGCTACATCCCGCACTTCTTCGGCGGAACGATGGAGGGCGAGGTGAAAGCCGCCGGGCATGACGTGCGGCGCACACCGGTCAGCCAGCTGGCTGCCGATGTCGGGCTCGTGTTTCACAACCCCTTCAACCAGATCAGCGGGGCGCGCTACACGGTGTTGGAGGAGGTCGCCTTCGGCCTGGAGAACCTGGGTGTCGAGCCGCAGGCGATGCGCGCAAGGGCACTGCAGGCGCTGCGGGCCACCGGCCTCGAAGACCTGGCCGAGCGATCGCCGTTCACGCTCTCCGGTGGCGAGCAGCAGCGGCTGGCCATTGCCGCCGTGATGGCCATGCAGCCGCGCGTCCTGGTGCTCGATGAGCCGACCTCGCAGCTCGATCCGGCCGGGACGCGCGCGGCTTTCGAAGTCCTGCGTGGGCTGGCGCGCACGCGCGAGACGACCATCGTCCTGACCGAACACAAGCTGGGCTGGCTGGCGGCCTTTGTCGACCGGCTGCTGGTCCTGCACGCCGGACGGCTGGTAGCCGATGGCCCACCGCGCAGCGTGCTGGCCGAGGCGGTGGATCAGCCGTGGGGGGTCGGGGCGACGCAGTTCACGCGTGCGGTCCAGGCCGCGCGCCTGCGCGGGCTGGTCGCCGAAGGAACGATGCTGCCGGTGACGCTCGAGCAGGCGCTCGAGGTGCTGCGGTGAAACTCGAGCTGCGCGACGTCCGCTTCCGATACCCGACCGGCGTGGTGGCGCTGGACGGGGTCAATCTGACGATTGAGTCGGGCGAGGCGTTGGCGTTAGTGGGCGAGAACGGCGCTGGCAAGACGACACTGGTCAAGCTGCTCAACGGACTGCTGCGCCCGACGGCGGGGACCGTGCTGGTGAATGGAGAGGAGACGCGCCGACAGACCGTGGCGCAGCTCGCCCGGTTTGTCGGCTTCGTGTTCCAGAACCCGGATGACCAGCTGTTCGCCCGCAGCGTGCGCGAGGAGATTGCTTTCGGGCCGCACAACCTGCACCTGGGCGAGGCCGAGGTGCGGGCGCGGGTCGAGCAGGCGCTGGACGACGTCGGGCTGGGCGCGGCGATCGAGCGCCACCCGTACGACCTGGCCGTTCCGGAACGCAAGCTCGTGGCGCTGGCGGCGGCGCTGGCGATGCACACGCCGGTGCTGATCCTGGACGAGCCGACCATCGGGCAGGACGCCCAGGGCGTCGAGCGGCTGGGTGCGCTCGTCGACCGGCTGCAGGCCGAAGGCCGCACGCTGATCAGCATCACACACGACCTGGACTTCTGCCTGATGCACTTTGACCGTGTGGCCGTGATGGCCGGCGGGCACATCCTGGCCGACGGCCCTTCACCCGATGTCCTGCGCCGGGTCGACCTGCTCCGGCAGGCACAGGTCGAGCCGCCCGAGCTGGTCCAGTTGGCAGTGGGGTTGGGCTGGGCTACGATGGTGCGCACGCCGGAGGCCTTCGCCGCGCAGCTGGCCGAAGGCCGGAACTGAAAGGGTGCAATCGAGATGATCATTGTGCTGGGTGACCTGTTAGCGGATCTCAGCCTACGGATCGAGTCGTTCCCGGTGCAGGCGGGTGGCATGCAGCGCGTCTCCTATTTCGAGCTGGGCCCCGGCGGCGCGGCCAACACCGCCATTGCCGCCGCGCGGCTTGGGCTGTCCGTCGGGCAATTGGGCGAGATCGGCGATGACCGCGCCGGACGCTGGATCCTCGACGACCTGCGGGCTGAGGGCATCGACGTCAGCGGCGTGATCACCTCGCCCCAGGCGGCTACGCCGGTGGCTGGCGTGATCGTCGATGCGGAAGGCGAGCCGGCCTATCTCGGGTATCCAGGGCGTCAGTACCTGCCGTCGCTGCCCGCGGAGTGGGCCGAGCGAATCCAGAAGGCCGAGGCGCTGTTCGTCGACGGCTGGATCGACCACACACGCCAGGCGGACCTGATCCTGGAGGGATTGCAGGTCGCCCGGAAGGCCAATGTGCCGTCCTTCTTCGACCCGGGACCGGGCAACCCGGCGCTGGACAGCGCCTGGCACGGCGAGGCCTGCCGGCGGGCGGCCGTCGTCCTGGCGACCGAGGACGAAGCCGGGCGCATCAGCGGGCGCTCCGACCCGCTTGAGTCGGCCGGGGCGCTGCTGGCGCTCGGTCCCGAGCTGGTGGTGATCAAGCGCGGCGTCGCCGGCTGCTTCCTGGCACGCAAGGACGAGGTGCACCTGGCGGGTGGCTTCCCGGTCGAGGCGCGGGATGCCACCGGCGCCGGGGACAGCCTGGACGCGGCCGTGATCGATGCTCGGCTGCGCGGCCTGCCGCTGGCGGCGATGGGCACGCTGGCCAACGCCGTCGGCGCGGCCAAGGTGCAGAAGCTGGGCACCGGGAGGAACGTGCCGACGCGCGACGAAGTACGCGCCGTCTTGCGTCGATTCGGCGTGGACGAGGGCGGCTTGCTGCGCGGCTGAGCCACCAGACGAACCCCCTGTTCGCCTTCAGGGCTCCCTCAGGGGAGCCAACTGATTATAGAGGTCGGCGCGTGGAGCGACACCGACTCGTGGAAGCCGACGCCTGGCTTGGCGAATACGGGAAAGCCCCCGAGATTTCTAGAAGGTAGCAGGGATTGGGAAGAGGAGAGCGGGAACGCGTGGGGAGTGGCCTGGGTCGATGCCTCAGGGAGCCAGCACCGGAAACGCCTGCAGCGCCTGCGGCACCCACAACCGCCCAAAGCCGATCAGCGACAGAGCGATGTAGCCGACCATCAACATCACGCCGGCAGCGATCAGGATCCGGTCGCGGCGGCGGTAGAACAGCTGGATCAGCCAGGTGCGCGGCTGCACGCCGAAGGCGCGCAGGTCCATGGCGTCGATGATGTCCTCGCTGCCGGCGATGGCGTGGATCGTCACCGGTACGAGCAGCGGCGCCAGCTTGCGCACCTGTGCCAGCAAGCCCCCCTCCAGCTTCTCCAGCTCGTAACCTCGCGCCCGCTGCGCGTCCATCGTCAGCTGGAAGTCGCGCCCGAAGGTCGGGATGAAGCGCATCGTCAGGTCCATGGCGTAGGCGAACTTGTCGGGGAGCCCCAGCCCGCGGAAGGTCACGCCATACAGCGCCGGGTTGATGCAGTAGGGGATCAGCACCGTCATCGATGCCAGGCTGAAAACGCGCACCAGCATGCTCAGGGAGAACATCAGCCGCTCGGACGAGACAACCAGCGTCGGCGTCCAGCCGAAGACGGAGAAGGGCAGCCGGGCAGTGGCGATGACGTGCTCGACGGTGTAGTGCTCCACCCCGCCGCGCCCGGTGAGCAGCGTCAGGACAGAGAAGAAGATGACGAAACCGGTGATGAACAGCCACGCCCGGCGCGTCTCGCGCCACGCCAGCCGCGAGCTCAGGATGAAGAACAGGGCCGTGACCAGCAGCGGCAGGAGCAGGCGCAGGTCCCAGGTCATCACCGTTGCCACCAGGAAGCAGGCGAAGAAGATCATCCAGGCTCGCGGATCGAGCCCCTGGACGACTGAACCAGGCCTGGGCCGATAGCGCCAGCTGACGAGCATGTCTTCTCCCGCGCCTGCCTGCGGCGGGCCGTTCGGCGGCCCGCCGCAGGCAGAGAGCGCGTGCGGGTCTCTAGCGCCCGGTCTGCCGCCGCATGGCGGCGTAGGCGCCAACCAGCAGCGGGATCAGGACTGCGGCGAAGATCAGGTTCGGACCGGCGGCCGGGATGAACTCGCCCACGATCGCCGCCACGGGCGGGTAGCCGTTGATCCAGATGTCGGAGATGGCGGCGAAGCCGATGCCGATCAGGTTGCCGAGCATCGCCCATGTGACCGCCGCGCCGATGTCGACATTGGCGCCGAACAGGAAGCGCGCCAACAGCACCAGCACGAAGCCAATCAACACCGACAGTCCGGCGATCAGCGTGATCGGCTGGTCGCCGAAGATGTTGTTGGGCACATCGAAGAACAGCATGTTCGGCGTGCTGCGCCCGACAAAGTAGATGATCGTCGCCAGGAGCGTGAGCACGCCGCTGGCGATCAGCACGTTGTTGAGGCTCTTCTTCTTGTCGGGGTACAGCAGCGCCAGGCCGGCGATCAGGCCGACCAGCCCGTTGCCGATGCTCCACTGCGGCGACAGCCCGAAGCCGGTCAGCGCGTCACCGAACATGTTGCCCACCGCGCCGGAGAAGAAGCCGACCACCGGACCGAAGGTGTAGCCGAAGAACATGGGGATCACGATCGCCGGTCGCAAGGCCACCTGGCTGACTGACGGGACGACGAACACGGTGCCGTTGAACAGGTAGGAGAACACGGCATACAGCGCCGCGCCGATGGCCATGTAGACCACCTCGCGCGTCCCGACCTGCCAGATGCCGCTGGCCTTTGTCAGCCAGTAGATGATGAACACGATCACCAGGCCGATGCCGACGAAGACGAAGCGCAGCAGGGCGGTCTCATCCAGCTGCAGGCTGGGATTGAGCATGCCGCCGATCCAGATGATGGCCAGGAAGAAGACGAGGGTGGCGGCCAGGGCCAGAATGACGGAGAGCGTCTTGCGATTCATAAAGATCCTCCTCGAGAACGATTGGCGCCGCGGGTCACGCGGCGTGGGCCAGTTCCTCGGCCCGCAGGAAGTGCCCGGAATCCGGGCGGCGCAGCAGGTTGAGCTCCAACAGCGACGTCGGCACGATGCGACAGCGGCGCAGGCGCTCGGCGTCCTCGAGCACCGCCCGCGGCGTGCCGTCGGCCGCCAGGCGCCCGTCGCTGACCAGCAGCACGCGGTTGGCGTAGATCACCGCCAGGTCGACGTCATGCGTGATGAACAGGATGGCCTCGAAACCGGGCATCTGCACGATGGCATCCATGAAATCGAGCACGTTGCGGTAGTCCTGCCCGGCGGTCGGCTCGTCCATGACGAGCACGCGCGAACGCATGGCCAGCACGGCGGCGATGCTGACGCGCTTCTGCTGGCCAAAGGATAGGGCCAGCGGCGGATCCATCTCCCGGCCAGGGAGGTTGACGACATTCAGGGCGTGGATCACCTCCTTTTCGATCTGCGTCGGATCGTGGCGCAGGTTGCGCGGCCCGAAGGCCAGCTCGTCGTGCACCGTCGGGGCGAAGAGCATATGGCTCGGGCTCTGGAAGACGTAGCCCAGCGTGGCGGCGACCTGCGCCACGCTCAGCACATGCGTGTCGCGCCCGTCGACCAGCACCCGGCCCTCGGTCGGCTTGAGCAGCCCGATGGCGTGCTTGACCAGCGTCGTCTTGCCGGCGCCGTTCGGGCCGAGCAATGCGATGATGTCGCCGCGGTGGATATCGAGTGAGACGTCGTGCAGCACCGGCCGCCCGGGCTCGTAGGCGAACGAGGCGTGCTCGAAACGCACGATCGGCTCGCCGGCCGAAGGCGCCAGAGGCCGCAGCACCGGCTCGACCGGCGTTGGAGCCGGCTCATGCCTGGAGCGGGCGATGATCAGCGGGGCGGGCAGCTTGACGTCGTGGTAGTCGACCGCCTCGGTCATCGCCTCGGCCGGCCCCAGGAAGCGGATCCCTCCTTCGGCCATGAACAGCACCCGGTCGGGGCGGATGCGCAGCACGTCCTCAACGCGGTGCTCGACCATCAGCACCGTCATCCCCTCGTCCGCCAGTTGCCGGACGAAATCGAGCGTCTCATGCGCGCTGGCCGGGTCGAGGCTGGCCAGGGGTTCGTCGAGGATCAGCACCCGCGGCCGCATGGCCAGTACGCCGGCCAGCGCCACCTTCTGCTTCTCGCCGCCGGAGAGGTGGAAGGTCTCCCGGTCGCGCAGCGGCGTGATGTTCAGGTACTCTAGCGCCTGCTCGGCGCGCCCCCGGATCTCGTCCCGCGACAGCCCGAGGTTCTCCAGCCCGAAGGCCACCTCGTGCAGGACGCGCGTCCCCAGGATCTGCCGCTCCGGATCCTGCAGCACCGTGCCGACCATCTGGGAGATGCGCGCCAGCGGCAGCCCGGCGGTGTCCTGCCCCAGCAGCTCGATCCGGCCCTGCAGCTCGCCCTTGTACGAGCGCGGGATCAGCCCGTTGATGCAGCGGATCAGCGTTGTCTTGCCGCAGCCGCTGGCTCCGGCGATCAGCAGCATCTCGCCGGCCTTGACCTCAAAGGAGAGGTCATGCACGGCCGGGGCCGGCCGGTCGCGGTAGCGGAAGGTCAGGCCCTGGACAGCCACCAAGGGCGCGGAAGCGGAGGGTTCGGGATGCGGGTTCGTCATGGCAGGGAGGCGGTTGGGGAGCGCCCGTTGGGACCGGGGCCTCTCTCCCATACTACAACCCTTTCGAACGGCGTGCGAGGCGCGGCGCAGCCGTGCCCCCTTCGAGCAGGGATTCATGCTTTGGCCCGCCTCGGCCAGCCGGCCCCCTGCGGGGGCCGCCAGGCCTCGACGGGGGAGGTGCGCCTGCCGGGTTCGTGAGCCGGGACTGGACATCCATTCCAGGCCAACCACCGAACTCCCCTGGGCTTTCACCAACTTAGGGGATGACCAGTCCCCAGGTTTGGGGCGATGGTAAGCATGCGGGAAGAGCGGGAGGCGAGGCATGCGGCAGGATGGGGAAGGGCTGCGGGCACGCATCCGGACGCAGGTCAGCCGCGGGCTCGACCGGCGTCAGGAACGGGCGGTGATCGCCGCCCGGCTGCGAGCGGTCACCGGGCGCGGTGACGACGATCTGGCAGTCCTGCGCCGGCTGGCCGAGGAGCGCCCGCCCCGGGCGTGGCATGTGTAGGAACGAAGGCAGGCAGGCATGAACAGGGCGATGGTGGGGCTGGCGTTGAGCGGTGGCGGCGCTCGCGGATTGGCGCATATTGGGGTCCTCAAAGTCCTTGAACGCCAGGGGGTGCCCATCGACTGCATGTCGGGCGCGAGCATGGGTGGCGTCGTGGCAGCAGCGTATGCCGCTGGGATGACGCCGGAGATGCTCGGATCGCTGGCGCTGCACATGGGCCGGCTGCGCCGGCTCCTCCGGCTGGTCGACCTGCGGCCATTGCACCGGGGCCTGTTAGCCGGTACCAAGCTGCGCATCTTCCTGGGCAGGTTCATCCCGCCGGATCTGACCTTCGCCGACCTGCGCCTGCCGCTGGCGCTCGAGGCTGTCGATCTGTGCACCGGCGAAGAGGTGGCTCTGACCGAAGGTTCGGTGCTCGAAGCCGCCCTGGCAACAAGCGCCTTTCCCGGCGTATTGCCGCCGGTCGAGTGGCACGGCCGCTGCCTGGTTGATGGGGGTGTGCTGGACAACCTGCCCATCGATCTGGTGCGCGGCCTGGGCGCCGAGCGAGTGATCGCCGTCGACGTTTCCTCAGCTTCGTGCCCCGAGGGCGGATGGAACCCGACGCAGTCCGGCAGGCGGATGCCGGACTGCATCGGGATGGCCTTCGATGCCGTGGGTGTGATGGTGGCGGCGCAAACGCGGGCCAAGCTGCTGGCCAATCCGCCGGACATGCTGGTGCGCCCTAGCCTGCCACACGACATCCGCACCTTCTCGAGCTTCACGCGTGCCGCCGAGATCATCCGGTTGGGCGAAGAAGCCGCCGAGCGGGCGCTGCACGAGCAGCGGCTATGCCTCGAGTCGTTGCGCCTGCCGCTTCCATTGGCGGCGTAGGGTCGGAAGACACTCCCCTCGGCGGTGAGACCGACTCCCCGCCGGGGCCTGTCACGCGGGCGGCATGCGAGGGGCCGACGGAATTAGAACGAGAGCCGGGGATGAATGCGAGGGGGTCGCGCCAGGCGCCGCCGGTCTGTCCGCCGGGTGGGCGTCGTCAGGCGCGCGGGAAGCCAGAAGTCCCTGCGGCCTCGCGGCCGGTGGGTATGCCGTCTGCTCTTCAATCGGATGTCCGGCGCCACCGTACAGAATGGAGCTAGCATGGCCGTGAAAGACAACACTGCGCCGGCACACGACCGGGCCCTGGCTGCTCTCGTGTTTGTCGGGTTCCTGGTCGGCGGGCTGATGCTCTTCGTGTTCGGCAACAACTGGCAACCTCCCCGCTTCCCAACCAACGACAGCAGCGTCTACAAGTGGGGGATAGCCGTTCTCTTCCTGGCGCTCTCAGGCATCATGCGGCGGAGCCAGCGCTTCCACGCATGCTGGGGAATCCCTCTGGCGCTCTTCATTGCCTCGTTCGCCAATGCGCTCAGTTCGCACCTGGGCAACTGGCTGGCGGACCTTCTTCCTCAGGCCGCCAGCGCGGCGGAAGACATTGCGGTTGACAAGCTATCTGAGTCCGTCACCGTCGTGGTCTCGATTCTTCTCCTCACCCGGTTGATGGGCGGGGACCTGGGATCCATCTTCCTCAAGAAGGGCGATCTCCGGTGGGGGATGCGCTTCGGCCTGGTCTCCTTTGCCATCTTCGCTGCCATATTCGCCGTCATCGCCGTACTGCAGTCCAGCGCCCCACTCAGAGAAGGACTTACGGCCATGGGAGTGCCCCTGGCCGCCATTGTTGCGGCCAGCCCCTGGATTCTCGCGTTTTGCTTTGCCAATTCCCTGATGGAGGAGCTGTGGTGCAGGGGGATCTTCCTGGGCAAGCTGAGCCCCGTCTTGGGCGCAACGGCATCGGTCGTGGTAACCGCTCTCGTATTTGGACTACTTCATGCAGGAGCGGCA
>Ga0315274_10003542_pt1 | contig 23207 bp, 19 predicted proteins | sample YL17G02_20_MG_FD_203700 | JGI IMG/M metagenome (GOLD analysis project Ga0315274, IMG submission 203700) | Sediment microbial communities from Yellowstone Lake, YNP, Wyoming, USA - YL17G02_20 | ecosystem: Environmental > Aquatic > Freshwater > Lake > Sediment | place: USA: Wyoming | collected...
GGAGCTGCTCAATATGAGCGGCGGGCCTGTTACTCTGTATGATGCCAATGATGGTGTGAATGAGGCTTGGCGTTTTACTGATGATCCTGACAATCCTGGGATAGACTTTAGGTTTCCTAAGGATAGTCCTGTTACGTTGAATGCTGGTGAGTATTTGTTATTGGTGAAGGACATTACGTTGTTCAACAGCAAGTACACAGTGCCACAAGGCGTGAAGGTATATTCGTGGGGGTCGGGTAAGTTGGACAATGCCGGCGAGAAGATACAGTTGAGTAAGCCTGGTGATATTGATCTTCAGGGTACGCGGCATTGGATACGTGTTGACAGGGTTGTGTATAGTGATGGAGCGCATCCTGACAATGAGACGGGAGCGGTTGATCCCTGGCCTACGGATGCGGATGGTTTAGGCAAATCACTTAGTCGCAAGTACCCTGACCGTTACGGCAACGACCCGAACAACTGGCGCGCTTTTAGTCCCTCTCCGGGTACAGCGAACCCATAGAATCTTGACTCAAGATAGTGTTCCATAATGCAGATGGAAGGATGCATAGGCCATTGGACCAACAATTTGCAGCGGAAATTTCACCCATAATCTTTGAGACTATTACTGGAAATCAGCATTCTTGTAAAATTACGGGGGCTTGTTTATCATATTTAGTCAAATTCATTTAAGAGCCGCCATTATTGTCAGATTATAGGCTTTATGGTTGTAGTATAAATTGATATGTCAAATTGGAGTAAACTGTTATGCTCTGGCATACTATTGCGACGAAGCTCAAGTTATTCGCTTGGTTATTGGGTTGTTTCTCTCTATTGGCTGTGGCTGGTTGTATGGCCATCAGTGGGCAGAGAGAGGTGGTTGATTCGATGAAGGTCGGGAGATTGTTTGGCGAGCCACCCCGTCAGTACAGTTCTGCGCCTCTGTGGGTCTGGAACGATATGCTTACCGAGGAGCAGATTGTCAGTACAATGCGTGACCTTGCGGAGCAGAAGGTCAAGCAGGTGTTCGTGCATCCTCGGCCCGGTCTGATGACACCCTATTTGTCGGGTGACTGGTTCAGACTATGGAAGGTGGCTTTGAAAGAGGCCGAACGGCTTGATATGAACTTGTGGATCTATGATGAGAACTCGTATCCATCAGGTTTTGCAGGAGGTTTAGTTTCTGAGGCCATGCCCGAGTCTCGCGGCCGTGGTCTGGTAATCAAGGAGCAAGCCTCGGTGGATAAGCTCGATGAGAATACTGTAGCGGTTTTTCGTCTTTCAGAAAGCGGTTACGAAAATGTAACTGATAAGGTGTTGGCCGGGACTCAGCTTCAGAAAGACAAATATTTAGTCGCGTCGGTACAGCGCGCCAGCGTTTCACCATGGTACGGAGGCAAGTTCTATGTCGATCTTATGTACCCAGGTGTTACAGAGAAGTTTCTGGCCACAACGATGGACGCGTACACTCGCGAGATAGGAGAGTATTACGGCAAGCGCGTCCCAGGGGTTTTTACGGATGAACCACATCTTGCGCCCGCTGGTGGATTGCCGTGGACGGACGATTTGCCGGATGTATTCAAAAAGCGATGGGGATACAGCCTGAGCGATAATTTGCCCAGCCTGGTGAGGCCGGTTGGTGACTGGAAGCGAGTGAGGCACGACTATGTTCAGATTTTGCTGGAGCTGTTTATCGAACGCTGGGCAAAGCCATATTATGAGTATTGCGAACGGCACAACATCAAATTTACAGGACACTACTGGGAGCACGAATGGCCGAATTGCCTGAGGTCTCCTGATAATATGGCAATGTACGCTTGGCACCAGAGGCCGGCGATTGATATACTGATGAATCAGTACGGTGAAGACACACACTCGCAGTTCGGCAATGTTCGTTCGGTTAAAGAGCTTTCGAGCGTTGCGAATCAGCTTGGGCGCACAAGGACACTATGCGAAGCTTATGGGGCAGGAGGATGGGACCTGCGTTTTGAGGATATGAAGCGAATCGGTGACTGGCTTTATGCGCTGGGAGTTAATACGCTTGATGAGCATCTTTCGTATATCACAATAAGAGGCGCGCGCAAGCGTGACCACCCGCAGTCTTTCTCGTATCACGAACCTTGGTGGAAGGCATACCATGTGATGGCCGGATACTTCACGAGGCTATCGCTCATTATGTCACAAGGGGACCAGGTTAACCGGATTCTTGTCATTGAGCCTACAACGAGTGCATGGATGTTTCAGGGTGATTCAATCCCGCCGGATCGCCTGAAAGAGATTGGGAACCAGTTTCAGCAAATGTTAATATCTCTGGAGCGAGCGCAGGTTGAATACGATATTGGGTGCGAAGATATTATCGCGGGGCACGGCTCGACCGAAGGGGCGTCATTCAAAGTGGGACGGCGAACTTACGACACGGTGGTTCTGCCGCCTTTGACGGAGAATCTTAACCTGAGAACGGTTGATCTGCTTGATACGTACCTAAAGGCCGGCGGAGTCATAGTCTGCTGTGGGGATACGCCCTCACGTGTTGACGGTCGATTGTCTAATCGCTACTCAGAAGTGGCTAAGTCTTCGGGCTGGAAGCAGGTTGAGGCAGGGCAAGTTCCACAAATACTGCTGCTCAGATCGAAGGATGGATTTGCCATTGAGCGGGACAAAGACGACAAAGGCATCCTATTTCATCACAGACGAGCAATTAGGGACGGAGAGTTTTTGTTGCTGATCAACACGAGCATAGATGCACCATCCGGAGGTGTGATCAGATCGGCAGCACGAGGTGTAGAAAAATGGGATCCCAGTACAGCAGAGATTTCCATGTATCACTTTGAAAAGGTTGGTGACGGCGTAAAGGCCCGCTTCGAGCTTCCACCTTGCGGAAGCCTTTTGTTGTTTTTGTCCAAGAAGGTACATGAGCGTGTGAATGAGGTGGAGGAATCTGCAAAAGTCGTGGCCTCACGAGGTGAACCTGAGATCAGTCCGATAGAAGAAAATGTGCTGACTCTGGACTACGTCGATATTACGGCAGGCGGCGAAACGAGAAAGAACGCTTACTTTTATCAGGCGTCTCAGTTTGCGTTTGCAAAGAACGGGATGGGTAGAAATCCATGGGATAGTGCCGTTCAGTTTAAGGATGAGTTTATCAAAAAGACATTCAGTCCTGAAAGTGGTTTCGAGGCAACTTATCGATTTACAATTGAAAAGCTGGTGCCTCAGCGGCTTTATATTGTTATCGAAAGGCCGGACCTGTACACGATCACGTATAACGGAAAAACGGTTTCTGCGAAGAAGGGCTCATGGTGGTTGGACAAATCTTTCGGTAAGATCGACATCGCGGCCGCTGCCAAGGTTGGTGAGAATGCCGTGATAGTAAGAGCGTCGCCTTTCACAATTTATCATGAACTCGAGCCGGCATATATCCTGGGCACGTTCAAGCTTAGGTCAGCCGACTCAGGATATATGATCGCCGGCGAATCAGGGCCTGCTGTGGGACTTGGCAGTTGGAAAGAGCAAGGCTATCCGTTCTATGCAGCAGGTTTTTCTTACAGGCAGAAGTTCGACATAGAGCGGTCTAATGGGCGGTATTTTGTCGAATTGCGAAAGTGGTACGGAAGCGTCGCAAAGATTACCGTTAATGGAGCACCTGCGGGCTACGTTGCTTATCGACCGTGGCAGTGTGATGTAACCGATCTGATTAAGGTGGGCACGAACACAATTGAAGTTGTTGTGATCGGTACGCTCAAAAACACACTTGGGCCACACCACGCGGGGGCGGTGCTGGGTAGTGCCTGGCCGGGTATGTTCCAAAAAGCACCCCAGACAGGCCCACCACCCGGTAAAGAATATCACACAATTGACTATGGACTTTTTGAACCGTTTGTTCTAAAGCAAATCGTAAAGAAATAGCGAAATGCGGATTCTTATTATGGTTGACTCGGCGTTTTCCGCTGTTAACTGAGAACAGACCTAAATGGCGGTTTCTTAAATGGTCACGGATGGTCGTGATACCGAGGCACATGATTCCATAATGATTATTATAATGATAGATTTTCTACAATTAGGTGCCTGCTCTTCCATCTGCATACCATAACCTTACCCATTCGAGGTGATTGTCTCGGAAGTAACCGGCAAGCAAAAGAAGATGTTTAACAGTATTTGATATCCTGTAAATCTGTTTTAATTTGTATTTTTTACCCTTCCCATTGAAATCCGCAAATTGATTTTTTGTATCTAAGCGGCCAAAAAGATTCAGCGAGCATACCTCAAATACGGCAGATTTCTTCGCTCAAAGCGGTTTACCCTCTTTGACCCGAGTGAGAGCTTTGAACATCTGCTCCTATACCAGCGGACTCCAATAGAGTTGACCACCTACCGAAATATTCAGACACGTCTCACCGTGATGATATGGCCAAGCAGAAAAAGTTACCTCCTGAATTTCAAGCATGGGTCGCTGCCCGAAAGAGGTTCCTTCTTTCTGCCGCTCATATGCATCCTCGTCCATTTTCATTCTTCAATGGTAACAGCGACGACTCCGTACATACCTGAACTGGAACTTATGCGCACAATTTCCTTATCTGGATGCTCGACCCTCACGACCCGATGGACGATGGCAGCATGTCTGAATTGAGACCTTGTGTTTTCAAAGTCAAAGGCAATGGGCGGTTTCGCATCGGTCCATTCGCTCAAGGGGAGGCTGCATGCCTGAGAGCTGCCATCCTTGAAATGGATCGTCAATGCAGCAGGTCGCCGAGGAATGTTGTAACCCCAAAGAAGAAAGTGCACACGATGGGCGCGTGTTTCAAATCCCTTCATCTCAAAGATGTTCTGTGTATTGTTGGCCGACACCAGGACATCGTTTCCGGTTCCGACGACGCGGAACGGAACTCCATCTGCAGAAACCGCATCTTCGGTAAACCACGTTTTGAAGCTGGCATTGTCGCCGCCACCGACCTCAACCGAGTCGTGAGGACGATTGAAGAACGATGAGAGATCAAGAGAGAGAAAACCAGGGATATCCGTAGGATGCAGCCTGGCCACGCCAACAGCTTCTACAGGTTTTTCCTTGGCTGGCGTCATGCCTTCACGATTGGGTGCATGCTTGAGCCCTATCATTTTCTCAAAATGCGCTGGCCAGATGTCAACTCCAGTCCCGGGCATGAGATGCGCCGACGATCCTTCATCCAAACGTACTTCCAGGTCCTGCTTTCCCACATGGTGATCAAAGGGTATGAGAAAACGGGCACGATAGACGTCACCATAAGCATATCCTCCACGGCAATCCCGTCCTATGTTCTGGTATCTGGTGTCGTGCTGGCTGTCTAGATTGGCGATTACTTCGTGATTCTGACGCACAGAAAGCTTGAAGTCGGCTCTATCTGACAAAGGAATATCTGCACAAACCGCCAAAACAGCTTGCCCGTCATCCATCTTGCTCGTGAAAGAACACTGCCAGGATCTGTTCATTTGATCAACCTGTGTGGATTCAGTGAGCCTGACAACCTCACGACACATCTCCTTGGGTTCGGCGACACGGGGTAGGACGGCTCTGGGATCCCCGTAATAGACCCATTCGGCAACGGTCAACATATCAATCACTTCATCTCCCTGAACATCGACCGTACCAGTAAGAGCCAACTGACGTAGCTTTTCGGCGAGTCCAGAATGCCCTCTCACATATGCGGCGCGAGCTCCCACAAGGATCTGGGGTAGCGTGAAGTTGGGCTGGTCCTTCATGATCCGGAGGAAATGCTCCACGAGTTCATTGGTGAAACGCGCCGGGATCATGCCTTGGACTGTGGCAGTGCTGCCGAGGTAACCCAGAGCTCCCCGCTTAAGAAAATAATTGAGGAGCGGCGAGCCAACCGGTAGTGTTCCGCATCCATCCACAAAAACGATAGGCGAACGCGGTAGAGCTGGCATGCTTAGAGCTGTGACGAAAGCCTCGCCGAAACGATTTGAAATAACACTGGGGTCACCGTGTCCGAAATGGATGATGAAATCGGAGCTTGTGAGGGCCTCATCTTCCCGCGCACCACGGATGCTCACATCATAGCCAAGCTGCGCCAGATGTTTTGCAAAAGCTCGTGTTTCAAGGTGAATCCTGGTGTCTTCGGAACAGAGTATGATGGCTCTGGAATTATAACCACTTTTTCCTAAAAGTTGGCGAATCATGATTTCGGGTGGACCCACGATGCGACAAACAGATGTCTCAGGGACACCGTCGCCGTCCAGGTCACCATAGAGAGAATCGGTGGTAAACTGCATCCCTTCTAAGTTGAGCTGCCAAATAGGCAGAGATTTTTCATCCCCCAATAAAACTATTGTGCCACCTTGGTGAATACGGTCGGAGAGCCAATCTCGCAACCAATGTGCTCTCTTGGTTGCCTCCTCCGATGGGTAACTATCAATCCTTAGGGGCTTGCCGAATTGCTTGTTATAAGCATCCGCAGCATCGAGGATTCGATTGTCTTTACCTTGTGCCAGGGCGCTGCAAGCGTCCAAAACACGCTCAAATGCTTCGCCCGAATACCTCGCCAAGTCTGCTTTGTTGGCCACAATGACTATTTCCTTATCAATTGCACTGATATCACTGCCACCACCGAGTTGTCCTGCAGAAGTTCCCAATGAGACGGAAGTTAACAACAGTGATGTTTTCAACCAGTCAATAAGAAAAGGTATCCTAATCATCTTCTCACCTGCACTTTGCGAGTACCAAGGGTCAAAACTCCCAGCAGTCACCAATCAGAAATCCTTCCAACCTTTCCAAGTACCCGCGATTTCTAGTCTATTCTGCTCGGACGTGTCCATTATATTAACCGGGATTTCCTATTTGACATCATAGACTTTGCTCCTGCACGGTACACGTCCCATGATACCCAGGTACTGCACCCAATTTCAATAGCTCTGGTCATCAACTTAGTGTATTTTTCGGATAGTCAGAACTGGTGTGAACGGCCTCCATAAGCCTTATGCTATCAAGATATGATTCCCATGTCACGACCTAAACGGGAAATCCGGGACGGTATAGGTCTTTCTCCATTCCACACGAGTAACCTTCTCAAACAGCGTTCGTTCATTTCATCAATCCTCCGTAAATCGCAGCCCCGATGATAATAAAAGCGGGATGTACCTTTGTAAGAGTAAATATCGCAAGCGAAACAACGAGCATGGACAGGTATTTGAATTGAAGAAGGTGGCTTGTGTCTACTAACCTGATCGCAATCGCCACTATCATTGCAAGAACGGCGTAGCGGACCATCTCCAAGGCGGCCTTTACAGATGGGATGCTCCTGTATTTTGAATAAAGCACCGAAGCAAGGATCATAAGAAGTGCCGGTGGGAGAAAATTAGCAATGTTGGCCACTATTACACCGAGAACGCCACCAACTTTGTAACCGGTGTAAGTAGCGAATTTGATCGATATGGCACCGGGAAAAGTCTCCGCCATCCCGACAACATCAAGAAACTCTGGTTTGTCCAGCCACCGACTGTTTTGCACAAGCTCTTTCTCCAACAACGGCAAGAAAGAATACGCTCCACCAATGGCAAAAAGTCCTACTCTGAAAAAAACAATGAAAAGCTTTAGCAAAACCATCTTATGATTCCTCCTATTCGTGCCCGCCGCCGAGCATCATTTCCACGGCGTGTGGTAATATATCCGCAATTAGCTGCAAACACTCACGAACAGCTCTGGGACTACCCGGAAGATTGATCACGAGCGTTTTCCCCCTGATGCCCGCCACGCCTCGAGAGAGTATGGCATTAGGGGTCTTCTTTAGACCTTCGAGTCTCATCGCTTCGCCAAAACCCGGCACCATTCTTTCACACGCTGAGGCAGTGGCTTCCGGGGTAACATCACGAGGGCCCAATCCTGTACCGCCGATGGTAAATACTACGTCAACACCTGCCGCATCAGAGAAATATAAAAGCTCATTAACAATAGCGTCACGGTCATCAGGGACAAGTCTTTTCTCACTTATCTCAAACTTGTCGTTGCAGAGCATATCTTCAATGACGCGGCCACTTACGTCTTCTCGTTTGCCCAGGGCACAACTGTCACTGATCGTTAGTATCGCTACTCTGATCATCTACAAGCTCTATAAAATCACCAACTTCTATTCGACCCGGCCTGGTGACTTTTGCGAAGACGCCTTCCCGCGGCATGATACAGTCACCCACTTGTTCGAATATTCGGCATCGTCTGTGACAGCGTTTGCCCAACTGCGTCACTTCAATCTCGGCGCTACTGCCAAGCCTAAGCTTGCTGCCGGTTTGCAAACCCGACAGGTCAATACCTTCGGTCGTGATGTTTTCGGCGAAATCACCCGGTGTGATTTTCACGCCCTTGGCTGCTATCGTGCCTATGGATTCAACGGCAAGCAGACTCACCTGTCTGCGCCAACTGCCTGCGTGAACGTCTCCAACGATACCAAAGTCAGCTTTCAGATCAGCTTCACGCACATTAGTTTTTGGTGTGCCTCTTTCCTTTGAAACGGATATCGCTTTAATCCGGCCCTTTGTAGTCGCCACTTTTTCCACCGGTTTTTTCAATAAGCTTTATCTGCCCTATTGTCATCTCCTTGCCCATGTATTTAAGCATATCGTAGATAGTAAGACATGCCGCAGTTACTCCACAAAGAGCTTCCATCTCGACACCCGTTTTGCCCGAAGACTTCACGAGAACGGCCACAGAAACAGAGTTCCGCGCCTCGTCTAATTCAAACTCCACCTCGATGCCTTCGACCAGGATCGGATGGCACATGGGAATTATTGTCGGCGTCGATTTCACGGCCTGTATAGCTGCGACCTTCGCTGTCGCAAGCACATCACCCTTTGCACAGGAACCTTGCTTGAGAGCACGAAAAGCCTCGGCACCAATAAGAATAGAACCGATTGCCTTGGCAGTTCTTACCGTAATATCCTTGGCGCTTACATCAACCATACCTTTTGACTTTCCCATCGGTTTTTAGCCTCCGATCTTTTGCATCGAAAAGTTATTCACCGATGAGTTTAATCTTGTATAGCTGCTCTTTTCACGCAGTATCCTTCCAATTAGGCCAAGAACCGCCTGGTCGGGTGCGCCGCTTCTGACCAGTTTCTTCAAATCATAGCAACGAGTTGAATATAGGCATGGCTTGACTTTTCCGTCACTGGTCAACCGAAGTCGGTTACACCACCGGCAAAATATCGAAGACATCCCGCTTATGAAACCGATAGCGCCCGTCGAGCCTTTGACCTTGAAGTACAGAGCAGGTCCATTGCCGTTTCCAACCACAATGCTTGAAAGCGGTCCGAACCCGCGTTCAATTATCTCGCGGACCTTCCTGTTTGGTACATAGTAACTCGAGGACTTTGTGTATTTACCGGTCGGGCAATACTCGATGAATCTGACTAACACCGGCAGATGAACACTCATCTTTACAAGCTTTGGAATTTGAAAGACGTTGATGTCTTTTATAATAACGCTGTTGATCTTGACAGGGGTCAGGCCAACTTCTATGGCCTTGTACATTCCAGCAATCACATTTGAGAGGAAATCAAAACCGGTAATTTGTCTATAACAATCTCCATCGGCTGAATTTAAGCTTATATTGACGCGATTCAGGCCTGCATCCTTAAGCTCTGCAGCCATCGGTTCGAGGAGAACTCCGTTGGTTGTCAGCGACAACTCTTCAATACCTGAAATAGTCGCCAATTGTCGTACAAGGTCGATGATATTCTTTCGCACTAACGGCTCACCCCCTGTGAGTCGAATCCTTCTGATGCCACATTCTACAAAGAGTCTGACAAGACGGTGTATTTCTTCAAATGTAAGAATCTCCTTGCGTTCCACGAAATCACATTTACCCAAAGGGTTACAGTACACACATCGCAGGTTGCACCTGTCGGTAACAGAGACTCTTAAATAGTCCACGCTCATTGACTACAAAATCCCAAAATTGTCTTCATTCAAATCAGCCTGACGCGAACCATTGTACCTTCTTCAATCCTCGCCACACCAGCGCCGATATTGATCAATCCGTCGGCGCCGCACAAAGCAATAATGTGGGCCGAGCCGTGATATTCAACCGGCCTCACCATACCTTTGCCCGTTATTGTAACTGGAAACCAACTTTCCCTCTTTGTGCTCTCCAGCGAGATGGATTCACCCAGAGGCATCAGGATGCTCGGAGGCGAATAGTCATGCCCCATCAGTTTGAAGAGAAAAGGCTTGACCAGAAGCTCAAATATCACGAACGTAGAGACCGGATTGCCGGGTAGCCCGAAACAATAGGCCTTTTCCATCAGGCCAAACACGGTCGGTTTGCCGGGTTTGATTGCGATTTTCTCGAATAGTAGTCTGACGCCGTTTTGCTTGAGTATTTCAGGTACGAGGTCGAAATCTCCGACCGACACTCCGCCGGATATAATAACGACATCATTCTCTTCGGCAGCGTTTTTGAATACGCTGTCAATCTCTGAAGGGACGTCTTTGACCGTGTCATAATCTCTAACAATCCCACCAATATCCTCAATCTGTGCAGCAAGCTGAGGGGTATTGCTATTTCTTATCTGGGATGGACCAGGCTCAATCGCGGGAGCGACCAGCTCATCTCCCGTAGCGATAATCGCAACCCTTGGTCTTTTCGCGACGCGTGGTCGCACTCTCCCGACTACAGCAAAAGCCGCAATATGTTGCGGCCTGATACGGATGCCTTTATACAAGACTACCTGGCCGGCTCTGATGTCCTGACCTTTATTATAAATGTTATCGGCTGTTTCTTTGCCCACGAATTGAATGGTATCTTCACCAACATTCTCGGTAAGCTCAACCATAATGACGCAATTGGCACCTCTCGGAACAGCGGCACCGGTCATAATTTTCGCACACTGGTTCAGCCCGATTGATTTTGTTGGAGCCACACCTGCTTGAATCGTTTCGATTATCGTAAGTGGATTGGCGATATATTCTCGTCTGCAGGCATAACCATCGACAACAGCTCTGTCAAAAGGTGGTATATCAATGTCCGATGTTACATCCTCAGCCAATATCCGGTTTGCTGCATGTGCAATTTCAACACGCTCACTGCCGAGCGGTTGTGCAGAATCCAAAACAATCTTGAGTGCTTCCTCAAACGGTAACATTCGTTATTACAATATATTATCCCGTGTAACAACCTGTCAGACAGTTTCTATGGCCCGACTCCAAAGTGAGACTTGTAGTCTTCCGGCGTGTCAATACTAATCAGAATTCCGCTTTCGGACACTTCAATTTCGAGAACACTTTCTTCGTTTGAATGCACGACGTATCTTGCACCTTCTTTCGGCGGGGCGTTGCGAAGCTCTTCAAATAATGAGCTTGAGAACAATGTGGGGTGCCCTCTTTTCTTGTTGAAGATCGGCATTATGATCGGGCTCCTTGTTTTTTTGAACTTACTGGCAATCCTGTTAACCACATTCCGGGTAATAAAGGGATTGTCAACTAAACAGACAAGTATCGCTTCCGTCTCTGCAGGCGTACTTTCTAATCCCACGATTAGAGATGACAACTGTCCTTTTTGATAATCAGTGTTTATGACGATGTCGGTTCCGGATAAATCAACTGACCTTCTTATGGTTTCGGCCTCTGCTCCAAGAACGACAGTGATTCTGTCCACATCGGAAACTTCAAGCACCGAAATGATCTGCTCCAAAAATGTCGAAACCCCAAATTGCAACAGCGGTTTTGGTTTCCCCATTCTCTTTGACTGACCGGCGGCTAACACGATTGCGTTTATCATAGCTGCTCTTCGTGCAACCATTTTGAAAGGGACATTGTCATGTGTTGTATCGCAGGGTTATGCCCCAACCTTCTTATTTTTGTCAGCTCACATACTATGCTCAAAGCAATTTCCTCAGGCGTAACTGCCCCTATCGAAACGCCGATAGGAGAATAAACTTTATTGAGCATCTCCTCCGGCACACCCCTTTCATTGAGCTTTTTTAGAATTGTCAGTGTTTTTCTTTTGCTTCCGATCATTCCGATATACTTTGCATTGGTCCTGACGGCGCGATCAAGAACCATTTCGTCATGCTGATGGCCTCTTGTAACAATCACAATATATGAATTGTCGTCGATATGTATTTTATCGAAAACGTGCTCAAAGTCCTCAACAATAATGTTGTCCGCGTCCGGAAATCTCTCCTTGTTTGCATATTGGACTCTGTCATCGCATACAGTCACTCCAAAATGTACAGATTTTGCATATCTTGAAATATGATAAGATAGATGCCCCGCACCGAAGATGATAACAATCGGTTGTTTCGTAACGGCTTCTATAAAAAGTTCGAATCCATCACCTGCCAATTTTTTTCCAGGCTGTTCTTTCGCAACCAGCTCCATTATAGATGCGACAACTTCCGGCGGGAGCTTGATACCAGCCTCGGCGACAATCTGATTCATACTTTTCAAAAATACTTTCTTCGGTGACTTGCCAGGAGAAATGATCGAGATAAGTACTCCCTTTTCTCCCTTGATAACAGCCGTGGAGAGTTCTTCAAATAACGGCAAATTCTTTTTGTCAAAAGTTTCAATAAGGAATTCTGCCGAGCCTCCACATATTCCCTTCTCGTCCTCTTGATCGCCGCCGAAATCAACTCGGAAAACCCTGCTGTCGGCCTGCGGCAGCATACTCTTGGCCTTTTCGATCATCTGGGCTTCGGTCAAGCCTCCTCCCACGGTGCCCACAGACTTTTCATCCTCGGCCCATACAAGCATCTTATACCCCACTTTTCCCGGAGTTGAGCCTTCGGCGGATATTACCGTTACCAGGGCTATGTTCATCCCTGATTCCAAAATAGACGCGGCTTTCCGAAATATTTCAAGGTCATCCATAGTAGGGCAAATGCCACTTGAATTCTTGTTTGCTTTGCTCATAACAGATTGTATACTAAAATCTCGTAAAAATGAATGGCTTATACAATGTATCAGTTGCATAGATTATCTGCAAATATACAATAGTGCGGTCTGTGTTCGCTAATTGAGCTTGGTCGGAGGTCCTGATCGGGAAAGGGGCGTATATGGCGGAAACAATTTCTTTCAAACTCAACGGTAAGTCGGTAAGCGTTACCACAAATGGCGAACGCTCGCTTTTGTGGGTTTTGCGAACCGATCTGGGTCTCACAGGTACGAAGCATGGCTGTGGAGAGGCTATGTGCGGCGCCTGTACTGTTCTGGTGGACAATAAGGCTGTCCACTCATGCGTGTTTCCTGTGGGAAAAGCTGAAGGAAAAGAGGTTCTTACGATTGAAGGATTAGCCAAAAATGGGCAGCTACATCCGATTCAAAAAGCGTTCATCAAGCTCGACGCCCTGCAATGCGGTTTCTGCACGCCGGGCATGATTCTCAGGGCTTACAGTTTGTTATTGAGAAGTCCTCGACCGACACCTGACGAGATTATACAGTATATGGAAGGCAATCTATGCCGATGCACAGCTTACACTCGCATCATCCAGGCCGTCCAGTCCGCAGCAGAGGAAATGAAAGGCGGTGATTCCAGATGAAGGAAGACCAATATATTGAGCTTGATTTCAGTGATACAGCCACAGACGCCAATCTCTCCCGCCGGGAGATCCTAAAGTCTCTGGGCGGAGGGATTGTTATCTTCTTCTGGATTGGAGATAGCTCTGTATTAGAAGCACAATCCCGTGGTGGGAGTTATCCCGAAGATTTCAATGCTTACCTCAGAATCGGAGCCGACGGCAGAGTTACCTGTTTTACCGGCAAGATAGAAATGGGACAGGGAATCATTACATCGCTGGCACAGATGTTAGCTGATGAAATTGATGTAAGGCTGGAATCCGTCGATATGGTCATGGGTGACACCTCTATCTGTCCCTGGGATATGGGCACCTTCGGTTCGAGGACCACGCGTTTCTTCGGCCCACCTCTGAGGGCCGCGGGGGCAGAAGCCAGGACGGTTTTGATTGAGTTGGCTGCTGAGCGTCTGCAAATACCTGCGGACAGGTTGGCCACTGAAAACGGAGTGGTCTTCGATAAGACTCAGAAAGAAAAGCAGGTCACGTATGCCCAACTGGCTGAAGGCAAAGCGATTGCACGGCATGCCAAAGACAAGCCCACCTTGAAAACCCCATCCAACTTTAAGATTGTTGGCAAAGAGGTCTTACGCCGGGACGCTTTGGAGAAAGTTACGGGCGCAGCCAAATATGCTGGTGACATTCGATTACCCGATATGCTGTATGCAAGGATTCTCAGACCTCCTGCGCACGGGGCTAAGTTAAAGACAGTCGAGACCTCGGCAGTTGAACAGGTTGAAGGTGCTTCATTAGTCCGAGATGGTGACCTGATCGCTGTCCTACACAAGAATCCCGATGTGGCAGAAAAGGCCCTGGCAAAAATCAAGGCTGAATTTGACATACCGGAAGCAAAAGTGGACGATTCGACGATTTTTGAGCATTTGCTTGCCAGTGCGCCAAGAAGAAACATCGTCGATCAGGCTGGTGAGATTGAAAACGGGCAGAAACTTGCCGAAATTGTGGTTGATGAAACCTACCTTAACAGCTATGTCGCACATGCGCCTATAGAAACGCATACCGCTCTGGCAAAAGTGGAAGCCAACAAAGCCACGGTCTGGGTGTCAACGCAGGGTCCCTTCACCATCAGAGACCAGATAGCAAAAGCCCTGGGCTTTCCTCCTCAGGATGTTCGGGTTATTGCTCCGTTCGTTGGAGGCGGGTTTGGCGGTAAGAACCCCGGCCAGCAGGCTATAGAGGCGGCAAGGCTGGCGAAGGCGGCCGGCAAGCCCGTCCAGGTAGCCTGGACCCGTGAAGAGGAGTTTTTCTTCGACACATTCCGACCGGCAGCGATAGTCAAAATAAAATCGGGAATCACGAAGGCAGGCAAAATTGTCCTCTGGGATTATGGTGTTTACTTTGCCGGAGAGAGGGGCTCACAGCACTTTTATGATATACCACACCATCGTACAGTCAGCTTCGGAGGCTCGGCCCATCCCTTTGGCACGGGGGCCTGGCGCGCACCTGCCAACAATACGAATACCTTCGGCAGAGAATCACAGATTGATATCATGGCTTCCAAAGCAGAAATGGACCCCGTTGAGTTTCGCCTGAAAAATATGCGCGACGAGAGAATGATAAGGGTTCTGAAAACTGCGGCTGAGAAATCTGGTTGGACTCCGTCAAAGACACCCAGCGGCCGCGGTTTCGGCGTTGCATGTGGAATAGACTCCGGCACCTATGTGGCCACGATCGCTCAAGTAAATGTCGATAAACAAACCGGACGCGTTCAGGTTAAGCGTGTGGTATGTGCTCAGGATATGGGTCTGGCGATCAATCCTGAAGGAGCGAGATTGCAAATCGAGGGTTGTATAACAATGGGGCTGGGTTATGCCCTGTCCGAGGAAGTCCATTTTAAGGGTGGGAAGATTCTTGATCTAAGCTTTGATACTTACCAACTGCCTCGATTCTCCTGGGTGCCAACAATTGAAACGGTGATAGTAAAAGCAGAAGACGCTCCTCCTCAAGGCGGTGGAGAGCCTGCTATTATTTGTATGGGTGCTGTTATTGCAAACGCTGTTTATGATGCCGTAGGAGCCAGAGTGCTTCAGTTGCCCATGACTGCGGAACGCGTAAAAAAAGCACTTGCAAGCCCTGCCTAACAGACGGCTCAAACAACATAGAAAAAACATTCAACAAAACCGAAGAGTCTGTGAGGAAGAACTTTGAAAAGTGACCAAATGGATTTGGGTAGTAGTCGGGTCGTTTCAATAGATGCGCTGCGTGGTTTTGATATGTTTTGGATCATCGGCGGGGGGGAGGTGTTCACCAGCTTAACAGAGACATGGAAACATCCGGCAGCACAGACAATTCAGCGTCAACTAAGCCACGTAACGTGGGAAGGTTTTCACTTTGAGGATTTGATATTTCCATTATTTGTTTTCATTGTTGGGGCGGTATTGCCGTTTTCGGTTTCTCGCCGGTTGGAGCGAGGCCAGAGCCTCGCGGGAGTTTACCTGCACATTGTCAAACGGACGATAGTGCTGATTTTGCTGGGGCTGGTCTTTAATGGTTTGTTGCACTTTAATTGGCCTCAGATGCGATGGCCCGGTGTGCTGCAGCGGATCGGGTTGTGTTATTTCTTTGCCGCGATGTTGGTAATACACACTAAATGGCGAACACAAGCAATAGTTGCAGCGGCAATCCTGCTTTTGTATTGGGCTGTGATGACGCTGGTTCCGGTACCAGGTTATGGCAGGGGGGTTCTTACAGCCGAGGGTTGCCTGTCTTCGTATATTGACCAGCAGTTGATTCCCGGCAAGCTTTATTACATACATGGTGATAATGAGGGACTCATTTCGACTCTGCCTGCTATTTGTACCGCACTCTTGGGAGTGTTGGCGGGGCATTGGCTTCGCTCAAATCGCTCCGGCGGTTATAAGGCAGCAGGACTAACAATTGCCGGCCTGTTGTGTTTGGTTGTGGGATATGTTTGGGGATTGTTCTTCCCAATTATCAAGATAATCTGGACGAGTTCCTACGTGTTGTACGCGGGCGGATGGAGTTTGTTATTGTTGGCCCTGTTCTACTGGATGATTGATGTAAAAGGATACAAAAAGTGGTCAATTTTCTTTATCGTAATAGGGATGAATCCGATTACGATATATTTCCTGCAAAGTTTCGTCGGATTCGATGAAATTGCCGAATTCTTCCTTGTAGGCATTTCTCAACATGCGGGATTATTTAAGCCACTGGTTTTGGCGATTGGTGCCTTGATGGTCAAGTGGTTGCTTTTGTGGTTTCTGTATCGCCGCCGGATTTTCTTTAGGATTTAAGGCAACCTCCTCAAGGCTGTTTTTGTCGCAGACCGGGGATGATAGAAGAATTTTTCTTCAACTAATCAGGAGTATTGGAGACTTTCGTATGGCCAAAAGCAAATTACTCGTAATGTTGTTAAGTTTTTTTATTGTGGTGTATCTTTACACCTGTAGTTTAGGTTCTGATAGCGATAGGGGCAAAGGCTGGAAGGCCTCGCCTGACTTGGTAGATAAGCTTATGAAACGAGATCCCACCATCATTTATCAAGAGGAAAAGGTTCCGCAATACACTCTGCCCGATCCGCTCATAATGTCTGATGGGTCGAAGGTAGCCGATGCACAAATGTGGCAGACCAAGCGCAGGCCGGAAATACTTGAGCTCTTCCGGACCCATGTCTATGGTCGCGCTCCCATTGGCCGGCCTAAAGACATGACTTTCGAAGTCTTTGATCTGGATCGCAACGCCCTTTCTGGCTTGGCCACCCGTAAGCAGGTGGGGGTAAGCTTTACCAGCAAAAAAGACGGCCCATACATGGACATCCTTATGTACTTGCCTAATGCCGCCAAAAAGCCGGTCCCTACCTTTGTCATTTTGAACTTTGCCGGCAACCAAGCCATCCACCCTGATCCTGCGATCAAGCTGTCGAAAAGCTGGATGCGGCAGGGAAGCGTGGGGGTAGTGAACAATATCGCGACGGAACAGTCCCGCGGCCGGGAATATTCGAGCTATCCGGTCGAAAAGATTCTCAAGAGAGGTTACGGCCTGGCAACGATATACTACGGTGATATCGACCCGGACTTTCACGATGGTTTCTCCAACGGTGTACAGGGAGTGTTTGATAAGCTGGTCGATGGCAAACGGGCGCCTGATGCCTGGGGCTCTATTGACGCTTGGGCTTGGGGACTGAGCCGCGCGATGGACTACTTTGAAACCGATGGTGATATTAACAGCAAGCGAGTTGTAGTAATAGGGCACTCACGTCTCGGTAAGACAGCCCTTTGGGCTGGTGCTCAAGATGAGCGGTTTGCGATGGTGATTTCCAACGATTCCGGTTGCGGCGGAGCAGCGATAAGCCGGCGAAGGTTCGGTGAAACCGTGGAGCGTATTAACAAGAGCTTTCCGCATTGGTTTTGTGAGAATTTCAAGAAATACAATAGCAGAGAAAACGCTCTGCCCGTTGACCAACACATGCTTATCGCTTTGGTAGCCCCGCGTCCGGTGTATGTAGCTAGTGCGAGTGATGACTTGTGGGCTGATCCACGGGGCGAGTTTCTGTCCTGCAAACACGCTGACCCTGTGTATCGTCTGCTGGGCTTGGATGGATTAGAAGTGCAAGAGATGCCCGGGCTTGACCAGCCTATGCAAAAGGGCAAGATCGGTTATCACATCCGCTCAGGTGGACATGCTCTGACCGAGTATGACTGGCAACGGTATATGGATTTTGCCGATGTGCATTTATCTGCACTGCGTTGACAATCACTGACCTTTTTCCTGGTTGTTCTCCGAGCCTGACCCGGGAGTATGTTACTTATGGCTTATGCTCTTGCTTTCGATACAGTTTTAAGCCAGGCTTGAGCCATCAAGTGGCAACCGGCCATAGAGGGGTGAACACCATCCGCTGCCCAATAATTAGGTGGCGAGTTCTTGACTGCCGCATCAAACATCGACTGAAATGGTACGAATATGGCATTGAAATCAGCCGCTATTTTCTTCGCGGTGGCGCGATAGTGGTCAAACTCGGGAAACCACTTATCGTTGACTGCTCCACAACGGAGCACGAATGGCTCACAAATCACCAGTTTTACCCCCGGCAGCTCCCGCCTTGTGCGATCCATAAGAGCCCGATAGTCTCTTTCATAGATCTCGATGGTGCCCTTGTATGAACCATTAAGTGTGTGCCAGATATCATTGACGCCAATTAAAATACTTACCACATCCGGTTTCAGAACAATACAGTCTTTATCCCATCGGTCAGCAAGCTGGAACACTTTGTTTCCGCTAATCCCACGATTATAGATGCTTAGATTGGCGTCAGAATGCTCGGCTAACAACTGTGAAGCGGCAATAAAGACATAACCATTGCCCATAGCTCTTGGATTGTTGGCGTTTTTCTCGCTTGCTCTATCGCGACCGGCGTCGGTAATCGAGTCGCCCTGGAATAGAATGACATTGTGCCTGCCGATCAATCCCTTGGGTGCCTGACGCGATGAACCTTTCATAGTGTCGGAACAGCCGGAAGAAGGCAGGATAGAAGAGACCGTCAGGGCTGTAACTGTAGCCGTGGCCGCCTTTCTTAGAAAATTACGTCGAGTGCTGTGATTGTCCGTTGAATGCACGTCTGTCATTTTCGTTCCCCTTATGCACCAGAGTCAGTTTCACAACCACTTTGCTATTGCCGTTGTCATATTTCCGAGTGCGTCATGATAACGGGAACAATATCCCAACACCAGCCAATTCATCAAATGCACCGCTGCCCACCCTCGGTTTGGCTGGTTGGATAGGGGTGGAACTAACCGGGTTCGGTTCACTCCACTTCTTGCGTGACCACCCGAAGGATTTCCATTTCCCGCTGCTGCAACAGGTTGCCAAGACCACCCAGACTGAGCCAGTAGAAGAGAGTAAAGAGTGCCAGCACAACGACCGAGAAGAAGAGGTTTGTTGGAGCAGCCGGTAGCCAACCCAAGCTGGACAATAGCAGCCCCAAGGCCGGCGGAAAAAATATCGGGAGCAACACAATCGGAAACAGTAAATGAGTTAAGAAAATCAGGATGGTAGTCATCGCGGAGGCTTTAGTCGGCTTCAGTGACCCGGGAGCAATGCGATAGGGAGCGAGCACGGACGTGAGATTCCCTGCCATACTGAGCAGCGAAAAGGCCGCCACCAACTGTAAGCTGGCGGCAAAAACAAAAATAAATGGGACGCGCAGGGCGAACTTGACCAGTAAGAGCGTGATCACCCCAATTCCGACCGCAATTGGTAGGAGGGCGAGATTTTTTCCCAGCAGGATCTGTTTTCGCGGCACCGGTGACAGCACGAGCGTGCGAAATCCGCCCCGGTCGCAACCGAACTGATTGAACATGAGTTGAAGCATACCAAAGAACGTTAACGCGACGGTGCCGGTTGCGATGAAAGGCTTGAAGTGGTCGCTGAGGATAGCCGAACGCCGCGAAAAGGCCAAAACACCGAAGACTAACAGCATAATAACATTGCCTGCCAACATCATCTTCACTTCGGGCGCCCGTGCCAGAGAGCGGAAGAAAGCGAGCGCCAACGCTGCAGCTTCTTCCGGAATACCGGGCAATTGTCTCTCAAGGAAGTTTCTCTCCGCAGCGGCGACCTTTTCCCTTTTCGGTCTTCGTTTTGACCTCTTGATGGTCGCCTGTCCCTGATAGAAACGAATGGTTGACCGGTAGGCCCGCCTTAAACCCAATCCGCCAATCAGAAATGAGCCGGCTACACCCAAAACTGCAGGCCACGTATTCCCCTTAGCCAGTGACATCGCGCCGTTGGCCATCCACAAGAAAGGCACATAATGGTGAGCCACCTGTATTCCATGGGGAATTGCAGTCCCGTTACTACTCGCAGGGTGAGTCGGCTGCTGGTCTGATTGCCTCGTTTCGACCTTGTTGGGTCGATGCCGTGTGTGATCCCGCATGACGTTTGTAAAGAGATTCGGAAGCTGGCTAAGAAGTATGAACGTCAAGGTAATCCCGGCAACAATGGCACGGCGTCGCCGCTGGTTTACCATGAGCTTGACCAGCCAGCCGCGTAGGCAATAGGTCCACGCTGTTATCATGAAGATAAAGCCGAGCACCAGCGGAAACAGCCACATCATGGACCAGCCCCTGCCCAGAATCAGTCCCACAGAAAGACCCAGCATCCCGGGCACAAACAAAATAATGTTTAAGGTGAGATGCGAGGTGATGTAATTCACTATGAAAATATCTCTCAGTGAGATTGGAAGATGCAGCATCCGGCTGATATCGATCGTTTCCGAACGCTGAATGTCCGAGACGATTCCGATCATCCAGAAAAGCAGAAATACGCCGATTATCACATCCCACACTACCAGTATGACTTGGGGCGAGGCTTTTGCCATTACGAGAGCGCCCACCAGCACGCCGCCAACGCTGGCTAAGGCCCCTATGCCCAGTCCAATCACTACAACAATCATTGTGAGAATGGCGTTCAGTTGCCCGCCGCGAGACCATTGATTGCGGGTCAATCGCCAACGCAGCCAGAAGATCGTGCGAAGTTGGCTCCAGTTCATTTAACCCTCCAGCCAGCTCAGTGTCTGCCGTTCAAGGTGACCGCAGCCCACGGCTTCCAGGAATCGTTCTTCCAGCGAGCCGCTTTGGCGAATCTGGTCCATGGTGGCCTGATGCACCAGCTTGCCTTTGGCAATAATCCCCACGTCTGTGCAGAGCTTTTCTACAATCTCAAGAATATGCGACGTCAGGAACACAGTCGCGCCGCGTTTTACGAAACGTTTCAACGTGTCTCGTAATACGCGGGAGGAAACGGCATCGATGCCCTCAAAAGGCTCATCGAGGAACAGCAGGTCCGGATTCGGAATCAACGCCGCAGCAAAGGCCAGTTTCTTCTTCATCCCATGTGAATATTCGAGGGTGAGTTTCTTCTCCTCGTTTTCCAGGTTCATCATGACCAGCAATTCTTGGCAGCGATCTCGCACCGTTGCCCTGGGCAATCCATACATGCGTCCAACGAAGGTGAGATACTCACGCGCAGTCAAATTGTCGAAGAGAGCCAGTTCCTCTGGTACCACTCCTATACGCCGCTTGATCTCCCTGGCTTTGTTGGCATCTGCCATGTCTACGCCCAGGATACTCATGGCGCCGCGGGTGGGTGCGAGCAGGCCTGTAAGCATTTTGATGGTGGTGGATTTGCCCGCGCCGTTGGGACCGAGAAAACCGTAGAACTTCCCGGTTTCCACACGTAAATCGAGACCGTCCACGGCGTAGAGATCTCCGAAACAGCGTGTCAATCCATTGGTTTCTATGGCGAAAGTCATACGCTCGTTGAATCTATTCGCCTAAGACTGGAAAAGCAAGGGGCTTTTATCACATCGATCCATCATCTCAGCCTGGTCAGGAAACAAGAAAATGCCAGATGGTGCGCAGATAGAAGTTCCATCAATCCCCGACGGATCGGATAGTTATCTGAAGCAGCTCGCGGCCTGGAGTATTGGTCCAAACGTTGTCAGTTCTTTTATTGGGACAGCACCCCATGTCGTATTCAGATGTCCGAGCATCTTACTGTTGTTCAAACTTTGAGAATATCCTGTTAGTGCCTTGGCGGATTCCAATTTGCGCCAGCTAGCCGGCCATACCTGAAAACCTTTCTCAAGGAACAAAGGTATAGACTCGTACGTCTTCCGAAGCTCGTAATGCCAATCACATATTATTATATCCTTAGGGATAAGATTGATCGCTCCAGCCGTGTTGTTAGCACTGGATTCCCACTCGCCGTAGTCTATTTTTTTTGCGTCAATCAGACGGTCACCCCACATGAGCATCACAAGATGGTGCTTGTCAACCAGGTGCTCGTGATAGTCATTGACAGCTTTGGCGAAAAGCTTGGCCTTGTCTTGACCCTTGCAGCGAGAACAGGCATCATGACCTATGAGAAAGACCTCATCCATTCCCACATGAAGGGCATCGGCTTCAAAAGCAGCTATTAACTCGTCCATAAGGCTGAATACCACAGCATTGACCTGCGGGTGAAGTGGGCACCAGCTCCGACAATAAATCCCTTCATTGTCAGGAAACTTGCCGGGGGTCTCATCAAATTCAGGATACTTAACCAACAATGGAAAAGTATGCCGGCTCCAAGACTGATGGCCTAAGCATTGAAATTGCGGGATAAGCCGAACGTGACACCTTCGACATTCGGCAACCAACTTCTTGATCTGTTCTTTCGTGCTGGGATTATCTGTCCGCAGTTCGGGATGAGACTGATACTCATATCCATAATTGATCTCTGTTACGATTACGTTAATACCGACCTCTGCCAGCTTGCTCACAACTTCAGTTAGTTGCACAGTTTTGTCTTGAGTCGTCATCAAGATATGCACGCCCAACCAGGGTCGGGGCCGTTCTGCAGAAATTACACGTGCTGTGAATAGTAATAGAAACACCGCTTGTGCACAGAACATTGACCTTCTCATTGGCAAAGCTCCTAACTTGCAAAATCCGTGACATTCAGACGAAATGTCTCTTATGGATGCTCTATTATCACACACCTGCGATAAAAATCCAAGAATATGACGGAATTGTAATCGTCCCAAAGATTGTGGGAGAATTTTTAACGGCCAGAGTATTACCTACGGCTGTCCTGTCAAATTACCTTCCTAAGGTCGCATACTCCATCCTCACCTCGCAGAAACTCCGATAGATAAG
>Ga0315274_10003543_pt1 | contig 23205 bp, 20 predicted proteins | sample YL17G02_20_MG_FD_203700 | JGI IMG/M metagenome (GOLD analysis project Ga0315274, IMG submission 203700) | Sediment microbial communities from Yellowstone Lake, YNP, Wyoming, USA - YL17G02_20 | ecosystem: Environmental > Aquatic > Freshwater > Lake > Sediment | place: USA: Wyoming | collected...
AGAGCGAATATCTTCTGCCTTATCTCTTCCGGGCTCATTTCCTCCGTCATCGCGCTCCCTTTCTCGAGCTCACACGATCTCCTGCAGCGGCCGCACCTCGATCATGTCCAGGTTGTCGAAGCTCAGCGGGTACTTGCCGTCCTGGATGCCCCGGATGATCTCCGTCACCTTGTCGTTGATCGGGGTGGATACGCCAGCCTCCGCCGACCTATCGGAGAGGAACCCGTTGAGGGTGTTCACCTCGCAGGGGATGCCCCTCCTCAGGTCCTGGAGCATGGACGCGACCAGTTCACGGGAGCGCTCGTATATCATGCGGAAGACGTTGACGGCGTTCTCCTCGCTCTGCTTGACGACATCCACCATGATGTTGGGGTCCACTCCCTTCAGGGGCTTCATGGTGATGCCCAGGGCCTTGGCCGTATGCAAGGTCTCCAAGCTGATGGAGATGGCGGCGATCGTAGCCTTGTCGTCATCCAGGATATCCCCATAGGTGCAGTCGAGGGCGGTGCTCAAGCCGCTCATGGACACGTTCACCATCAGCTTGACCCAGCGCGTCCCCGCGAGGTTGGTGGAGACATGCGCCTCCCCGGCCTTGTCCAGGACGGCTTTTACCGCCTGGACGCGCTCGGTGACCGAGCCATCCATCTCACCGATGTCGTAGGTCATATCAACGGGTTCGTATGTGAGCTCGGAGACCCCGGGGGCCAGGAAAGTCGCTCCCCAGCCGATGGCGCCGCCCAGGGTCCTCTCCCTGCCCACCACTGCGGCCACCCTCTCCTCCGGCACGCCGTTCTGCAGGGTGATGACCATGCTATCGGTTCCGAGAAAGGGGAGGATCTCGGGCAATGCCACGTCGTCGTAAGTGGTCTTCACGAGATAGATGATGAGGTCGTAAATGCCCTCCATCTCCCCGGGGATTATAGCCTTCACCGGCACGGTGAGGTCCATATGCCCGACTATCTTCGCCCCCTTCTCGTTCAGGGCCTTGATGTGGGGTTCGTTGACGTCCACGAGCACGATGTCCTCACCGTTCTTTGTGAGCAGGGCGCCGATGATGGTGCCCATGGCTCCAACTCCCACTAATGCGATCCTCATCTAAGTCCCTCCTTCCGCCTCTGCGCGGATGGATCCTCGCCAGCCAAGCAACGATCCCTTGCATCGTTGCAAGCCGGCTGCGGCCTTTACCTGCAGGCTCCGCGCCACCTGTATTATACCTCCGGCGATGGCAAGCTTGGGGTATACCTTGGGCCAGACCTGGAAAGTGCCAAAGGCACGGCTGGGGTCAAACCTGGAACGTGCCAAGCCGCCGCACGTCTTGGGGTATACCTAAGGTCAGACCTGGAAAGTGCCCAAGCTGCCGCACGCCGCGGTCGAGCCCAGAGATATGCCTTGTGTCGTATGCCTATGTCATGATGTAAGCATCACTGTCACCCTGGATAAGATGAGACGAAAGGCGTAGCGTGACCACTTGCTGGCATCCCGATACAGACATAGGCGAGGTCACCTTCTGCGCTTTTGACCTGGAGACCACCGGGCTCTCCTCTTACAGCAGGGTTCTCGAGATAGGTGCGGTTCGTTTTCGCAGCAGGGGCGAACCGGAGACGTTCACCACCCTGGTACAGCCGGGCCAGCCCATATCGGCGGGAGCCCGGGCCGTCCACGGCATAGAAGACAATATGCTCGACGGGGCTCCGCCGCCGCAGGATGCCGTAGCTGCCTTCCTGGAGTTCTGCGACTCGAGCGTGCTGGTGGCGCACAACGCCCGCTTCGACGTGGCCATGCTCTCCCTCGAACTGACCATCCTGGGCATGCCAGCGCCCGCCAACCCGGTTCTGGACAGCCTGGCGCTCTCTCGCCGGGCTTTTCGCCACCTGGACAACTATCGCCTTGAGACCCTGGCGCGCTACCTCCAGGTGCCGGTGGACCGCATGCACCGCGCCCTGCCCGACGCCCAGGCCGTGCGGGGAATAATCGAGGCCGCTCTGCGCGCCGGCTGTCCCCGGGAGATGCGCACCTTCGGCGAACTCATGGAATGCACGGGCGGAGCCCTCTATATCCAAAGCCCTCTTTCTATCGGCTCGCATGCGGCCAACCGCTTCCTGCGCACGGCGGCGGTGCTCCCGGCACTGGCTTCTTCATCCGTCGTACACATCACCTACATGGGGGGCAGCAAGGGGACGCGGGTGCGCCCCGTCCGTCCCATCCGCATGGTGGAGAGGAACGGCGTTGCATACCTGGACGCCATCTGTCTCATCGACGGGCGGCGCAAGTTCTTCCGCGTGGACCTCATCGGCGATATCCACTGAGACCGCTGCCGCGCTTGGCGATGCGCCCACTTACATCCGTCTCCATCTGATAAAATGTGCCCGGAGGTGAGCGTTTATGAAGGTGGTCCGCAGAGACCTCGCCCTGGCGGCGATGATCCTGATCGTTATCTGGGCCGTGTTCCTGGCCGGAGGATGCATGGAAACGACCGTTTCCCCCGTCGAGACCGCTAACGGGGAAGAGGCTCCCGACCTGCAAGGCGAACTCCAGGGCAAGATACAGGAGGTCAGGAGCAACGCGGCCAACCTCGCCGCCACCATCCACGGCCTGATCAACGAGGAGCGCAGGAACAACGGCCTCAATCCCCTGCAATGGGACCCGACGCTCGCGAACATCGCCCTGTCCCACAGTAAGGATATGGCAGTCAGGGATTACTTCGACCACGTCAGTCCCGAGGGCGATGATTTCGCCGACCGCTACGAGGAGAGCGGCTACCGCCTGGAGACCAGTATCGGGAACCAGGTCTACGTAGGCGGTGAAAACCTATTCCTTAACAACGTGGTCAGGTCCTACGCCTATGACCAGGAGACCAACGATATCTTCGAGTACCAGTACAACGACCCGGACGAACTGGCCCGGTCTACGGTGCAGGGATGGATGGACAGCCCGGGCCACCGTGACAACATACTCACCCCCTTCACACGCGAGGGCATCGGTATATACGTGACCGACGAGGGCGAGGTCTACATCACCGAGAACTTCTCTTAGGATCCCTTATTTTAGGCTCGGTTTTTCCGGCATCGCTCGACTGGTTGCAGCGCGTAAGCGCCGAAGTTTATGCCGAGTGCAGCCGAGGTGCCGTCTTCGGCGGCACGGTGCCTGCACCTGGACGCTTGTCGCGAGGAGCGAAACGACGTGGCGATCTCGTATCAGGGGAAGCTTCGTTTCTGCAATATGAACCGTGGCCTGGCACGTATACGTATGGCAAGATCTGATGACCGTGGGAGAAGGCTTTGAAAGAAAAGACGGACGTAGACGACAGGCTGTTCAGGCGGGATTTCGTGACCATATGCACGAGCAATTTCCTGGCTTATTTTTCCATCTACCTAATCGTGCCGATTCTCCCCGTTTTCCTGGAGGAGAGGGGTTACTCCAATGCGCTCATCGGGGCCTTGATGGCCATGGCTACCGTGGCCGCTCTCCTGCGCCCCCTCTTCGGTCGCGTCGCGGATATGCGCGGCCGCAAGGTCGTGCTCATCTCAGGCACCCTGATGCTGGGAGCCTCGACGTTCCTCTACGCGGCCTTCAGCTCGGCGCTGCCCCTCTTCTTCGTGCGTTTCCTCAACGGACTCGGCCTGGCTGCTTTCCACACCGCCGCCTACGCCGTCATCGGTGACCTCGCTCCCTCCTCCCGGCGCCTGCAGGCCATAGCCCTCTTCTACATGTCAGTGGACCTGACCATCGCCATCGCCCCCATCGTCGCAAAAGCGATGGAGAGCGCCTGGGGATTCACTCCCGTCTACATGCTGGCGGGATGCCTGGCGGTCCTGGCGATGTTCGTCTCCCTGGCGGTGCGGGAGACACGCGCCGGTGAAAAGCGGGGTGAGAAGGGCAAGCTCTCGCGCATCAAGGTAACCGCGCTCCAGAAGGCGATATTCGTCAATACCATGGGCTTCACCCTCACCTTCGGCACACTGCAGACCTTCATCATCCTCTCCTCTGATGCCAAGGGCATCGGCCAGGGGGAGCTCTTCTTCACCGTCTTCGCGGTCACCCTCATCATTTTCCGGTTAGGCGTAGGAAGAAAGGCGGACCGCTGGCCGCGCCGTCCCCTGATCATCACCTCGGCGGTGACCTCCCTGGTGGGGCTGGCCATCGTCTCCTTCGCCGGCAACCTGTCCCTACTCATGCTGGGTACCTTCGTCTACGCTCTTGGTTTCGCTTATCTGCCCACCACCCTATCCGCCCTCCTCCTGGACCACACCCCGGCGAGCGACCGGGGCGCCGCGCTGGGCATCTTCATGGCCGTCTTTGACGTGGGCATCGGCCTGGGAGGTATCGCCCTGGGCCCCCTGGCCGACCTGTGGAACTACACCGCCATGTACCTGGTAAGCGGCGCCATAGCCCTGGCCGGATTATCTTATTTCCTGCTGCGTACCATGGGATCCCGTCCTTGATGCGCACTTCGTGTTTAGTTGCCCCGATGACTTGTTTCCTTGCCCCGTGGAGGCATTGTCGCTCATGCACGCAAGGATTAGACTGTCATTGACACAGGGAACCGGAACGCAGTAAGGCATGCAGGACTCCGGTGTCTGCGTAGCTTCCACCGCGCGGGGCGCTGGCAGCGAAAAGCCTTGTTGGTCTTATAAAGAGGTGAGGTCGTGCCATGAAAGTGAAGACGAACGAAACGGAGATAAACGGCATCAAGCTCCACTACCGCGAATATGGCGAGGGCGAGCCATTGCTGCTCATCATGGGGTTGAGCGCGAACGCCGACTGGTGGGGAGAAGAGTTCCTGCGGCCGCTGACGGAGCGTTTCCACGTCGTTACCTACGATAACCGCGGCGCCGGCAGGTCCGGCAAGCCCGAGGGGCCCTATCCCATCCCGCTCATGGCCTCCGACGCGGTGGGGCTCATGGACCACCTGGGGTGGGAGTCAGCCCACGTTATGGGCGCCTCCATGGGCGGGATGATCGCCCAGGAACTGGCCCTGGAATACCCCGAGCGGGTCAGGCGCCTGGTGCTCCTGTGCACCAACTGCGGCGGCCGCGAACAGGTGATGGCCACCCCCGAGGTCTACGCCTTGCTCAACACGCCCAGGGATGGCCTCACGCCCGAGGACATCGCCAAGCTGTCCATGCCCCTGCTCTTCCCGCAACGTTACATAGATGAGAACCCGCAGAAAATGGAAGAGGTCCTCGAGGCCTGCCTCATTGCTCCCATCGAGCCAAAGTGTTTCGTGTGGCAGATAATGGGTGTTTCCAAGTGGTCCTGCTATTCCCGTCTGGCGGACCTGCGCCACCCCACGCTGATCATCACCGGAACCGAGGACGTGCTCATCCCGCCGGAGAACTCACGCATCCTGGCGGACGCCATACCCAATAGCCGGTTGGTGGAGATCGAAGGAGCCGGACACGGCTTTCAGATCATGTTCCCGGAGAGAATGGCGGAGGAAGTGCTCACCTTCCTCGAGGGCTGATCCCGGCATCTAACGATTGCGGAAACGGAGCATCGACGACTCCTCCCAGGTGAATAACGACTCCAGACGGGTGCGCAGCTCCTCCGCCAGGTTCTCGTCCTTGAGCAACGAGGCCAGCTTGCGGGTGTCCAGGTAGGTCACCTCATCCCAGGCCCCTCCCTCCCGCAGCGTTCGCTCCAACTCCTCCCGCTCGGCGCTTCCCACCGGGGGAAGCTTGGGTATCCTGCCGCGCGATACCTTGAGGACACGCGAGCTACCCTGGATGTTGTCCACCCCCTGGAATGAAGCGAAATCCAGGATCTCCCCCTTTAGCTCAACCATATGCTCTTCGGCTTCCTTCTTGCGCTCGGACCACTCGGCATACTGGTCCACCAGTTGTATCCCACGCTCGGTACCCAACTCGCGCTCGTGCAGCCCGGCCACCATGACCAGGTGCTTTCTCTTGGGGCAGTGCTCCTGTAGCTCGCACCAGTCGCAAAGCACGCTCTCGCGGGGAGGAAAGTCCGCGGCGGTCTCTATCGCCCGCACCTCTACTGCCGCCTCGGCCGCGATCCGCTCCAGGTCACTCCACTCCCGACGCAGGCGGAGCTCGCGGTCGAAGACCAGGTAATGCCAGACCAGGTCGACCTCGCGCGCGTCCGGGAAGGCCTCCTCCACCGCCAGCTGGTACAGGCTGAGCTGGCGGTCCCGCTCCAGGTCCTGCTGGGTGGGCAGGGTGTTGGAGGTCTTGTAGTCATGGATCTCGAACCGTCCATCCTCCAGGCTGTCCAGGCGGTCCAGCACCCCGGAGAACTCGACCTGCCTTCCCTCGGGGTCCCGCACCGGTATGGTAACCTTCCTCTCCAGCCATACCGCGGAGCCTCCCTTGAAGGGATGGTAGCGGTGATGATAATCCCTCACGCAGCGCAGGCCTGTCGCCCGATAGTCTTCCGGTGTGTATTCTCTGCGGACTACGAAGATGCCATCTCCATAGGTGGAATCCCAACGGTCCAGGTAGTAGTCTAAAAGCTCCTCGATGTCGGGGCAACGCGACATCCTGAGGTCGCGGTATAGCTTTTCCAGTGTGGCGTGCACTGTAGTGCCCATGAACGCCTCGATACTCTTGCGGCCGGACCTGATGCGCTCCTTGTATTGTAGCCGGTACTTGAAAGGGCAGTTCTCGTAGGTCTCCAGTTGACTATGGGAATACGCCATGGTCAAACACCTCCAAGTCCAGCATAGCTCTTTGCGGTGACAGTAGGCGCGACAAATATCTAACATCGAACCTACGCGTGCCAGGCCTGGACCTTCGGAAATCTCCAGGCGACTGACACCGTCGTTTTAAGATATTGGACTAGGGTCATGCCCCCACACCTCCGGTCTGGAGGCACTTACACGCAGCAGACTAAGGCGCTGGCGCTTTCGCGCTGCAGGCTGTCGAGCGTGGAACAACTTCCGGAGGGCTTTGCCGAAAATGAAAAGGGACCGGCTTTTCCGGCCCCTTTCGCTTACATTCCCCTTGGGCGCTAATCCTCTTCCCACTCCTCCAGTATTATCCTCTTCTTGGTCTTGCGTGACCGGACCATCTTTTTAATGACCCGGTATCCGACATAGGCCCCGATGATATAAGGGGCGACCTTCTTGACCTGTTCCATCATCTCCTGCATCTGCTTCTGGCGTTCCTCAGCTTCCTGCTTGGCGATGACCTGCAACTCCTCTACGGTCTCCTTCATCTCCTCGCTGGCTTCCTTGAGCTGCTGCACGACATCGCCGCCGAGCTTAGGCATATCTTTCGCAGCTTTGCGCGCGATACTGGCGCCGATTATAGCCACCGCAGCCCCGAAGAGCAGGGAGCCCGTCACCACGATCAGGGCCGAAAGCCACAGCCTGTCGAGCGCGATGTTCACCAGCAGGATGATGACGGCGATGATGTACACAGAAGCCACGGCGATGATAGTCACCCCGAAGAGGGAGATGCCGGCGCCGATCCCCATGCGCTTACCGGCTTCCTTGGCTTTCTCGCGCAGTGCTACCCCTTCCGGGCCCTTCAACTTCTCGAGCTGCTGCTTCATCTTGACGCCCAATTCCGAGAGATGCTGCAGTCGCTGCTTGATCTCTGCAAGCCTACTCACCCAACCATCCTCCTTTCTCTTGCAGGATTGATACTTATATGGCTGAATACCGGATACGCCCTGCCTTCATACAGCCCTCCCGGCGGCATGCCACCCGCCGGTCTTACTCTGCTTTATCCCTATAATACACGCTTATCTTCTGCAACATAATCCCAGAGACCTCCTTCGCGACCTGCAGGCTTGAAAACTCGAAGGAAGGGAGTTGTTTTTACCTACTCCCATGTGGGTATATATTGCTTATGCCGCAAGCGAACTGGGTCATAGTGTTACACTTCTTCCTGCTGTGGGGCAGCGTTATAACCGGCCTCGCGGCCGGATGGCGCATCCCCATTCCCATTTACGTCTCCTTGCCCCTCGGGCTGATGATCTGGGCCGTCGGGCTCCTCTATAATCTGAGCGCGACCCAGCGCCACCGTCGCGGTCCCGCCACGCACCGCGCGGCACTCGCCCGCCGCGGTTACCAGAGGATAATCGCGAGGACGATCATGAACCTGGGAGTCGCAGTGGGTTTCCGGTCCTGGTTGACGTTGATAGTGGCGGTTATTCTCATCCCCTTCTACGCGGCGGCAGCGCGCAGGAGACAGCGCTATCTGGATTACATGCGCACGGGGATGCTAAGCGACGCCTTTCCGGACCGTATCGTCAAACATTGAGCCCCGGGGCCGCTCCTGCGATCACTGCGCCCCGCTCATCCCTCCCCCTCCACCACCTGAGGCCAGAAGCGGGCTATCATGTCCAGGGTCAGGGCAGGCCAGCAGAAGTCGGGGATCCTCTTCCCCTTACCGCTGCGGGAATCGTAATACTCGTAGAAGCCCTCCTTGAGGACCATGCGCGCCACCCTCCCGGTCAACTCCCGCGCTTCCCTTGTGTAACCGTACTCGCCGAGACCTATGGCGAGCATCCAGCTGAAGTTGACCCATACGCAGTGTCCGGCCCACAGAAGGCGGTCGACCCACTGCCCGGCCCCGGCAAGCTCTGGGGCGGGGTTGAAGGGCACCGGGTGCTCGGTCCAGAACCCTTTCGGGTCCAGGAGGTGTTCCCGGATCAACCTCTCCGCCCGGTCCCGCCTGCACAATCCGGTGAAGAGGGGAAGGAGCGAGGCCGCCGTGCGGCGCCGTGCCAGACGGGGCCGGCGGTAGCCGAAGCGCGGGAAATAACACCCCGAGCCTTCATCCCAGAGGAGCTCATCCAGAGCATCCATCATCTTCTCAGCCTGCCTCTGGTAGTTGCCCTCCTCGTGCCGTCTCTCCAATTCTCCCGCCAGGAAAGACATGCTGCGGCAGGCGCGGATGGTAAGACAGTTGATGGTCAGGTCCTCGCAGACGAAACGGTCGGCCTTGGCCAATCCCCTCACCCGCCATCCTCCACCGCGATTGAAAGCGTATAGCAGGGTGGGGAAGATACGCGCGCGCAGCGAGGCGAAAGGGCTGCGCTCGCGGATGCCCATGGCCCGAAGGAACTGGGGCGACATGTCCGTCCCGGACTCCCAGGGATGGAGGATTACGACCAGGCCGTCGCCCCTTATATCCCGCGTCCGGAGCAGGTAGTCGAGGCTGCGGCACATGGAAGACCAGATCCTCTTGAGCCAGGCTATATCCCCGGTCTTGCGGTAAACGATCTCGGCAGCGAAGTGATAGCTGGGCGGGTCCACCATGAAGGAGGCGCCACGCCCATCGAACTCCCAGCGCACCAAGCGCGTCTCTAGTCCTCTTATCCAGCGGCCGGAATAGCGGTTGGGCAGGAGCACCTCATGGGGCAGGTGGCCGTCCTTTCCCACCTGGCGGAACAAGGTCTCGAGTTCCCGCTGCGCCTTGCCGGGGTCCAGGTGGGACATGGCTGCGGCGTGAAAGCCGCTGTCCCACGCGAAAAGAGATGGGTAGTGGTGGCAGGAGGGCATGTGATAGTAGACGTCCCCCTGGTCCACCTCGTTGACCGCGAAGACCCGCAGGGCTTCGTCTGCCAGCTTTTTCCAGTCTTCCCCGGTCAGGGGCTCGGGTTCGCTCAAGTTTCCGGGGGCTTCTGGTAGGCGGGGACCCCGTATACTTTCTCGTAAGCCCTGCACCAGGGGCACAACTTCAGCTTGGACTCCAGCCTGACGACCCAGTTGAAGAAGCCCTTCCCTTTCTCCCTACCCACCTTGCAGGCAGTGCACTTGTTCATGCAGAAATCGGCCTTCTTGAGGGTCTTCCCGTCGAACTGCCCTGGCGCTCCGGCTTCCTTCTCCACCATCTTCTTTCCTTTCCTCTTCCAGCTATTATCACCGGTTAATACGAATTCTACAGTGACGGCGCAGGGTGTGAAAAGGGAAGCGCACGGTGTTACCCTGCGGTGAAGACTGCGCGTGCATGAAGGCGATGCGTTTGGGGACCCCGCAGCGTCCACACCTGGTGAGCGACATGTCTCGTCTCCCTCAATCGCTGCCCTTGAAAGCCATCTCCGGGGATAGAATAACATAGCTATAACATAAATGAAGGAGAGAGCCAGCCTGTAAGCCGGATCCTGTACCCGGTTTGCACCGGGCGGTGGTCATCCATCTGGGACCGCCGTTGCCGGCGGCCTCTAGCGGCCCACCCGAGCCTCGAGCGCTGCGGGCCACAGCATCGGCTCCTATTTGGCCTTGCTCCGGGAGGGGTTTACCAAGCCGGTCCTGTCACCAGGACCGCTGGTGGGCTCTTACCCCACCTTTTCACCCTTGCTCGCCGGCACCGCATGCGTTGAAGCACCGGCGGGCGGTTTCCCTTTCTGTGGCACTTTCCGTCGGGTCACCCCGCCTGGGCGTTACCCAGCTCCCTGCCCTTTGGAGTCCGGACTTTCCTCGCGCACGGCAGGAACCGTGCCCGCGACCACCCGGCTGACTCTCTCCATAAGCATTATCGGCCGGTCCGCGTGGCTTCGTCAACAATGGGGTCAGGTCTTGTTTTTTGCATACCGAGGTATGGCAATCTATCCCGCACCATAGCATGCAGGCAACATCCATTGACAGGTTGGTCGGATACCGGGGTATGCAAAAAAACAAGACCTGACCCCCTTTTACAGGGAGGCCAGCAGATCGGGGTGACTGCACCGGCTCAGGAGGTTATGCGCCGCTTTGAATAGCAGCTGTTCCTCCACATCCCTGCTGAAACCGAAGAAGCGCAGGTCGTCCAGGAGGGCGGGATGATAGCCGAAGCCCACCGGGAAATCGGTGCCGTACATGATACGCTCGGGAAAGTCCTCGAAGAGACGGAAAAAATCGTCGTAGTTCTCGCGCACATCCTCCATCTCGAGGCTCGTCGCCATGGGCGGGATGTTATCCCTGTTGTCCTTGATGTCCTCATACAGGCGCATGCATGAGATGGTGTTGGTCATGTCCAGCCAGAAGTTGGGGTACTCCGTGAGCAGGCGATGGACCAGCTTGAAGCGTGGAAAGACGGCGTGCACCGCCACCAGTTGCATGTCGGGATAATCGCGGATGACCGCCTCCATCTCCTCCAGGTCCATGTACATGCCGTAAAAGACATCGAACCCCGTGTGCACCAGGAAGGGACGGTGGTGCTCGTTGAGCACCTCAAACATGGGGCGCATCTCAGGGCCGAAGGCCGGAAAGCGCTGGGCGAAGGGGTGCAGCTTCATCCCCATAAACCCGTACTCCTCGATACAGCGGCGGGTCTCCCCGCCCTTATCCGGCGTCTCGATATGCACGGAGCCGAAGGGTATGGCCTCGGGGATGCCCGCGCAGATGTCCCGGTTGAAGCGGTTCAGGTCCTCGGTCTCCTCCTCCCAGAGGGGAAAGACCAGGTTGAAGAAGAACGGTATCTCGGAATCGCGGATGCTGGCCAATATCTCGTCGGAGGTGATATCATCGCTCACCGGGAACCCGGGGGTGAACTTCTTCACCCAGCGCACCAGGCCGGCCATGCGCCGCGGCGGCATGATGTGCACGTGGGTATCCACCCATGGGGAGTCGTCCTCTTGCCTCCTGGTCTTGCCACTCTCCCACCTCATATACAGCACTCCTCTCAAGTGTATCCAGCGGGCCGACCGCCGCCCCCCACGATTATATCTCAAGCCATACTCGATGCTAATGGGGTCAGGTCTTGTTTTTTGTTACCCCGGGAGGTATCCAGGGAAACCGTTTTCTTTTTGTCACCTTCTATTATTATTCACGATAGATGAAAGAATTGCTGCTTAGATACCTTGGGAGGTAACAAAAAACAAGACCTGACCCCAGGCAAATCGCTCTGCTAGGATAGATGGGAACATAGCATCGTCCTATAAACGAAGAGAAAAGGTGAACCACGTGTACAAGTTCACACTGCTGCTGGTCGCGTTGACGGCGGCGCTGCTCCTACCCGGCGGGTGCGGCGGCAACGACCTCATGGGAGAGGTGACCGCCCTCCTCGAGCAGCGTTCTGGAGAGATCGAAACCATCGGCTATGTCTGCATGACGGAGGATGGGGAGCGGCTCTACCGCGAGGAGTTCGCACTGCGCTTCCCGCATGACTACCGCTACCGGTTCTACGAATACACGGGCGGCCAGCCGCGGTTGCGAAACCTGGCCGTGCAATCCGGCAACGACCTCTACCGCGCCAGCGTGGCTCCGGGTTCTTCCGGGCAAGCGGGTGCAGCGAAAGTCGAGACCCTATCGAACATCCCTCCCCTGCGCTGTACCGGTACCTACCTCGCGCTCTACCACCTCGCAGGAAACGTCGATTATTTCCAGTCATTGATCTCCCTGATAAAGGGGGGCGAACTCGAGGTCGTGGGCGTGGAGGACGTGGACGGTATCGACACCTATCTGCTCCAGTCGGCGGGCGGCCTCAAGCCGGAGATGCGGATCTGGCTGGACCAGGAGACGGGTCTCCCCTCGAGGAAGGAGCTCACGCTGGGCGAGGGCAGGGTGGTGGTGTTCCGCTACGAGGACTTCGTGGAGAACGCGACCTATACGGAGGAGCCTTTCCCGCCGGACGCACGGGCCCTCTTCGGCGAACAGCTGGATACAGCGGATGTGGTCACGAGGGATGGGGGCTGCCAGCCCGTCGCGCTCGCAGACGTCCCCGCGCAGGCCGGTTTTTCGCCCCTGCTGCCTGAGATCCCGGGGTTCGAGTTGGCGGATTCGTACCTGCGCGACCCCGCGGCCTCCACCCTGGCATCGTCGGAGGAGTCGGTGAAGTTCCCGGAGGGCTGGCGTGAGATCTACCTGGTGATGCGTAGCGGTTCACGCCAGGTGGAGATCAGGGAGAGCCCTTACGACCCTGAGTTCGGATACTACACCACGGCGATGGGCGCCCTTTCGGGAGCCTTCCTCACCGGGCAGGAGGTGTTCGGCGAGGATGCCGGCAACGCATCGTATATCGCTGCCATGGATTGTCAAGAGATGCGCCTCACCCTGGGGGAGATCGACCTCATGGTCACGGGAGACCTCTCCCGCGAGGAACTGGAAGTGCTTGCCATCCAACTCAAGGACCTCGCGGATTGAGGTCCCACAGCCTCGGAACTTGACACCTGGACTTGGTATCCCCATTGCTGCTGCGCGTCGAGCTTTCATGCTCTCTTGCTGCTAGAATTATCCCAGGAAGAACATTGGGCCGATCTTAAGGGGGTTCGTCATGTATGAAGACACCTACCTGAACCTGCGCGAGTTCCTGGACCTGCTGCCGGGGGGTTATCCGGAGACCCCGAACGGGTTGGAGATGCGGATCCTGCGCAAGCTCTTCACGCCGCAGGAAGCGGAGATGGCCATGCGCCTGACCCTGGGAGCCGAGATGGTTTCGGAGATCTCGGCACGCTGCGGCATGGAGGAGACCGAGGCTGCGGAGATGCTGGAGTCCATGGCCAAGAAGGGTTTGATCTATCGGGAGAGGAGCGGTGAAGAGGTCCGCTACCAGGCAGCGAGCTTCGTAGTGGGCATCTACGAGTTCCAGCTCAATACCATCGACGAGGAACTGGCAGGGATGGTGGAGGACTACCTGCCCTACATCGGCATGCTGCAGGGCGGGCTCGATACCAAGCAGCTGCGGGTGGTTCCCGTGGCCGCGGCCGTCGACGCCACCCCAGCCGTGGCCAGCTACGACCGCATACGCGAACTGATGAGGGAGCAGGAGATCATCTCCGTCTCGCCTTGCGTATGCCGCAAGGAGAAAAGCCTGGTGGGCAAGGAATGCTCGAAACCCATGGATGCCTGTATCGGTTTCGGCTCCTTCGCGCAGTACTACATCGATAACGGCATGGGGAGGAGGGTGGCTTTAAAGGAAGCCCTCGAGATCCTGGACCAGGCCGAGGAAGCGGGCGCAGTCCTCGCCACGCTCAACTCCCAGAACCTGAGGGCCGTGTGCTGCTGCTGCAGCTGCTGCTGCGGATTCCTGGCGATCCTGAAGCTGTTGCCTGCGCCCGCGGCCATACTGGAGCCCGCCTTCAGCGCGGCCATAGACGCAGAGCTCTGCACCGCCTGCGGGATCTGCCTGGAACGATGCCAGATGGACGCCATCGTGGATTCGGACGGTATATTCGAGGTCGACGCGGCCAGGTGCATCGGCTGCGGCCTCTGCCTCTCCAGGTGTCCCGACCAGGCGGTGGCCATGACCTTGAATCCCGCGATCAAGCCTCCCCCACAGCGATTCGATGACACCCTGGAGAAGATCGTAGAGGAAAGGGCGGCGATGTAGAGACCGGCCTTTCTAGCGGCTGAGCTCGATGATACGCAGGGACCAACCCAGCGGGGTGTGATAGGGCGGCTTTCCCGACAGCGCCGCGTCTACCGCATCAGCGGCCTCGTCCGAGAAGGCGTCGAGCATGCGGTCCCCGGCTTCCGGCGTAGCCGCGCATGGCTCGCCTATGTAATTGGAGGGGTCCTTTTCCGTGACCCAGGAGAGCATCAGCCCCACATGGCTCACGTCCTTGCCCATCTCCTCCAATCCCAAGGCCCGTAATCCCCTTCCAAGCGTCCCCAGGATGAGGTTGGGCCAGCGGCGCGGGTTGATGGAGACGCGCGCCAGTTCCTTCCATTGCGGGCGCACCTTCTCGGGGTAGGCCTTGAGCATCAGGGAGGTCTCGTTCAGCCCGGCATGGTTGTCCTGCGCATCGCCGCAGGCCCCCGCACCGGCTCCCAGACGTGATAGTAGCTCTGGCTCCAGCTCGATCATGCGGCGATAAAAGGAAAGGAATGGAGCGATGATGTTGAAATCCCTCTTTGCGTACAGCCTCTGAACTGCCTTGGCCGTGGCTATCTGGTGGCGCGGCCCGCCGTGGTTGTCGGTGAGTAGCAGGTAACGGAACCCCCGGTCGGCGAGGAAGGTCGCGTTGGCGCGCAGGACGAGGTTGATAGCGCGGCTGTCCACCTCGACGGATCCCGGTATGGTATTGCTGCCCATGTAATAAGAGGGAAGCAGGACGAAGTCCAGCTCGGGGTGGCGCTCCCCTATTTTCTCGAGGGCGCGGTCCCGTACCTCCTCCGCCAGCCAGACGTCGGTGCCCAGGGGAAGGTGGGGGCCGTGCACCTCCAGGGGGCTCAAGGCCATGACGAACAACGTCTTCTCCCGGTCCAGGGAATCGATCTCCGGGCTCGACAGCTCCGCCAGCTCTATGGTTCTTCCAGCCATGCCAAGATTATAGCACTGCGCCAGGCCGAAGAACCTCGTGATATAATGTCGCCGATAAAAAGGACGTGGTAGCTTTGCCTTTCGACTTCACGGAAATAGACGCCATCGTCAACGCCCGCTCCCTGGCCATCGTGGGGGCTTCCGCCAAGCCCGTCAAGTTCGGCTCCCTCTTCACCGCCTCCCAGCTCACCTACGGTTTCTCCGGCCCGGTTTACCTGGTGAACCCGGGTGAGACGGAGATCATGGGCAGGAAGGTCTATCCCGACCTGAGGTCGCTGCCGGAAGTGCCCGAGCTGGTCTGCACCACCATCCCTGCCCACCGCTCCATGGATATCCTGCGCGACTGCGCCGGCCTCAGGGTAAAGGGAGTGATCATCATGGCCGCCGGTTTCCGGGAGATAGGAGAAGGGGGGGAGGAGTTGGAGCAGGAGGCGCTGCGCCTGGCCCGCGAGGGGGGATTCCGTATCGTCGGGCCCAACTGCTTCGGCATCTACAACCCTCGCAACCGCCTGACCCTCCTCCCCGGCCACGATTTCTCTTCCACGCCGGGCGACGTCGCCTTCATATCGCAGAGCGGCGGCTTCTCGGTGCACGTCGGGCGCCAGTGCAAGAGCGTGGGCATCGATTTCAGCGCCATCATCAGTTACGGCAACGGTGCCGACATCGACGAGACCGACCTGGTACGCTACTTCGCGGCCGACCCCCAGACCGAGATCATCGCGGGCTACCTGGAGGGCGCGTCGGACGGGCGGCTCTTCATGGAGGCCCTGAAGGAAGCTGCCGTGCACAAGACGGTGGTGTTGTGGAAGGTGGGGAAAAGCGAGTCCTCGGTACGGGCTGTGATCTCCCACACCGGCTCCCTGGCCGGTTCAGCCGCGATATGGCAAGGCATGTTGCGTCAGAGCGGCGTCATCGAGGTCTCGGGGGTGGACGAGCTCTGCGACGTGCTCCTGGCCTTGAAGCACCTGGGGCGCAAGCCGGGGCGCCGGCTGATGCTCTCCGGGGGCGGCGGGGGCCTGGGAACCTACGCCGCCGACCTGGCCGAGGAGGCGGGGCTCGAGGTGCCGTCACTCGCGGACGATAGCATGGCCCGCCTGCGCGAGATCCTCAACACACCCGGCGCCGCGGTGGGCAACCCCCTCGATATCGGGGCGCCTTTGATCCACCTCCCGGTCTTCGAGGCGGCCATGCGCGAGGCGGCCGTCAACCCGTCCACGGACATCCTGGTCTTTGACGTCGCCCTCAACTTTGCCTACGGCCTGGGCGGCGAGGAGGGCCTGAACGCGGCCATGGACATGCTCATCCGCATGGGACAGGAATCCGGGAAGCCGGTGGTGGTGGTGCTCTATTCCAGGGCCATCGGTAGCGAGGATATCTTCTTCGAGGAAGTCCTGCGGCGGCTGCAAACGCGTCTGCTTGGAGGCGGCGTCCTGGTCTACCCCTCCATGCCGCGGGCCATCCGCGCTTTGGCCCTGGTGAACGCCTGATCCAAGGACCACGACGGACGGTTTCTCGCCGGCACCAAGTCGCTGCATCTAGAACATACGGGCGGCACGTATCCCACAGGAACTTGCGGGTTCGAACACGTTATCGGTATCGGCGCCCCACCTCACGACCCCGCCAGGCGTTGAAAACGGCTCTCAGCGCCGCCGGCCGGAGATATGAGAGACCGCCAGTCGGCAACCAAGATACAACTTGACATATACGTTAGGTATATGTTACATAACGTGAAACAACGTAAGATATACGGGAGAGATGCATTGCGTAACTACATGAACACACATCATATAGCGAAGATACTGGGCGTCAATATCCAGACGGTTCGGCATTACATACGCAAGGGAGAGCTGCAGGCGGCCCGGGTCGGCAAGAGATACGTGGTCACCCAGGAGGATATAGACGCTTTTCTGGACAGGAGAAAAGATAAGTTGGCCTTGGAGCGGATCGGGCTCACCGAAAAGGGAGAGGAAACGGTCAAGAAGATCAGGGAGGATTCCGAGAAGATCCTGACCTACCTGGAGGAATGTCCGGGGGCCGGCGCCGATGAGATCGCCAAGGCACTTGCGATGAATAAGACCGAATCACAGAGAGCGCTGCGCCGGCTGGAGGGAAAAGATCTGGCCTATTGCGAGGCCGGCGGGGAGAAAGCCGACAGACAGCGGGACCCCTGGTTCCCGGGCTCGCCGCAAAGGGAGTAAGGCCCGCTTCCCCGGCATCCTTACCGCCGGGGCGGGCATCAGTAAGAGATGGGACTGTCGTAAACTGAAAGGGGGAACATCGATGGCGGAGAACACTGTCGGGATACAGGAGTACCTGGAGTCCTACATCCCGGCCCTGGTAGCGAAGCGGATGGCGGAAAAGCCCATGCCCGATATGGAGGGCACCACCTTCACGCTTCAGGTGACCATCAAGGGCGAGAGATCTCTTGTATTCGGGATAGCCATCAAGGATGCAAAGGAGATCTCCGTGATCGAGGGGGGACTGGAAAACCCCATGATGGAGGTGGTCCTTTCCGAGGACTTCGTGAAGCCACTGGTGGACATGGCCTCCTCCTTCACCGGGCGCAAGCAGTACGACGCGGTGGGTCAGACCAAGGGCACCGTGGAATTCGAGGTAAGCATGCCCGGGGATTGGACCATGCCTGTTTCCGCGATCTTCAACGGGGCTTCTCAGCCCAGCTTGAAGATCGCCGGCTCCTCCGTCGATCTCGCCAAGATAGCCTCGGGGGAACTCAATGGGCCCACGGCCTTCATGCAGGGGAAGATAAAAATGGAGGGCGATATGGCCTTCGGCCTCTCCCTCGGCAGCATCTTCATGTAACGGACATCCAGACATCCCACGATGAGGCCGGCGCAACGCCGGCCTCATCGCACTATTGTGTGTCGAGATGTACAAACATTGCGTCAGTGCGTTGACATACCATGCATATAAAAGAGGCGCTCGGGCGTAGCCTATATAGAACACCCTGCCCTGGAACGATGGGGTCAGTCTGGGCGACATCGCAAGCGGCCAGCAGATAGGTAGCACAGCGGCGAGAAAGCTCCGCTCAGCACTTCGATCGAGGGTCTGACAAAGGTAGCAACAGGCCGCGCGTCGCGGAGCGAAGACCGTTACCCCTCGGCCAGGGCCGGAAGAACGCCGCACCGTCGCGCCGCGGACGGCGCTGGCGCTTTCGCGCTGCAGACTATCGCGCGTTGTGCGCAGATGTATGCGTGCCAGGCCTCCACATTCGGAAATGTGGAGGCGGCTGGCACCGTCGCGCCGAGGACGGCGCTGGCGCTTCCGCGCTGCATTCTCTCGTGCGTGGGCTCTTGTTTGGAACTGGCCTACATGTCGCGGAGCTTGTCCTTCATGATCTTGCCGCCGGGATTCATGGGCAGCGGCATATCGGAGATAGCCACGAAGTCGGGCAACTTGTAATCGGCGATCTTCCCCGTGCAGAACTCGAGGACCTCGTCGGCGGTTATACTGTGCCCGGGCATGGGGAAGACCACGGCCTTTATCTTCTCCCCCAGTACCTGGTCCGGCACCCCTATCACCGCCACCTGCAACACCTTGGGGTTCATGATGATGAGGTTCTCCACCTCCACGCAATACACGTTCTCTCCGCCCCTGAGGATCATGTCCTTCTTGCGGTCCACGATGGTGTAGAAGCCCTCCTCGTCTTTGACCACCACGTCCCCAGAGCGGTGCCACCTGCGCCCTTCCTCATCGATGACGAAGCTCTCGCTGGTCTTGTCCGGCAGGTTCCAGTAGCCGCGGCAAGTGCCCGAGCCGCTGATCAACAGCTCGCCGGGCTCTTCCAGCGGCACTTCCTGCAGGCGCTCGTCCACCACTTTGAATAACGTAGGGGGCGTGGGCCAGCCGATGGATGACCCCCGCTTGATCACCTGCTCCGGGGGGAGCAGCGAGCCCGCCCCGATAGAGGTGGTCTCGGTCATTCCGAAACCGTTGCCGATCAAGGCGGCGGGGAAGTCCTTGAGCATGAGCTCCCCCAGTTCCGGCGGCATGGGCGACCCTCCCTGGAACATGACCTCGACGTTTCCCGCATCCACCAGCTGCGGGTAGTTGGGCTGCATGCGCAGCAGCCAGAACATGGCGGTGACCCCTACGAAGAAGTTGACCTCCTCCTCGATCATGGACTCGATCACCTGGTCCGCCTGGAAGATAGGAAGGACCACCGCGCCCGCGCCCAGCAGGCAGAGGTTGAAGAGGGTGTGCAGGGCGGTGACGTGGAAGAGGGGCACCGATATCATCTGCTTGATCAGGTAGATATCCTCCATGGTATATTTTTCCGGTATGAGGTAGGGTATACAACTCAGCTGGGCCATGGCGTTGGAAACCACGTTGCGGTGGGTGATTATACTCCCCTTGGGCCTCCCCGTGGTCCCGCTCGTATAGCATATGCTGCAGATATCCCTCTCGTTCACCTCGACCTCGATATGGCCGGGAGCTTCCCTCGCCAGGAGACTGGTATAGGGGGCGTTACCGTCAATGCCCTCGTTCCCGGTGATGATGATCGACTTGAGGCTCTCCAGCCGGTCGCGGAGCGGCTTTACCCTCTCGTACAGTTCGGTCTCCACGATCAGGACCTTGGTCCCCGAATCGCGCAGCTGGAACTCCAACTCCTCCGTCTCCAGCCTCGCGTTTATCACTACCGACACCGCACCTACCGCGGCGATGGCCAGGTAGCTTATGCAGAACTCCGGGTTGTTGAGGAGGATCATGGCCACCCGGTCGCCCTTTTCAACACCGTGATCCTCGATGAGGGAGGCGGCGACCTTCCTTATCGCCTCGTCCAATCTCCTGCGGGTATAGCGCTCGCCCAGGGAGGGAAAGATGAATATCTCCTTGTCACCGAACCTTGCGAGGCCGTCCTGGAACACGGCCATGAGGTTCGGGTACCTGCATGCGTACGCGGTCTCCAGAGCCCCCTCGAACCATTCGTCGATCACGCCTTCCCGAGGCCAGCCATCCTTGAGCATAACATCCCCCTTAAGATCAAGAGCTCCGCCCTTTGGTGTGAAAAAGCAGCATTAACCTTCCTACTGATTATTGCCCATCGACCTGTTTTTGAAAATAGTGTCGGGGCATGGGGTGGACAGCGACAAAGCGTTCTGCCGCGGGGGTGTGCCTCCTTTATCCCCCACCCATACAGCGTTTCCCCGCGGCCCGTTCCCGCTAAGTCCCCCTTCCGAGGGATATGGATTCGCGGCTCTTCCACTGGAAGTGCGCGCAGGGGGAGAGCGGCCACTATGGACGTGTGGCTGTATAAGAACCACGGCTGCCTGGCGGCCCTATGTTTAGGGTGAGCAACCACATGCGCATACGCCTCGGCGCTTGAAACATCTTCAGTCGTACTTCACGTAGGAACGTATGCGGTCGTAGGTCTTCTCCAGGAACTCCGGATCGTCGATGCGTATCTCGATGGCACCGTCAGGGCACACGGTGGCGCACCTGCCGCAGGCCCGGCAGTAATCCCCGATCACAGCTTTCTTGTCGACCACCCGGATAGCCTCGATATAGCAGTGCTTCGCGCATTTGCCGCATCCGGTGCAGCGCTCCGTCACCGTCATGGCGACGCCCTCCAGCCGGGGCTGCAGGGGCTCCAGCGACCTCAGGGGGACGTAGCGGGTGAAGCGCGTGACGCAGCAGCATTCGCAGCAGAAGCAGGTGGTGAGCATGCGGGAGCGGTCCTTTACATCGAAGATATAGTTGTCCGCCCTCACCTTCCCCACTATGGGCACTAATCCGGCTTCCACCGCCCGGCGGGCGTGTTCTTTCGCCTCCTCTACCTCCACCTCACGGCCGGGGAAGCGCTTGATCTCCAGGGCGGAATCCCCCATCATCAGGCACCCTATCTCCTGTGGATATTCCTTACAGTGCCAGCCCTTTCTGCACCCGCAGTAGTCTATTATCACACGGTGTGAGGCCTCCTCTATGAAGCGTTCGAGGAGCGACAGGGGCATGGGGGCATCTTCGGGCATCTGGATATCGGCGTTGATGGGCAGCCAGTGCGCTTCTGTCTTATCCTCCCTGAGCCAGGGGTGCACCCGGTTCAAGCCGGGTATCCTGAGCGCCCCCCTGATCAGCGTCTTGCCCGACCGCGCCTTCCAGCTCTTGCTCTTCCCGCTCTTGCCTTTACCCGTTCGTGTTTTCGCTGCCATCGCCACCACCCTCACGATTCATCCCTTACGCGTTCGTCCATCTTGGTCATAATAATACACAACGCCGGCCGGCGATATGATGATCGTGCGACAGGACATATAGCGATGAGGGTGTGGGAATACGGGGTGCTCAGGCCGGCTGGTGTGGTTATCTACCCGCTACGCTGTCGGCTGGTAATTGATGAACTCGAATGCCTGGCCGAGCAGCTCCGCCATCGAGCGTTCGCCGTCGCTCGCCACCCACATCTTCCTCGCAGCGTTATATGCGGCTACCACGACGGCCGCGATGATGAAAGACCTGGGGTCGGATTCCGCATCGACGCCCAGCCGCTGGGCCAGGGCTTCGGCTACCACGCGTTCGAACTCGGGGTTGATCACGTTGCGCTCGTAGTCCCCGATCTTGCGCGAGTTCCTCGCGAGTTCGTTGCGCATGAGCAACCTGGGCTCGTTGGGCTCTATGAACTCGATGAATTGCTGTGCGGATTCGTACAGGGCCTTCAGGGGCGGCTCTTCGGGAGGCCGGGAGACGATCAATCCGGTTATGCGGTCCAGGTTCGAGCGCCAATCGCCGAAAAGCACCGCCTCCTTGGAATCGAAATAGCGGAAAAAGGTGCGGGTGGAGACGTCGACCGCATCGGTGATATCCTCTATGGTCGTCTCGTCGTATCCCTTGCGCTGGAACAGCCTCCAGGCGGTAGCCTCGAGCGCCTCCCGCGTCTGCTGCTTCTTGCGCTCCCTCCTGCCGAGAAGCCTTTCGATCTTATCCTTTCCCATGCGAGGATTATAGCAGATGCGGGCGTGAAAAATATAATGAGATGGTGTATATTTGCACTTATGACATATTATGAGAGGAGGAATATCTCTCTTTAGAACTATGTTTCAGACGCTTTAATAATTGAATCCTATTGACAAATGTCACTTATGACAATATTATTCCGACTAAGCCATCCGGTATGACAACAGAAAGGAATATATCATGAAAATCATGAAAACCGCAGTGGAGTCAGGGGTCCCAAGGCGTCAACTGGGCCGCACGGACATCGAGATAACCCCCATCGGTCTCGGTACCTGGCAGTTCGCGGGGGGGAAGGGCCTCGACAGCCTGATATGGCAGGATGTACCCAACGACGTGACGGACGAGATCGTCAAGAAAGCCCTCGATGGGGGGATCAACTGGTTCGACACCGCCGAGGCTTACGGCATGGGCCGCTCCGAGGCGAGGCTCGCGAAAGCCCTCCGGGCCTCGGGCGCATCACCGGAGGATGTCCTCATCGCCACCAAGTGGATGCCGCTTTTCAGGACGGCGGAATCGATAGGGAAGAACATCGGCAAGCGTAAGGACTGCCTCAATCCCTACGCGGTCGGCCTCTTCCAGATCCACCAGCCCATAGCGCTATCATCCGTCAAGGCCCAGATGGACGCCATGGCGGACCTGGTCGACTCCGGGCAGATTTGTGCCGTGGGCATAAGCAACTTTCCCGCCCCCATGATGCGCCGGGCCCACGCTGCGCTCGCGAACCGGGGCATCCCGCTCGCCTCGAACCAGGTCAAGGTCAGCCTCCTCAACCGCCGCATAGAGACATTGGGGGTCTTGAAGGCGGCGAAGGAGCTGGGAGTGACCATCATCGCCTACTCACCCCTGGAGATGGGCGTGCTCACCGGCAAATTCCACCAGGACCCGGCACTACTCAAGAGCCGTCCCATCGGGCGGAGGATGGTCATGCGTATCCAGTTGGCACGGAGCCGCCGCCTCGTCGCATCCCTCGAGGAGATCGCCGCGGCCAACGGGGTCAGCCCCGCCGTGATCGCCTTGAGCTGGCTCGTCAACTTCTACGGGGAGAAGGTAGTAGCCATCCCGGGCGCGACCAAGGTAAGCCAGGTAGAGC
>Ga0315274_10003544_pt1 | contig 23205 bp, 20 predicted proteins | sample YL17G02_20_MG_FD_203700 | JGI IMG/M metagenome (GOLD analysis project Ga0315274, IMG submission 203700) | Sediment microbial communities from Yellowstone Lake, YNP, Wyoming, USA - YL17G02_20 | ecosystem: Environmental > Aquatic > Freshwater > Lake > Sediment | place: USA: Wyoming | collected...
GACTCCCTGAATCTGCAGCAGTCCTGTGTAAATTATTTCAGGATGCTTCCAGCCGAATATGTCCCATATCGTCTTTTCGACTTCGCCTTCCATCATCAGCTCTTTGCCTCTGATGATATGAGTTATGCCGAGAAGATGGTCATCGATTGCCATTGAAAAATCAAGCAGAGGCCATACTCTGAATTCCTTTCCAACCTTGACATGCTTTCTTTCTGAGATTCTGAACATGACTCTGTCCCTGAATGCGGGGTCCGGGTGCTTCATGTCTGTCTTTATTCTCAGAGTTGATTCGCCTTCCTTCCCTTTCTCAAGCATCAGTTGCCAGTCCTTCACATTTTCCTGAACTGATTTCTTTCGGCAGCCGCATTCCTTTCCTTCCTCTCTGTTTTTTCTCAGCTCATCTGTCTGGCATTTGCAAACATACATCTTCCCTTTCTTTATCAGCTGCAGGGCATGCTCGTAATATATCTGCATCCTGTCTGATTTGTAGAAAGTATCATCAATCTTTACTCCAAGCCATCTCAATCCTTCAGGAATCAGCCTGTAGGCATCTTTTATCAGAGGCTTTTCTTCAGAGCCTATGGTATCATCAAATATCAGAATCATTTTTCCATCATATTTCTTGGCATACTCATCATTCAATATGGCCTGTTTCGCGTTTCCGATGTGCAAAGGGCCTGATGGAAACGGAGCCAGTCGCAAAACTACCTTTCCGGGTTTTGCATTTTCAAGTTCTGGCAAACCCTCTCGCTCCTTGTGCTCTCTCTTCTTGACAAGCTCTGATATTTCATCGAATTTCTGCTGCTGCTCGTCTTTTTTCAGCTTGTTGACTCCTGTTACGGTTTTGATTATAGAAGGCATTATGTCCCTGACTTGGTCTTTTTTCAGGCCTTCAAGGAAAAGCTTGCCAAGAACTGCATTTGGCTGCGCCTTGCCATCATGAAGAATTGCGTTTTCCAGTGCATAAGCCAAGATTTTTTCATCAAACTTGCCATTGCCGGATTTCTTTGCGCTCTTTTTTGCCATAATACTATCCAATGAACGAAACATTTAAATATTGCTAATACCGATAGTAACTACCATAAAGGGACAAAAATGGAAGGACAAGATACAAATCTGGAAAAGAAATTGAATGTTTTGATAGCGGATGATGATAGAGCTATTAGAACATTGTTAACGGATGTTTTAGGAAGATATACTCTAAAAACAGTATCCGTATGTGATGGCAAAGCGGCGTTGGAAGAGCTTGAAAAAAATGACTATCATATGCTTTTCACTGACATGATAATGTATCCTGGAGTAAATGGAGACGAGCTTATCAAAGAAATAAGAAGTAAAAGCGATGAAAAATATCAGAAATTGAAGATAGTTGTTATGAGCGGGACAGAGGATATCAAAAACATTGAAAAATATGGTATCTCCGGATTTTTAAGAAAACCTTTTGACATAACTGCTGCAATATCATACATTACCTCTTACAATCCTGAGAAGTAGGGCATTTTTGGATTCTATCAGAGATTATTTCTTATCAGTGTTCCAAATCTTAGATATCAGAATAATGACACCTATTGTTGTGACTATGTCCGCGAAATTAAAGCTGCTTGGATTGGTGAATATGGGTATTCTGAGCCAGTCCATCACATAGCCATAGAAAACGCGGTCAAACATATTGCTCAAAGTTCCTGCGACTATCAGTACTATTGAGAACTGCATTGACCTTGAGACCCTGAATTCATGGGCAGTAAGCATGAAAATTGAAAGAATGACTATCACTGCGGCAGTTATTATCAGGGGAAGCGTTGCTCCTGCAAGAATTCCGAAAACTCCTCCAGTGTTTATCACAGGCTTGATGCAGAAAATCACTGCGCAGATCTCCTCCTGCTTGATAAATAATATTTTGGTGATTCTGTCTATTGCTATGAAAAGCAATGCCCACAGAAACATTTTCCATCTTATTTTCACAACTTCTGACTTGTGCATTTTTTTTAATACCATGTTAAATGCTTTCAACCACTCCTGTTTTTCTCTCAATCCTGCTGATTTTCATCTCCATAACCTCAAGCTTCTCTGTCAAGAAGTCTAATTTTCTCAGGATTTTATATATTTTGTTATCATCCATCGTTTGACTTGAAGGATAAGGATATGAAGGATATGATGGATAAGATGACTGCGAAGAAGTTGGATAAGCAGATGGAGAAGGATAAGGTGATGAAGATACTGGTGCTGGAGAATCCAATGCTGAGGATGCATTAGCCATCGCTCCAAGGAAATTCATGTCATCGGCTGTTGGCGCAGGCACCTGGGCGGACGGAGAAGTGGAATATGAGCATGCTGAGGAATCTGAGGTGTAGGGAGAAAGATAAGAATTTTCTGACGGGGCAGGCACGCTGACATAGCCGTCGCTTGACATTTTAAGATTTGAAGGGGCTCTCGGCTTGGGGATTATCCTTGCAGAGCCGTAGCCAGCCACATCAATGAAGTCAACCGGGCTTTCAGCCTTCTTTTTTTTGAAAAATTTAAACATTTTATTTAAATGAATATGCTTTTTAATGAAGTGATGTCATGGATTTCTCCTGACATTCTTTTAACTCTTTTTTTATTTTAATAATACTTTTGCGATTGTCCTGCCGAAATCTCTTGCAGCACCTGGACCGCTGGCAGTTATTATATTATTATCTGTAACAACATCCTCATTTATGAACTTTGCGCCTTTCATCTCCAGTTTCGCTGCTGTCTTTCCATCGCCCGCATCCCAGACAGTCGCTTTTTTTCCTTCAAGTATTCCGGCATTTGCCAAGATAAGAGGGGCAATGCAGATGGCTGCTGTCAGCTTTCCTTTCTTAACAGAGTCCTGAATGATTTTGAATGCATCTTTGTCATTAAGATACTGCTCAGCCCCTCCGCCTCCGATGAAAATGACTGCGTCATAATTGTCAGCTCTGACATCCTTCATTGCAATCTGTGCAATAGCTGATGTCCTAAGAACTCCAATCTTGATGCCTTTTGTCTTTGCAGCGACAGTTACTTCGATGCCTGCCTTTTCAAGCTCCTGTCGGGTATGGCCAAATTCAATGTCCTGGAAATTAGATTCAGCAATTATTAGCAATGCCTTTTTCATCTTTCAATTCAGCCTTCTTTTATTCGATAATCGAAAACAATATAAATGTCTCAGAGCTGTTATTTATATCTTTTGAAAAGAGGTTTAGATGGCTGAAGCTGACGACATTATTGCAAAAGTAAGCGCTTATAACAGGAAAAAGGACACTGCTCCTGGAAAGGAGCCTGAGCCTGCTCCGCTGTTTGAGCACAAGCTGGTGTATGACAGCACAGCCGAGGGGCTTGAGCCTGTGTATTTCTGGCTTTTGGATTTTCTGCAGCCGCAGGTGGATGAAGTCATAAAGATAAATGATAATTTTTCAGCATCTCCCGGGTCAGGATATTTCTCAGAGATTGGCGCAAGGATGACAAAGATGCAGGAAGAGGGCATGAAGATCCTTGGAGTGGTCAATCAGGTGGTGAAATCAGTTATCAATCTCATCTATGACATGAAAGAATTTGAAATAAGGATAAGCTATTACAAAAAACTAGACAAGAAGGAGACAAAAAAGGAGGGGCTGCTTGCGCTGAAGCAGATATGGATGGACAATGTGGATATCAAGAGAGGCGCGGGAAGCATAAACAGGATGACATATGAGCTTGGATTCGCGACGCTGAGAGACGCGTTCATGGCGTCTGACTCTGTGGGAGAGGTCCAGAAATGGGAGCTTAATGACCGTGTCAGGCGAGTTTTGGAACCGAGAGTCGGGGAATTTCTTGAATGGGTTGACAGAAGCAGGGCAGAGATTACAAAAAGATTTGAAATCGAGAAATCATACCTGAAAAGCCAGGTCAGCACGCTGAGATTATATTCAAAATGGGTCAGGCCTTACCTGAAGTCAGCTGAAGAATTGAGAATGAGAGATGTGGAGAAATCCAGAAGGCCGTGGATGGTGAGCGCGTTCAACACAATGGTCCTTGAGCTTTCGATTCTTGGCGCCAAAGAAATAAAAGTCAAGGATGCTGTTGACACAAAGGTCCTGCCATTGAAGTTCAGGAGGATGGATGAAAAAAAGAAATTCAGGAAAACTTTTTTTATTGTGCTGATTGATTTTGCATTCAGGGGGATTCCAAGAAGAGTCCCTGAATCCCATTATGTGCATGGGGGCAGAGTCGAAGTAAAATTCAGGTGTTACACAATGAATGAGGATGAATTAATACTGTTTAAGAACAGGCTTAACAAGAGCGACCTTACTTCAAGCCTGAAGCTGGCCCAGGATGTTTCAGATGAAAGCATGGACCAGCTCATACATGACATAGAACATTTCACAGAGAAAAAAGAGGAAGAGAAGGAAGAAACTGATGAAGACCTCAATCCATTCACAGCATTGCTGGGAATCAAGAAGAGAAAAAAGGAAGAGAAAAAAGAGGAAAGCGTCAAAGTGCTTAGCAAGGATGAAATGGAGGAGAAGGAAATCGCTGAGAAAGCCGCAAAGATTGAAAAAGAGAAAGGGCCGAAGCCGGACAGCTATGAAGAGAGCGTGATAAGAAAGCTGGCTGAAAAGAACTCAATCGACATGGGATTCAGCCTCGTTGACAAATATAAGAAAGCGCATGGAATGGCCGCATTCCCGGGTGCACCTCCTAAATTCGAGATTCCAACTAAAAACCCGTACTTCTAAAATTAATTTAAGGCAATTTAGAAATTCTTATATAGCTGATTCTGTTCAGGATGATGTATGGTACAGAATATTATGAAGAAGGAAGAGGAAGAAGCGCTGAAGATACTGAAAGGCGGAAAATCCGAGAAGAAAGAAACCAGGGACGAGAAATCAAAGGAGAATAATAAAGCCGAGCCTAAAAATATAGAAAATACTGAGGAAGAAATATTCTCCGAGTTTGTTCCAAGCACTCATCCATCAGGAGCCGTCTCTCCGCTGCTGCCGGTTGAGAAAAAAAGGCTTGAAGAGCATGCTGCAGAGGCAGAGCTGCCAAAAAAGAAGGAAGACAATAAGGAAGAGATAAAATATTCCGCTCCTATGTATGGCGAAAGAGGATATGAGGAGAGATTGAGCATGGCCCGTGAAACAAATGAGAGAGGGAGAGCAGCAGAAATAAATAGAGAGGGAAATATCAATATGGGCAAAAGGCCTGAAATAAGGATGTTCAACCCTTCTGAATCAATGCGGCCGGGCGCGAGAGATTCAACAACAAAATATGAAGTAAGAGCCGGCACTGCCGAATCAGGCAGCGGGCTGCCTTTCATGAGAAAGGATGATGCCAAAAAATACAGGAAGAGATAAGATTTATTAACGACAGAAAATTAGATAAATTAGCTAGAGGAAAAGAGGATGTCAAATTACGAAAATTTCTATTCAGGGAGCAAATCCCCTTTCAAAGTGGATTATTCTGAAACTTTTCCTTCTTATAACTCCATAGCCCGGCTGGGAATCACTACAAACCCGATGGTTGCGAACCAGATAGAAGAAGTCAACAAGCTGATGAACCAGGGCATGAAGACCATAGAAATGGGGACTATAGACCCTAAGGTTTTTGAGACAATTCCGCAGGAGCATCTTAGAGAGATAAACCGGCTTTCAAAGCTGACAGGCGAGGAGATAACACTGCACGCGCCTATCCAAGGCATGGACCCTTCAGGATTCGGCGAATACGGATGGAGCCCTTCTACCAGAGAGGAGGCCGAGAGAAGGCTGAAAGAGGTTGTGATGAGGTCCCATGACCTGAATCCCGAGGGAAATATTCCTGTGACAGTGCATGCAAGCAGCCTGCCTGCAGGGGACACAAGAAAAGGGGAGATGATAGTTGCTGTCAACCAGAATGACTGGCAGCTTTCTGCTTTTAGAAGAGAAGAAAAATATATTCCTGGAAAGGGAAAGGTATGGACAAATCCTGAAAAGGAGATGGAAAAAAACAACAAACAGTACTGGATAGATTCTGTGAGCGATTTGATATACTATCAGAATCATGCTCATGCTCAATTAAATGAGGCAGTCATGGAGCTTCATGAGGATTATAAACCCGTCATAAAGGGAGATATGAAAAGAGAGGATCTGATTGATGAGCGTGAAAAATTAGGTTATGACGCTCTTGAATTTGGAAGAAGCTATCAGGAAAGAGTTGATGATCATTTCAAAAAAATTTATCATCAGGCCTATAAATATGGAGATGAAGAAACAAGGAAAAAACTCGGAAAAATAAACGAGGAATGGAAGGCGGCCGGAGAAACAAAGGATCCTCTGCAAAAATCTGATATTTTAAAGAATTCCCTAAATGAATTCAGAAGAATTATTTCTGAAAAACCTCCCGAAATATTCAAGCCGGTTGAGGAATTCGCAATAAAGGAAGCATCACAGACAATCGGCAATGTTGCATTTGACGCGTATGATAAATTCAAAGACACCGCGCCAATAATCTCGCTGGAGAATTTTCTCCCAAACATGGCATTCTCCTCTGCAGAGCAGCTGGGAAGGCTGGTAAGGGAGAGCAGAAACAAGTTTGTAGAGAAAGCAGTCAGTGAAGGGGTTTCAAAATCAGAGGCAGGAAAACAGGCGCAGAAATTGATCGGCGCGACATGGGATATAGGACATCTTAACATGCTCAGAAAAGGGTATCCCGAAGAAGAGGCAGAGAAGATAATGATTGAAGAGACAAGAAAAATAGCGCCATACGTCAAGCACGCCCATATATCTGACAATTTCGGCCATGCTGACACCCATCTTCCTCCTGGAATGGGCAATTTGCCTATAAAAAAATTGATGGAGGAGCTTGAGAAAAAAGGATTTTCAGGGAAGCAGATACTGGAGATGGGAGGCTACATAAACGAATTCAAAGTGAGCCCTGTTCCATATGCGCTGGAAAATATGAACAGCCCGCTTTACACCATGCAGGCTTCTCCGACATGGAAAGATGCAAGAGCCCTCTACGGCTCGCAGGGATATTTCAGCGGATACGGAGCGACTCTGCCTGAGCAGCATTACAGCATGTATGGCGGCGGATTCTCGACCCTGCCGACTGAGCTTGGAGGCCAGACAGCTGCGGCTGGAAGAAGATTCGGCGGAACACCGATGGAATGAATAACTTGTAAACGAAGAGTTTAAAAATTAAATTTGATTATAATAAATCAGAGTAAAAAGATGGTGAAAAAGAAAGAAGTTTCTATACCTAAGTCCAAGGTCAAGCCTAGCAAGACAACCCTTGAGCTTACAGATGAGAGGGAAATTGCAATGGACTTTGCGGCAAGAGTCTATGAAAAATTCACAAGAGTCGTAAAATCAATAATTCTTTTCGGAAGCGCTGCGAAAAAAACATCAACTGAAAAATCTGATGTTGACATCGTGATAATAATCGATGACGCGACAATCCAGTGGGACCAGGAGCTCATCGCATGGTACAGGGAGGAGCTTGGAAAGATAGTGCAGCTGAATCCTTATATTAAATCCCTTCACATCAATACTGTAAGGCTCAGCACATGGTGGAATGAGATGATGAGGGGCGAGCCGCTGATAATAAATATAATAAGATGGGGCGAGGCGCTTATCGATTTCGGCGGATTCTTCAATCCGCTAAAAGTATTGCTGTCAAAAGGCCTGATAAAAGGGACTCCAGAATCAGTTTTCATAACACTCGGCAGAACACCGGGCCACATGATAAGAAGCAAGGCGAATATTCTTGGAGCAGTCGAGGGATTATACTGGGCATTCGTTGACGCGAGCCATGCAGCGCTGATGGCTGCAAAGCTTTCGCCTCCAAGCCCTGAGCATATCCCTGAATTGCTAAAGACCGAATTTGTAAGAAAAAAATGGATTCATCCCAATTATGTTGAATGGTACGTCGAAATCTACACGCTGATGCACAAGATACTGAGGACACAGATTACTGACATCAGGGGCGCTGAGCTTGACAAATGGCGCGAGCGCACTGACCTGTTTGTGAGAGAAATGGCCAAGATATGCAACAGGCTCGGAACAAAATAAAAAAAGAGTCAAGAATTCTAAACTAGATTAATAAAATAAAAATTCTATTAGAGATTAAATCAGTTTCCTTTTACAGGATAAAGATTTATTGCTGAACCGAAGTAAAAAGCATTCTTTTCATCATCAGTTGATTTTGAAAGATTGTTATTTATATAACTTGTAAGCTTTTTCTTGTCAAGCTTGTCATCTTTTACAAATTGCTGCATCAATTTGGCTTCTCTTGATCTTCCAATATTTGAGATATATCTTCCAATAGATGCCGGATCAGCTTTAAATCCACGCAAGAAGTCTGGCAAGAAAACTCCCTCACATGTGCTCTTTGCATATTCTAACATTACTTCTTCAGATTTTGAATCAAGAATTTCTGCTATTTCTAATAGTTTATTATGAACTTTTACAACATTATCATGATGAGCATGGTCAATCTTGTAAGGTTTCATTGATACCGCTTCCTTGCAAAGCATATTTGGAGATGAGTGGTTGATTATCTCATTAAAATTAGCCTTTGAATATTCAGTGATTATTCCCTTATATACATCTTTTCTGCCTATAATTCTGTCTTTAACATTGGCAGGCATATTTGCATTAAAGGTGTCAGCCTGATCGCCTTCAGCCCCCATTTCCTCAAAGTATTCCATTGAGATTTTTTCTGTGGCAGCTCCGTTGAGTTCTATCTTTTCTTTGAATTCATCCAGATAAGTTTTCCATTTAGAATATTTATTACCTAAATTGTTGATTACATTTTCAAAAGTAGAATTTGATCTCAATCCTACCTGCCTCAATTTGTCTTCAAGTGTCATAATGTATCTATGCCTTTGGACTATTTAAATCTTTCTATTTGTGACTACTACTTAGTGACATATTATCAAAGAATTCAGATGATTTCCTCGTCGGAATCCGAGTAATCCGCCTCTATATGCGGAGAATCGTGCTGGTTCAGGAACCCGCCTGACTCAATCTCACTTATGGCCTTTGACTCATAATCATTAAGCTGCTCATTCTGCCTGGATTCCATGGCCTCGACAGCAGCCCTCACTGAATTCACCGCATCAGGATTGACGCTTATGCTGTCTATGTTTTTCTTGACAAGGAATTCGACTATCTCGGGATAAACTGAAGGCGCCTGGCCGCAGATGCTGACTCTCTTGCCCTCTGCATGGAAGCCTTCGATTATATTCTCGATTGCTTTCAGCACAGCAGGATTTCTCTCATCGAAATATCCCATTCTTCCAAGAAGAGCTGAGTCTCTGTCGACTCCGAGCACAAGCTGTGTCAGATCATTGCTGCCGATTGATGCTCCATCAACAGGAAGCCTTGCGAATTCCTCCGGAACAAAAGCCATTGCGGGCACTTCAGCCATCAGCAGTATCTTGTAATCCTTGTCGCGTTTCAGGCCTTCTGATTCCATTATCTTTATGCATTTCTCGACTTCGCGGATTGTTCTTACAAATGGGAGCATTGACCAGACATTATTGCATTCCTGCCTGACTTTCTTGATAGCCTGGCATTCCATTCTGAATGCCTCCTCGAATTCCTTTGCTATGTAACGTGACACTCCCCTGAATCCAATCATGGGGTTTGCCTCTTCTGACTCATATTTGTGGCCGCCTTCCAAATCTTTGTATTCATTTGTCTTGAAATCTGAAAATCTTACGATGACGGGCTTTGGCTCTATTGTCTTTGCGACAAGCTTGATGCCTGAAACAAGCTTGTTGATATAATCATCCTCTTTTCCGAACTCCACCATCCACATAGGATGCTTTCTTATCTGAGATGCTATTATGAATTCTGTCCTCATCAGTCCTATCCCGTCAAACTTCAGGTCCTTGTACTGGAAAATCCTCTCGGGCTCCCCGAGATTCATATAAATTTTTGTCTTGCCGTGCTTGTACTGCTTTTTTTCTGTTTTTCTTTCAGTGATTGAATCTATCACACGGTCAATCTTGTCTTTTTTCTCTTCGGCTTCTTTTATCTGCTCAGCAACCGGTTCAGCTGCTGCAGGCGCAGGCCTTTCTTCCGCAATTGCCTCTACTGTCGAAGGCTCTGTGGCAGGAAGCTGTATCTGCTGGATTGAGCCGTCATAAATTTTGCCATTGCTTCCGTCAACGGTTATTATCTGGCCGTCTTTCAGGACTTTTGTGGCAATTTGGGTTCCGACAACGCATGGCAGGCCTATTTCTCTGCTCACAATTGCTGCATGTGCTGTCTGGCCGCCCTCATCAGTGACTATTGCCATGCTTTTTTGCATCGTCACAACCATGTCGGGCGTTGTCATCTTTGTTACAAGGACATCACCCTTCTGGATTTTTGACAGATCATCCATAGAATGAATAATTCTTACAGTTCCTGAAGCGATTCCTGGAGATGCCGGCAGGCCGTCAAAAAGAGGCTTGCCTACAATGCTTACCTCCTTGACTTCTTTCTGCAGGGTTGTCACAGGCCTTGACTGAAGAATATACGTGCTGCTGCCTTCAATCCCCCATTCAATATCCTGGGGTTTTTTGTAATGCTGCTCAATCTTCAAGGAATAATTGAACAGCTGTTTCAACTCAAAAGGATTCAGAACCTGCTGGTTTGTCTTGATAACCGGAAGCTCGCCTTTGATTGTCTTCCCTGTTCTTGAATCTCTTGTGAAAAAAATCATCTTTCGGCTGACTTTCTTTTCAAGTATGTCGCCGCTCAGCTTATTGATAAGATAATGGTCAGGTGCAATTGCGCCGGATACAATCCCCTCTCCAAGACCAAAAACCGCCTCGATGACAACCTCTCTGGTGTTATTAGTAATTGGATTAACAGTGAATATCACTCCTGATTTGTCAGAATTAATCATCTTCTGCACAACAACAGCCAGATAAGTGGTGTCATGGCTGAAGCCGTTTCTTTCCCTGTAATAAATTGCACGGGCGGTGAACAATGAAGCCCAGCACTCCTTCACAGCATCAATCAAATCCCTTCCGCCTTTGATGTTCAGGAACGACTCCTGCTGCCCTGCAAAACTTGCAGTTGCCAGATCCTCTGCTGTCGCGGAGCTTCTTACTGCAACGAATACAGGCTCCCTTGCCGCCTTGATTATGCTGAGAACATCGCTGCTTGCCCTCTGCAAAACCTCCTGGTCAACATTCAAATTATCATAGGCATCGATAATCTGCTTCTGCAAAACCTCAGGGACTTTTCCGTCAATTATTATCTGCTGGATTTTCTTTGCATCAGCCTCAAGCTGCGCTGTGTCCTCCATTTTGATGTTTCTTATTATTGGCATTATTCTGTCAATAATTCCGGATTCTTTGACAAATTTCTGATAGGCGCCTGCTGTGACTATGAATGCTGGCGGGACCGGCATGCCGGCATTATACATCTCGGCAAGATTTGCGCCCTTGCCTCCAGCAATTGCAATATCATCTTTAGAAAGATCAGAAAGCCATACAACCTCTGGGATTTCACCTGCGTTTAAAGCTGAACGTTTCATTATTCCTCTTTTTCCCTTCCCAGATTTCGGATATAAAAACTCAAAAGAGATATTTAAACTTTGCTACAAATCCTCAGAAATAATATTCAACAATAAAGCCAGGATTACATCCTCAAAGACCCTATCCTGACCCACAAAACCCCCTTCAATTTCTTTATTTTGTCGATTATGTCCCTGAGATGGCTCAGGTCCTTTGGCTTCACATTCAGCAGGCATTCAGATGTCTGGCCTGATTTTCTTGCATTGGTTGATTCAATCTCGGCGCCTGTCGCCAGAATCATGTTGAATATCTGAGTCATTATGCCTGAAATGTCTCCGACTCCGACTTCCAGCTCCACAAATGTGTTGATGTCATTGATCCACGAGGCCTCGACTTTTTCTCTTACAATTTTCTGAAGCTCGCTGCAGTCAGCGCGATGAATGCTGACATCTCTGATTTTTTTTACTCCCACAATCTTGTCTCCTGGAAGCGGATTGCAGCATCTGCTCATCTTAAGCATGTAGCCCTGGCCTGCCGGAACCTCTATCAGTGTTTTCCTTATCTGTTTCTCGATGGTTTTTTTCTCAGTCCCGATTTGCGCAGGAACTTTATGCTCTGCAGATATCATTCTTCGAATCTTGACTCTGGCCTTGTTTGTTTTTACAAACTTCAGCCATTCTCTGCTTGGCTTCTGGTTTTTTGAGGTTATTATCTCAATTATATCTCCGTTATGCAGCTCATGCTTCAATGAAACGAATTTTCCGTTCACCTTTGCGCCGATTGATTTGTCGCCGAGGTCAGAATGAACCATATAGGCAAAATCTATTGGAATACCTCCCTTTGGCAATTCAATCATCTTTCCTTTAGGAGTAAATGTAAAAATAATATCTCTAAAGAAATCTATTTTCAGTGCTTCAATAAACTCTTGAGAGGTCTTCAGATCCTTCTGCCATTCTAAAATTTCTTTTAGCCATGACATCCTTCTATCCATTTCCTCGGAATTTATCAATCCCTTGTAGAGCCAGTGGGCTGCAATTCCTTCCTCTGCAAGCTTGTGCATTTCTTCAGTTCTTATCTGTATCTCAACTGGAATCCCGTGATGAAGAATAATTGTATGAAGTGATTTATACATATTAGGCTTTGGCATCGCGATGTAATCATTAAACTGCGCAGGAATATGCTTCCACAGATTATGAACAACTCCAAGAATAACATAGCATTCATTGACATCCTTTGTAATTATTCTAAGAGCAGTTATATCATATACTTCCTCCAGGGGGATATTTTTCTCAAGCATTTTCTTGTAAATACTATAATAATTCTTATGTCTAAACTGAATCCTTACATCAATTTTCTTTTCAGAAATAGACTTTTCAAGCATCTGCCTCAATTCTTCTAATTCATTCTTTCTAACTAACTCAGTTGCAACTACTTTTTCTTCGATTTCTTTGTATTTCTGTGGCTCTAAAATTTTGAAAGAAATATTTTCAATTTCAGATTTTATTGCCTGCATTCCAAGCCTGTAGGCAATCGGAGAGAATATCTCCAGCGCTTCTTTTGCAATTCTTCTCTGACGCTCGGGAGACAAATATTGTATAGTTCGCATGTTATGCAGTTTATCAGCAAGTTTTATGATAATAACTCTGATATCTTTGTATGTAGCAATGAGCAGCTTTCTAACATTCTCAGCCCTGATTTCTTCTATGGTCTTTTCTTTCAGCACATCAATATTTGAAACACCGTCGACAAGTGTCGCTATTTCTAATCCAAATTTTTCCTTCAGAGCATCAAAAGAAATTCCCGTATTTTCAAGTATGTCATGAAGAAGAACTGCTGCAATGGATTCCTCATCGAGATGATATTCTGCGAGAATGTAGGCTGCATTGAGAGGATGCTGAATATAATCCTCTCCGGATTCACGTTTCTCTTTTTTATGATTCGAAGCGGCAAACTCATAGGCACTTCTGATCAGCTCGACGTTTGCCTTCGGATTGTATTCGAGAACTTTCTTCAGGATTGTATCGATGTCCATTCTTTTTCCCTCGCCTAGTGAGGTAAAAAATTCTTTATTTAAAGAATTTTGCCTATATAGGAAATATGATTTTATACCCCCGAAAGGGGGAAAGATTTATAAAGTTCAGAGGCATAAAAAAATCAGAGATTTAAAGTGAAAAATGGACTACAGTGAAAAATGGACTACAAAAATATCGAAAAACTTGGACTTACTAAGAATGAGGCACTCGTATATGTAGATTTGCTCGAGCTCGGTGGCTCTACGAGTGGCGGCATAATAAGGAAGACCGGATTACACGGCTCAAAGGTCTACGCGGCTCTCGAAAGACTAAAGCGTAAGGGCCTTGCCAACTACGTAATCAAATCGGGCAAAAAGAGATTCGCCGCCACCGATCCCCATAGACTCCTCGAACTTGAGTACGAAAGGGAAAACCTTGTAAAGCGACTACTTCCAGAGTTGGAACAGATACATAGAAAACCTCGACCCAGTGTCAGCCTAGAAATTTATGAAGATTGGGAAGGCTTGAAGAATATAGTTCAGATAGCCCTTGGATGCAGGCACTTCGATGTGCTTGCATCCGAGGATCAGGATGAGATTTTCCCGGATTATTCTGAGATGATTTCAAGACAGATAGTCAAGAAGAAAATAAATGTAAGGCTTCTGGCAAAGAAAAATGTCATGGAGCAAATTGCCAATCAAAAAATTCTTCCGGCGTTCATCCCGAGCCCGTTTTCATTCGTCCTTCTGGAAAAAAGTGTTGCGGTCATTGTCTATGCAGAAAAACCTTATGCTATTCTGATAGAATCAGATGCAGTCAGCAAAAAATATAAAGCATATTTCGAAATGCTATGGAAAATTTCCAAGAAAATATAAAATAAATTTCTATAACTAATCAGATTTAAGCGGCAGTTGCGGATGTGGCTGTTGCAGTTGAGGCAATCTGGTACTCTTTTGTCTCTTCAACAGAATCCATCTTTCTTGCATTTGCCACTTTTTCCAAATCCACTCTGGTTCTGCAGGAAAGCTTCGGCTTGATCTTGTCAAGGACTATCCTGATTTTAGGGATGATTGCCTCATTATTGACTGCGATTGTGAAAATGTCCTTGCCGGGCTTTAATTGAGCAGCAAGGCTTGTAGGCTTTCCGAATGCGCGCTGCATCCCTGTGGAAATTCTGTCTGCCTGAGCGACAGATGCCTGCTTGTGCTCTCTTATGATATGATGAGGATAAACTGAAACTGCGAAATAGAAATCCTTACCTGCTGTCAGCTCTAATTCTCGAAGAACATGGGTTCTGGCCGCCTCAAGCGCATTGTCCCTTATCTGAAAGGCATCCTTACTGACTAATCTTATAATATAGGTGAATCCCTTGTTGATATATTTGTTGGAATCGCCCATTGTGAATTTGACAATGTGCTGTGAAGGGACTGTCTTCACATATCCCTTTGACTTTACCTTGGATTTCCTAGTATAAGGCCCGTCTATATTTCTTATTGCTTTTGCTCTTGTCAATGCCATTTTGTTTAGTTAATGAATGTGATTTTTTGAGTTGTTATGACGTCAGTTTTTTCCTGACTTGATTTACCTTTAACTATTTTATCTCGACCTTTTGCGAGATTGCCTGGCCTGGCAGCCCTCTTTCCATGATTGCCCTCAAGGCTCCTTTGTTTCCGTGCGAGGAAGCAATTCTGCCTTTGATTATGTTTCCTGCCGGACTTTTCCATTCGACACTCTTTCCGACGAATTTCTCAGCATCTTTTTTTGTCTTTGAGCTTTCAACTACAATCACATAGTGCCTTGGCTTGTATGTCCTCTTGCCCTGCCTGAAATTCGCGATTATGCCTTGCATAAAAAATCTATAGAAATTTGATTTAAAAACCTTGTCATGCCTCTCGGAATATATTAAACTTACTTATGTTTATATAATTAGAGAATATAATTAAGAATATATTTTAAAACATAGAAGTATTTATATACTCTTAATATATGTATATGAGTAAGTAAAAGAGGCAAAATGAGTCATCGAAGGAAACTTTCAGTTTTATTATCGGCACTTATTCTAATTTCTATCCTAAACCTTTCAAGCATCCCCGCAGCCACAGTAAGCCACACCGCCTCGCAGATAACTGGAGGCGGAACCTTTGGCTCTGGAGATTATGTTTTTCCCAATGATATGAATGTTACGGCAAATATGTATGTAGGAAACAATCTTGTAAATTCATGGCTTTACAATCAGACAGCTCCTGCGATAATTTATGCTGATACAAAAGCAGGAACTGGAAATTGTCCTGCAGGCCAGGTTGTTCAGAATATCACTACGGGCGGAGTTCAATGTGCTGTATCAGCAGCAGGAACTTATAACACAACTTATGATGCAAAGAATACAAGCCAATGGATAAGAACTGGAGGAGATATTTATTATCAAAATTTGACTGGCAACGTCGGAATAGGGGCGGCAAACCCTAGTTACAAACTAGACGTTCTTGGAGATGTTCGAGTAGGCAGCACTAATCAACTTGCATTATCTAGTAGAGACAGTGTGATAAATGAGATTCCTATTGGCTTTGGCATTCAGTCAACATCCTCTGGTAATGGGAATTTAAATTTATATCCATATGGAGCTGCTCCATTTAAAACAGGAATATATTACAGAAGTGATGCCACAACCTACTGGTATTCTGGTTTGGAAATTGCAAACGTAAACTCTGGTTATGGGAATTTGCTGTTAATGAAGAGTGGCGGCAACGTCGGGATAGGAACATCAACGCCTCAGCAGAGGCTGAATGTCGTAGGCGATGCGAACGTGACCGGGACAATTTATGCCCATAATTATTCTGCGAATTCTCCGATTACATTTGTCAACAGCACAGGCGGGGCGATAATGATAATAAATGAAGGCGGAAATATGAACCTGACAGGAAATCTTACTGTGTCAGGAGCTCTAAATGGCATTAACATATCAACCATAGGCTCAGCATTGCCAATAGGTTCTGTTGTACAATATGTAGGTGCAACTGCTCCTGATGGTTTTTTCCTTTGCAATGGAAGTTCATATTCAAGGACTGCATACGCAGACTTGTTTGCTGCGATTGGAACTACTTATGGAAATACTAGTGATTCAACCTTCAGAGTGCCTGATTTCAGAGGCATTTTCCCTAAAGGTGCTGGAACCCAGGGCACAGCATCATGGGCGAGTTCAAATTATACAGGAACGCTTGGAACTTACACGCAAGATAAAGCACAGGGGCATAAACATTCAGTTTCTCCAGATGGGCAAAATGTTCCCGGTGCGTGGGTGTTGGGAGGGACGGATAGGAAATATGTCAATACAGCTGCATTAGATACAGATGTTCCAAAAACAGATGGCACAAATGGCGTGCCAAGAACAGGAACAACAACAGAGCCTGCGTCATTGGGAATAAATTATATCATCAAGGCATTTAACCCGACATCAATAAACACAAGCAGCAATTCGGTGATAGGCGGGAATCTGACTGTAAATCAGAATCTGTATGTGACTGGGACAGCATCAACAAGCGAAATTAACACAGGATGGGTGGGCGCAGCAGGGGCTTTTGAATTTATTGATGTCTCAGCAAACGAGCCCGACCCAACTTATGCCATGCGGACAACAGCAGTCGGAAACCTTGAGGCTTATTATCACGTCGGGATGAAGATAATGCTGACAAACACGGCCGTCAAATATTTCATTGTCACCAAAGTCAATTATGATTTAAGCGGCTCGCAGAAAACAACAGTCCATCTTTACGGCGGGACGGATTACGACCTGGTCAATGCAGCGATAACAGGGATTTACTACTCGCTGATGAAATGCCCGTCGGGATTTCCGATGGACCCTGCAAAATGGACTTTATCGCAATTTAAAGATACAAGTATTAGACAACAAAACCCAACAGTTGCCTTTACCTGGTATAATTTAGGAACAGCATTATTGGACATCCCAATCGGCGCTTGGGATGTTGAATATGATGTTGCAACACAAGATAATACTGCTGGATATGCAGAACATTGGGTAACACTTTCAACAGGTAGCAGTTCTGAAACAGATACAGATATGACAACAGGGGGCGTAGCGAATGGCGACGCAAATGGCGCTGGTCTTTATTTCTCAAAAAGAAAAATATTAGTATTGACCACAAAAACACGTTATTATTTAAATGAAAAAACAGGCCAGGCACTTAATTTTTATATAAGGGGAGATATGTCGCCAACAATGATAAAAGCAATCTCCGCATACCTCTAAAAATGTCAGACAAATTCACACTTCCAATAATTGAATGCAAAAGATGCGAGCATAAATGGATTCCGCGAGTTCTTCAGGTGCGAATATGCCCTGCCTGCAAGTCGCCGTACTGGGATGTGCCTAGAAGAAAGGTCAAAAAGAGCAGCAAATAGGTAAAAGTTCCATTGTTTTCTGATAAGTTTGACGTCACTTGTTCTCTGAATATCCTCTTTTTCTATTAATTATGTCTGCTGCCCTATTTAGTGTAACTGAGCAGTAGTTACAAATAGAAAGGTTTAAATAATGTAGAAAGTTTTATAAATAAAGTCTAACAACTAATGAAACGTCAATTTGAAAAATTGGTTGAAAACTGATAAAAAATTGAGGTTGAGCCTGTTGAACTTTAGAAAATGAATGATAAAATGGAAGAATTAAACCATAAAAATGGAAATAAAGCTAATGGAAATGGCAATGGTAATGGCAATTTCAATGGAAACGGTAATGGAAAGGTTAGCCTAGAGGACAATGTCAAGGAGATAACTGAAAACGGCAAGGAAAGGAAAAGGGGAATCAAAGGAGCATTAAGAAATCTGCTTTATTTTATTCCAGGTGTAAGGGACATATTGAGAGATGATGACAATCAGATAAGGGAACTGACAAATATTGCCACTCATACCGGAATAGATAATATCATAGCAGCAGATCCTGGCCTGGAGGCATTTTATGAATGTTCCTTGAAAAAATTAAACAAAATAGGAGAAAACTCAAAAAATTATTCAGCAAAATTAATTGTGGTAAATGAAGAAGACAGTAAAATAAAGGTAATCACAGCAAGAGAAATAGACAAAAAAAAGGGCGTATCTTACAAAAAGAACTATCCTGAATATATAGATTACCAATCAGGGGTGTTATCTGCTATTTCTGCGTTTAAAAAGATACCATATGAAATAGTTGTAGAAAATGGCGAGGTAAAACTAAATGAAATAGAATTTGTTAATGGCCAGATTATAAGAAAAAGACCAAATCTTCACTCAAAACTTGAAAAAACAATTTATAATTATTATTCTCAAAAGGAAAACTACAGAAAATATGAAACCCCTATGACTGACGAAGGCCTTAGAGGAATCATAGCCATAAAAGAAGAGGATTTTGTAATACCAGAGAAACTGGATGAAATAAAGAAGATGCAGAGAGAGTGGGATTTCAAGATTCTAAGGGTTGAAAATGAAAAAAGCAAGATGGCGCAGGGACTGAACAAAGCCTTGCTATATGAAGAAAAGAAAGAGCAGGCAACAAAGGATCCTCTTACCGGATTGTGGAATATAAGACACTTCAATACTGAATTGCTGTCACATCTGGACACTGCAATGAGACTATGGCACAATTATTTTGATTCAATAATAATGATAGATGCTGACCATTTCAAACAATATAATGACAAATACAAAGATCATTCTGTGGGGGATAGAGCTTTGAAACACATCACAAAAATAATACAAAAAAGCTGCATTTACGGCGACGACATTGTTGTAAGAAAGGGAGGAGATGAATTTATAGTATATCTGCCTGCCACAAAGGGAGCGGATGCCTTGAAAGTCGCTGAAAGAATAAGGATGAACGTCAAGAGCACACCATTCAAGATAAATGATAATGAAGAGAAAAGTATGACAGTAAGCTGCGGTGTTGCTGACACCGGATTAGGATTTAGCTATATGAGAAAAAAAGTTAAGAATAAAGAATTCAGGAAAAATAATCAGGAAACATGCATGAAATACGACCAGTTCCTTAAAAGGCATGAAGAATATCATAAGAGCATCAAAGACAAGATGCTTGATAGTTATTCCAAGAAAATCGCAAGAGAAGAATTCTTCGATGAGAACAACATATCAATTTTAGGCAATGTCCTTAGAAAAATCAGTGATAGCGCGTCATATGCTGCAAAGAATGATGGAAGGGACAGAAGTTATTACTATACTTTAAATGGAGACTATTCTTTTCAAAATCCTGACAAATTAAAGAGCAGATTGATTGGAATTTTGAAGGATTATGCAAATAAGAAGTCAGCCTAAGCAGAATTTTAGAATACTTATAGAAGATTAGAATATTAATTCGAATTTTCCGAAAATCTTGTTCAGCGTGCTGTATAATGCATTGTCTAACTTCAGCTTGTGAGGAACAGCTGTCTGCTTTGCGAACTCATCCTCGAATTCTGACTTGAGGATTTCCTTTATCTGCTGATTCTGCATATTTATTTTCTGGACAATCTTGTCATCAGCCTTTATCGCGTATGCAAACTGGTCAAACACGAAAAGCTTCCCTTCCTTTCTGCTGCTGTTTTCGCTGTAGAATATCTTTATCTCATGCTTCTGCATGCCTATCATCTCCTTCCTGTGGATGAAATCTGTCAGGGCTGCGATTATCTCAGAGCCGCTCTTTCTGGCCCTGTCAACCTCATGCTTTTCCAGCTTTTTCTTCTTGTAATCGTTGTTTGCCTTTACTATTTCGTTGAGAATTGCTGATAATTTTGACTGAACAAATCCTTTTTTCACAAGCTCGTTGTTGAATTTCTTGACCAATGCTGATTCTGACAGCTCTCCGAATATCTTTTTCAGCAAGTTAAAGACTTCATTATAAACTTCAATGACAATCTTGTTTTTTGCCTTTCTCTCAATCTGCTCCATCAGCTTTTTCAGCCTTGTCAAGTATTCGGCAGACTCTTTCAGAAGGTCATCAATCTCTTTTCCTGTAATTGTCTTGTTCTCCTCATGCTCGTATTCCTTGTAAATCGAGACTATTTTCTGCAGTATATCAACATATTTCTTTTCAAGCAGCTGCTCCTTGTCGACAAATATCTGATTCATTAATGCAACAGTTTCTTTTGGTGTTGGCGGCGAAACTCCATAAAGCATCAATGCTGCCTGGCTCGGAGTTATTATCCCCCAATACAAGTCTGAAGTGACAATGTCATTTAATTTTTTCTGAACATCTGTCGCGACCTTTTCGCCGAGCTCCATAAACATGTCAATTGCTTCAGGAGATGGCTTGATTTTTCCCATTCTCAGCAGCAGCTTCCATGGCATGAATGCGCCTTTGTCATAGAAAGGAACTCCGTCTCGGATGAAAGTGAAAATTACAGGATGAGCATCTTTGACAGCCTCCCAGAATTCGGTCATGATATAAACCTGGACATTCAGCTTGTTCTTGACCCCGGCCAACTCGCCTGCCTGGCCTACATATGAGAATATGATGTGCCTCAGCTTTTCTTTCAATTCATAACGGGACATCCTTCTGACATCAGTGTCATCAACTATCACATAAACATCAACGTCGCTTGTCTCTTTTGCCTCGCCTCTGACTAAAGAGCCTGCAATGACATAACTGACAATGTAATGCTCGAATTTTCCTAAAACAAGGGACTTATGGATGTTTGCAACTCTCAATGCTCCAAGGATGCCTGAATCATGCAATGGATATGCCATTGCAACTGCCTCGAGCATCTCGTATTTTGAATCAAAGCCAAGGTTCCACACTTCCTTTATTGTTTTTATGTGAACCCAGATTTTTGGCTTGATATTCTGAGTGAGCTTGATTGCCTCCACCTTGATATCATGAATCTGCTTTTCATTGTCATCAGGCACAAGGATTATGATGTGCATTATCTTGCCCTTTTCCTTTGAAAGAGCCTCGCGCTCCTCTTCCAGCATGTCCTCCTCTATTATCTTGATTGCCTGCGGATGCAGCAGCCCTATGGCTGAAATGAAACTGAATTTTTTGAGAAGGCTGTTTTTGACGCTGCCCAGCTTTTGCTTCAGCTCGTCAATCTCCTTTTTCGCGGCCTCCGGAATGTTCTCTGGCTTCTTGGCAGAATCAGATTCCATCACGTCCTTGAGCTCTCTCAGCTCGCGCTCATTCTCCTCTTTTTTTGCCATTGATAATATATACTCCAGACTATATTTAAAGGTTTTTATTATGCTCATTTTATTTAATGAAAAGTTTATATATTCATTTCAGTTTTTTCAGTCAGGCAAGGGCCTGTGGTCCAGCGGTTATGACGTCTCCCTTACACGGAGAAGATCCTCGGTTCGAATCCGAGCAGGCCCACTATTAAAAATGGAAAATTACAAAAAATCAAAGTATGGGGAAGAATTTGATGATAATGAAGATTATGGCAAAAACCTGGAAGGACTTCTGCCCCTGACTTATTACGAGGACAATCTTGAAGAAATAGCAAGTTTCCTGGGAAGGCTTTGCAAATATTCCTCTCAGGGAAACATAGGCGTGGATGTTCTGGGGCAGTACAGCCTGAATTCCTTCAATAAAATAGGGATAATGGATGACAAATACCTCATCATGAGGCAGGACGATGAAGAGCTCACTGACCTAATCCTAGCCCCTAAAAAGATGATTGTGTACCTTAACAAGGATGCAACAAAAAACTATGCTATGCTGATATCCGGAAAAGGCAAGGAGGCAAATAACGGGCTGGACAACGGAAGCTTCGAGCACATCCAGCATTCCAACCCTGTTGACATAAGCCCGCGTCTAAGGGGAAAGGTGTGCTGGGACCTCATCAACATATACAAAGAGAATATCCCTGTGCTGATACATTATCCTGATTCAGTGTATAACATGAATGCCGAGCAAAAAGATAAACTTCTTTTGAAGTATGCATTCCCCCACTCCAACAATTAAAAAGCCTTAAAAATAGCAATCAATTCTGATTTTCAGCACGCGCTCGTAGTATAGTGGCAATACATGACGTTGCCAACGTCAGAACCCGGGTTCGAATCCCGGCGGGCGCACTCCTCACAAAAAGGTTTAAATTATTCTTCAGCCTTGATTTATGACATGAGAATTTTGATATGAAATGAAACTTTTCAAAATCACGGACAAAATAAGCGAATTTCTGGGGATGATAATAGTCCCGCTGCTGATAGCCTGCGGCGCGCTTGTGCTTGAAGTCGTGCTTCCTGCACTGGCATTCATTGTCGGGATGAATTACCTGAAAAAAAGGCATCTGCAGAAAAAATGGGAAAAAGAGGGAAAAAACATGAAAAAGAGCCTGATAAGGTGGAGAGATGAAGCTGATGAAGAAGATGATTGAAGATTTGATGAAGGAATGCCCATGCAAGGGCAAGTGGTGTTTTTTTGTGGAATTGATTAATCATGTTGGATTAAATGACCGGCAGATTGCGGAAATTAGGCTTATTTATGATTACAAATGGATTGTTTCTGAAAGGGAGAAAATGGATGTGGGAGAAAAATATACTATTGATGATTTCATAGCAAAGGGCTATGCTGCAAAATTCGCAGAGATATACAAAGAAGGAATAACTCATGATGAATTGAAGAAAAGATTGTTTGGATGATTTTTATTCCAAGTCTCTTTCAAGGGAATTGCCGTCTGCTGCGGCAACTGTTTCAATGTTGATTCTTGCAATTTTATAAAATTCGCATGATGTTGCAAGCACAGA
>Ga0315274_10003545_pt1 | contig 23198 bp, 17 predicted proteins | sample YL17G02_20_MG_FD_203700 | JGI IMG/M metagenome (GOLD analysis project Ga0315274, IMG submission 203700) | Sediment microbial communities from Yellowstone Lake, YNP, Wyoming, USA - YL17G02_20 | ecosystem: Environmental > Aquatic > Freshwater > Lake > Sediment | place: USA: Wyoming | collected...
GTAACGAGTCGTAGCTGCCGGTTGGTGTTAAATCGGGAGCAAAATTCGACTCGTTACCTGCAGTGACTTGCAAAGGCATCTGAAAAGCCGAGGCAGAGTCTGTCGACTCCGCTTTCACCGATTCTGTGAATGAATTCCCCCGGCAGCCGCCCAATGCATCAATAATTAATGCAGTCGCAAAGACTCTACCCCATGACCTCTTATTGTTTGAGCTCATGCGCCTGTACCCGCTGCTGGCAGCACTTTCTTCACCCAGATACCAGCCTCATCCTGATACCACTGTCCTGGCGTGAGTGCTTGGCGTCGTATGTTTACATATGTCTTACGAACTTGAGGTAAATCTTTTGCTGCTAGATTTGGATTCGACTCGATTATGCGCTGCCAAATACTGGCGCGATCTCGATTCTCTTCATCGATAATTTGTTTGGCTAACTCAAGCTGCGCCTTAGTCGGCGGCGGCTTATGGCTCACCGTCGTTGGTAGTATGACAACAGCTCCATTGGAGCTCTCACCAAGAATTTCTAAGTCCTCAAGCTCGGCTAGATCGTCCTGATTGAACTGCTGATTTAGTTTAGCATTCACACCATTCTGACGACTCGTCGACAGAACCTTTTTGTTTGCTGTAACCGCACGCACAGATGATGCCAGGATGAGGTCATCATCGAGTTCACGGTACGATCCCATCACCTGATTCTCCAGGGCCGTTCTCTGCCCTGTGACATCAAAGTTAAACGTACAACCCGTGAGCAAGATAAAGCCTGAAATCCGCGCTACGTAACCTACCCAGTGTTGCATCGTCGTCAGCCCGCTTTGCTTTGGTCTTTATTGCTTTGGTCTTTGAAATTCTGCAAAATTTGTCTAATCGGGAAGTGCGTCAGCTTCGGTGTTGGGATAGGTGCTGCAAACACTCGAACGTCTACATCTAAACCAACTTCGCCATTGCGCAGTGGTATAGACACGCGTCGCACTTCACCTAGATTAAGAGCACTCCGGATGTCGGCTATAGTTGGATTTTGTTCATAGGGATCGACGTAAAAAAGCATCATCTTCAATTGCTCTTTGCCGACCGACGATATCTCAACATTTCCTGAAATATCGCTCGAGCTCACGTCAAAAAGAAGATGAACCGTGGCGTCTATATATGGATTGGACAACAAGTCCCAGGACGAGGCTTTGCCCTTAAGATTAGGGAACCGCTCAATTAATTTACGAGTATCTAGTCGTGTGAGATGTAGCGACGTCCATATCTTTTTCGGGATCTTTGTCGGATCGGCTGCAGTCGAGTCGAAGGATAGCTTGAAGTCCCCTTCGATTTTGCCGCCAAGAAAATCGATGAGGAACTGGTTGACCGAGAAAAAGCTCTGTCGCAGTTCCATGTCAAATTCTAGGTTGCTCATCTCCAAATTGGCCACGTCTACACGCTTAATCGATAACGGTCTCCGGTCGGGATAAAAAGGCCTGATGGAAGAATAGTCCACCATGGCGACAATATTAGTATCCACCGGCAGCTTACTGTCATTTTTCTTTAAAAACTGATCCATGGAGCGGTCTAAAGCTTGAGCACCGGGATTAGACCCGCCGTTCCCATCAGAACTTGCGTCGCTCACTTCGATGACTGGAACAGTCGGAACAGTTGGAACAGTCGGAACAGTCGGAACAGTTGGAACAGCCGCAGTATTCTTTTGATCGGCTTTGACGGCGACGTCCGACGTCAGTGGCTCACCTTTCGCCAAGGAATTTTGCTTCATCTTTTTAAGATCAGGCAGCCGCAGCGTCTGTTTAAAGGGAATTTCGCCGTCTATATCCTCAACCACGAGTGTCGGTCGCTGGCCGCTATCCTTGCCCGGTATCGTGACGTTAAAGTGATCAAACCTCGCTTGTCCATTGACGGATAAATCACGCATATTCTCACTGGAAAGTGCCAGGTCAAATGCCGCCTTACCAGAGGTCTTAATGCCGCCAGGTAGCTCTTCTCCGCCGCTGTGAGCCATCTGGCTAGTGAATGTCAAATCTATACGCTGAGGTAAGTAGTCTTTATCAACTATGGTGGACCCCTTAAGACCAACCGTGGCGCCTATATCAGAAACTTTGAGCCTCAAATCCTTAAGCTTGAACGCGCTGAGTCCCTCTTGCCGCAAGGCTGCACTGAATTGAAAGTCAGTAATCGGTCGCGGTAGAGCGCCATCTACCGCAATCTGGCCGACTAACAATTTGGTATCTATATCTGTCCGAAGGCGCTGCAGCAAGGCAGCCACTTCACTGATATCTAGGGGGCCTTCGATACGGTTTTTAATATTCGTTTCAAAGGCAAACTGGCGCACTGAGATAGGCATGACCGGTGCATCAGGCTTCGCGTGGGCCAGTTTCAGGCCAGCAAATTTTTGCCTAAAGTCGACCGTCTGATCTTTAAGCGACCCCGACACATGCAGCCGTGTCTCAGCACCGGTTAATTGCAACTGATCAAAAGGCACTTTGACGCTGACTTTGGCGATCTCAAGATTCGACTCGAAGTGAATATCGGCCTGCTTAATCAGCTCGGGCGTAGGTGTCTTTAGTGGATTCGGCAGCTTACCTCGAGCACTGCCTTTATAATCAATTTTACCGGCTAATTGTGTCGGCATGAATGGACCAAGATTCATGATGTCAGCCAATGGAAGTGCAATGGCATGAACTTTTGCCAGAGACTCTACGTGCGCTTCAACGCTCGACAGCAGATGGTTACAAAAATTTTGACAATCGATCATCGCAGCGAAATTAGTCAGACCCTTTAACTCTGCACGCGCCGCCACTGCGAACTGCGATAAATCCTGCCGACCTTGAGCATCCACATCGATGCTGAGCGGCACATCAACCGGCGCGATGTGGGCACCGCTTGCGACGACTCGATCGGCCTCAATGTTTACCTTAAAGACGGGAGCCACCTTCTCTGGCCATAAAGCCCGGGCGATCACCTTAGTGGTAAACCCGTACATACCAGCCTTAATTTCACCAACTGGCGTGTTTCTTTTCGTTAAAATTTTTGGCGCCCGGATGTCGAGTGCCACATCGATTTGAGAGCCCTTACTAGCTGCCGAAGGGGCGACAGCAAAGGAGACCTCTCCATTTATAGGTGCCATGTCTAAGGCTAAACTCGGCAGTCCTCCAGCCACATCATGCAATCCGAGTTTAAGGGCAACCACTGGGAGCCCCACGCCCTCCGCAGCAGCCTTCGCCATAGTCGCCGGCTCAACGGTCCCGTCGATATGGAAATCCTCTATCGCGATGTCCCCCTGGGCCCGCAAGCCAGGAACAAAAGGCCGAGCAAGCATTGCTGCCGCAGCCAGATCCAACTCGAGTTTTTGCCGCAACTTCAAATTAATTGAGGAAAAACTGGCATCCGAGATCCCGATCGCTCCCGCAAGCTCGTAGGCCAGCGCATCGGCAAGCTCCAAGTTTACTTCGTCGATTTTGATCCCTTTAAGATCATCGGCGAGGGCTAAGCGCACCGTCAAATTGGTCAGTAGATCTTTGTACGAGGCCACTGGCGTGAAGAGTTCGAGCAGCCGAGTCGCTAGATCGATGTTCAAAAGCTTTAAATTTTGAACTTCCAGGCGAAAACTGAGCGGCGCCTCAACCGTTAACGCTTTTTTGAGATCTCCGCCTAAGGCTGTCGCCTTCAGCATCTTAATCTTGAGAGCCTTTCCATAAGGACTTAGCGACGAGACCCAAATGGCACTGTCCCGGCCATGCCAATGCACTCCCAGATCGACGGACAATCCTTGGATCAAAGTTTGTTGCCCCGTCGTGGCATTCTTGCGATCTGCAGCCACGTCCATCTTGACAGTCAGATCCTTTATCCCCACGTTTTCCACAAGCAACCTGATCGGTAAACTCAGCGTCGAGGGATCTAGCGGCAGCAGAGCGGCGCCTTTTTTATCCGATATTGGTTCCTTAGGCGGAGGTGCCTCCGCAGGCTTTTTTAGGAAGTGTTCAGCACGGTATGCAAGAATCGGCTCGAAGTTGAAATGTCCGTCTTCTTTACGCAGGAGTAAGGTCGGCTCAATAAGCTGCAGGGCACGTAGGTGTATATAGCCGGCCAGAAGCTGCCGCGTACTGTATTCAAAGCGAATTAGCGTCGCCCGAAATAGCGGCACAGTTGCGACTGCACCGTCATTTAGACTACCCCGCGTATCGCCGGCAACTGGCGGATATAAGCTGACCTCGTGCAGCCTGATGCCGGTGAACAAACCAAACTCGACTTGTCCGACTTCCAGTGATCCGCCGGTTTGTTCCGCGGCAAGAGTGATCAGTATTTTTTTGATCCTAGTAGGCGTGGCAGCGACATTGATGGCCATCAATAAGACAGCCGCCAGTCCTGCACTCAGCACGCCTCCCCAGATCAGAGTGCGCAGCGATATCCGCGCAAACTTCGAGCGCTTGAAGACACGCGGACGGGTCAACGACGGCCCAAGCCAGCCCCGCCGTTGCGGGGCAGCAGACGTAGGCTGCATGGGGCCTTCGTCATCCGGTGAGCTTGGACCTAGTGGTGACACTTCGCTTCTTACAAATGAGGCCCAAATTGAACTAATGCCTTACCAGCCTCGTTATCGGTGAAGCGCTGGAAGCGCTCCACAAACATTGCGGCAAGTTTTCTCAACGTCTCGTCATAGGCATGTTTATCAGCCCAGGTCGTGCGCGGATTTAGCACAGCACTATCGACCTCGTGCAACGCAGTAGGGATCTGAAAGCCAAAAACCGGGAATTTCTCGAAGTTCGCTTTTTCCAGCGAGCCATCCAAGATCGCATCAATGATGCGGCGAGTGATTTTCAGACTCATGCGTTTACCGATACCGTAGGGACCGCCGCTCCAGCCGGTGTTGACTAGATAGGCATTGGAGCCGTGCTTGCGCATCTTCTCAGCGAGCACTTTGGCGTAGGCTGTTGGGTGCAGGGATAAAAAGGCGTTACCGAAGCAAGGTGAGAAAGTCGCCGTGGGCTCTTTCACACCAATTTCAGTGCCGGCAACTTTTGCCGTATACCCGCTTAGGTATTGATATTGCGCCTGCTCAAAGCTTAGTTTCGCTACCGGTGGCAACACCCCGTAGGCGTCGCAGGTAAGGAAGATGATATTCTTCGGGTGGCCGCCTTTAGAGATCGGCTTCACAATATTTTCGATGTGATAGATAGGGTAAGAGACTCGCGTATTTTCTGTCTTAGACTGATCGTTGTAGTCGACGACACCGTCAGCCTTGACCACCACGTTTTCCAGCAACGCGTCGCGTCTAATGGCCTGGTAAATTTCTGGCTCTGATTCTTCCGAAAGATTGATGCACTTGGCGTAGCAACCACCCTCGAAATTAAACACGCCGTCATTGTCCCAGCCGTGCTCGTCGTCACCGATGAGAGCTCTTTTGGGGTCTGTCGACAGCGTCGTTTTGCCAGTGCCCGATAGGCCGAAGAAAAGAGCTGTGTCGCCTGATGCGCCTTTGTTGGCGGAACAGTGGAAAGAGCCAATGCCCTTGAGCGGCAGCACGTAGTTCATGATACTAAAGAGGCCTTTTTTAATCTCGCCTCCGTACCAAGTGCCGCCGATTAGCTGGATCTTCTCTTTTAAGTGAAAGGCAACGAAGGTCTCGGCACGAATGCCAAGTTCCTTAAAGTTGTCGGCCTGAGTTTTACAACCATCGAGGATCGTCCATTCGGCCTTAAAGGTTTTTAGTTCCTCTTCGGTTGGACGAATGAACATATTCTTGGCGAAATGCGCTTTCCACGCCAACTCAGTGACCACGCGCAACGCAATGCGAGTTGCGGGATTTGCACCGCAAAAGGCTTCGATGACGTAGAGCTTCTTACCATTGAGGCGCTGAGTCACGGTGTTTTTCAGACTGTCCCAAGTTGGCTGCGGCATAGGATTATTGTCAGAACCGGTGCCTGCCCACCAAACGTGCTCTTTATTTTCCGGATCAACGACGACGTACTTATCTTTTGGCGACCGACCGGTAAAGCGGCCCGTATCCACAGCGACCGCACCGGACTTAGTAAGAGTGCCGCGCTCAAGCAGTGGGGTTGCGGGATTAGTCTCATCTTCAAAAAGCTGTTCGTAAGTTGGGTTGTAAACCAACTCTGCAGCACTATTGATTCCCAGTTTATCGAGGCCGAGATGCTTGAGCGTTACGGTCGCATTTGCTTGAGTCATATAGTCTCCAAGTGCCTGTAATTTGAACTAAAGGCAGAAATTAACCTTATCAGACAACCCCTGCCTGGCTTGATTGCAAACTAAATTATCCAATAAAATCAGAGTCTTATTATTTACTCTGGGAATATTTTACCCGGGTTAAACAAGCCCTTGGGGTCCAGCAACCCCTTGATTTTACGCATCAATTCGATCTCGGCTGGACTCCGCGAAAAGTGCAGATCTTTGGTCTTCAGCAGGCCGATCCCGTGCTCCGCACTGATACTGCCCTTGTAGCGACCGAGGAGCTCGAATATTTGTAGCTCAACCACTCGCGCCCGCTTTTGAAACGCGGCAAAATCTTGCGTTTTGGCGCCGACATAGTTGATGTGAAGATTGCCGTCACCTAAGTGACCAAAGATCACCAGCTGCATATCCTTAGGGGCCGCATGTACGATGGGCTCTAGGTCCGCGATAAAGTCGGTCAGCTGATTAATCGCCAAAGAGATATCATTTTTGCGCACGTGACCATGCTTGGCGATGCTCTCAGTGATATTCTCACGCAGCCCCCAAAGCTCCTTTGCTTGTGCTGAAGAGCTCGCAATCACGGCATCTGTAATCAGCTCGTCGCCAAAGATTTGCTCAAGTAGGGGTTCCATCACCTGCCCGCCGTTTGGCCCTTCTTCGGCCTCGAGCAAGACATAGAATGGTGACATCTCGGCAAAAGGTGAGCGGGCTCCTAGGGCATGCTGAAGCACGATCTCATGCGCCTCGCGGGTAAAAAACTCAAACGCGGTCAGCTGCACGCTGGCGCGGTTACAGACCCCTAAGATCTTAGGAATGTCGGCAAACTCTCGCACTGCCATGACGCTGACCTGAACATTGCGCGGTGGCGCCGTCAACCTAATGGTAGCGCGGGTAACGATACCAAGCGTGCCTTCGGAGCCAATAAACAACTGTCGCAGATCATAGCCCGTGTTGTTCTTACGCAGGCCACTGTTCAAGTCGAGAATCTCACCATCTGGCAGCACCACTTCCAGACCGAGCACCTGTTCGCGCATGCCACCAAAGCGGATGAACTTAACACCGCCGGCGTTGGTCGCAATATTACCGCCGATATGACAGCTGCCTTTTGCCGCTAGATCGAGCGGGAAAAATAATCCCACCTCTTTCGCCGCTTCCTGCGCCTGCTGCGTGGTGACACCGGCTTCGACACGCATCGTCATACCAATAGTGTCGACTAGTTCAATCTTATTCATCCGGGTTAAAGACAGGACCACTTCACCATTAGTCGCCACTGCTCCCCCCGCGAGACCGGTACGACCGCCGCTCGGAACAATCGCAAGATTCTCGCGGTTACAGTACTTAACGATGGCAGCCACATCAGCGGTCGATGCAGGAAGCACGGCGACGCTGGGATTCGGCGTGTGTACGCGCGTCCAATCCCTGCCGTACGCCTCTAAGTCGTTGGGGCTCGTGAGTACGTAGGCGTCCCCTAATAGGTGGCGAAAAAACGACAAATGCGACTCGTGCAGCATGAATCCTGCTCCGCTTAAGGGCTAGGTCTTATAATGAGGACTATTCGTCTCATGATCAACGCTATAATCCCAACTGCTCTCGCCGTCAAAGTCTGCTTGCACCAGCATCACTCCATCCCCTAGGACCAGATTTAACCCGAGGGCCTTGGCATCTGCCTGGATGATAGGCACACGATAATCGTCCATTGCCGCTTTATGGCTTGGGCCCAATTTTACACGGAACATCAGGTGCTTACCTTCAAGCGCCACAAAAACACGGCAAGTCCCTTGGATGGGGGAGAGCACCTCGAGATAGCGAGCAATAATCTGTGCCAGATTACCGTGACTGATCAACGTGGAGGCTGCGTATCCGCTGACCTCAAGGCTAATTGCTGGCTGTCTCAGCTTTTTTAAGCTCGTCTCAATACAGGTCTTGAGCAGCTCTGGACTCAGAGCACACCCCACGTAATCGGCTTCTGCATTTTTTGCGAGTTCCGTATAGGACGTCGACACGAGCCCGCGGCGAGCCAGGTAGTTGAACGCCGTGCGCGACAACATCGAAAGCAACATGTAATCCGAGGCTCGCAGTGCATCAAGCACTGGGCGATCAAAGTTAAGAAAGAAAAAACCGACTTGTTGCTCACCCAGGAAGAGGCCCATGCAAAGTCCGCCCGCGAAATCATTTGCCGCGATCCGAAAGATGGAACGCTGAGGCGGCCTATTCTGATCGATAAAGGACTTCACCACAGTCGCTGCGTCGCGATAGCTGCGCAGCGTACCCCGACCTATTGAGAATAGAGAGCTCCCTTTAGACACAAAGCAGCTATAGCCAGCACTCATCGTGTTTGTGTATTTCGTGCCTGTTGCTGACGACACCACTCGAATTTGGTTGCTCATCCCAAGGCGACGAGCGATGCAAACCCGCTGCGCCGATTTAAAGACTGAGTGGGATCCTAAAAGTGCTAGCGCCTCGCTAGAAAAATCTTCTGATTCTTGCCACGGGCGGATGTCGAAGGAGGTGATCGCCCCGGCGAGAAACGAGTCCTCAGCGGACAGCATGGCACCTTGTGCCTGCGCAATGGAGTTGAACTGGAACGGAACATCATGATGCATGACTAACCCCTATCAGCCCACATGCGAAGGCCTCGTGTGGTTCATAATTGAATGTGCTATTAAGGTACTACCTTGGCCCACTCATTTCAAAACCAACACCAAGTCTAAGCCGTAAATAAGAATGACTCTAAGAATGACTCTTAGGAATGATGGCTTTATTGGCAAAAACTTAACTGTTGAGCTGGCATCTTGTATGCTTTTCGCTGGACCAGACTTAAGGAATCTCTGATGAAATCAAATGCTGCCATTCTAGCTATAGGATCAGAGTTACTAGCCGGACAAATCGTCAACGGCAATGCAGCCTGGCTGTCGGCCCGCTTACTAAACCTCGGCATAGATACGGTCACTCATCTAACGGTCGATGACATTCAGTCCGACATCGTCAGTGGTATCTCTCACCTGGCCAATTCCGTAGATCTGATCCTCATTACAGGCGGTCTCGGTCCCACGTCCGATGATTTGACCCGCCATGCCGTCGCCGCCTGGACGCAGCGTCCACTGCGCTTTGACGACGCCTCCTGGGAGCATGTGAAAAGCCAGCTGGCTCGCGTCGGTGCTGCCGTGCCCGAAGCCAATAGGCAACAGTGTTACTTCCCGGAGGGCGCGGAAGTGCTCACTAACAGCGCGGGTACGGCGAATGGATTCCGCGTCGAGGCACACGGTAAAGAGTTATGGGTATTGCCGGGCCCACCACGCGAGGTGGAGGCTATCTGGCAGGCATACATGCTGGAACGCTTGACTACTCGAGTCCCTGCCAATGCCCGCAAGACACTCCGGATGTGGCGGATGATTGGCCAAGGTGAGTCTCATTTAGCAGAACTGATCACACCGCTGGTCACGGGACAAGCGGTTGAGGTGGCTTACCGGGTCCATGCTCCCTACGTGGAACTAAAGCTTCGTTTCCCGACGGCCGAAGCCGCCCGCTATGACAATTTATGTGAGCAACTGACCAAGGCGATGCAACCCTGGCTCTTTGAAAGAGATCGTGAGAATACCGTCGCATCACTAGCTCAGTGTTTACAAGATTACGGTTCTATCGAAATCTACGACAGCGCAACCCAAGGACAACTCGCGGAGCTACTGACTCCGCATCTCCGCCATGCGCTTGGCAGTGACCAAAAACTCATGTTTCACACCCACTGGCAAAGTCAGGAAGAAGATCCGACGGCCACCGTGCAACGCCAGCTCCACGCGACGGATCAGGCAGACTTAACTCTTGCGGTAGCGGGTGTAGGCCCGAGTGGCCGCTGGGCACTTGGCCTGCGCCGCAACGGACAAACAGAAACCGCGGAACATGCTGCTCCCTATCGCCACTCCGTGCATCGCTCAAGGACGATGAAGGCGGTTGCAGCACTCGCCGCAAAATCTTGGTCTGCGCTTTTAGAGCGAGCCTAACAACTCATGGGGCTCATAGGTCATTGAGAAATGCCGTGAGGACGCGGTCCTGACGTTCGCGCAAATCCACAATGGACGGCTGCCGTTGTCCCGGCTTGCCGTTCTCGACGACACAAAAAGCGACGAGTCCCTGAGTCGGATGGCGGAAGTATCCGGCAATGCCAGACACCGCGATTGGCTCCGTCAAGGTCCCCGTCTTGGCGCGAATCAAGCCCTGCAGATCTTCCGTATCACCGCGATGAAAGCGCTTTTTGAGAGTTCCGTCCCAGCCGGTGGCTGGCAGACTGGCGAGGAATTCGGGGAATACTTCCATGTGCTTTTCCATGTAGGAGAGCACGGTACCAATTTGCCGCGCCGTTAGACGATTCTCCGTCGCCAGGCCAGAGCCGTTTTCTAAGGTAAATTCCGTTTTGATTCCTACGTCCTTAGTTAAAAACTCACGCAAGACTTCCATGCCGTTCGCATAGGAACCGGATCCCGGAGCATCGGCGGCGCCCTTGCGAGGAAAGGCTGCGCCCAGCCGCTTTACCAACACATCGGCAATGAAGTTGTTCGAGAAGGTGTTCAGTCCCGCGACAATGCGGCGCATCTCATAACTCTCGATCTCGTATAGAAGAGTAGCATTGACGGGTTTGATGCCGGACTTGGTTACCCCGCGAATGACGATGCCCTCATGATTTAAAAAAGCCCGAACGTATTCCCCAGATGCCAACAGGTCGTCTGCTACGGATCGGTAGATCTTCTGGACTGGGGCACCCAAAGCAATATTACCCGTCACGCTCAATCTCTCCGCAGCACCCCGCCCAACATGACGGGCGACTGATACGGTATGCCCCTTAGGCGGAATATCTTTATGAGCGCTGGTGCGGGCCTTGTTCTCAATCTGCACCCCAGGCAATGGATAAGGATCTAAACTAGACAGCGCCGCTTGCCCCACGTGATCGCCCGGCGCGACGCTAACAGCATAGGTATTGAAATTGACGCCAAAGGCGGAGACGGGTGCATCGTAGGCATGGCGCGAGTTCACGCGGCCTTCTTCCCGTGATTCATCTCGGCTCTCGTCGTCAAAGAGGCTGTTGTCGATGATCAGATTGCCGGTAAATTCACGCACCCCAAGATTGCGCAAATCGGCGGCCATCTGCCAGAGTTTTTCCGACACAAGGAACGGGTCGCCATTTCCCACGACTACCAAATCTCCAGTGATTTTGCCGCCCTTACGTGTGCCCGTGTAGTACAGAGGAGTCGCAAATGTATGGACCGGAGTCAACCTGGTCAGGACGGCTGCCGAGGTTAACACCTTGGTCAACGAGGCGGGCGCTAGTAGCTTATCGGCGTCCTTTTCAAACAAGACTTTGCCATCGCTGAGGCGCATCACCACGACACCCTGGGTGACGACGTGGCCTCCACCGGTCAGCACCTTATAGATATCACTGGAGATATTCTTGGAGATATCTCCCAAAGCCGCATTGGCACTGAGGCTTAAGACCGACGCACCGGCAACCATGACACAGGCAGATAGTCCGAGCCCAAAGCGAACGAGTCGACTCATCGTTTGACGGATCGGTTTATGGATCGCTAGGCGGATCTTGGCGGTGATCATGGCTGCTCCTGGTGTGATCTTAACTTTTTAGCACATTTTCACCAGATCGGCAGGCCGCTGCCGAGATCCTGAAGGCCTTTCTTTTCTTTTGCCGGCTAGCGCGCTAAGTTGGGCTCCCCGCCAGGGCTTGAGCCTGGGCGCTGTCCGAGATTTCTTTTGGGAGTATCTGCTGATGAGCGATGTCGTAATTATTGGCACTGGACCTGCTGGCCTTACGGCAGCTATCTATGCCACCCGCGGTGGCCTTAAAACGACCGTCTTTGCCGGCATGCAGCATGGGGGCCAGCTCACGACCACAACCGAGATTGAGAATTGGCCAGGCGTTCGTGACGGCATCATGGGCCCACAGCTTATGGCAGATATGTCGGCACAAGCGGAACGCATCGGCGCTGAGATCGTTTATGAGGAAATCACCAAAGTCGATTTTTCCGGTAAGCCGCTGCGCCTCTGGGCCGGCGACAAAGAGGTCCACGCCAAGGCAGTGATCATCTCTACCGGTGCGACTGCCCGCACCTTGGGACTGCCTTCTGAGAACACGCTGATGGGACGCGGCCTTTCGACCTGCGCAACCTGCGATGGCTTCTTTTATAAGAACAAACGAGTCGCCGTTGTTGGTGGCGGTGACTCCGCGATGGAAGAGGCGAACTACCTAGCTAAGTTATGCAGCGAAGTGATCCTGATCCACCGCCGCCCGGTATTCCGCGCCTCCAACATCATGATTGAGCGGACGAAGAAGAATCCTCGCGTTAAAATGATGATCCCATATGACGTCGTCGACACGGTCGCTGACGCATCCGGCCTAACAGGCGCTGTCCTTCGTCATTTGGACACCGGCAAGACCGAAACTTTAGCAGTGGACGGTCTCTTTATGGCGATCGGTCACAGGCCAAATTCTGCGGTCTTTAAAGATCAGCTGGATATGGACGACAACGGTTACTTAAAGGTCCATAACTTCACCGAGACTAAAGTTCCCGGCGTGTTCGCTGCCGGTGATATCGCCGATCATGTATTCCGCCAAGCCATCACCGCAGCGGGTATGGGCTGTCAGGCTGGCATGCAGGCGATTAGGTACATCGAAGATCACTATTGAAAGCACACTGCTGATCAAGCGTCACTACTAGTAGCACTGCTGATCGAGAGAGAAAGAGTCAACCCATGGGTTTATTTTCCAGCGTTAAAGACAAATTGAGTGGTGGGCCTGCAACAATCGTCACCGAGGAGCAGGTAAAAGAAGCCTTGTCCAAGGTCCAAGACCCTGACCTGCATCAGGACATCGTTAAGCTTGGCTTCGTCCGCAACATTGTCATCAAGGGTGACAAAGTCTCGGTCGAGGTAAACTTAACGACCCCAGCATGCCCGGTGAAAGAGCAGCTCAAAACTGAGTGTGAGACGGTGCTCAAAGACATTCCAGGCATCGCTCATGCAGACGTGACGATGACGGCGACGACGAGCGCTGCACCACGTGAGACTAATGCGGCTGTGATCCCCGCGCTTGCCGGTGTTAAAAACATCATTGCCGTCGCGAGTGGTAAAGGTGGTGTCGGCAAATCGACGACTGCCGTCAATCTAGCCTATGCACTTGCCAAAGCTGGCTCAAAAGTTGGCCTGCTGGATGCTGATGTTTACGGTCCGTCGATTCCGCGGATGGTGAAAATTACCACCCTGGCAGAAGAGGGTGGCCCTAACGAAATTATTCCACCGCTTGCCGATGGTATTAAAGTGATCTCCGTTGGGATGTTCACGCAGGCTAGCGATGCCACGATTTTACGCGGCCCGATGGCCGGTAGCGTCATTAAACAATTCCTCACCCAAGTTAAATGGGGCGAGTTGGATTACCTCGTGATCGACTACCCACCGGGAACTGGCGACATCCAGTTAACCATCTCCCAAACTGCTCCGGTCACTGGCGCCGTCATCGTGACGACTCCCCAGGAGGTGTCACTCATCGACGTGCGCAAGGCCATGAGCATGTTCAAAACGCTAAAAGTCCCCGTACTCGGCGTCGTCGAAACGATGAGCTACTTTGTCTGCGACGGCTGCGATAAAAAGCACACGATTTTCCGCAGCGGTGGCGGTGAACGTCTGGCACGTGAGTCAGGCATCACCCTACTCGGAACGATTCCACTCGATCCACGCGTAGCGATTGGTGGCGACGAAGGTCGTCCGCATGTAGCGGCCTTCCCGGATGCGCCAGCATCGCAAGCCTACATTGCAGCGGCCGGTGCTGCGGCGCAGCAGCTGTCGATCCTTAATGCGCAAAACAGCGGCGTGTTAAATCAATTTGCCGTGGAATGGAAAAACTAAATGGCCGAGCCCACAGAGAACTTCCGCGTCACAGCGATCACCCAGGCTGATCCTCGCACCTTAGCCATCCGCTGGACCGACGGTCGCACGGACACCTTTGATGTCGTTGAGCTTCGGCGCAGTTGCCCCTGTGCCGTGTGTATCGATGAGTGGTCCCGCGAGCAGCGCTTAAAGCCGAAAGATGTGCCGGACACCGTGCGGCCTGTGCAGATTGAATCCGTTGGTGCTTATGCGCTAAAGATTCATTTCAGCGACGGTCATGCTACGGGCATTTATACGTTTCAAATGCTGCGGGCGATGCACCAATAAGCGTCATCGCTCCAAGCCTAGCTGCAAACGGATTTATGGGCGCTTATGGGCGCCCCCGTTTATTAGGGCTCGATATTCCAATTGATCGAACCATCGCCAGCGGCTTCAAGTCGCCCAAAGGTTTCGACTCGTAATTTCGTCTCACCTTCTGTAAGGCAAGCGTCGTAGGTCAGGATATAGGTCGTTGTGGGATCGGTGCAGAATGAGGCCGCCCCAGACCCTGGCACCCACGTAGTCCCGCTGCCGCCCAAATCATCTGTGGCGAAAGCATAAACATCCCCTTGATCGCCAGATACGGGTTGGGCACAAGCATCTGCCTTGATTTGGTACCAGCCAGACGCCACCCATGCCTGACGATTAGTATCGAAGTAGGCAAACGATGTGTGCACTGGTCGTCCAGACTTGTTGCAGACGTTGATAGCTTTTTTATCAACGTGACGCGTCCATTTAAATTCGCTGTCTCTATCGCGCATATTTTCGGCAACGTTCACCATATGAAGAGTCATGCCATTATTAATCACAGCATGGCGGGCTGTCAGAGATAGTAGGACTTCGCCCGTAAATCCTGGGAACTCTTCCACTCGGCAAAATACTATGCATGTTACATTAGCAGGGGAGACATCGAATGTTGGTCGATCTGAGGGTTGCCAAACTACTTTATCTGCGCCGCTGCGCACTGCCACCCAAGCTGTCCGCAGGAAGTGCGAGTATAAAAATAAATTTGCTGTTTCACCTGGCCGCACCAGAAAAAAACCATCAATAGTACGCTTGCCAAAAGTCTGCGCATCCTCACCTTTTCCGTCAATCTCATAAGCAACGAAAACTTCTATGGGATCTTTCTCGGTATTTGTGACTTTGAACACATAGGCTGATGCTTTGCCCTCGCTAATAGCAAATGACATAGCTGCCAGCAGGAGGATTACAGATACATGCTTCAAGAAACCGATCCGTGAGCCTTTTACATAAACGAGGACACTCGCTCCAAGTTGAAGCAACATTCGGTTCTCCGGAAATCGTGAAAGTTTTATAAACAAGAATTTATATGCAGAATTTTCGCAGTACTAACATTGTACCAAGGTTCGGATCTAAAAAGTAGTTATAGGCATTCCGGCAAATAGCAGGGAAACCCTATCTAATTGCGTTGATTTGGCCAAAAAAAGGCCCGCCAACAGGGGACCTTCGGCAGACGATTCATGCACTTAGCTCAAGGCGACCCGCTTTTAAAAAGATTATTGATAATAGAATCCTATAAAATTTTTTAATCAGATCGTTAAAGTTTAATGCAATAAGATTCGATGCCTTGTCCAAGAAACAGCGACGGTGCTGAGTTGTCTACAGTCAATTAAGCGCCCCCCCCTTTCATTGCGTTAGCAGCACAAGTCACAGAGGTGTCGAATGGAAACTTCCAAAAGCCCACGTAAACCCAAGGTGCAGATGTTTAAGTTAGTATGCCTCTTTGGACTGATGGGATGCGGTGAACAGCCACTTGCTTTCAAAACAGTCGAGACCGCTAAATATGCTGCGCCAGGACCAGACGGTAGCACGCTTAACTCCGACATCAGTGGCGAGCGTGGAGGCCAAGCAAGCGGCGGCGGTAACGGGGGCCACAACGGTAGCGATGCTCACAACTCCGGCGACACCAATAACTCTGATCATCCACGCCCTGGTTACCCTATAGGTGGCGGTTCGGATGGTCCAAAAGACGGCCGTACCGTAAACCCTGGGTTTCCCGGCAGTAGTCCGAGTGGTCCGCATAATCCGAATAGTCCAAGTCATCCGGCAAACCCGGGTTTGCCGCCAGATGCCCAATCTTTGGCTTTAAATTGGACCCTTCCTTGCACCGCAGAAGACAGTCGGGATGCGGGACGAATTATCGGTGGTGGCCGCCATCAGATCCAGGCGGGAGCTGCTCAGAATCTCGCTGTAAGTTTCTCTGGGTCAGTTTGCCAACCTATCAGCACCCCGCGCGATCTAGTTTTCGTCGTCGATGTGACTGGTTCGATGGGCGAAGGTAGCGGCAGTGAGTTCAATCACGACCCTCAGAAAAATGGTACCTGTGGTCGCCTCGAAGCAGTGCGCCGCGTCTTGTCCATGGTGCCAAACGATGGTTCTGCGCGCGTAAGCCTCTTAACCTTCAACTCCTCGGTGACGGCTGAGAGCAGTGGGTTTTTTACGAGTGGGGATGCGCTGATTGCCGATTTAGAGAGAAAAAAAGGCACCTCTATTGATCGCATCGTCTGCGCTTCCGATGGAGGCACCGACTACGGCGAGGCTCTGAACGGGGCACGCCGCATGTTTAAAAAGTTCGCTCGCGGCAGTGTCCAAAAAGAAATTTACTTCATCACTGATGGCTTGCCGACTCTTCAAAATGGCATCAAAGAGGCGGCTGATTTGCGCCAAGCTGGAACGCTTATCGCTCCAATCATGCTGATTGGTGATGAGACGATTCTACGGGATAAGATCGCCAGCCGTGATGCTCAAGGTCATCCGCTGTTTCGCAAAGTCGAAGATGCCAGCAAACTCGCTGACGCTCTTGCTGAGCTATCGGTCAATCATCTGACCAAAGTTGAGCTAAGGTACAAACCACTTAAATCTGCTGTTTGGTGGACCTCGAACGTTCGCGAAAATTTAAATAAATTTGCGTTTACCCTTCCGCCAATCAATTTTAACTTGCAGCTAGACACGGTATTCGAAGTAGTCCTTGATGCGCTAGATAGTCGGGGTCATCACTCGACGATCAGTGGTCAGGTAGAGGCCATAGTTTCTAAGTGAGCGGGCCCCTGGAGTGAGGGTCGCAGTCCTATTCTCATTCAATCTCATTCAGGCCGAAGACAATTTCATTCGCCAGCCTGCCTCCCCCCGTGTTAAATCTACGTTAACTTTTAATTAACTTAGGGGGATAAGCTATGAAATTCAACGGATGGAAGCACGGCATTGCTGTCCTCGGCTTGGGTCTCAGCTTCACTACAGCACAAGCGGCAACAGTGGCCGTTATCGATAGCGGACTCGACATCGAACACCCAGAGCTACTCGAAAAAATCTGGCTTAATCCCGTCGACAACACCCACAATAATGTCGACGAGGACAACAACGGCCTACTCGATGATATTCACGGTTGGAACTTCGCCGAGAACAAGGCCGACCTGATCGACCGCACCTACTCCAATATTTTCAACGACGAGATCGAGCGTTTCTTTGCCGTCCAAGCGAAGAGCCTAAGCGGCCAAGCTACCGAGGCAGATAAGGAATGGGCGAAGGAGCGCGTGGCCAATAAAGAGTTCATCAAAAATCTCTCGATTTACGGCAATTACGCTCACGGTACCCACGTCTCGGGGATCGTTTCGCGTCAAGGCGAAAACGTCGAAGTCCTGGGCGTTAAGCTCATCCCAACAAAAAATCCACTCCAAAGTCTGACAGAAGATGTCAAAAATGACCTCGCCGCTGGCAAAAATGTGAACTGGATCGTCAAACAAACGATCAAAGGCGGCTTGTCACTATTTGCTAAACTGCAGGCCAAAGCACTGGAAGCAATCGGTCAGTATGCTTACATAGAACATGCAGACGTCGCCAATGGCTCGTTCGGATTTGGCCCAACCCAGGCGCGCATGCTGCTCAAGCCATTGCTGAAATTGGCACTGCGCGGCGGTGAGCCATCCGCGGAACAAGTAGACGAACTAGCCGCTTACTTCCTGCAAAAGGTCGCTAAGCATCAGGCAGGACTGGTCAGCGCAGCTCCGGACACTTTATTTGTGTTTGCCTCTGGTAACGACGGCAGCAACAACGACGTCTATCCGACAAGTCCAGCCAGCGTTGATCGCCCGAACAAACTGTCGGTAGCAGCTGTGTTCGAAGACGGGCGCATAGCTCCTTTCTCCAACTACGGCGAATCTGTTGACCTAGCTGCAGTTGGCGTATCCGTCGAGTCGACCGTTCCAGACAACCGCCGCCTAGCCATGTCCGGCACCAGCCAGGCCTCGCCACAAGTAGCTGGTACCGCTGGAGCTGTGAAAGCAATCAATCCTGCACTCGACGCAGCGGGCCTCAAGGCAGTTATCCTTGGCACGGTCGATGTCATCCCAGAGCTCAAAGGCAAAGTGAAGTCGAGCGGTGTGCTAAACACCCCGCGCGCTCTTGAAGCTGCCCGCTTGAGTAAATCAATGTCGGTTGCTGACGCGGTTAAGACTGCCAACAAAAAAATAGCAAGTCAGCTGAAGCATTCGTTTTCACCTACAGAGTCTGACAGCAGCCTGTTCGTGAACTTGCAGCCACAACTACTCGGCAATTAATTCGAATCGATCCTGTTACGTGTTTTCTAGAGCTGCCGCAGTCACTAGGTCTCAATGAGATCACGTTACTGCGGCAGTTCTGCGTTGGCTAGCAGTTGTCATATTCACCGCCCTTAACCTCAAAACATTGTTAGTTTGAAAAAAAATATGCCAATTAGTTGAGGTATTTAGGCGCAATATCAGATGGCTAAACCTTGGCTTCTATCAAGTAGTCCCAGCCAGATCCCGATCCCTCCTTTAAGGATCGGAGGATGTGCCAAGTTGGCCCAACAAAACGACAATCTTGCTCATTCAACCAGCGGTACTGACGACGCGGACGACACTCCCGCTTCGAATCACACCGAAGGTATGGACGAGTTCGTCAACGGCATCAGCCAATACGAAGAAAAGATTGTTTCCTTCCAACTTCCACCTCCTCCTGGCCAAGCTCCAGGTCCGGCTAATGCAAACCCGAAAAAACCGGTTGGCACCATCGCAACCCAGCTACAGTTTTCCACCGTGGAGGCGCCAAAATCGCGCGCTCATATGGTTTGGAGGGCTTTACTTGGTGTTCTAGCTGCCGCCGCCGTATTGTCGGTACTACTGTCACCCCGCTTGCGACAGCGTGTAGTCGAGGACGTGTCCCGCGGAAAAAGTCAGCTACTATCCCTGATCCGTAATCGATTTGGAGTCGATAAAGATTTAGGCGGTTACGAAGGGCAGGACAGTGTGGAGCGCGCTCCCAGTCGAATTTTGGGCCAAGGTGCCGATGCCGATCAAGCCGTGAGCGACAGTGCGTCCTGTGACTCTATACTGAGATCAGTGGCTGATGGTTCGATCAACATGCTCGACCGCCCCACCATTACAGACTGCTACCTACTTCGTGATGACCTAGCCAATGCAGAGGCGACTTTACGCCCTGCAATATCAGGGTTCCGGGCAGGGTTAAAGGCACCGGCGGGAGCCACCGCCGAGGCCTACATCACTCTGATCACGGTACTGTTGAAGCAAGGTAAAGGTCGGGCCGCAGACCAACTAGTCGGCTCTGCCTGCTCGCAATGGCAACCCACAGCCGCATGCGCTGCCAAAACCATTTTAATGCTGACGCGCAATGAGCCCGGTGCTGATGGAGCACTTGATTTCATGCTTGCGAGCCAAGCGGTGAGCGGCAGGATCAAATCCCAACTCGCGTTAGCTGGCGCCCTGCATTCCAATGACTCGAGCAATTCAAAAATTATGATCCTAAGAATCGGCCAAGCTCTTACGGGCGCCCCAAAATCGGCACTGGCACTGACCAAGCAAATCTACGAGACACGCATCTTAGCACTATTGCAACGCGGTGATGTCGTCCGTCTCAAGTCAATGGCGGCGAAGGCTCTAGCAAGTTTAAAGAGACTAGATGCAGCTGATCTGACTAAAATTCGCGTCATATCAGAGGTAGCGAACTCAACAAATCATCGCCAGACTCTAACCGAGATACTCGACCGCGAAGATGTCTCCTATCGCATCCGGGGAGATCTCGATTTAGTCGAGGGCCTAGGCCCTGTGATTTTATCTGAGCACTTGTACGACGAGTATCGCCGTTTGCTGGGACAGACTCGCGATACGTTCTCGACCCGCTACCGCGCCGTGGACGGCGCCGCCAAGAGGCTATCCATACTGGGCGTAAGAACGACTATGGCTCAGGGCGATCATCGCCGGGCGCTGGCGCAGATCAGCACCCACATGTCTTTATATGGGCGAGACCATATTGCACTGCATCTGAACGGGGTCGCTTTGGCAGCTTCTTCCGCCGAACAGAGCACCCAGTCGCGTGCTGCTCAGGAATTACAGTCAGCCTTGAAGCTGAAGCACGATTGGGAGACCGTCTATGCCCTCGGAACGACGCTAGTGCGAGCAGGCAAGGTTAACAATATCGGACCAGTGCTTGAGGATTTCACCAAATTGGCCACCAATAAGACGCAGAAATTCTGGCTGGACATGCTCCTAGCAGAGGTGGCGATTGCGAAAAGTAACTACCTGGATGCGCAAAAGATTCTTGGTGGCTGGCGCCAATCGCAACCAAGCCGCTTAGCTCCGATGAAGCTGCAGATGCAGATCTATGTGAAGACCGGGAAAACCTTTGCCGCCGAGTCCCTACAGGAAGACATCACCCGACTGATGGAACAAGAGAGTGCAACTCTAGCCGACGACACAGCTTCGTCGCCTCTAAGCTATATGGCATTAGCTCGGCGGCCGGGAGCTTAGCCTCTGCCTTAGTGCCTGGATCTTTTCTAGGTCGAGTTGCTGCGGCTTTTTCATGCTAACTACGGCAGCTAAATCTGCCGGAACAGTGCCGAGTAGCTCCATCTCGTAGCTCATCCAGACACCGTATTCGGCGTATACTAAGTCCCGCATCGCGAGCGTTAGTTCCAGAATGTCGCGACTAGTTGCGCCCTTGTTATAAACAAAATTAGCGTGGTGCGGACTCACCTCGGCGCCGCCGCGCTTCATCCCCTTAGCACCAGCATCCGACAGCAACATGCCACTCGGTACGCTAACCGCATAGTCATTCTTAAACACACAACCGCACGAGGGAAAATCAAATTGCTTTTTACTCTGACGGTCAGTCTCGCAGTATTTCATTGCGGCAGCAATCGCAGCGGGATCGCCAGCCTCTAGCGACAATTCGGCGCTGACGATCAGATCACCGTTGTCCATAAACACAGTGTCTTTATAGCCACGAAACATCAGAGGATCGCTATACTCACGAATCTCGCCAGCGGCAGTCACCACAGTCACTTTGGTGGCTATCTCGCTGATTTCGCCGCCGTAGCAGCGAGCATTCATGCGGACCGTGCCGCCGATCTGACCGGGCAGTCGGTTCATCCAAGCGGCACCGGCTAGACCGTGATGCAAAGCTGTCCGTGCCACTTCAGAGTTATCAACACCTGCACCGACCACTAATTTTGTACCGCGAACCTCAATTCCTACCAGGTCGCGCATCACTATAAACGCACCAGCAAATGGCTCATCCATCACCAGCGAGTTGGTGCCGGCCCCAAGTATAAACACGGGCAAGCCGAGGCGCCTGATCTCGCGCACATTCGCTGCCAATTCAGCGGCACTCGCTGGCGCGTACAAAACATCACAAGGACCGCCCGTACCGTAGTAGGCGTAGTCCCTGAGCAGGGCATTTTTTATGATCGGCATGGTTAGGTGTCTTCTTCGGGAAAGAGCCGAAACAGCTCTTCCTGAAAGGCCCGATACCGCGCCGCATCGGGCAAAACAAAGCTAATGCGCTTGATGCCATCAAAACGGGCAAAACCAGCTGATTGCTGGCCATCCCGGTGAGCACGGCCATCAAGAAAGGCTTTGACCGTCGCCATAGCCTCTGGTGCAGACTCATCCACGATATCGATGGCTGCATGCCGGAGATTTTGACGGTCGCCATCGCGGAGGCTAGGGAGCGCCGCTTTTGCCGTGAAATCACGGGCAAATAGGCGGCTTTCTCCCTGCCACAGATCGATCGCTACGCCGGCGTAACGGCGAATTCCCAGCATAAACTAGGTCCTGCTACTTAAGGCGCTTGGCCAACACTGCTGCCATATCCGCTGGTGAGTCGACCACCGACACACCCGCTTCGCGCAACGCTTCCATCTTCTCAGCTGCCGTACCGTGGCCGCCAGAGATGATGGCGCCGGCATGACCCATGCGCTTACCTGCTGGTGCCGTTTGACCGGCGATAAAGCCAGCAACCGGTTTTTTAATATTCTCTTTGATAAATTTCGCAGCTTTGATCTCGAGGTCACCACCGATCTCGCCGATCATGATGATGCCTTTAGTCTCTGGATCTTCTTCGAACATCTGGAGGATTTCGATGAAGTTCGTGCCGTTGATCGGATCGCCACCGATACCGATACACGTCGTCTGACCCAGACCCAAAGTGGTCGTCTGATGAACGGCTTCATAGGTCAGGGTGCCGGATTTGGACACGATCCCGACTATACCGCGTTGGTGAATGTAGCCGGGCATAATGCCGATTTTACATTCGCCTGGGGTGATGATCCCTGGGCAGTTAGGGCCAATGAGGCGGGACTTGGAACGGTCCAGGGCTTTACGCACAGGAACCATGTCCATGACCGGAATGCCTTCGGTGATCGCTATGATCAGTTCAATCTCAGCCGCGATAGCCTCAAGAATTGCATCTGCTGCAAACGGAGGCGGCACGAAGATCATGGACGCGTTGGCACCGGTCTTGGCGCGAGCCTCAGCGACCGTGTCAAAGACTGGCAAGCCAATATGCTGCGAGCCGCCTTTGCCTGGAGTCACACCGCCGACAAAGCGGGGAGCGTACTCATGTGACAATCTAGTATGAAACTCACCAGACTTGCCGGTGATGCCTTGGGTAATAACTCGAGTATGTTTATCGACTAAAATAGCCACGTCATCTTCTCCTTTGCTGCCCGCAGGCAGTTACATCTGCCGCTTCAGCCTTTGCGAGCTGCTTCAACCACTTTGCGTGCACCGTCATTCATATCGGTTGCAGCGAGTAGCTGCAGTCC
>Ga0315274_10003546_pt1 | contig 23198 bp, 19 predicted proteins | sample YL17G02_20_MG_FD_203700 | JGI IMG/M metagenome (GOLD analysis project Ga0315274, IMG submission 203700) | Sediment microbial communities from Yellowstone Lake, YNP, Wyoming, USA - YL17G02_20 | ecosystem: Environmental > Aquatic > Freshwater > Lake > Sediment | place: USA: Wyoming | collected...
ACATAGTCAACACTCAAGATCGGCGCTACTTGGTCGATCCAGAGGATGAATTCGTCGGCCGATCCGTCGTTGTCGGTGCCCTTGGCAAAACTGAACCGAACCTGGAAACGCGGGTATCCCTGGGAGATCGCTTTCGCAATGCCTTCTGTCACAGAGATCGAGTTGATCACCACGTACTTGCCTTCTCCTGTTTCCACGAGAAGCAGGTAGCTGGGAGCGTTGTAGGCGGCAGGGACAAGCGATAGGCCATACCACACTGCCTCGAATCTGAGGGCGTCCAGATCTGACGGGTTGCCTAGCGTATGAATGGCGTCAGCAGGGAGGAGCAAGCTGGCTGACCCCACAACAGCGCCGGCAGGCAAGCCACTGAGATCAAAGCTGAGGAAGCCACGCACCGGCGCGTTGTTGTTGAAATCTCCGGCTTGCGGTCGAACACCGGGGGCAACGCCGACTCCACCCCCTTCGGTCATCCAACCGCTCTCCCCGGCCATGAAGGGCAGGGTCACAGCGACAGGAGTGGGCGTACAAACCGGTGGTGGGGTGGGGACAGGTATGTACGTCACGTTATTCTCTTCATCTGACTCGGCCACTTGGTTGTTCGCATCCACCATCACCTGCCCAGACGCACTACCCTCACTCTCCAGGCAGCGTTCCTGCTCCGCGGCCAAGCCATCAACCTGCCAACTGAGCGCACTGGCCTGGACCACAAATGCTCCTGCTGACCCCGCGCCCTGGTTCTTGACGCAGACCCGGGTTACTAGGGCACCGTACTGGGACACACAACCTCCAGTGTACCCCTGCATGTACACCTCGACCCCGGTGATCGCCAGGTCTGGTGGTTCCCCCACCTGCACTCGCACCTCGGCCCGTGTCTCGCCCCCTGCATTCTTGGCCACCAGGGTGTAGACGGTATCCTTGGTTGGCGCCGGCACGTCGCGGTTGCCTGCCAATCCCACCGGCCCGATCCCGGGCTCGATGGTCACCGTATCCGCTCCCTGGGTGTCCCAGGCCAGACGCACCATGCTCACCTGACCTTTGACAAATGTACTGGGCTCGGCGGTGAACGACATGATCTTGGGCGCGTCGGGTGGCGGTGTGAAAGTGGGGGTTGGAGTCAGCACCACCACCTCCTGGGACTTTTGCACGGTCTTGCCCTTGTTGACCGCGATCAGCGTGTATCGCGTTGTCTGCTGCGGCCTGTCCTGCGTCTGGCCAGTACTGTCTACCGTGCCGAAAGGCTGCAGGGTCACGCTCTCGACGTTACTGACCTGCCATCTGATGACCACTGCCTGTCCCACCATGACCTCGCTGGGCGAAACAGACCACTCTTCCACGACTGGAGCCAACGGCTCTGGTGTGGGGGTCGGCGTGGGTGTAACGACTGGGATGGTCAGTGGCTGCTCGGCGCTTGCCAGGCCAAACCGGCCCAAGGCCACCACGCTCAGGTTGGTGGGTCCGGGCAATCCCCGCTCAAACGTGTATTCGCCCTCGTTCGGGTACAATCCCGAGACCCCCGGTGGCCTCAACTCGACACTCTGTGCATAGTCCACCCGCCAGCGCACCGTGACCGGCTGCCCAACCAGTGGGTTGGGCGGATCCACCGACACGCTGCGGATGACAGGCGGCCTCAGAAAGAGATAGCCCACGACGAGGCACAGCGCCGCCAGCGGCAGCAGGACAAAGGGCGGCATCCACGCGGGCATGTGTGGCCTGACGATCAGCAATCCTCCCTGCTTGACCGCCTGCCCTGCCGAGGGTACAGCGGTCACCTCAAAGGCGTAACGCTGCGTCGCCCCCAGCCACAGACGCCCCTTCCGAGGCCCGGCCTCTATCGGCACCACCTGCCCTTCTCCTGGCTTGAGCGCAAGGTGAGAGGGAGCGGCATGGATGCGCAGCGCCTCGGCCGGGTCGGTGCCAGTGATCATCACGTTGATCTGCGTGTTTCCCCGGTTGGCCAACCTGAGCCGCGCACGCCCGGCAGTTACCTGCTGTGGTGACATCTCGGCCGCCAGATCATGAAATGGGTTGACGTTCAGTATCCCGTTCGCCCGAGTGGTCTGCTGTGGATCCGCCTGAGACGCGACACAGAGGGTGAATGGATGGCTGCCAGCGGTGCTCTGCGGCTCATGCGGCGGATGGAAGGACAGAGGCACCAGGCCCTCCTCACCAGGAGTCAGGCGCAGCGGTTCCTTGGGCAGCGTATACCAGGCCAGCGGCAACCCTTCCACGCTCACGGCAAAGTGGTCTACCTGCACCCCCTGGTTGAGGATGCGCAGGCGACCCATGGCTTGCTGTCCCGTATCCACCGTCAGGGTCTCCGGCTCCAGGAGGACGGACTGGACATGACTGGCCGGTGCAGAGGCCGAGGGCGTGCCCAATGCCGACAGCGCAGTGGGCGCGGCCTGGGCGTCGAACCTGAGCCAGTGGCCGCCGACACGCAGGAGAACGCCGGGCAACCAGGGCTGGCTCATCCCCGGAAGCAGCCGCGAGTTTCCCAGAAAGGTGCCGTTGGTGCTATTGAGGTCAGTGACTGCCCAGTTCTGCCCATCCCAGTCGATGCGGCAGTGATGCCGCGAGATTCCGACCTCCGATAGCGGCAAGTCGTTGTCGGCGGTGCGGCCCACGGTCAGCCTGCGCTTCTCACCCAGGGAGACGCGATGGCTCTGGCCATCCGGTGTAACCACTACAATCGTCCCGCCCATCTGGGTGGCCGCTGGAGCCGCCGCCCAGACCTCGCCGGCCGGAACAGCCGGGGCAACCCCGTCTTGCGCCAGCCGGGTCATGAGGCTGGCATACGGTCCTGGCCCATCCACACGCGTGGGAGCAATGGTCAGGCCGGCAGGAATGGCAGGGATCGCAGCCTTGAGGGCCAGCGCCATCTCGCGCGCACTGGCAAAGCGACCTTCTGGGCGCTTTGCGAGGGCACGCAGGATGATCGCCTCCACCTCTGCGGGAAGGGTGGAGTTGATGGACCGAGGCATGGGTGGCGGCTCCTGGGTGTGGCAACGGATCGCCCCGGTGAGTGATTTGACCTCAAATGGCACGCGCCCGGTCGCCAGCTCAAAGAGCACGACGCCCAGCGAATAGACGTCGGAGCGTGGGTCGGGCTCCAGGCCCAGACACTGCTCCGGCGACATGTACGCCGGTGTGCCCATCGAGGTGCCCGTCGCGGTGTGCACGCCTCCCTCTCCCAACTTGGCTAGCCCAAAGTCGGTCAACACTGGACGGAAGCGCAGTTGTGGGCCGCTCTGCACTTCGTCCAGTTCGCGCATGGCAGGATCGCTGGGCTTGAGCATGACGTTGGCGGGCTTGACGTCGCGGTGGAGGACGCCCTTCTGGTGGGCATAGTGCAGAGCCAACGCCACTTGCTGGACGATGGTCAGGCTCTCCGTCAGGGCCACGATCTTGTTCTCGTCGGCCAGGCGTCTGAGCCAAGCGTGCAGCGTCTGCCCGGGGATGAAGTCCATGACAATGTACAGCAAGCCCAGGTCCTGGCCAACGGCGTAAACCTGGACGACACCCGGGTGGCTAAGGGCAGCAATGGCCCGCGCCTCCTGGAGGAAACGGTTCCGGAACTCTTCATCGTCGGCAAAATGGGGATGCATCACCTTGATCGCCACGTACCTGTTGAGAGCCATGTCGTGTGCCTTGTACACGGCGCCCATGCCCCCTTTGCCCAGGAGCTGATCCACCCGATACACCTTGTCCAGTGTCTTGCCGACGATGCCTTCCATGGCCATCTTCTCAGTGCCCTTCGTCCGGTAATAAAGAGCCTCTGCGCCTATGGCTACTGGCTTGTGTCCTCGCCTTCGTTCACACCAGGGAAATGGGCTCCCGTCTGTCGCTCGATCTCCTCCAACGTCAACCGCTCTGATTCGATCTCGTAAGGCAGACCGCACAGCCGGGATCGTATTTCGGCTTCATCAGCCTCAGTAACGTGAGCCAACAACCGAAGCAAGAGTTTCCCGTTGGAGACCGTGACCACAAAGTTCGGCATGCAGAACAGACCATAGTCTCCCAGAGAGCGGATGAAATACTCATCCTCGAAGCGCCTGGCCACGGCATCCAGCAGCTCAAAATCGGCCTGAGCCAGCCTGTGTTTCATTCCTCTTCTGCCTCCTCCGCTGGGGGTGAGTACTTGGCGTCGATGGAGAACGTGCGCGTCTCAAAGACCTGGATGGTGAACCCCTCCTCTTCCGGTTCCTCCTCCGTTCCCTCTTCTTCCGTCTCCTCCCCTTCCCCCTCTTCTGGCTCGAGCGGGTTGAGGAAGTAATGCTCGATTTCGGTGAGATCTTCGCTGCACTCGATAAGCTGATCGCCCCGCACGGGCCATGGATCGTAGAAATATAGCGCTTCCGTCTCCGGATGGCGGCTGATGTGCACGGCGTGACCGACCGGGCCTGTACCTCGCTCCGATACCTCCACGCCGCAGGAGAGGAATTCGCCTGGGAGCAGTGCCTGCGCTTGGGCCACTGCTTGCTCCTGGGTCACATTTCCCAGGTTGAGCGCAGTCGCCTGATAACCCTCCCGGCGCAACATGCTCATCTCGGCCACCAGCGACGTCCCCCCTCCACGGCTGCCATATACGTCGTACATCTCGGTCAGTATGGTGCTGAGGTCGTCATACGTCAGCGTCTGATCGTCGATCTTGCCCGGGAGTGGCTCCATCCTGCGGATGGAGCGTCGATACCAGCGTTTGATCTGTTCCGGAGTGCTGGCCTGCCGCAAACCGAGCCGATAGCGGCCCAAATAGTTCTCAATCATGTCCCGCAATGCCCCTGGCCCGCGCTGGACCAGAGCCACCAGGAACGAGGTCTGTACACACCGCTGGGCATCACTTCGCGGGGCCGCGGGGTTGAGCTGAGTCAGCCTGCGCCCGATCTGCATCCCGTCCCAGCCATCCTCGGTGAAAGGTACAACGCCGGTGGCCAGTTCGGGGTCGGCAAAACGTGCGTCGGTCTCACTTTCGTTGTAGGGCACCAGGCGGGCTATCCGGTTTCTCGGCAAGACCTTGCTGTTGCGCACACCGGTGGCAGGCTCAGCCAACGACGCCATCACCATCTGCAGGTGCCGATTGCCCTGCGTACGCCCGATCTGCGACACCAGTGCCTGGCGCTGGGCGCTTTGCAGAGGGGAGTTGCTCAGCCAGGCAGCCTGCGTCTCGGTCGAGCTATCGCCCACGCCAGGGACAGGGTCTGTGAACGGTACGGGCCACACAGGCATGCCTCCAGTCGGCTCGGTAGCAGCGGGCCGCAGGGACTCTCGCAACCCTGAATCGGGCCTACCTTTTGCACTCTTCTTGATCTCGCTCATCATTTCTTCACCTTGATCGGTATCAGCTTGCTTCCACACGCAAACGCGACCTCTTCTATCCCCAGCGCTTTGTATGGCACTTTGGGGGTCAGAAGGCCCAGGAGCCACTCCAGGCGCGCAGCAAGCCCTACCAACTGGGGGAAATGGTTCCATTGTTCGGCGTGGCCCATGTCGAACTCGACCCGCTTTTGCACCTCAGTCCCCTTGAGCTGGTTGAGGCGATTCTGTATGGCCGTTTCGAGTAGCTTGCGGGCAAGAGCCTCAGCCACGGCCTGCGCATCTGGCAGCCCCAACGCTTGCGGGCGATCACGGGCAGCGATGTAGAACCTCTTCTTGGCCTCCTCCTCTTGCGGGCCAGCCATTTCGTATTCGGCATAGGCTTGTTGGACGAACCACTGGATCAGCGTGTTCCTGTCGATCCGACCAATGATAGCGCGCAGATCCGGCGGCAACTCCAGGACACCAGGCTGCTTCTTGCCCTCTTGCTTGGCCGGACCACCAAACGTGAATTTGCAGACGAACTTGATCCCCTTGGGCTGCTGGAAAGTGCCCTCGAACTCAACCTTGAGGCTCAAGTTGTCGGACAGAGGGATCTCGGGAGTGGAGGGGATATCGGTGTTGTTGGCGACCATGGCCGCCAGCCCCGCGCTGGCTACCAGGGCGGTAAATGGAAGCCCTTTGCTGCCCAGCAGCAGCTCCAACGACCGCTCCTTGACCTTCTTCCCTTGTTCCGTTTCGAAAAAGGCCTCCAAGGACTTTTTCAGAGCCTCTGTGCCCTGGCTCTTGTCCTCAGGTTCCTTGCCCTGCAGGGCACCGACAATCGCTTTGAACAGCTCTTCCTTGCCTTCTATCCCCGACACAACCTCTGGTTTCTGTCCAGGCGAGGTGAGAGTGCCCTGTTCCTCGCCCTTGCCGGTGGGCTTGCCCCCAAAGGTGATCAGGCCCAGCTTGGCACTCTGCAGCTTGTCCATCACACTCGCTGCAACGGTGTCCGGCAAGGAATGATCCAGGTTTTGCAGGGCCTCGCTCGGGGTCCGCGGCGCCTTCTGCCACAAAAGCCCGAGGTCCTCTGCGGACAGGCTCGTCGCCGTCTGGATGATGGCGATCAGCCTGGGTGTGAGTTGGATCGGCTGCTGGCCACCCGATTGGCTCATCCACTCCAAGCCCAGAATGGCATTCAGCAGATCCCTCACCTCTTGCTTGGTAAAGGCCTTCTCCTCTTTTCTCAGCACCTGGAGGGTATCTACGACCTGTTGGACATGTCGGTTGCCCTGCGTACGGCCGATCTGGTCCGTCAGGGCCAGCCGCTGAGCGCCGCGCCACCGTGGATCCGCCAGGTGGGCTGCTTGAGCCGCGACAGAGCCGCCGATGGCCGCAGGGCGAGCGCTGGGCAGCGCGCCAGAGGCAGGGCGGCCGCTGTCTGCCTTAGCATGGCCCACCGCGCCTGGCGTACGTCGCCTTTTCACGAGCTGCGCTCTTGTCCTCTGCTTCTGCTTGGGCACGGCCTGTTATCCCTCGATCTCGAGGCGGTAGACGGTGTGCGCCGGTTTGTTGGTCTCAACGATGTGTCGCACCATCTGTTCATCCACGTGCCCGGCATCACCCGGCTTTAGTGTCACACGGAAGGAGTGAGGACCATCGGCGTTTTCCGCAATCTCGACCGCACAGCCGGTCGTCGCTTCCAGGAGGCGGGCGAGGCCTTTGTGGGTCCCTCTAAAGTCGTACAACTCGACCGCCGACTGCAACAGAGCTCGTCGCTGCTCCGCTGGCCAGCGATCATCCAGCACCAATCCCAGCCAACTCGCCAAGACCGAGAGAAAGCTCTCGGGCGCAGTGCGCGGATCAAGAAACAGTTCAAAGTGAGAGATGATCTGGTCGAGCGGGCCAAAGAGATCCTCAAAGATCAAGAGATAGCGGCCCAGGAACTCGTCCTCGCTATAGATGTAGGGCAGGTGTTGCAGCCAGCGGCTCCGGTCAAATGACATGCCCACCCAGGACTGCATAGGAAGGGCCTCTGGCGACGGAGCTCCGCCGGGCGGAGGCTCGACCGGAGGAGGCCCCAGCGGCGCCTCCTCGACCCGAAGCCCCCCGAACTCTCCCTCGGGCTCGCCGGCAGGCTCTGGTGCGGCCTCGGGCTGCGGCTCCACCTCTTCATGGACCGGCGCGGTAAAGGTCAGGGTAAAGGGCCCAATGTTGATCCGGTCTCCATCACGCAGCTCGCGCACCTCTTGCCCAGGTAACGCAATGTCATTGACCCGCGTGCCGTTGCTGCTGCCCATGTCCACGATGCGATACGGCTCGCGATCGCAGTAGATCTGGGCATGGTGCCTGGACACCAGGCCATGGACCAGGGCCAGATCGTTCTCCGGCTCTGGCAGCCGTCCGATACGCAGGATCGGTCGGTCCAGTGTCACGTCCCTGGGCGCTTCATCCGGCGCAGTAATGGTCAATCTGCCAGGTATGGTCTTGGCCATTCTTCCATCCTTCCGCACTAATCACCCTCTACCCGGATGGTGTGCTTGTCGCTGACGATCACCTCGTGGTCCAGCAGCTCGATCTTGCGGTCTTCGGCATGTGGCCGGTTCTGTTGATCCAACCACGACATCCGCAGCTCTTTGATGTACTCGATCCCTTCGATACGCTGGACACAGGCGTACAGGTCCGACAGGTACAGCGCACGCCCGAAGGGCCATCCTTTCCCTTCTACCCCACCGACATAGGGGTTCAGGAACGCCTCTAGCCGCGCGGCCACGGCCTGCTCCAGGCGGTGCGGCTCCAGCTCGGCACGGCCTTTGACCTCGGCTGTGACCGAGACCCGCTTATAGTCAGGGGTACGGACAGTGAGCTGCGCTGTGAGCAGACGGTGGTCGTCCAGGTAGGCCTCGATCCGCCGTCGCAAGTCGTCATCGAGCGTGAGTTGTCCCATCGGGATATACCCAGCCACCATGTGTTCCGGCAACTGGGGGATGACCAGGATATAGATCTGCCCTGGCCCCGGACGCCCCTGAGCATCGGTCAGGCTGGCCTGCAGACAGCGCACGCGTGCCACCTCGGCGGCAAACGCCTGGCGCGTCAGGTGCTCAAAATCGGCCGTAGTTACGGCCCGCCGTCGGGTGCGCAAGACGTGCGGCGCACGAAGCTTGGCATCCTCCAGGCTCTCGGCATCGACGCCCCCGCTGGCTGGCTGCCGGTTGGTGGCCCGGTCTACATAGGGGATAGGAGCCTTGAGCTCGGTGATCATGCCCCTGCGCACGTTGCCCATTGTCCCCCCACCATGGCGGTACGTAGAAAAGCGGATCTCTGCCCCGCGCTGTGGAATGGCTCCATAGCGGTGGACGGTGCCATCCGGTTGGCGCAGGGCCGGGCCAAAGCGGATCTCACCCGTCACGCCATCGCACGTGAGATGCAGGTTGTCCGGGCCACTGCCCCCAAAGTCCTCTACCTCCTGCCAGTCTTCCCATGCTTCCTTGTCCGCGCGCCATACCTGCGCGGTCTCCCCGGGCTGCCGTTCCAGAACAGGTGTCCGCTCCAGTTGGAAGATCTGGCCTGGGGAGCCGTCCGAGCGGCCCAGGATCTCATTCCGGACGATCGCGGCATGAGTGGCAGCCACCGTCCCTCCCCAACTAACGGCCCCTATGCTTCGCACCTCGGGCGAGGCCTCGTATGGCTCCTGATCCTCCTTTGCCTCCACCACCCGGATGCGCACCCAATAGGCTGTAACATCGAGGATTGTGCGCGTGCTCATCCCTGCCAGAAGGTGGAGTTTGATCTGGCCGGACCAGTTCAGGCCACCGGTGCCATCTTCCTCCAGCTCCGCATCTCGCCAGCCCCCGTCGCACCACACCTGATAGCCCAGTGGCGGGTACTCGGGGATGACCCCTTTGCCTTTGGCCCGGATGCAATCCAACTCCAGGCCCAGGATGTGGTTGTCCAGTGGCCTCTCAAAGCCGAAATAGAGAGCATCGCCCACCTGGGGCACATTAGAAAAGACGAGGAACTCTTTGCTCAGACGGCGCAGGCCCACCGGCGTGTATTGGTTGCCCTTCCGGGTGAGGACATGGGTCAGGATCGGCACCTCAACGGTCAATGGGGCATCGGTACTAAAGGTCACCGATTCGCTTCCTTCAACGCGAGCGGTAGATACCTGAACACCCTGCGGCATGTGCACGGCATCCGGCTGGGGAGCGGAAAGCCAGAAGGTGATCGGTACCCGGCTGGGATGTGGCTCCTGCAGACGAATGCCCAGCAACTCCATGAGCTTGATATAGTGCTTGTCGGGCACCTGGTTGAGTCGGTACAGGGCGGTCTCGACCATCCAGGCGAACAACTCGATGAGCGTCACACCCGGGTCACTGACGTTGTGATCGGTCCACTCGGGACAGTACAGAGTGATCTTTTTCTTGGCCTCATCCACCAGATCCTGAAATGTTCGGTCATCCAGATTACGAGTTGTCAGTGCCATCAGCCACTCCTTGCTCCGGGGCAGGCGTGGACAGGTGCTGCTCCCCCGTTACCAGATATTGCCAGCCCCAGGCGAATAGGTCGAAGCGATCACCGAGTTTGCCATCAGCGTATCGGACTGCACCGCCCCCGAGAAACGGGTCATGGCCGAGTCTACATTCACCGTGCCTCCCGAGATCTCTACCGCGCCCGGGGTAACTCGCACCGTACTACCGTCGGCAGTCATCTCGGTGGGTGTGGCCCCCCCTGCCGTGGCCTCCGGCCCAGGCGATCCCCCTTCTACCGTAGACTCGACTTCGTCAATCTCGATCGCCCGCTGTACAGACCCCTCGTTGGGCTGTGACTGAACCACCTGGGCCACGTATGCATTTCCACATTCCTGCTGCATTTGTAGCACAGCCGACTGGCGCAAAGCGCGAGCGCCAGGCTCGGCAGGCAGGTTAGCTAACACATGGCGAGAAGCCGTTCCGGCAGTAGGCGCCCGTTCGCCTGTCGCCTGGCCAGCCCACTGATCGGCCTGACCCTGGCTGACTGGGCCTGACCCACTCCAACCTTCCGACCGCCCAGCCCTCCAACTTGGCTGATCCACCTGTCTCTGGCTGACTGGGTCTGATTTCTTCGCTCTCTCCGCATAGGTCGCGTTCTTCATAGAGGGACCCCTTTTGCACCAGACGAACAAGCCATCTGCGCTACTCCTCGGGAAGCAGGTAGAATGGATAGACCAGACTACGCCGATCGTGGGTGGCCTTGATGCGATACTGGATGTCGATCACCAATCGGGCCGGATCGTCGGCGTCCGGATTCACGTCCACGCTGAGCACATGGATGCGCGGCTCCCAGCGCCCCAACGCCTGCCGAACCGCCCTCTTGACCCGGGCTGCCGTCTCGCTGTTGTTCGGCATAAAGACCAGGTCGTGCAGCTCACAACCGAACTCGGGGCGCATGACCCGCTGGCCTGGTGCAGTGCGCAGGATCACCAGGATCGCCTGCTCAATCTCGGCCTCGCCACCCGCCAGCTCGATCCCCCCACGGCGACCGATCCGTGGGGGAAAGCGCCATCCTTTGCCGATGATATCACCAACCATTTATCCTCCGATCATGACCGTGCCGACGGCGATCGCCGTGCCCACCGGCAGAGGGGCCGGGTCATTGCAGGTGTTGGCCGTGTCCCCGTTTCGGGCCGCTGGCTTATTATTGATCAACACGGTGGCGCTGCCCATGATGATCGTCGCCTGGTTCGTCGGTGGGATCTGGAACGACGGCCCGCCCATTGGGATGTGCGGCGGCTGGTTGTTAGCCGTGCTCCCCACCGTAGCTGCTGGCAAGCCGCCGATCTTGACATTGGTGCTCAGGTTGCCGCCAATGATCCCATTGAACGGATGGCCAGGGACTGGTGTAGGCACCGGGCCACCAGGTGTCGGGATCATCACGATGTGCGTGTCCACCGCCTGAACGATGTCATTCTGCTTGGCCGCTGGTTGACCCACCAGACAACTCCTAATTCAGCTCAATCATCGCACCCTTGACCACGACCCGCCCACTTGCTTCCAGCTTGAGGTCCGTGCCGGCCTTGATGGAGAGCTCTTGCTGCGCGTCGATCGACGCCTTGCCCTTGCAGCTCAAGGTCACCGAACCATCGTTGTCATCCATCTTTAGGACAATGCCCCCGCTGCTTTCAACCTGTATGCTCCGGTTCTCATCGTCGAGCAGCAGCGAATGGCCGCCGGCAGTCTCCAGTTTCACCTGCGCCTGGCTTTCATCGACAAAGGTTAACGTATGTCCACTCCGAGTCTTGAAGGCGCGCGTCCGCACTTTGCCGTCTTTGACCGCTTCACTGCCGGGGACAACAGGCTTGTCCACGCCGTTCCACAACCCTCCCAGCACCAGGGGGTGGTTGAAATCCCCATGTTCAAAGGCCACCAACACCTCGTCATTGACCTCGGGCAGCACATAGAAGCCTCGTTCGTTCCCCGCACCGGCTCCAATCACCCGTGCCCAGTCACTCTCCACATCGTTGGCCAACCAGGGGTACTTGAGCTTGACCCGTCCCTGATCCTGGGGGTCCGCGTTGTTGGTCACAATCGCAGTGACGACGCCTCCCCAGCGGTCCGCCGACCGATCCGGCTCGGCCGTCAGCAGGTGATAAAGGGTCTCCGGCCGGCGTCCATGGACAGAGAACTCGGTTTGGTAATCTCCGCCGGCGCTATACACGTGGGTGGCTGACGTGACGAAATACCTGCCGCTGAACTTCTGGCCCAGGGAAGTGAGTTCCACCATCACGCCTGCCGCAAGCTGTGCCGTGCCATAGCACGACCCATGCGCCTCGACCAGGGCCCCCGTGCACTCGTCATACAGGGCTTGGGCTACCATGTCGGCCTCAGCCTGGCTGGTCACCGGGCGGTTGACCACGATCCGTTTCCCCGAGCCAAAGGCATTCGCGGCCAGTTGCGCTCCTGAGCGAGACTCGCCGATCTGTGGGCTGGCCTGGCTGCGGCTGGCGCTGCCCGTGATCTCGGTCTTGTTCTTGGGATCCCAGCCCTTGACTACCAGCTCGTCGATCTGCTCCGCCAGCGTGAACCGTGGACGAAAAGCTCTGAGTTGATTGCCCCATTCGAGCCTGAGAGCCGAGCCGCCTGCCTGGCTACCCGGCCTCCTGAAGTACAGCGTCCGGTCTCGGGTATAGACCTGGTACCCGATGCGCTCTGCCCGGCCACGCAGAAAGGCCATGTACGTCTGGTTGTCTTGCAGGACATGGTCATACACCTGGGAAGTAGCATCCACGTCCGCGCGAAGCCCCACCTCCTGTGCGATCTGCGTCGCCAGATCGCTGTCCGTCACCTGGGTGAAAGCCCGGCTGTGTGTTCCCCGATGCAGCCGGTGCGAGCGATCATATCCGCGCACAGCAAGGACGGCCTGCGTACCCTGGCCGAAATCAGGCTCCAGGGCAGTGATCTCGCCGATGATCAGCTTCTCCTCGCTCCCTCCCTCCTCGGGCTTGGTACCGATCTCGACCGCGGCACCCAGCTCGAATGGGCCCTGGTCGATCCATCGCAGTTGCTCATCGTGGACGCGGATCACAAACATGCCTGGCAGGTGCAGATTCGTGTCCACAACCACCTGCACCAGATCGTTCATCAGCTCGGCTGCCAGGTCATTGTTGTTGACGCGCACAAAGATGTGGCTGATCAACTTCTTGCGTTGTGGCATAGTTGCCTCGTCTATCAGACCATCGGCGGGATGACCAACCTCTGTCCAGGACGCAGGCGAAGCGGGTTGATCAACTGGTTGGCAGCCGCGATCCGCCGCCATTGAGTTGCATCCTCGTATTCCTCATAGGCGATCAGGTCGATCCGTTCGCCCGCCTGAACGATACGCGTCTTGGGCGCCTCGCCTCCGCCTGAAGTCGGGTTCTGGGCCGGATAGTCTTCCTCGTCGCCAAGTTGCTCCAGGTTGATGTCCACCGTGGTGCGAACAGGCGTGCCATCTTTGAGAAATAGAGTGAATCTCTGCGTTATGTTGGTGATAACAGCGTCAAACTGCAATCCTCCCCACTGGAACGACACGGGCGGTGGCTCGCTCTTGTTAGAGCGCGGATTGGTCTTGTCTGTGTTGACCATCATCATGCCCCATAGGGGATCAGTGTGCTCGCGCACGTCGGTGCCCTCGGCATAGGTATCGAAGAACAGTTGCAGCTTGAGCGTCTGCGATCCACCCTGCGAGAACTTGAGCCGTGGCACGTTTTTCCCCTTGGTCTCGCCACGCTGCCACTGGTTCTGCTTGGCCAGCGTGTACTCGTTCGGGTTGAACATGCAACGCACCGTCTCGTTGGTATCCTTGTTGACAATGACGGCCGGTTCCAGGCCTCCCTTGGTCGTGTTGGCCATCACAAGCCTCCTCGTGCACGTTCGCGCTCAATGGCCAGCCGGCGGCGGATGATGCGATACACTTCCTGGGCCATCCCCTCCAGGTCCTGCCCCTCGCCCTGACCAGGTGCCTGTGCTCCCGCGCCGGCCGCAGCCGGCCCTGCGGCACTCGCTGTGGGTGAAGCACTTGCAGGTGGGCTTTCCGCCGCCCGCTGCACCGTCATCGGCTGCAGCGTCGACTGTCGCACCTGCTGCAGATCCCGGGGCCCGCGAATAGCTCGCTGCACAACAGCGCCCGTGGTGGCGGCCCGGCCCTCCATAGGCCGCCTCAGCCCGGGCAGTCCCACATTCTCGGTGCCTCGCTCTGCTCTGCCGGATCGCACCTTCAGCCTGCCGCTCCCCGCCGCCTGCTGGTCAGCAGACCCTTCCCACAGAGATGGCACCACATCGGGCCATGCCGACCGTGATCCCCCTTGCTGCACGGCTGCACGCTGGGCCGGTGGGCCTGACAATGGTAGGGGCGTCAATGGCGCCCGCCTGAGCAGAGGCTCGCGCCGGTGGCTGTCGATCGTCCTTCGCGCCAGGTCAAGCCCAGTTGCTGCGGGTGCCTCGGCATGGCTTGCTTGGGCGAGCGTCCGCTCTGCCGCCTCGACCACCGCTGGACCTCTGGTCACTGGCGGCTGACTGCTGACTGCTGACCGTCGGGGAGAGGGAGGAGAGTACTCCTCTCCCCTCTCTCGCTGAGCGCTGACCACTGGAGAGAGGGAGGAGAGTACTCCTCTCCCCTCTCTCGCTGACTCGGGTGCACTCTTGCTGCTACCTGGTGGCTCCTGCGCCCTCTCGACCGTCCTCGATGCCGCGAGGCGTTGCCTCGCCAGCCAGGGCAAGGTAAAGAGGCGACGCAGCCCCGCCAGGAGCTGTGGCCGGGCGCCTTCGGTCTCACTACGGCCTGTGGGTTCTATCGAGGGCCTACCGGTGTGCGAGCTCGTTCCACCGCTCGTCTCGCGCTGAACAGCTTCCGTCCCGGACGGTGTCGGCGTACCCTGCTCCAGTGCGGCTGGGACGAAAGGTCCTACGGCCTGCGTAGCAGGCTGGCCCGGGGCCACCGCTGGCACAGGGCTCGCCTGGACTTGCGGGTGTGCAGACAGGGGCTCGGGCGCGGAAACGGTGCTCTCCATCGGCACCTGTGTTGGGACACCGCCTGGCTCCTGCATCGGTCGAGCGACGAGTGCTCCCTCAACGCCAACCGTTGATCGCTCCACCGCAGGCCCAGGCCCTGGTGTGGACCCGAGCCCAGGCGAGGGCACAGCTTGCTCTGTGGTCTGCGCCGGTGGTGCACCCTGCACACCCGGTGCGTCCCGCACCCCACGATCGCTCTGTCCCGGCGTTCCTTCAGGTACCTGGCCGAGCGTGCCCGGCTGCGTCTCTCTGGGCTCTTCTTCAGGCCCTCTTGCGCGTCCCCCTTCAGGGCGCCCTGCAGGGCTACCTTCGGGCGCCTCGTCCCTTGCCTGCTGGACTCTACCACCGCGCTCCTGCCGACGCACATCCCTCCGTGGCTGTTGGCGTATCCTCTCGACCGGGCGGGCTCGCAGGCCCTCGGCAGTACCTTCTGGGCCACCGGGCAAAGGGGCCACCGACTCGACTGCCTCGTGCGCCTCGCCGCTCGGCGCAACACCAGCTTCATCCGCAGCGGACCCAGGCAGGTCTGGGCTCCTGAGGCCGTCAGCGGGAGGGGCATGCCACGCTGTCTCCTCTAACGGCAAGGGAGGAGCTTCGTCGGGTGTTACAGCATCCCGGGATGCCAATGTGCCGCGTACAGGCGGCTCGGTGACGACCGGCGTTTCTCGCTGCGGTTCCGGTGCCGCCGTCGCTGGCTCGACACCCGGCACCATCGGCGAGGTCATCTCGTCGCGCTGTGGATGCCGGGCCGTCCCCAGCTCTGTCACTCGCCGCCCCAGCGGCCTGCTGGTGGGCGGATAGTCTGGCCCACTCCTGGTTGCCCCGGGCCTTGCCACTCGTGCCTGGATTCGCCGGGACGCAGGGCAGGCACGGGGGCCTGCCCCTACAGCGGGTGCACCCCTCGGTGGACGTGCCGACTCGGCACGTCCGTCCGCGCTTTCCTCCGGGCTGGGAACGTTGTCCTGGCCTGGCGTGTGCTGCGCGGGTAGCGGTCTCGGGGCAAGCGCTGGTCCCCGAGCTTCTGCGGGCCCGACGCCCGGCACGTTGCGGGCGCCGCGCAGAGCCCACAGGGCATCCCAGGCTGCATCGCCTGTAGACTGCCCCAGCGCCGCATCCCCTTGTAGCCCCACATCCTCCTCTTCCGCCGTGTCCGGCCCGGTACCGGGCAACACCACTCCGACCAGCGGCAGGGGAGTCATCCGGACATGGCGGGTCGCCATCGGGGCCACATAACGCGCCAGTGGCCGTGGCTCGCTGAGCGACACCCGCCGTACGCGGTGGATGGCCCGTCGCGCAATCCCCAGGCGCAGCCGCCCACGGATCTCTCGGGCAAGCTCCGCGGTTGACGCCGCCATAGATCCGCCATCCGCGCCGCCCATCGGTGCGCTGCGCGCCACATGGCTTGCGAGGACAGGCATCTCCCCTGGTTCGGGGGACATACGGCCCACATCCTGTGTCCCGCCCTCACCTTCAGGTGGCTCTCGCCTGCGCAGTGGAGCAAGTCGTCCTCTCCAGCGTCGCAAGAACCGCTGCACCCTGTTTAGCATCTCGATCCCCGTCTACTCTACGTCCATGCTGTGGTAGGAAAGCTCAAGCGTCTCAATGGCTACCTGGCTGTTGGCAGAGGCAAAGGTGGGCCCCGACCACTTGCTGGGGAACGCCTTCTGAAAGTTCCAGCGCAGAACTTCCTCTGACAGGCTGTCATACATGACCACCGAGACCTTGCGCTCGCTATCCTCGATCTTGCCCTGGGCCAAGTCGACGTACCAGGTGAGGAGATCGCTCGAGGTGGTGATCCCGCGCTTCAGGGTGATCTTGCCTGCCTTCACCCGGCCAGGTATCTGGTGCACGGCATTGTTCAACCCACCTTCCATCTGCTGGGTCACATCGACCTCCAGCGATGGCAGAGTGCACTCGGTAAACACCGCTTCAGTAATGCCGTCGATCTGGATGGCGAACCGAAATGCGGCATGAACTTCAGCTCTTTGACTACTCACCATTCCCTCCTGGCCCGGAGAGTGAGACTACCTGCGTGCTATCGACCGAGTCGCTCGTTCTCCAGGCGCAGATCCTGGAGCAACAGCTCATAGACTCGGTCAGCGACCTGCTCCGCAGTAGGACGGAGCGACCCCGATTGCTCCGCACCCTCCGCCGGCTGGCCTGGCTCGGCCGCCCGTTGCACTCGATCCGCACCTGCTGCCTCGGTTGAGCCGTCGGCTGGCTGGGCTTGCACGTCATCTGACAGGCGCCTCGGCATCGTCCATTCACTCATTCTGTGCCTCCTGGTCCGATCCCCTCTCATGAGGCTCAGCTTCGCGGCGCTCAGCTCCGCTGCCTTCGTTGAGGCGTGTGTTGATCTGGGCCACCTGTTCCACCCATCGCTGCCGCTCGGCATGCTCCATGTTCATGATCTCGTCGTACGGCCAGTGAAAGTGATAGGCAACATAGGCTACCTCCTCGAGCAGCCTGTCGAGGGGGTAGCTTACACCCCCCCCAGGGGCACCACCTCCGCCTCGAAGGTGTGCCCACAAGAGGGGCATGTCGCCTGGATGACGTTTGCTCCTTCTTCGTTGATGCGACGGTACAGATCCTGGAGATAGGCCAGATCTGCCGCATACAGACTCTCGATCGTTTTGGTCGTGACAGAAGGTAGAGTGCCCAACCGAGTGATCACGCGCGAGAGCAGTATGATGGTCAGGTAAGCCTCGTTGGCCTTGACGCGCGGATCGCGCAGCGGAGCAATCTCGTCCATCGCTGTTGCCAGGCGCATCACACCTTTGCGGTGTACCTGACTATCGCTGTCCACATAGCCACGAGGCAGCGTAAACTCGAACTCGGTCTGGACGGGCATCATTTCCTCCACCAAGCACAGACGGCAAGACCGCGAGTGAGCAGCATCGGCGAGGCTGGAAGGTGGACATGGCACCCCTACATTCCTCCAGCCTCTCAACTACCCCATGCCGACTGGCTCGCGCTTACCGCATGACCCTAAACCGGGCAGCAACACCTGCTACGGCAGTCTCTACTTTTCGCGGTAGAGCCCCTCGTGGACGATGACCAACTCTTCCACGCCGAACTCGTTGGTGTCCGATTTCATGGAGGGACCAGACACCTTGGATGGCCACGCGTTCTCAAAGTTCCAACGAGCGACCTCCTCCAGCCCCTGGTTGAACATGATGACCGAGCCGTTGCGCCGGGCATCGTTCACCTTGCCCTGGACGACCTGATCGCGCCAGTCCCAGATGTCCATGTTGTCCGTGATGCCCCGCTTGAGAGTGATGTCCTGCCACTTGAGGCGTCCGGGGATCTTTTGGATCGACTCGCGACCCTTTTCATCCACGATCTTGTGCTCGATGATCTCGTGTTCCGAGCCGACGCCAGAACACTCGGTGAAATAGCCGGTGACCACGCCCTGCACCTCGATGGCGTAATGAAAACCAACAAGCGGATCTCTTTGTGCCATGGCTTATCCTCCTTATTCCGAAGCACCACCAGCCCACTGGCTGATACGGAAGATGACAAACTCGGCCGGCTTGACCGGAGCAATGCCGATCTCGATGATCAGTTGCCCCAGGTCGCGGGTTTCCTGCGGGTTGGTTTCCTCATCGCATTTCACATAGAAAGCCTGGTCCGGTGCCGCGCCAAAGAGCGCGCCACTTCGCCAGATCACGCTGAGAAAGGCGCGCACATCGCGCCGTACCCGCGCCCACAGGTCAGGATCGTTGGGCTCAAACACCACCCACTGTGTGCCCCGCTCGATCGACTCCTCGACCATGTTGAACAGCCGCCGCACGTTTACGTACCGCCAGGCCGGGTCACTGGAGAGTGTTCGGGCACCCCAAGCTCGAATCCCGCGCCCGGGAAAGCTACGGATGCAGTTGATGCCCTTCGGGTTGAGGATGTCCTGTTCACCCTTGGTGACCTGGACTGCCAGCCCGGTCGCGCCTCGGACCACTTCGTTCGCTGGCGCTTTGTGCACCCCACGCTCCGAGTCACTACGCGCATAGATGCCTGCCATGTACCCCGAGGGAGGGACAAGCCGCATAGCCCCACTGCCGCCGCTCACGTCGGCCACCTGGAGCCATGGGTAGTACAGGGCAGCGTACCGGGTATCATAGTTAGACGACAGACGCCACTCCAAGGCTTGCTGCGGACTGAGGCCGGGAGGTGTGTCGAGGATGGCAAAGCAGTACTTGTTCCGCTCGCAGAACTCGTACATCGCCATCTGCACAGCCTGCACGCCCTGCAGGTCCAGCTCACCGTTCTCATAGCTGGACATCAGGTCAGGCACGGCGAGCATCGTCACTCCGTCGACCGCTTCCAGGCCACCAATGCTGGTGCGTGCGGCTGGATCCCCCTTGTAGTCGGCAACAGTCAGGGAAACGGTCTTGACCTCGCCGCCAGTCAGTTGATAGCTGCCCGCCTTGGGAACCAGGCCACTCTTGACGACCTTGACCGTGACCCACGTGGACTTGGCATTGACCACCGTAGCGACATTGCCGGACCCCTTGCCAGTGGTCAGGCCGTCGAAGGTTTCGGGGGCGCCACTGGGACCCTGGATGATCAGGGTAAAGCTCTCGCCTTCGCCCGGACGTACCTCAACCTTGATCGCGTTCCCGGCGGGACCGCCCTCCCGTGCAGCGATCTCGAGAGCATTGCCTGCCTTCTCATCGCCAGCCGGGAGCAAAGCCACAGCAGACACCGTCGCGCCTGGCTCCACTGACCGGCCCAACGCCTTGACACTGATTACGTAGCAACGCCCTCCGCCGTTCTGAAAGTAGCCGTAAACGGCATAGGGTAGGTAGGCACCCGGAGCAAATCCGCCGAACTTTTGCGCGTACTGGCTCCAGTTGGTCACCAGCGTGGCTCTATTCAGCAGAAGAGTAGGAGTTCCGCCATTCTGCACATCCTCGGCTTTCTCGGTAAAGCCGACAAAGGCAGCCACTGCGGTACCCACGGCCTCGATCGGCCGGGTGCCACGATCCACTTCCTCAATGTAAACACCTGGAGAGAGATACTCTGGCATTTGACTGCTCCTTTGCTCTGAAATGATCAAACAGCGACCGCCGATTCATGGCCAACACCATCCGACAAGACGCGCCGATGCACCGTCCGGAGCAGTGTTGGCTTGCAGACCTGGTGGGTGTTGTTCTTACCCACACCATGCCACACAATGTGCCGCAGAGCGCGCTTCACGTCATATGCCTCATCGCACCTCCTTTGCCCCGTGTCAGATGCCCAGGTCATACATCGTCAGGTCGGGCCGGCCATCAGGGATGGTCAACCTGTGGTCTGCCGTTCGCCCGTGGGCGGCGACGCGGAACGTGTACACCCCCGCCGGCAGGTTGCAGAAGGAATAGCGTCCAAATCGGTCGGCCTGGACACGCTGTCCCCGCTCCACAACCAACACCTCTGCGCCAGGGATCGGAACCCCGTCATCACCCCGATCGTGCACGATGCCGGCAATCTGGAGCACTGTTTCCGGCTCGACCCTCGGCTCTTTCCCGATAGCATACACGTCTATCCGCTTGGTAAAGACTAGCGGCCCACTGAACACATATTCGCGGTCCACAGCTAGGGTGACGGTATAGTTGATGGCCGGCTTGAGCTCGTTCTCCATGACATTCCACAGATCGGAGAGGTTTTGCATCATTTCAGAGACCTGGGCAGTCTGGGTGGGAATAGGAAAAGGCTGGTGAACCAGTTCTCCCTTTAGCATCTCCTGCGGCAGTACCGGTGCGCAAGAGAGGGCCACCAACACCCGCCACAGAATGCCGTGTTCGTCCTCCACCTCGTTGGTCCAGGCCGTGACCAGATAGGTCAGGTCCATGCGCAATGGAGCGATCTTTTTGCGCGCCTGGCCGTTGGGCTGCTGGTCGACAAGCCACTCGCGGTTTCGCAGGCCCTTGTTCTCGCGGATGTCATACAGGTAGCAGTTGATCGCCGGCTTGGTCAGGCCAGCCGCCCAGTCTCGGGTTGGCTGATCAAAGCGGAGGTCCACGTCCGTCAGGCTAAAGTGTCCTTTTTCCAAAATCAGCTTCTTGATCGTCTCATCCAGCGATTTAATCATCTGGCTTGTCCCAACCTACCTCAAACTCGTGCTCGTCCGCCAGCCGCCCCATCTTCTGGAACTCGCGCCGTGTCGCCCACAGCAAATGATCCATGCCAATGTGGCCCCCATCCCTCGCCGCCAGAAAGGCCGCCGTCAGGGCGATGTTGCGGATATTGCCTCCCGTCAACCGATATCGCTCGGCCAACAACCCGAAATTGATGTCCGGCAAAAGGGGTGCCTCGGCGGGGAAGGCAATCTGCCAGATACGGCGACGGGCCTCCTCGTCGGGATACGGGAACTCGATGGTGAAATGCATGCGCCGCACAAAGGCCTCATCCATGTTCTTGTTCAGGTTGCTGGTTAGCACCACCAAACCATCATACTCTTCCATCTTTTGCAACAGGTAGCTGATCTCGACGTTGGCATAGCGGTCATGGGCATCCCGGACTTCGCTCCGCTTGCCAAACAGGGCGTCAGCCTCGTCGAAAAAGAGGATGGCATTGCTGTTCCTTGCAGCCCCAAAGATGCGCTCCAGGTTCTTCTCGGTCTCACCAATGTACTTGCTGACCACGGTGGACAGGTCAATCTTGTACAGGTCCAGGCCCAGGGCGCCAGCGATCACTTCGGCAGCCATCGTCTTGCCCGTGCCAGACGGCCCTGCAAAGAGCACATTGAGCCCTTTGCCCAGCGACAGCTTGTGGTCAAACCCCCACTCACCGAGGACTAGCGGACGATACCGCATCTGGTCGCAGAGCTCGTGAAGTTGAGTGCTCTGATCGTCGGGCAGCACCAGATCGTGCCAGGCGTGGCGCGGTTCGATCTTTTTGGCCAGGTGAACAAGCTGATCGCCCGTCCGAGCTCGGGCAGCGGCAAACAGATCCGCTGTGGTGATCACCTGTTGGCCTGCCAGGGACTGCGCCGCCCGGTGATGTGCATCCACAACTGCATCCTGGATCTGCTCATCGGTCAGGCGGAACCGGCCCGCCACGCTCTCCACATCCAGGTCCGGTGCAGTGGCATGGCGTTGCAGCCAATGCTGCCACAAGGCGCGGCGCAGCGGATACGCTGGCCTGGGAAGGATCACCCGTACCAGGCGCGGCGCGCGCAACAAGGCTGGATCCGGCTGCCGCTCGAGGTCCTCGACAGGCAGAAAGCTAGACACCGCGTATTCCAGCACTGCCGCGTGCAAAGACTCTCTGTGGAGTGCAGACGCCAGCCCATCGCCCTCCCTGCTGCCAGCCACCAGATCATAGTCATGCCAGTACAGCGCTGCGTCAACCAGGTATGCCTCGCGCGCGGCAAAGCGCGCGGCCTGCCTCAAGCTCTCACCATTGCTCAAAAGCCGTGACAGATGCACCGTCAACAAGGGTTTGTTCCATGCCGCACAAATGGCCTGCGCGGCCCTGAGCTTGCTCGTGCCAGGGTCGCCCATCAACAAGATGACCGGAACCGTCAGTGGAGAACAGCATTCCGGTGGGTGAGTGGCGAGATGATCCAGCTCCGACTGCACGTCAGGTGGCATGTGCAGCCTGATTGTGTCGATGTCAGGCAGGAACATCTCACATGCATCGCTGAGCCGGGCGTCCGTCAGCGCACAGCGATCCCGATCATCGGTTGGAGTACCAAATGGCTGCAAGAGCCACTCGACGATTCGTGGATCCAGCCTGACGTACTGGGCCAACAGGGGTGGATGCGGCTGGGCAGGGTCGCCAAAGAGGGAGATCAACTGGTGTCTCACCAGAGGAGCGCCCATGGCGAACCGCCCCCTGGCGTCAACCCGCTCGTCTAGTGTGGCACAGAGCAGGTTGAGCATCAGCGCCACTCCTGGGCGTTTGCGTGTGACATCGTCCTGCAGATAGGCGTACAATCGCTCGTAGGCGAGTTCCACTTCCGGGGCCAGGCCCGCCAGGAGGATATTCACGTCCAACTGCGACAGATCGAACAGCATACGCAGGCGCTCCAATCGCAGCGGAACGCCTCGTTCCATGGAAGCCGCCTTTCGCTCCTGGATCTCGGCAGCGGCGCGGTCGATAGCCTCCTGGAAAGCCGCTTCGGTCCGCTGGCCAGCAACCCGGCGCGCTACCTGGGTACTGCCCGGATACACTCCCTTCAGGATACCATCCACCTCGCCTTCGGAGACATATAGGCCGCGAAACTCATCCCCCACGGTAGCCGCTAGCTGGGACCCCGACTGCGGCTGCGGCGATCCGGTCTGCCGCCAGCGCCAGATCTCGCGCTGGATCAACAGATCCAGCCGTGCCAACTCGGCATTCAGGTGCTCGCGGCTGGTAGCAAAGAGGGAGCTGTCAGCCACCATTGCTCCCTCCCTG
>Ga0315274_10003549_pt1 | contig 23187 bp, 21 predicted proteins | sample YL17G02_20_MG_FD_203700 | JGI IMG/M metagenome (GOLD analysis project Ga0315274, IMG submission 203700) | Sediment microbial communities from Yellowstone Lake, YNP, Wyoming, USA - YL17G02_20 | ecosystem: Environmental > Aquatic > Freshwater > Lake > Sediment | place: USA: Wyoming | collected...
CCATGTTCAAAAGTCCGCCGAGGACGATCACAACGCCGCTGAGCCACCGCACCCGCGAGCCGAACCGCTGGTCGAAGAGTTCGGGGATCGTCATCACGCCCGCGTCGCGCAGGGGCTTGACGCAGAAGCCCGTGAGGCCGACGAGAAACATGGCAACCGCTTGGAGGATGCCGGGGGTCGCTCCCGCGAAACCTTTGTCGAATCCGTTCTGGGCGGTGTACATGCACGTGACGATGCCGAATTCGGTGGCGGCGAGCGAGGCGATGCCGAGGTAGAGGTTCATCTCGCGTCCGGCGATGAGAAAGTGCTCGACCTTCCCCACGTACTTCCGCACCATGACGCCGGCTGCCATGGTGGCGACCAGATAAAGCCCGACGATCCCCCCGTCAATCCAACTAAAATGCCCCATGGTTTTCTTTCCGCTGAAACGAGACCGAACCGCAGATGTGCGCAAGTATTCGTGCAAACCGCGCGGAAAGTCAAGCATACAAGGAATTGTCACCCGCCCCAAGTATATTGACTCTCGTCGCTGTTCTTCGGATAATAGAGCTCAAAGGGTTCGGCTATCATACGATAGTCGGAGGCTAATCGCTCCCTGGATGGTCGGGCCGCCATCCTCTTTGGACTTTAGACTGAGGAGGATGGCTTATGTCTGGGACGAATCATTCGGCCTCCCCGTCCGCTGACGCAAGTGTCCGCAGTAGCGTATTGGGGCTTGTGCTTCGCGTTTTCTGGATGTTTCTGGGCCCTGCAGGGCTCGCCGTAAGCGGGCTGTACATTGTCAACCAAGGCGCTGGACTGCTCTCGATGCCCGATGTCATCTACTGGACGCTCGTTCTGCTAATGCTTGTGGCGCGCTATGTGGACATAGTTAGGTTTCGGGGCGTTACCGCGTACGGCGAGCCGGCAACAATGGTCCACTGGCGGCGTTACGCCCTAGGACTCATAGTGGGATCGATCTCGGTCTGGGTTCTCATGCATGGGATCGCGCATGCTTGGCTGAAGTAACCGGCCCATGGACCATGTGCCCATCTCCGCAGCGGAGCTATTGGGACACCGTAGGTCCGAACTCTGGTTCGGACCGTGAGTTCTTGGCCCTTTCCAGCTCGTCCCACCTGGAGATGGGACCTACTGGGAATCGGGTTGAATCCGTTCGCAGGCTTCTAGAGGTCAGACGCGAGAAGTTGGACGGTGCACATGCTCATCACACAAGGGCATGTTCCCCTCGTGTGCGGTCAGTGAACCATCAAACGGTTGGGCGCGGTCAATGTCAAACTTGCGTAAACGAACATACAAGGCCCGTTCCGGGATATCAAGCCCCTTGATGGCGATGGCCGGTATGAGGACACGCCGGCGCTTGAACATGCGTCCGATACCCACGACTGTGCTGACCAGCCGCCAGGTCGCGGTCTCGACGATGAAATCGCATATGGATCCCATAGGCCCGTCAATGGCAACAACTGTGCATCCCAGTGAACGTGAGAAACTGGCCAAACACTGCTCTTGTGTTCCGTCTCCAGTCTTCGTCTCATGCCCATCCGAAGGAAGCATCCACGGGAGGGTCTGCGGAACGCCGCCCATGACGGGTTCTCCAGCAAGCGAGCCAACAATGCCCATTCCCCACATCGTGGAGCGGGACAACGAAGCTGGGCGGCTCATGAATTCCGGAAGAGAACTCCGCAATTCATGCAATGTTAGCTTCACCGGCAGCAAACGCGCTTCCCCTATGGGCGCCGCAAGTGAGGACGGAGGTGCAAGCACCCTTGTGCCACCGAATATGCTGCGCTTGCGAGCCGCCAGGTACCTGACGTTCCAGGAAATGTCATCAAAGTAGAAATCTTGGACGGTTCCAGCCCAGCCGTCGTAAGTTTGGAGGCGACAACCGATGACAGTGCGTGAACTTCTAAGCACGGCTAGATTCCTTTTCCCGTGCGACGTATTCACCCTTTGGAGCCCTTTGACTCATGACGTGGCAAGCATAGGGCGTGCCAAGCGCCCTCCTTCCCGTCAAGCACGGAAGGTCGAACCGTGGTGGATGCGGTTGCTGATTGAACGCAGGCGATGAAAGGACTTTGATGTGAGCGTCACGAACCCGATAGATCGATTAGGAGAGATCATCGGAAGCGGCCCGGAAATGGCTAGAGTTTTCGACCTGCTCCTCAAAGCGTCTGAGGTGAACGTGCCAGTGCTCATCGAAGGCGAAACGGGGACGGGGAAGGAACTAGTTGCGCGCGAGATCCATGTCAGAGGCCCCAGGAGCGCGAAGCCGTTCGTAACTGTGCACACGGGCATCCTTTCGCATGAGCTCGTGGCGAGCGAATTGTTCGGCCATCAGCGCGGTGCGTTTACGGGAGCCGTCGACGATAAGCTGGGCCGGTTTGCCGAGGCCGAAGGCGGCACCCTGTTCCTGGACGAGATCGCCACGATGGAAGATCGTGTCCAAGTCGCCTTTCTTCGGGTACTGGAGGAAGGTGTCTTTCGGCCTCTGGGAGGCAAGTCCGATGAAAAGGTCGACGTGCGCATTATCGCCGCCACGAATCGGAATCTCCGCGAAGCAGTCGCATCGGCGGCCTTTCGCGAGGATCTCCTGCAGCGGCTGACAGTATTTCGAATCGTACTGCCGCCACTGCGTACGCACATGGAAGACCTTCCAGCATTAGTCTCCCATTTCTTGGCGCGAAGCTGTGAGGAATTCGCCCTCCGAGTGCGGGGCGTCTCCGCTGAAGCTATCGAGCTTCTGCGGAGTTATCTCTGGCCTGGAAACGTTCGCGAACTGAAGAACGCCGTCGCGCAGGCTGCCATCATGGCAGGGGAAGGTCTCATTGGAGTGGAGCACATTCCTCCGCGTGTGTGCGACCCCGTCATTCTTTCACGAGAGGAGTTGTCCGAGGAGGAAGTCCCGCAATCTTTGCCACCGACTGCACGGGAACAGGCCCCGCCATCCGCTCTCACCGCTGTGCCGTGCGTGTCCGACACGGAAGCAGCACAGTCCTGCGCCATCCCAATGGGCCTCACCCTGGACGAGGCCATGAGAGAGTACACACTCCGAACTCTCGAAAGCGTGTCCGGAAACAAGTCCCGCGCAGCCGTGATTCTCGGCGTGAGCCGCAAAACCCTACGTCAAAGGCTGCTCCGCTGGGGAGTCGCATGACGGCGCTTCTCCGGACAGACTGAGTAGAAACGTACCTGAGTGGTTCATGCTTCCCCACTGGTGGTTCGATTCGTCTCATCGTGGGCTTCCGACTGTCAAACTCACGCTACATCCCTCAAAGCCCGAGCAATCAACGCAAGCAGCCGATCTTAATCTCGATGCCGCTCTTCAGAGAATTGCACGAACTCCGGCACGCGAGTTGCTCGGTCCTGAGAAGAGTCAATCTGTAAGGAAGCACGAAACATGTCCGGGCCGCTAAAAGGCCTTGTTGTTGCACGTGATGAATCGTGGGGCGCGGCCTACACCGCACTGTTAGGCGATGGAGGTGCAACCGTCCGTATGGCAAACAATGGAAGGCAGGCAATAGGCCAACTTCAGCAATGCCTGTTCGACGTGATTGTCATAGACGAGTCCATCACCAGCGCAGGCGTGATTGAACTCGTATTAAATGTTCGGGATCTTGCACCCAACTGTCCGGTGATTCTGCTGGGCGGAACCGGCTTGACCAAGTACGCCAACGTGTGGCGGGTCTGCAATGTCTTCTTCGTTGGCCCAAAGGACAGTCTGGTCACGGCAATTGGCGAGACAATGGCGCGCCTGTCATGTTCCCACGGCGCCTCGAATTCAGTTCGATCATCCCACGCCTTGGTGGAACAAAGTAGGTTCGTGACCGGTTTATGCGATCGAACGTGACCTGACGCATCGGGGCCGTGGCACGTTGCGGCGTGTTATCCGGCTTGCCGCCGGATTTGCCGGCCAGATCACTCCGTCGAGGAACAGAACATGACCACCAATAATGCATCACTTTCCGTGCAGAACGCCAACATCGGGGCAAGGGAAGAACCACGACCGGTTTTCTGTGTAATGGGCGCCGGACATGGCGGGCTTGCCATGGCGGGGCATCTGGGAATCATGGGATTCGAAGTGCGGCTGTACAACCGGAGCGCGACTCGGATCACGGGTGTCCGCATACGGGGCGGTATTGACGTTACGGGAGAGGACGTTGATGGGTTCGGGAGAATCGCCTTGGCTACGAATGATCCTGCTGAAGCCATCCGAGGGGCGGACGTAGTGATGGTGGTCGTTCCCGCGACCGGCCACGAAGACATGGCGGAGGTTTCGGCCCCGCACTTGAGAGCGGGCCAGATTGTCGTGCTCAACCCTGGCAGGACCTTTGGTGCTCTTGCTTTCTACCAAGCTCTCGAACGAAATAACTGCGCAGCCGATGTCGTGATCGCGGAGACACAAACGTTCCTGTATGCAAGCCGCATCACGGGGCCGGCTCAGGTCCACATTTTCAGAGTCAAGAACTCGATTCCCTTCGCGACGCTGCACGCACACCGGATTCCCGATTGCCTCGCGGTCGTGCGCAAAGCCTTTCCGCAATTCGTACCGGGAGACAGCGTCTTCAAGACGAGTTTCAACAACATCGGGGCCGTGTTTCACCCCGCCATTATGTTAATGAACACGGGCTGGGTCGAGGACATTGCCGACTTCGAATTCTACCACCAAGGAGTAACCCAGTCCGTCGCGCATATTCTCGAGAAACTCGATGCCGAGCGTGTCGCCGTTGCGGCGGCGCTTGGATTCCAGGCAATGACGGCGAGGGAATGGCTCTACTACGCTTACGACGCCGTTGGCAAGGACTTACGAGAAGCCATGCGCGTAAACCTGGGCTACCGAGGCATCCTGGCCCCTCACCGAACCGAGATGCGGTACATCACGGAGGATATTCCTTGCAGTCTGGTTCCGATGAGCTCCCTCGGAAAGAAATTCGGTGTCGAGACTCCAGTCATGGATTCATTGATCACGTTAGCCTGTTCCATGCACGGGCTGGATTACTACGCTGAGGGCAGGACGGTCGAGAAACTTGGAATTGCAGACCTGGATCTGAAGCAGATAAGAATGCTCGCTATAGGAGAAATGTAACTGTGAGAAAAAAAGTCGTTGGTGCGGCCCTCGGGCAGTGCGTACACGTAGCGGGATTGGATCACTTCCTGAGGATCTGCGAGCGGCAAGGCTGGCAGGTGGTCTCACTCGGACCCGCCGTGCCCGTGTCCTCGCTACTTGCCGTGGTCAATACTGAATTGCCGGATCTATTGGCTGTCTCCTACCGCCTGACAGCCGAAGATCTGAAGCCCCTGTTGAAAGAACTCGAGGAGGGCTTGAACCACCTTGTAGCTCCTCGTCCGCGGTGTGTTTTCGGAGGTACCCAGCCCTCGGCGGAAGTGGCCCAGGCGTCCCGACTGTTCGAGCATGTGTTCGACGGCGCCGAACCCCTTGAGACCGTCGAGGCATATGTAAAGGGGCAGTCGCCGCGCCGCAAGGCGGCAGACTTTCCGCCCGACCTGGTTTCACGCATTGATGCCTCGTATCCGAAGCCCTTGTTCAGGCACCACTATGGCGAACCGGACCTCGCTCGGACTACACGCGGCGCGCGCAGGATCGCCAACGCGCAGGTCCTCGATGTCCTGTCAATAGGGCCTGACCAGAACGCACAGGAGCATTTCTTTCATCCCGAACAAATGGACCCGCATCAGGACGGGGCCGGAGGAGTTCCAATCCGGCGTCCTGAGGATCTCGCGGAGATCTACAAGGCCACACGGCGAGGGAATTTCCCCTTGGTGCGGTGCTACAGCGGAACGCGCGATCTCATCAAGTGGGCCGAGATGTCCATCGATACAATCCACATCGCATGGGGCGCAATACCCCTGTGTTGGTACAGCGTGATGGACGGACGAAGCAGTGTGCCGTTTCCGGAAGCCCTCCGAGAGAAGCAGGCCGCCATGCGGTTCTATGCCGGGCGCGGAGTTCCCGTCGAGGTGAACGAGTCGCACCAGTGGAGCCTTCGAGACGCGCATGATGCCCTCGCCGTTGCCACGGCGTTTCTCGCAGCGTACAACGCAAAGGCCCAGGGCGTGAAGCACTACGTGATTCAGTTGATGCATAACACGCCCCCGAGCACCAGCCCCAAGATGGACTTGGCCAAGATGCTCGCAAAACTCGAACTCATCCGAGAACTCGAGGGCCCCGATTTCGTCACCTATAGAGAGGTCAGGGCCGGAATCACGAGTCTGCCGCCCGATCCCAATGAAGCCAGAGGGCACATGGCCGCATCGAGCATCTATTCGATGGCGTTGAAGCCGCACATATTACACGTTGTGGGTTACAGTGAGGCCTATCAAGTCGTCGATGCAAAGGCGTTGATCGAGAGTTGCCGGGTTGCGCGAGGCGCCGTCGAATTGGCTCTTCAGGGCGCGCCCGACATGACACTCGACCCTGATGTTACCGTCCGCCGCCGATTGCTGGTCTCGGAAGCCCGGACGTTACTCGAGGGGATCCGCGCCCTGGGCCCTGAGAGTCCGGATCCCTGGACGGATGCCGAGGTCCTGACGCACGCCATTCGCAAAGGGGTGCTCGATGCGCCTCACTTTCGAGGAAGTCCACACCTGTGCGGCAAGATCGTTACAGCCTGCGTTAACGGAGGGTGGGAGGCTGTCGACCCGCTGACCGGTCGCCGCCTTTCTGAAGCGGAGCGGCTCAAAGACCTTCTAGCGTCAACATGAGAGAGGAGCCATGACATGTGTGGTTTCGTTGCGATACACGGCAATGCCGACGAGGCTCTGATGAAGGAAATCATGGATCGGATGCAGCATCGCGGCCCTGACGGCGGCGGCATGTTGGAACTCGGAGACAGTCGGCTTGGGCATGTGCGCCTCGCGATCCTCGATCTCCCCGCGGGTTTCCAGCCGATGCTCAACGAGCGAGGCGACTTAGCGGTTGTCTTTAATGGGGAAGTCTACAATCACCTGAAATTGCGGCGCGACCTCGAACAGCGCCACCAGTTTAAGACGCGATCAGACACGGAGGTCCTGCTCCACCTGTATGAGGAGGAAGCCGAGGACATGTTGCCGAAGCTGGACGGCATGTTCGCATTCGCGCTGGCCGGCCCGAAAGGGGTGATGCTTGCCCGCGACGCGCTGGGTATCAAGCCGCTCTACTACGGAAGGAAAGGGGACACGCTCATAGCAGCCAGTGAGATTAAGGCATTTCCTCCCATGGACGAGCTTCACTCGTTGCCGCCAGGCCATGCGATGTACTTCGGAGAAGCTCCATTTCGTTTTTCCCTGCCGTTCCCGCCGAAACCGTCGCTCTTCGATCTGCCGCTGCCGGAGGTGCTGAAAGAGATCCGGAGGCTTTTCGAACAGGCAGTCCTCAAACGGCTCATGAGTGATGTCCCGGTGGGCGTGTACCTGTCCGGAGGTCTCGATAGCAGTCTCGTGGCCGCCGTCATGCGCCCTCACACGGTGGAACTACACTCATTTACCGCAGGGATCCAGGGGGCGCCCGATCTCGAAGTCGCGCGAAGCTTCGCGGGGTATCTCGGAACGAACCACCATGAGATGGTCTACACCGAGGACGACGTTGAACAGTCGATTCCCGGAGTCATCCGCGCCCTCGAGTCGTTTGACGCCCCGTTGGTGCGCTCTGCGGTGCCGATGTACTTCGTCTCGAAGCTGGCCAGGAAACATGTCAAGGTCGTGCTCACGGGAGAAGGCGCGGATGAGTTGTTCGCCGGATATGAATACCTGAAGAGGTATGACGATCCCGGAGCGCTCCGCGCGGAACTGGACAACATCGTCCTCCGTCTTGAGAACACAAACCTGCAGCGGGCAGATCGGATGACGATGGCGCACGGGATCGAAGCGAGGGTCCCATTCCTCGACCTTGATCTTGTTCGTTTTGCGGCGCGCCTTCCCGTCGACCTGATCCGGCCACGCGAGGACAGGCCGGAAAAATGGCTGCTTCGCGAGGCGTGCAAGGGGTTGCTGCCGAACGCCATCGTGCAACGCAAGAAGATGAAGTTCTCGGAAGGCGCGGGTTCGGCGAATGTCATCGCCGAAAGACTGCGGCAACGTGTCCCCAAGAAGGAATTCGCGGACTCGCATCAGCAGGCGCGGGAACTGGCCCTCAGATCTCCTGAGGAACTCTATTACTACCAGATCTGGCGCGAGGCGTTTGGCCCGAACGCGGATCCGCACATCATAGGCCGTACTTCCGACGCCACGGCGGCTGCCGCTTGAACATGAGGTTCCCTAGTTCCATCGTTTATTCGCTGCTCCATGACGCGCTGGTGCTGTTTGCCATGATCAACGCCGTGGGCAACCTCCCTGTTTTCGCGGACTTGACGGCCGACATGGACAGGAACACGAAGTGGAGGACATACAATCGCGCCGTTCTGACGGCAGGCAGCATTGTCGTCGTGTTCGCCTTCTTTGGCAATTGGATGTTGCAATGGTTTTTCCAAGTGGACGTGGGAGCATTCAAGGTTGCAGGCGGAATACTCGTCTTCTTCACCGCGGCGCGGGGCATGGTCCTTGGTTCCTCGAGAGCCACTCTCCCGCCGCAATTTCTACAAAACGACGTCGGAGTCTTCCCGATGGGTTTCCCTTTTCTGGCGGGACCCGGCACGATTGTGACCACGATTCTGCTAATGCAGACCGGCGGCGCCTGGATTACGGCCACTGCGGCTGTATTGGTTTATGCATCCATACTGCCCATCCTTTACCTGACCTCGATCATCAACCGCGCGAAAGGGCAGCTTGCCGTACTCGTCGCGTCGCGTATTCTGTACATATTCATATGCGCCAAGGCCGTCAGTTTTATCCTGGCGGGGCTTCGCTCGTCATTGGCGCTTCCTCCGGATATCTAGCCAATACCAGCCGCTTCTTCGCAGGGTGACAGTCTGCGCCACACTTCTTCACAGGCTCTCAGAACTCCGGCGGCGGTTTCGCGATCGAGGGGCGCAACTCGCTATACTTCCTCGGATTGACCTGATCCCTTGGACTTGCTCCGGCTCCGGAATTGGGGCGGACTCTTTATGAAGGGAATGTGAGCCATGAAAGCCTGCGTGCTTCATGCCGTTGGGGACTTCCGATGCGAGGAGGTTCCGGATCCAGTGCCTCGGGAGGGCGAGGCGCTTGTAGCGGTGCGCGCGTGCGGGGTGTGTGGGTCGGATATTCCGCGGGTTTTCAGCAAGGGCACGTACCGTTTCCCGACGATTCCTGGGCACGAGTTTGCAGGTGAAGTGGTGGAGGTTGGACCTAACACAGATCGCGGGCTGGTCGGGAAGAGGGTGGTGGTGTTTCCTCTGATTCCGTGCGGGAAGTGTCCCGCGTGCGGGATGGGCGCGCATGCTCAGTGCGAAGACTACGACTATCTCGGCTCGCGATCGAATGGCGGGTTCGCGGAGTTTGTGGCCGCGCCGGTTTGGAACCTTCTTCCCATTCCGGAGAACGTCCCATTCGAGGAAGCGGCCATGGTTGAACCGGCGGCGGTCGCGGCACACGCCCTTCGACAAGCCGGCGTTAATCCCGGCGACGTGGTGCTCATCTTCGGTGCGGGACCCATAGGTTTGATCATGGGCATGTGGGCTCGGCTGTGGGAAGCGGGCGAGACGCTGCTGATAGATATCGACGGGAGCAGACTCGAGTTCGCCCGGCAGCTCGGGTTCCAACCTGTGTTCAACCCGACGGAAGGCAGTGTGGCCGCGTGGCTGAAGGAGATCGCGCCTCGCGGCGCCGACGTGGTCGTGGAGGCATCGGGGAGTTCGGCAGCCTTCGAACAGTGCATGCTGACGGCGCGGGCGTTCGGCAAGGTCGTGCTCGTGGGGAATCCCGCGGGCGAGATGAGATTGCCCCAAGGGGCGTATTGGGCCATTCTCCGCAACGAGTTGAAAGTTTTCGGGACATGGAATTCGATTTACAGGAACGACTGGGAACTGACACTGGGTAGTATCGCTTCTGGACAACTGGACGTGAAGCCGATCATTACCCATCGCGTTGCGCTTAGCGAATTGCCCGGGGCGCTTGTCATGATGCGGGACCGGACGGTGTTCCACAACAAAGTCATGTACGTCACCGGTAGTCAGTCACCATGAAGCGCCCGGCTCACCCTGAAGAAACGGAGAAGTTCGTTGTACAGCCTTTAGGCTGGAGGTCAACTGGTGGAATCCCAGGCTAAAGCCTGTACAACAAACGTAGCGCGTTTTTGCGACAAGAATGGGAGATCATGATTTGAAGGCGGCTGTATTGGAGGGTTTGGGCAAGCTGGTCGTAAAGGACGTGCCCACGCCTGAAGTGGAAGAGGGCGGAGTGTTGGTTCGGGTGCACGCATGCGCAGTGTGCGGGTCGGATGTGCGCATGTTTCATCATGGCAACCCGCGGCTGAAGCCGCCGGCGATCATGGGACACGAGTCTTCAGGCGTGGTCGCCGCCGTGGGCGTGCATGTAACCAAGTTCAAGGTCGGCGACCGGGTGGCCATCGGGGCCGACGTGCCTTGCGGGGAGTGCGCGTTCTGTGTTGCGGGCATGGGCAACAATTGCCAGATCAATTACGCCATGGGATACCAGTTCCCGGGCAGCTTCGCGGAATACGTCCACCTCAACCGGATCGTGGTCAATCACGGCCCCGTGCACAAGATCGCGGACCATGTCTCGTACGACGAGGCCGCGTTGGCCGAGCCGCTCGCGTGCGTTTTGAATGCGCTCGAATTGTCGAATGTCCGGCTCGGCGACACGGTCGTGGTCATCGGCGCGGGACCTATCGGTTGCATGATCATCGAGGTGGCGCGGCGGATGGGCGCCGGCAAAGCGATCATCGTGCAGCGCTCGCGCCCGCGCCTCGAAATGTCGAGGCAGTTCGGCGCGGACGTTTACATTTGCAGTTCGGAAGAGGACGCCGTGGCGCGCGTGCGCGACGAGACCGGCGGGCTCGGCGCGGATGTGATTCTGACCGCGTGTGCTTCGCCGCAAGCACAGGTGGACGCGATCAACATGGCGAAGAACCGGGCGCGCGTGAGCTTCTTCGGCGGTCTGCCGAAAGACAGGTCGCAGGTTACGCTCGATACAAACGTGATCCATTACAAGGAGCTGTTCATCATGGGCGCGCACGGCTGTGTGCCCCGCCATCACAAAATGGCCGTGGACCTCATCGCCTCCGGCACGATCCGGATAGGGCGATTCATCTCGCACCGATTCCCGCTTGACCGAACCGCCGAGGCCTTCGCCGCCGCGGAATCGCACGCGGGCATGCGCGTGGTCGTGAATCCCTGATGCTGTCGCACGCGCCTTCATGTGAGATGGAAAGACGCGAGGACGACTACGAGAACGAGCAGGGTTGAGTAGGAATGGTGTGATGGCCGGGGGATTGTCGGGTGGGAAACTTGTGTGCAGTTGGTATTACTCGATGAAAAATGGTATTATTCATATGAGAGATGCGGCCTTGGCAAGAAGGTTCAGGAGCGAGTTATGCACATCCCCGACGGTTTTGTCAGCGGCCCGGTAAATGCTGCCGGGTACCTGGTGTCAGCGGGCGTAGTGGGGCTGGCGCTGGCAAAGGCAAACAAGTCGCTGGAGGACCATCAGGTGCCGCTGCTAGGCGTGACGGCCGCGTTTGTATTTGCGGCGCAAATGGTGAACTTTCCGGTGGCGGCGGGGACGAGCGGTCATTTCCTTGGTGCGTTGCTGGCGGCGGTGCTGCTAGGTCCGCTGAACGCATGTCTCGTGATGGCGATCGTGCTGACGGTCCAATGCCTCCTGTTTGCAGATGGAGGCTTGACCGCGCTTGGCGTCAACGTTTTCAACATGGGGATCATCGGGGGCGTACTTGCCTACATGCTCTTTGCCGCATTCAGACGCCTCGTTCCGAAGACGACTTGGTGGTTTCTGTTCTCGGCGGGAGTGGCGGCTTGGTTCTCGGTCGTAGCCGGCTCGGTTGCATGTGCGGTTGAGCTTGCGTTTTCAGGAACGGTACCCATGCGGATTGCGCTGCCGGCCATGGCGGGCGTTCATGCATTGATAGGCGTCGGGGAGGCGATGATAACGGCGGTTACGTTGTCCGCTGTTCTAGCCTCTCGGCCAGACCTGGTTCAGGCGTGGCCCGGGCCGGCGGCCGTTACGGTTCATGCGGAGGCAGAGGTGTGAAAAGGCGGATGACCTGGTTCGCATTGGGCTCAATGGCCGCAGCTATCGCTCTTGCGGGTCTGATTTCGCCGTTCGCCTCGACGTTTCCGGACGGGTTGGAGCGAGTGGCCGCGGCCAAGGGCTTCATCGAGAAGGGCGAGGGCGATCCTGCATGGAAATGGATGCCGATTCCCGATTACGCGTTGCCCGGCATCAAGAATGGCTCACTAGCGGCGGCTTCCGCCGGTATTATCGGTACGTTGGCCGCATTTGTCTGCGGATACGGCCTTGCGCGGGTCCTCAAGAGGAAGCGAACGCATCGGCTGGAAGAGTGAGAGCTTGCGAAGAAATCATCGAGGAATGTGGCACAGCCGCCCTCGGCTGTGTAACGAAACAACAGACCGGATCAAGCTCACTGCGTGACACAGCCAAGGGCGGCTGTGCCACATGTCTTATGAGCTCTGAGATCGTGTGAGGAAGCGTGCTTTTGTCAAAGCTAGACCAACCGGTCTTGCCGTTTCCACGACGCGTTGACGCGCGGATCAAGCTCATCTCCCTTGTGCTTGCCGTGGTAATCTGCGTAAGCACGCCGCCGGACAGGTTTATGGCGTTTGGCGGCTACTTCGCGTACCTGCTACTGCTCGCGATTGTCGTGCGCCCCTCCGCCAGAACGCTTCTCGGGCCGGTCTTTGTCGTGCTACCGTTCATCATGCTATGCGCGGTTTTCATACCATTCCTGCATCAGGACGCCTCCGGCGGCGGCTACAATCTCGGCATCGGCAGACTGTCAGTTTCGCGATCCGGCCTTCTGCTTTTCTGGAACGTGCTTGTCAAGGCCCTCTTTGGCGTGTGTAGCATAGTTCTTTTCGTTGATTCGACCCCGTTTCCGGATGTGCTTCGAGCTCTCGACGGGCTGCGCTTTCCGCGGCTCACCGTCATGCTCGCCGGTTTCGTGCACCGCTATGCTTTCGTCTTTGCAGAGGAGGCGCTGCGCATGAAACGGGCGATAGACTCACGCGGTTACCGGGGCCGTTGGCTGTGGCAGGCCGCTGTCGTGGGCCGCATGATAGGGACGCTGTTCCTGCGGAGCTACGAGCGAGGCGAACGCGTCTACCTTGCGATGTTGGCGCGCGGCTTCGATGGGCGGATGCCCTTCTCGGGGCAGGCATCGGTGCGCGCAATCGACTATGGGTTCCTCTTGACTGTGGCCGTGGTGTTTCTTGGACTTCGGGTAGCTGCGCTATGAACGAGGTCGCCGTCGAGATATCCGGATTGCACTACGACTATCCGGACGGAACGGTCGCGTTGAACGGCATTGACCTTGAGATTCAAAGCGGCGAGAAGGTCGGCATCATCGGTGCGAACGGCGCAGGAAAATCCACGTTACTGCTGCATCTGAACGGAATTCTGAGAGGCGACGGAACGGTTCGTGTGTTCGGCTCGCCCATCAACAAGTCTAACTTGAGCGCCGTCCGCCGTGAAGTGGGCCTCGTGTTTCAGAACCCTGACGACCAGTTGTTCTGCCCCACGGTTTATGACGATGTCGCCTTTGGGCCGCGCAACATGAGGCTTGCCGAACAGCAGGTCGCGGAACGGGTATCGCGCGCCCTCCGGCTGGTCGGTCTCGATGGACTCGAGCGCAAGAGCGCATTTCATCTCAGCATCGGACAGAAGAAGCGCGCGGCCCTTGCCACTGTGCTTGTCATGGACGCGCGAGTCCTCGCACTTGACGAACCTAGCGGCAATCTGGATCCTAGAGCGAGAAGAGAACTGATGGCGCTGCTTAAGGATTTGGCCGAAACCCAGGTCATCGCTACGCATGATCTTGGGTTAGTTGCGGATATATGTTCGCGCGTGGTGCTGTTGGACCGAGGAAAGGTCGTAGCGGATGGCCAAGGCCACGATATCCTCGAGAACCGAGTTTTGCTTGAGCAGCATGGTCTTTGAGGTGTCTACAAAGCGGCGCACTGCCGGGTGAGCGATATGGCTGAAGCTGGTTCCGTTGGGATTGTTCAGACGCAGTATTGGACGTTTGGGCAGCCGCCGAACGAGATGGAGCTCGATTGCGGCCAGAAACTTGGTCCGATCACGCTGGCATACGAAACGTACGGCACGCTCAACGAGGATCGGTCGAACGCCATTCTGATTGTGCACGCGCTTTCCGGCGACGCGCATGTTGCGGGTTACCATCGGCCTGATGACCGCAAGCCCGGCTGGTGGGATACCATGGTCGGTCCCGGCAAGGCCTTCGACACGGAGAAACACTTCGTTGTGTGTTCGAACGTCCTCGGCGGGTGCCGCGGTTCCACAGGTCCCTCGTCCACAGACCCCAAGACAGGCAAACCCTACGGCCTCGCCTTCCCGATGATCACGATCGGTGACATGGTCCGCGCGCAGAAGCAACTCGTGGATCACCTGGGCATCACGAGCCTGCTGACCGTGGTTGGGGGTTCGATGGGCGGCATGCAGGTTCTGGAATGGATGACGCGCTATCCGGACTATGTGAGATCGGTCATGGTTATTGCGTCGGCGCACCTGAGCTCGGCGCAGGCGATTGCGTTTAACGCGGTGGGGCGCCACGCGATTCTGGCGGACCCGACGTTCCGCGAGGGCGATTACTACACTGAGGACCGGCCGGCGAAGGGGCTCTCGATCGCGCGTATGCTTGCGCACATCACTTATCTTTCTGAGGAGTCGATGCGCGCGAAGTTCGGGCGCGCGCTCCGTTGGACCGACCAGTACAGTTACGATTTCGACAGCGAGTTCGAGGTGGAAACGTACTTGGACTACCAGGGCGAGCAGTTCGTGAACCGGTTCGACGCGAACAGCTATCTGTACATCACGAAGGCGATCGACTACTTCGATCTGGCGGCCGCGTATGGGTCGCTCGACAATGCCATGGCCCGCGTCAACTGCGACGTGCTGGTGCTGTCGTACTCGAGCGACTGGCTTTATCCGCCGCAGGAATCGGAGAAGATCGTATATTCCTTGACGCGACAGGGGAAGAAGGTGACCTACTGCAACATCGCTTCGAACTACGGTCATGACGCCTTTCTCCTCGAAGTCGACGTGATGACGGAGATCATCCGCGGGTTCCTAAACAACGTGTCGCTCCCCGGCAAGTACTGTGCTAAGAAACCGGATTGCCCATGCATGAAACGCACGAAGGTGGTCAGGTACAACGTTCCCGAAGACAGCATTTACCGCGGGCGCCGCATCGACTACGAGCGGATCGTGGAACTCATCGAACCGGAAAGCCGTGTGCTCGATCTCGGCTGCGGCGACGGCGCGCTTTTGTGCGAACTCATCCGCGGAAAGGGCGTAAAAGGCACAGGGATCGAGGTCGATCAGGATAACATCGTGGGGTGCGCGCAATGCGGCATTCCAGCGATTCACGCGGACATTGACAGAGGGTTGAGCGGCTTTCCCGATCAGAGCTATGACTACGCGATCCTGAGCATGACGCTGCAAGTCATCCTGAAGCCGGAAGTGGCCCTCCGAGAGATGTTGCGGGTGGCCAGGAAGTGCATTATCAGTTTCCCGAATTTTGCGTTCTGGAAAGTCCGCGCGAAGGCCCTGCTGCTGGGGCGGGCGCCCGTCACTCGGAACCTGCCCTACGCGTGGCACGTGTCGCCTAACCGGCACGTGCTTTCCATCAAAGACTTTCGAGAGTTCTGCGCGACGCATAACGCGCGCATTCTGAAAGAAATCCCGATCTCGAGTCACGGCCGGACAATTCGGCGGACGGATTTCTGGCCGAACATGTTCGCTGATGAGGCCATATTTGTAATCACATCTGAATCCGGGGGGGCATCATGAAAAGCGCCATCGCCGCGCTTGCGGCCTTAGAGCTTGTACGGAAAGGTTTCGGGATGGCTTTCGACAACTGGGTGCCATGGATAAGACGGCGTCGCTTTCTGCTGTTATGGCCAATGAATGGCCTCACACGACGCCGTCTTATCCATGCCACCCCGGAGCCAAGGGACTCTCCATACACGCTCTTAGTTATGGCGGTGGGCATCTGCCTGATCGCTTTCGCTTCCCACGGTGAAGATGGGAAGGTCTGGCCGTTGCGGTGGGGTGTAGATACGCTGGGCACGCCGGAGAATTTCGAATTGCAGCCATGGGCGGCGGAGCTGTTCAAGGAGTTCGGCTACAACTTTTGGGTGTTGCACGCCTGGGAGAAGCCGCAGATTGCCGCGAATATCAAGTGGATTCGTGAGGTCGACGCGTGGTGCCGCGAAAACGGAGTGACATGGGTTTGTGATCTGGAGAGCGCCAACTGTCAGAAGACTTTTGTCGACGAGCGCGGACGTGATTGGTTCAATCGTCCTGATGGACGGCACTTCGAGTTACTGCCCGACGAAATTCTCGAGGAACTCGGACGGTGTCAAAGGCTCGATGGCGTTTTGTACGACGAGGTCGAGCACATGCAGAACTGCCGGAACGGCGTGATGAACAACGACACGCCGTTCGCGCCATGGGTTTACGATCCTAAGGGGGACACGCTGGAGGAGGCCGCGGACAAGTTTACGTCCGCTGTCGGCGAACTCAGGAAGCTTCACGACCACTACGGCTTGAAGCTTTACACGGAGCACGTGTTCCCGGTTCTGTTTCACTGCTTCGCGCGGGCGGGTTGGACCGCCGGCACGAAGATTCTCAAGGAGAACTGGTCGCCGGCATTCATCGCCTGCGCCATGGGCGCGGCCATCGAATACGGCACGGAACTGTGGATCACGCCCGATCTTTGCGGCTATGCGGAGGGATATCCCGCTCATTCAGTCGAAGAATACCGGTCGGCGTTGCTTCTCGCGTATCACATGGGCGCGGACACCCTCTACACGGAGAACCTCGCCTATGACTTTGAGAACCGAGGGAAAGGCAGCCTGGTACTGTTGAAAGACGGCGGTTATACCGTCACGGACTACGGCAAGGCGGCCAAGTGGTTCATTCATGAATACGTGCCGGCCCACCCGCGCCGTTACACGTTCCGGCAACTGCGGCCTCGCGTTGCCATCATCCGCCAGGAAGACGCCTGCTGGGGACAGGCCACCAACCTGGCGCTCGGCGACCGTCTCTTCGGCAATGACGCATGGCCATCGACGCTTATCACGGAAGCGTGGCTGAGGATCTGGCATCTGCTTACGCGCGGCGTCATTTCCGCCGAAGGTCCCAGTTGGCACTCACGGGGCGCCTATTCGGGCCGTCCTTATCAAGTGCTCTGCCCGCTTGACGGCGTCGTGGTCTTCGACGAAAAGGTCAGCGGTGAGCATTTGAAAGGCGTTGAACTCATCTTTCTCGCGGGATTGGGGATCGCGGAGAACACGCAGAAAGCGGTTGCCGAGCGCGTTGCCGAGGGTGCAATGTGCATCAGCCTGCCCCATCTGCTGCCGGAGAAGGTACGTCAAGCTACCGGCGAAATGGGGGAGATAGCCGACGGCAAGGGTGTATGGGTGGCCACCACCGATTTCCTCGCGCCGCACGTCCGCAAACGCGTTATGCCCTTCCTGCCGGACTTCAACTCGATTCGCTATACCTTCGGCGACACAACCGTCGTCTTCCGCGCAAAAGACGGCGACCCCAACCGTTTGAACGTTGAGATCAGCCCCGATTGACACCGATCCGGGGAAGTCCTTTGGTCTTTCAATGGGGTTGAGATGTCTTGTACTATGAGTGGTGCAATGTCTAAGGCTGCTGCGAGAAACGAGGGCCATGTCCGGCGCGTCACGCGGCGGAGTTTTATCCGTTCCGCCACGGCGATGGCGGTCCCGTTTATCATTCCGCCTTCCGTGCTGGGCAAAGACGGCGCTATAGCACCCAGCGAACGGATCACGATGGGTTGTATCGGCATCGGGGGAATGGGAACCTTCGACCTGCGGAACTTCATGACCAATGCGGATGTACGCATTCTTGCGGTTTGCGATGTAGACACAAACCGGCGCGACCGGGCCAAGGTCCTCGTAGATGACTACTATAAAAACCAGAATTGCGTGGCATCCAACGATTTCCGAGAAGTGCTTGAGCGTGATGACATCGACACCATCATGATCGCGACGCCGGATCATTGGCATGCGTTGATCTCGATTGCCGCGGCAAGGGCCGGCAAGGATATCTACTGTGAGAAGCCGATCTCGGTGACCGTGGCCGAAGGCCGGGCGGTTGTCGAGGCCATGAAGACTTACGGACGGGTCTACCAGAGCGGCACGCAACGCCGCAGTATCGGTTGTTTCCGATTAGCGGTGGACGTGGCTCGAAGCGGGATGGTTGGCAAACTGCACACGATTCACACGTATCTGTCGGAAGGGCTGGTGTGCGGCATCCAGCCCCCTCAACCCGTTCCGGAGGGCTTTGACTACGACCGATGGCTCGGCCCGGCGCCGTTTGAACCTTACACGCCCAAACGGTGCCACGGGAGTTTTCGCTGGATCTTCGATTATTCGGGAGGGCAGCTCACGGACATCGGCGCCCATTTCAATGACCTGGCCCAATGGGGCCATGATACTGAGTTGTCCGGCCCTATCCACTACGACGGCTCGGCCGAGTTCCCTAAAGAAGGTCTTTTCAACACGCCCGTTCACTACCGCGTCGAAGCCACGTATGCCGACGGCGTCAAGTTGATTTATCATGACACGTCTCCGCGTGCCGTGCGATTCGAGGGCGAGGAAGGCTGGGTTAGCGTCGACGATGACGGCAACGTGGATGCCTCGCCCAAGTCCATCCTGCGCGCGAAACAAGCCGTGAAGCAGAACTACGCCAATTGGCAGGGACATCACCGCAATTTCCTGGACTGTGTGAAAACCCGAAGTCAACCCATCGCGCCGCCCGAAGTCGCGCAACGTTCGACGACCACCTGCCACATCGGGAATATCTGCTTGCGCTTAAATCGGCCTCTCCGGTGGAACCTTCAGAGCGAACGTTTTGTGGACGATCCCGAGGCGGACCGGATGCTCACTCGCACGATGCGCGCTCCGTGGCATCTCTGATGCCGGTTCGCAATCACAGGCGGACTATGAAAGGGGGGGCGAACCTCCTGGTAAAGCGGGGCCGCACGCCGGTTTACAGCTCGGCGGGAGCCTCGCTCCCACAATGGTGCGCATAGGTTTTCTTTACACCTTCCTGCTATCCGGGATAAAATCGAGGTCCACTCGATTTTGTAAGCTGAATGATGAGTACACAGGAAAGCGAGCCACAGGGCCTGCTCGACGGAAAACTCTCACGGGTTAGCCGCTTCCTGTTCTGCTTGCTTGCCTCATACGTTGTCTTCCTCAGTACGGCGACGATCCTGACGCTCTTCCTGAGCGTAGTACGCGTTCCCATCACTCAACTGCCGGCAATTGGCGTCGTGGTTGTTGCGACCGGGTCTGCCATTCTCTACGGCCGTGCGTTGAGCCGGCGATTGCACGCGGACCTGACGCCGGACTCCGCAGTCAGCCAATCCCGGGGCCTTTGGTGGCCGTTGGGCGCGGGGCTCGCCGTGTATGGGTTATTGTGGGTCATGGCGTGGGCGAAGCCGGATTTCTCTTTCGACGGAAACTACTATCACATTCCAGCAATCCACTTCTGGGTGCGTCAAGCGCGCATCTATTGGATAGGCCCCATGTCCACGCCTGACGAGTGGTACAGCAACCCGCTGTGGTTCATCAACGGCTATCCCAAAGGCGCTGAGGTCATCGCGTTTCTGTTTGTGCAGTGCACTGGGGCTCCGGATGCAGTGAATGGACTCAACCTCATGTTCCTCCCGCTGGGACTGATGGGCGCCGCATTGCTTGCACAGTTGCTCGGCGCCGGCCCGCGCCTCGCATGCCTAGCGGCGATATTGTATATGCTGGTTCCAGTCAACATTGCCCAGGCACCGACCACGTACGTCGATTCCGCCAATGGGGCGTGCTTTGTCGCCGTTCTAGCGCTCCTCGCGGTCAACCGGATGGCGTGGCGCAGGCGGACGGTCCCGTGGACCCTCGCGCCTGCCCTTGGCGGAGCGTCGGGGCTGGTGATGTCCATCAAGGGCACAGGACCGCTCATGCTGGCGATCATTCTCGTGTTTTTGGGCCTCCAGACGTGGCCGGGAATGCGGTCGTATCGCACCTGGCTCCCCAGGGTGGCCTATCTCGTGCTGGTGGGCGCTGCCGCCGTGGGTGTCGGTGGGTACTGGACGATTCGCAACATCTGGATAGGAAAAAGCCCCATCTATCCTTCGGAGGTCCGCATCGCAGGCCACGTGCTGTTTCCCGGGAAGCCCTTTGTCTTTAACTCAAACCTCTACTGGAACACACCGGCCGAAATGCGGCCATGGTCACGGCCCAAGCAGATAGCCTATACCTGGCTGCAAGGAATGTCGTTCAGGAGCTGGCTTGACAGCCTTCCGGACTTTGCCGCCAGAAGGGGGGGCCTTGGTTTCACGTGGCCGATAGGCTCCCTTCCCGCCGTGGCGGGGCTGCTTATGTGCACCGTCGCTGCGCGCCTCAGGAAACACAGACCAAGGGAAGGTGTTCCGCTGCTTCTGCCCTATCTCTTCGCTTTTGCTGCAATTGTGTTCCTGTGTACGCCGGGCGCCTGGTGGCCCAAATACGTCGTTTGGATTCAAGGTCTAGGATTGCCCTGTCTTGTCGTTGCGGTGACCCAAATGCTCGCCCGCCCCAGATTGCGATGGATTGGACGTGGCTGGCTCGCCGTGTGCTTGATCTTCGCCATCGGTGAACCCGGCTACGCCCTCTCGATAGTCGCTCAAAAAAACGCATACACAGCCTATATCAGATCCCATCCGCTGTGGACCTCAGGCGGTTGGCGGACGCCACTTCGCACCTTGCGGGCTATCAACCAGGACGACAATATCTACGGTGAATGGGGCGCCGCCCGGGGGACTTTGCTGGGCGAAGCGCTAAGCAACAAGAGCGCACCGGTAAGCCTGTATTCGGTGACCGATCAGAGGTACCCCATGCTCGGTCGCCTCGGGCAGCCTGTCGGTCTCAGGAGCATCGCGTTCATGAGTGCGCAAGAAGTAAAAGACCCCAGTCAACTTGACAAACACCTGCGCGAAAACCAAACACGCTATGTAATCTGCGGCGACGATTCGGGACCTTGGCTTGAGCTTCGCAAAAGAGCCACACGCTTCGAGAATGTAAAGGGCTGCCGCCTTGCCGTCTTTGAGATCGCGGAGCAGACTCTGACAAGCGCCGCCGTCAAGCCGCTGAAAGCGCCCAAGTCGGAGGACGAAGCCGTACCATCTTCTGCTGGGAAACGTTAGAGACTGAAGCGCTTAACCAAAGTGGGATTGGCCTCGACGGCGAGTTGGCGCGGCCAACTCAATGGCGCGCATAAGCTTGACAGGGAACGCCCTTGATAACTAAAGTGCGGGGAAACCGTTTGCCTGAGATCCTGATCTTCATGGGACCGCCTCTTCTGGGCTCGAAGGTGCGAACTGCATGACGACTCTTGTGTCTCACGTATGAGGTAGGGTGTCGCTCCTCCGCGACCGCGGTCGAGCCGGATCTCGACCCTACCGATGCGTCCGTTGTGGCTTGGGACTTTCCTTGAAACCTAGACTGAACCTTGATAGAGCTTCCGCGGCCTTTGATCTGGCACTTGGATCCATGTGGGGGCCAGGGGTGGCAGCCATCATACTGATAACGTTCCTCCGGGGTGTGGGGATCAAAGGGGAGAACAATGAATGGGTTTTGTATCTGTGTCTGGGCATGCTGGCTCCTCTTATCACGCTTGGGTTGTTCTCTGCGGATCATTGGGCCGGCGGAAGGGTTTTCGGCCGATGGTATCGGCCAATCCTGGGCGTCGTCGCTATCATCGGTGTAGCGCTGCTCTGCCGCAGTTGCGGTTCCCCGGAGACTCTGGTGTGGGCGCTAGCGTTGGCTTTGCTGTCGACGGCGGCCCACTTCTTTAGTCGGACGTCCCAATCAGTATGGCTGCGAGTGCAGGAAATGGTTGCGGTATTTCCTGTTGCGCTCATTTCCTGGTTAGGCGCGCTGTTCTGTCTCTATTGGACCACTCCGACGCGGTGGCTCTTGACTCCAACCTATCCCTTGATGGTGTTCCTTGGCGCCATGTTTGTGGTGGGATGGGCGTTGTTCCGTGAGAGCCGGAAGCCCTTGTTCCATCTCGGTGAACATCCTGCAGTCCGTCGGGTTGGTGGAATATGTGGACACGGTCTCGCTCTGGCCCTGTTTGGCGTATTGAGTTTCCGGGTGGATGGCCTCTTTTCGCTCAACGGCGCACAACACTGGTCCTTCTGGGTCGGCCCTATTGAGTCTGTACGTGAGGGCGGTTGGTTGTTGTGGGATGTCCCCTCGCAATATGGCTTCCTCAGTATCCTCTTGCTTGCATTGATGCCGATAAAAAGTGCTTGGGAGTCCCTGTTCCTAGTCCAGGGCGCCTTGATATGGATAGTTGCGGCGCTACTGTACTTCCGCTTGCGGCTCAAGTCTCAAGGCTTGCTCAACTACGCGGCTTCCTGCCTCATAACGCTTACCTCAGTCTATTTCATGGATAGATTCCGTGAGTATCTCAATGGGCCCCAGGAGTTCGTGAGCGTCGGCCCGATGCGCTTTTTCTGGTGTTACATGTCGATGTTCGTACTTTGGGCCTGTCTTGACCGTGATTCGCCGCGCCTGCGCTTATATCGCTGGTTGGGCGCTATAGTATGGGTGGCAGGGGTATTGTGGTCCGCCGAAAGCGCCTTTTACAGCACGGCCATTTATGGCCTGTCATATGCGGTAATTGCGTTGCAGGCTGCTTCGCACTCCTGGCGCACCGCCTCCTACAAGTACTGCCTCGAAGCGCCGCTGTACGAATTGACTCTATCCAAGGTGACGACTCATACGTTTATACATTCCATCACTACTGTCCCAACGTTTTGACTGAGCAAGGCTGAAAGACCTTGGTTTAGGTATTATGGCTCGATTTATCGATTTGACGCCGGAAGAGGAAATCTGTGGCCTATCCGTAACACTACGGAAGGGGTCCACAGATGAACACCGGCCATAGCGTCTTTTCTCAGCTAATGGAATTCGTGCCCGCATACGAATTTCGCAAGTGCGTCGAGCGCTACCGGGGCCACTACAA
>Ga0315274_10003553_pt1 | contig 23180 bp, 23 predicted proteins | sample YL17G02_20_MG_FD_203700 | JGI IMG/M metagenome (GOLD analysis project Ga0315274, IMG submission 203700) | Sediment microbial communities from Yellowstone Lake, YNP, Wyoming, USA - YL17G02_20 | ecosystem: Environmental > Aquatic > Freshwater > Lake > Sediment | place: USA: Wyoming | collected...
AGAACTGAAGGCCTACTCCATGTAAGCAGACCAAACTGGAAGTGGAAGATCAAAATAGGAGCCAAGAAAGACGGAACCCTAACTGCCCTACAGGCCTCAGCCTACCTAGGAGGCCCATACGGCAGATTCCTAGGAGGATTACTAGAGAGAGCAAGAAACGGCCTCACAGGCAGCTACAGGTGGAAAGCCGTAAAGTATGACGGCTACGCCTCATACACAAACGCCCAGAACACACTCTCATACAGAGGATACAGCTCCCCAGAAACATGCTACCCAGTTGAACTGGCCATAGACGAGCTGGCTAAGAAACTCGGAATGGATAACCTCGAATTGCGCCTCAAGAACTACCTGAACGAAGGCGAAAGAAATGCGATGAACGAGATCTTCCGCAGCATGGGAGAGCCAGGCGTCGCAAAGAAGATAAGAGAATTCATGGACGCTTGGGGACCCAAACCATCAGTACCAGATCCATGGGTAGTTGGAAGAGGCTTCTCTGGCGGCAACAAATACACGCAAGGAGGCATGATAACGAACACTGCTCATCTGAAGTTCAAAAGCAACGGAATAGTCGAGATAATAACTGACAGCATGGATCTTGGAACTGGACTAAACACCGTCTGGAGACAGTTTGTAGCAGAAGGTCTTAACATCCCAATCGAGAAGACAGTCAAGCTAGAGGTTAATACAGACTACTCACCTTTCACAACCAACTCATACTCGAGTATGGCAACATTCCACGGTGGATACGCCCTAGTAAACGCCACAATGAATGCTAAGAAGCTACTATTCGCTAACGCAGCTCCAATACTCAAAGCTAAACCTGAAGACCTCGAGACCAAAGATGGGAAGATTATGGTCAAAGGAAAGCCGGATACCGCCATACCATGGTCACAAGCATTCCCAGCAATACCAGGACAACCAGGACCAGCTGCAGAGTTGATGGTGAGTGGAGGGATATACGCACCAGACGACTACCAAGGACCTGGCAAGATGGATCCAGCTACAAGCCAATGCTTAGGCCCATACTTCAGATCTGTACTGTTCCACAGCCACCAAGCCAACGCAGCAGAAGTATTTGTCAACAAAGAGACTGGCGAAGTTCGAGTAAACAAGTGGGCAGGAGGATGCGACTTGATACCAGCAAACCCAACAAACGTTGAAGGACAACTTGAAGGAGGATCCCTAATCATGGGTCTTGGAACCGCACTAACAGAAGCAAGATGGCAAGACAAGGGAATGTACCTCGGCAAGACATATCTTGACTGGAAGATTATGACGGTGATGGACATTCCAAAGACTGACAATGTAGACACAGCCATAGTTCCAGTATGGGGTGAAGCCCACGGAGACAACCCCAGAATAGACGCACCATTCGGAGCCAAAGGAACAGCCGAAGGAGTTCAAGCACCAACAGCACCATGCATAGCAAACGCAGTCGCGGACGCTATCGGTGTGCGGCTGACAACAATACCGTTCACGCCTGACGTGATACTGAAGGCGTTGGGGAAGGCATAAGGAGGTAGAAAGAAGTTGAAAGCAATAGCAGCATACAAGTACTATGATGCAGAAACGCTTCAAGAAGCATGTGCAACGCTGAATCAATACGCTGGCAAGGCTCAGGTTCTCGGAGGCGGAACAGACCTAATCGACTGGATGAAAAGGCGATTTATGCCTACACCAGACATTCTAGTGAATATCAAGAAGATCCCAGGACTCAGCGGAATCAAAGAAGAGGGCGGCGCCCTGAAGATCGGTGCAACAACCACATTAACAGACATAATTGAGAACAGCACCGTCCAGAGCAAGTACAAGGCTCTAGCAGACGCAGCAATGAAAGGTCCAGCCCCACCAATCCGAAACATGGCAACAATAGCAGGAAACCTCTGCCAACATGTACGATGCTGGTACTACAGATGGCCAGACTGGTACTGCTACAGAAAAGGTGGACCAATCTGCTTCGCGCCAGCAGGCAGAAACATAGCCCATGCTATAATGGAGCAGAAAGTCTGCAACGCCGTAGTAGCAAGCGACCCAGCAACAGCGCTAGCAGCAATGAACGCTTCAGTGACAGTTCAGGGAACAGGTGGAACGAGAGAAGTAGCTGTCAAAGACCTCTACGTAGTACTAGGCACAGTACTAAAGCCGGACGAGATCATAACAACTGTGACAGTTCCTGAAGCACCCTCAAAGCAAGCCTTCCTGAAGAGCAGAGTCAGAAACGCAGTCGACTTCGCTCTGGTCAGTGCAGCAGCCGCAACGACAAGCAAAGGGACAACAGTAGCTCTGGGTGGAGTGGCGCCCATATTGGTCGCAGGATCACCTGACGACGTAAATGCAGCAATAGGCAAGGCTGCGCCTCTTAGTGAAAACAAGTATAAGGTATCTGTTGCGAAAGCGATGGTTAAGCGGGTAACCGCCTAACCCCCTTTCTTCTTTTTTACTTCAAGTTTAAGGGAGAATTAGCGGAGCTATAGTAGGCTCAGGAAGCTGATAGTTGTTGCAGCAGGCTCCAGCTTTGTTCTTCCGTTAGCCCAAGTAGCCGTCAGCGTAACTACCTCATTCTTGGTTCCTGTTATGGTGAAAGTTGCCTCACCGTTAAGTAAAGTGACTCTGGCAGCACTCAACTTTGCACCAGAGTGAGGGGGATTGAGTGATAAGTCAATGGTATCATTCCTGCTCCTATCAATTTGATCCTCAGAGTTTGCGGCATAGATCCTCAAGACCTCAAGTCGATTAACATCTATTGTGTGTGGGGAGGAGAGCATCAGTTTAACCGCTTCAGGTGAACTGTACTTAAAGATCGTGGGCCGGACGTAGTAGAAAGCCAAACTCGCCAAAGAGATCAGAATAATGGCGGAAAGGAGAGTCTGGCCAATTTCAACTTTTCTCCAACTCTTCATAGTCAAAATGTACTCCGACTTCACTTGCACATTTCAATGAATGCTTTGATGTGGGGTTCGAGTAGTGTAACGTCCTCAGAGGATCCGAATTCGACTGAGGTGACTGGAATTCCTAATTCTTCCCTGAAGGTCTCCTTTATGATCCTATCAGATGAGGACAGGTTCCGGCAACCTATTACATTTCCAATAATGACTGCATCTGGCTTTTGCTGCTTGATGTAAGGAATCAGACTCTTTGCGCGGTCAAGGCTTGGCATATGGTGCGGCATCTTCCATATCCATCCTGCCAACTCTTTAAGAAGCGAGCCATTCTCAGGAATTGGGCTATGGAAGAGTGGTAGGTACGTATCACAGCCAACTATGGCGCCACCAGAGTCTTCTATTATATTCCAGAACCGTAGATCCTGAGGTGCCATACCAACATAATAGAGTCTCGTGGGATCGTTAGTGATCCCAGGCGCAGCCTTACTTTGTTCTGTCCTCTTCATGACTTCGTTTCGAATCTCCGTTAAGATCGCAGTCAAGGCTTCAGGTTCCTGCAGATAATCTCCGGCAGTTGCATGGGTGAGGAAGTATTCAAGCCCTGTCATGGGAACATGATCATGAACTAGGAAACTTGTAAGGTCAAGTAAAAGCTTCCTTATCTTATTTCCTCTCTTTATTATTTCTCGAAGATTAGTCTCCGAGTATTTATAACCGAAACGTCGACCGACCCTCTCGAAAAGCGAGGTCAACTCTTCCTTTATGAACGAAGTAGCTCTTTTCTCAGACGCTGCATCGTAGATGGGGATCTCCATCGAGTAGATTGGTTTATGCATGTCTCTTGACATTAGTTGCCAAGTCTTTGAGGAGATGTCGCACTGTCCTGCAGTTGCCACAAACATGTTCAAAGGAGTCAGATTTCCCTTGGAGAGAGTGTTACTTGTGGCTGTTAGATTCCATATGCATGAGTCTGCGCTTAGACCCGCCTCAATCGCGTAAGCGGTTGTTCTCGCGTCTTTCGTTGTAGTCTTTGTCATGCCTTCGTGAAGGAGGAGGTCGTAAGGAGTTGCACCTAGAGCGTATATGATCTCAGGAGGGAAGAGCCTCCACTTAGCTACGACTTTGCCGCCACTTCTCTGAATTCTACTCTCGCTTTCCATGAACATTTGCCATAGTCTGTTGAAGCTTGCAAGTCGTCTGTCGAGTAGGACCTCAGTTAGCTGAGCTGACTTAGTCATTTCACACTCCTCTCAGCATCTCTAGGAAAGCCTCAATCTTTGTCCGTGTAGTTCCAATATCAGCGGGCGAGTATTCTGTTTCAATTAAGAGTGTTGGAATGTTGAGTTCTTTTTTGAGGGCTTCCTTGAAGATCTTGACTTCTGATCTGAAGGTGTCACATGATTTCAGACTGTAGTAAATCATGCCTTGCGCGTGGCTTCCGCGAGCTCCAGCTATAACATAGTTGAGTCTCATTGCTGTGTCTGTCATGTTTGGGCATGGTGTGTTATGCAAGTATCTTTCAACAAGCCCCTCCATCAATGGACCGTCGAGAGATACGTCTTTGCGCCAAAATCTTGATCCTGTACATAATGCATCTGCAACTATCTTTGCTCTAGCTCTCTCAACAAGATCCAACACTTTAGTGTCTTCAAGAGCCATTACGGAGCCGTAGAGCATTATCCTAGTGCGTGTGTCAGTTTTCTTTTCATCACGCGGAGGCGTCTTGAGTTCTCCGACTATTCTTGTAGTCTCTTTGAGGAATTCGGGTCTATCTACTAGAAATCCAGCGTGAGATATCTGGAAGACATCGCGCCAAGATATTGAGGAAGATTCCTCCTTTAGATAGTCATATAGTCTCCTCATTCTTCCGCGGATGAGGTTGTGGGTTCTTACGGCTTCTCGGAGTCGTTTGTTAGTGATCTTGGTTCCACTCAGTTTCTCAAGATTCTTTTTGAGGTCGTCCAGTTCCTCTCTGAAGTAGTCTATTGCTTGTTTTCTTGTTCGGAATCTGTTGGATGTTTGCGGAACTCCTACTGTGAATACTGGGATGTTGAAGTACTTCTTCCAGTACTCTTGGAGTTTCTTCATTCCATCACATGTACAGGCTACGCAGACAGCATCTAGCATTTCATAGTACGGGTTTCCAGTGGCTTTGTTCCCTATGCAGGTGCGAATATATGGGCAAGTGTAGGATTGGAGATATTGTTCTCCTGCGTGCATAGCTTCTGGGCTGGTTCCACTGACCAGTCGGAGTGGAATCATACCCGCAGCAGTAATCAATTCTTCTGGAATATAGGCACAGAAATAGCCAACAATCTTCGATCCGCTTTCTTTGCTGAGTCTCAAGGATTCAGGTCTATCTCTTAGCATCTTCATCAAAGGGTTAATCAAACTCTCACGACACCCGTGGACAGAGCGTAAGCCAAACCCCTGCTAACGAATATAAAACCTACAACTACAAGAGCAATTCCACTGATTCTTCTTACTCTCTCAGCATTTGAGTGTACAACAGCATAACGAGTTAAGGTGCCAGCAAGGATCCCTAAGATGGGCATGTAGGCCGTTGACCCGAGCCAGAATGATATCATAAAGACTAGAGATTGGAGAGTGTTTGAGAGGGTTACACTATAGGTCAATGCAGCCATGAGAGGGATGCATGGCCACAGACCCATGACCAGTCCTAGGAGGAATGTTGACTTGACTCTTCTAAAGCCGCAACAGATTACCGAGGCATATTTCATTTTCGTGCCAAAAGAAATCAGAAATCCATAGATCACTAGAATGATTCCAAGTGGTATCACGACGATAGCGGCAGCGTTAGGATTAAAGAAGGCTACTCCGAAGTAGCCGACTACGAGACCTAGGGCAAGGTAGGCGATGAGCCTTCCTACACTAAAATAGACTGAAGCTATCAATCCGCTCCTAGCTTTCGGATGCTCTGCTGCAATGTGGGGCGCCAAGACTGGTGCACATTGAGCAACACATGAGATCCCTAAGCCAAGGCCGAGAGTTACTCCAGCAACAACCTCAACTAGCAGGTTTCAACACTCTCTAAAAGAATCTTCTCAGTGTAGCTACCGAGAGTATATGACACACCTTATAAGTCTTCCATCTTTGAGGGTTGCTTACCTAAGAAGACTGATTGGTCTCTTATGGAATCTGAAAGGTCTAAATAGAATAAATACGGGTCACTAGTTCTGTGGCCATTATGAGAGAGGAAAGAACGTGGCTTATTGAACATCAAGTTCAGAGAACATCAAAAGCACTTGAAAGCAACGGGTTCAAGACTGTATATGCCCCAACCAAGAGTGACGCGCTGAAAGAGGCTCTGAAACTGATCCCTCAAGAGGCCAAGGTTGGAATTGGTGGTTCAGTTACAGCGCGTGAGATTGGTCTTGTAGAAGAACTTCGGAAGAGAGGCAGCAACGTTCTTGAGACATGGAGAAAGTTGAGCCCTGAGGAAGATCTCTCCATAAGAAGAGGACACTTGACATGCGACGTTTTCGTCAGTAGTAGTAACGCTGTCACTGAAGACGGTAAACTCGTCAATGCTGACGGAACAGGCAACAGGGTTGCAGCTATGATCTTCGGACCGCCAAGGGTAGTAGTTATCGCTGGTGTGAATAAGATTGTCAGAGATGTTCATGAAGCAATGGCACGGATAAGAAGTGTTGCCACTCCTATGAATGTGAGAAGGGTCGGAGGAACAACTCCGTGCGTTACTGATGTCTGTAACTTGGAGGAATGTAAACCCCCAAGCAGACACTGCCATGCAATTACCATATTGGAAAAACGGCCAATTAAGACCGATATTACGGTGATCCTTGTAGGAGAGGAACTTGGTTTCTGAGAGGTCACACTCAATTAGGGTTTTTCGTACCTTCTCATTCTTTTGATGTAATTCTCATCCAGTATTTCAGCCTCGAAAAGATTGACAACTGAATTGCCACTAGCCTCGCCACTTAGTTTACCTAGAGCGTCTTTGATGTGACGCCACTTCAATTTGGTCAGGCCGCTCTTTGAATTATAGATAATGCCGAGCACATTAGAGACTCTTGCGAACTGAAGATCTCTGCTTCTCCGTAGAGTTTCCTTGTCCTCTGCTTCTACATACATAGTTCCGTTCTCTACAGGTCTCTCAGGAAAGACGTTGACGTCCTCAATGAATTCGTCTGGAATGAAAGAGTTACAAGTACTCAGGATCATGAATCTTCTGAATGACTCAAGAGGACAAACAACATCTATCTTCATCGCGCCTATTCCCCTATCAAAGAAGTCTTCATCACCTTAAGTAAAGGTTTCCAACGAGCTAGTATGCAGCCTTCCTCCTATCCTACAAAGATTGATCTAACATCAAACATCTCGGGCAGTAGGCAGTGCAGAATTGTATACGTAGCTGTCTAAACTCTTAATCTGGAAGCTGCCAACACACTGAGGTCTTCGACTCCAGAGGACTGACGCTTTTGAATTCAAATGAAGCCAACAGAGAATCAACTCGAGGTGAACTTGGAGAAGTAACTGTTGAGAAATCAGTGAATGTACTCTCTAAGATCCGTAAGCGTGATGGACAAGTAGTCGACTTCGACCAAGAAAAGATAACGGTTGCCATTTACAAAGCTGCTGAATCTGTTGGAGGACGAGACAGGAAGCTTGCTCAACAACTATCTGACAAAGTTGTGGAGCAGCTCAAGATGCAGTTTGACTCGACCCATCTTCCTACCGTTGAAGAAGTCCAAGACACTGTTGAGAAGATTCTTATTGAGAATGGAAATGCGAAGACTGCGAAAGCCTACATACTGCACAGGCAGAGACGGAAAGATGTTCGCGAATCGAGATCGAGGCTACTTGATGCTGAACTAGATGGCAGACTCTCCCCTAACTCCATAAGCGTTCTGGAAAGGCGGTACTTGAGAAGAGATGACAAAGGTCGGATAGCTGAGACTCCAGCTGCTCTTTTCAGACGAGTAGCCAGTGCGATTGCGTCTGCAGACATATCTTACGATTCTGAAGCTGACCTGAAACAGATACGTGAAGACTTCTATAGGATTATGACCAATCTAGAGTTCCTACCTAATTCCCCTACACTTATGAATGCTGGAACCCAGCTCGGTCAATTGTCCGCCTGCTTCGTACTTCCTGTTGATGATTCTATGGAGAATATATTTGACGCTGTGAAGCAGACAGCCCTCATACACAAGTCTGGTGGCGGTACAGGATTCTCATTCTCAAGGCTTAGACCAAAGAATGATTTTGTTAGAACCACAGGAGGAGTGGCCTCAGGTCCAGTATCTTTCATGCGAGTCTTCGATGCTGCAACAGAAGTGATCAAACAGGGTGGAAAGCGTCGAGGAGCAAACATGGCCATTCTTCGTGTTGACCACCCGGACATTTTGGAATTCATTAAAGCAAAAGACGAAGATCAGTGTCTAAATAATTTCAACATCTCAGTTGGAATAACGGAGAATTTCATGCAGGCTGTCATAAGGGGCACTGATTACGATCTCGTCAATCCTAGAACTAAAGAGTGCGTGGAAAAGCTTTCTGCCCGCAATGTATTCAGACTTATAGTTCGTCAAGCATGGAAGAATGGTGAGCCTGGAATAGTCTTCTTGGACAGGCTAAACCATGATAACCCAACTCCGCAGCTAGGAGAAATAGAAAGCACCAATCCTTGCGGAGAGCAGCCGCTCTTACCATACGAATCCTGCAACCTCGGCTCAATAAATCTGGCAAAAATGGTAACGAACGGTAAGATAGACTATGAAAGACTCTCCAAAATCATCCAGACAGCGGTTCATTTCTTGGATAATGTGATTGACGTGAACAAGTATCCACTCAAAGAGATAGAAGAGATTACTAAGAGCAACAGGAAAATTGGTCTGGGAGTCATGGGATTTGCGGACATGCTGATCCAACTTCAAATTCCATACAATTCTGAACGTGCAATCAAAATTTCTGAGGAAATAATGTCCTTCATGTCCGAAAAAGCTGCAAGGGCTTCCCAAGAATTTGCCAACGAGCGTGGAGCCTTTCCGAATTTCAAAGGCAGCATATATGATGATGCTGACGAGCCACCAAGACGTAATGCGACAACGACTACAGTAGCACCAACTGGAACGCTCAGCATAATCGCTGGGTGCTCAAGTGGAATCGAACCGATCTTCGCTATTTGCTACGTCCGCAACGTTATGGACAACACTGAGTTGGTTGAAGTCAATCCTCTCTTCGAGAAAGTGGCGTATGAAAGAGGGTTCTACAGTGAGGAGCTGATGAGAAGCATCGGTGAAGCTGGGTCGATTCAAGCTTTCCCAGAAATTCCTGACGATGTCAAGGGGGTTTTCGTGACTGCACACGATATATCACCTGAGTGGCATGTTAGAATTCAAGCTGCTTACCAGAAGTATACAGACAATGCTGTATCCAAGACTGTCAACTTTCCTGCTGAAGCATCTCCCGAGGATGTTGAGATCGTCTATATGCTGGCCTATCAGCTTGGATGTAAAGGTGTAACTATCTATCGAGACTCAAGTAGAGAAAATCAAGTCCTACAGATCAGGAGTAGGCGAGAAGACACAATAGTTGCAGTCTCTACTATCCCGGAGGGAGAAGCTGGTCGGACGGATTGTTTTGTGACTGAAGGCTAAGAGCGTTTTATTTCTTAGATTTCCGACTTGCTAACCGCTGTGGAATGGGAAGCCACCAGTAGGCATAAGTACAGAGTACGGAGTCAAGCCCGCCTTTTCATCCTTGCAGGAAGCTGTTAACTTGACAAAGTCCGATTCTCCAGAAAGCACTCCTACTGTAGCCTGTCCATTCTCAAGCCTCATGACCTGACTGTCAAGTTTGACGTTACAGCGATCTGTAATGTACAGTGGCTCTAGTTTTAGTTCGATCTCATCGTTTCTGGTCTTGTCGATCTGTCCGTCGGCATTTACAGCCATTACAGTTATTGTTTCTTTATGGTGGCTACTGAGATGCGAGGGAACTTTAATCATCAGTCTGGTGGGGGATTTGTTCAGGGTCATCACTCTCCAAATCTAAGATATTCATCAATCTATGACTATGGGGTATTTACCATATTTGTCTGCCGCACTTATCATTGCGTCCATACTCTGATCTGGTCCGTAGCATCCACCACCAACGGAGAGGATATATCCACCTCCGGGACCAGCCACCTTAATCTGTTCTCTACAGATGTCCTCAATTTCTCTCTGTGAACCCTTAAGGAATACTCCTATTGGTTCAACATTACCCATCAGACAGATTCTTTTTCCTATCCTTCTCTTAGTCTCTGCGATGCTGTTTTCGAAGCTGAAGTTGAAGACTTGGAAACCGGTGTTCGCTAGCCGTTCCAGAATATGCATCGAATTCTTGCAGTTATGGTAGATCTTCAACTTGTTACTGAAGGTCTGAAAGATCTTCTTCATGTATGGGAAACCGAACTCTTCGAAGAATTTCGGTGAGATCAGTCCAGGTATATCGTCGCACATGAATATGATATTGGATCCGCCTGAGATCTCGTCCATTGCTTTGACGAAATCGATCTCTGTCTGAGTTGCGATCTCCATGAGCTTATGTACGTGTTCTGGGTGTTTGTACATGTCTGAAAGGAATGGCCCGACGCCCCGTAGCTCAGTGGCTAAGTCCATCGGTCCTCTGATTGCTTGTGGGTCAACTTCGCAGTTGGAGGGCACATTATCTATAAGATATTTGTATGCTTCAAGGACCTTTGGAAGTAGACCGTCTCTGTGAGGATCTGGTACTTTGATCCTGTCTATCTCTTCTATCTGCTTTATTATGGGGGTACACATCGGGGGTTCTTTTTCGTAGTAGAATACTTCTGTCCCAAACGCTGAGGCTTCTGCCACGATGCCAAAATCAGGATTTATTCCAGGTACAAAAGCGCATCCAGAGAATCTTTCCATAAGTTTGAGCTGTGCGTTCAGCTTTTTCTTATAGTCGAATATGTAGTCCTTAACGTGTAAGCCAATCCTTGTAGCGTCGTATGAGCCACGGAGGAATGCAACAGGAACTTGGTCAGGTTCCTGCAGTCTGGCTGCGATCATGAATCTTTCGCGTGGAGTCATTTCAAACTCCTGACAATACTTAATAGTTTTACCTCTTTTTCATCAGTTGCTTTGCTTTTTCCACAGCTTCGTAGGCATCTTTGCCAAATGAATCTGCCCCAATCTGCGTTGCATATTCCTCTGTGACTGGGCGGCCTCCTACCATAATCTTGACTTTGTCTCTTAGCCCTGCTTTCTTCAATTCTTCAATGACAAGATTGAGTTCAGGCATCGTATGGGTCAGGAGGGAGGACATGCAGAGGATGTCAGGTTTCTTCTCTCTTACCTCCGAAAGGAATTTTTCAGATGATATGTCAACTCCCGCATCGGTTATGTCGAAGCCTGCCACGCTTAGCATTGAAATTACTATGTTCTTACCGACATCGTGTAGATCGCCTTTGACAGTGCCGAAGACAATTTTTCCACTCGAGGAGATACCGTCAGCCTGCATCATTGGCTTTAGTAATTCAATTGCTTCCTTCATCATATCTCCGGACATGACTAGTTCAGGTAGGAAGTATTCGCAGGCCTCGTACTTTTTGCCCACTTCGTCTGCTCCTTGACGTATGGCCTTCTCTATTATCTCTCTCGGTGGGATGTTTTCCTCAAGAGCTTTTTTAAGAAGCTCATTTACTCGATTGTAGTCAATATTTACGAAGGCTTCTCTTAGATTGGTGATGGTTTTCTCTGAGTTTTCCAAGGAAATGAACCGTTCACGGTATTTTCTTACTGGCCTAAAAAGCGTTTCTAAGTTTAGGGCAAAGTGTTCAGATTGGGAGTAGACTATGTTGGAGTAGTACTACGTTGAATAGTGAAAATTGAAGTAAGTTAGTATGCTTACGTCAAATTCCATAGTAACCACAGGTATACTCTAAAGCCGCCTCTCGAGCTTTAAGAATTCGAATTATTACGGCAACCGTTATATGTCGTACAAATCTATCTCCTTGTCGCCACTGAATGGCATAATTGGAGAAAAACAAAATGAGTGAGGAAAAGAAAGAGGAGAAGAAAGAGGCAAAGTCCGGAGTATCAAGAAGGACTTTCATCGGAGGCACAGTCGCAGGACTGGCCGTCGGTGCAGCAGCAGCATACGGTGCATCACAACTAATGGCTCCTTCTAAGCCGACAGTAGCACCACCTACTGAAGAAGGAGCAGCTTATGGAAAAACCATAACCCTAAAGGTCAATGGCACTTCACTGCCAGTCTTCGTTCAGTCAAACTGGACATTACTATACACACTAAGAGAGCAGCTAAAACTGACAGGAACAAAACTCAGCTGTGACTACGGTGATTGTGGAGCATGTACAGTCATAATCAACGGTAAGTCCGCTCTAGCATGCATGACTCTGGCGATAGAGAATGAAGGAAATGACATTCTGACCATTGAGGGACTTTCACCGGGAGGTAAACTACATCCAATACAGCAGGCGTTTATTGATAATCACGCCTACTCTTGCGGATACTGCATACCGGGAATGATAATGTCAGCGAAGGCCTTGCTAGATAAGAATCCGAGCCCCTCTGAGGATGATGTCAGGGCAGGAATCTCAGGGAACCTTTGCAGATGCACAGGATATGTTGGCCCAATAAGGGCGATAATGAAGGTAGGTAAGTAAGGAGGTGTAAGAGAAAATGGCACCAGAAATTAAAGAGTATAAATGGGAAGGCAAGCCTGACGGGCAAAAATACATTGGAGTACGCAACAACAAGAACCCAGACGCCGTAGGTGTAGTAACAGGCGCCATGCAATATGTTCAAGACATGTCTATGAATGACATGCTCTACGCCAGAATGAAGACCTCGACAGTAGCGCACGCCAAGATCAAAAGCATTGACACAAACGCAGCGAAAGCAATGCCAGGTGTCGTCGCAGTTCTTACAGCAGATGACATTCCAGACGTGAGAATGTTTGGAGACGAACCTGTGATCGCCAGAGGCAAAGTCATGTACTATATGGAGCCAGTTGCCCTTGTTGCAGCTGAAACACCCGAGATCGCCGAGGCAGCCCTTGAAAAGATAAAAGTAGAGTATGAGGAACTACCCGTCGGCTTAGATGTTGAAGCAATGGCCAGTGCAAATCCACCAACAGTTCTACATTCACCAAAACTTGTAAAGTCAAGATTCTATGATGAACGGCCAAACCTGATAAACGCAACAATAGGCATACACGGAGATGCTGACAAAGGATTCGCAGAGTCAGACGCAATCGTGGAAGGAAAGTGGGACGTCGCAAGATTCACTCACACAACATCAGGTCCAAACGGCGCGCTCACATGGATCGATCCCGCAGACGGCAGACTAAACACAATGGAGGAAACTCAGTCACTATTCCAGAACCTTTACCCAGTCTTCGCAGGCGCCATGAACATGTCAATGAGCAAAGTCAGAGCCAGAGCTCCTAGAAGAATGTCTGGAGCGTACGGTAACAGAAGCTATGTCCACGTATCATCTCGTATAGGATGGCTTACACTAAAGACAGGACGACCAGTCAAAATGGTACTTACCAGAGACGAGGCTACACAGATAACCTGCAGACCACGCTGGAGATTCTACTTCAAAGTAGGATGCAAAAAAGATGGAACCCTAACTTCAGGAAAGTTTACCGCCTACGAAGCCAACGGAGGATACGGAAGATTCGGAGCTAGTGTAGTAAGAAACGCTTACTTCCAATTCACTGGCAACTGGAGATTCCCCAACTTCAGATACGACAGCTTCGCGGCCTACACGAACGAGACACCAATGCAGAACCTACACACATTCGCACACCAAGAGGTATGCTTCGCAGTAAACTCAGCCATGGATATGCTAGCCGAAAAAATTGGAATGGACAAGTACCAATTCAAGAGAATGAACCTGCTAGTAAACGACGAGCTTAACATAGCAGATGAGATTGTACGCAGCGGCGCCGTCGGAGCACTCGACTTAGCAGCAAAATACATCAATTGGTCACAGCCAAAGGCATCTGCAAGCGGACCCTGGAAGAGAGGAAGAGCAGTAGACATAGGAAACGTATACATAAACCCGCTCGTGAGAAAGCCACTAGTTCATGTCCGACTAAACAGCAACCCAGGCTGCGAAATATTCGCCAGTATCCACGACCTCGGAACTCAGATAAACGCAACCGCCACATTCATAGCTGCTGAAGTTCTGAAAATACCCCTAGAGAATATAGTCGTCACATCACTAGATACAGACCACACAGTCTTCTCTGGTTCTGCCTATGCAAACCAACAGGCATTCGCAGCTGGAACCCCACTAATGTTCGCATGCCAAGACGCACTGCAGAAAATGTGCCTGCAAGCAGCACCTTTGTTGAAGGCAAAGCCCGAGGATCTTGACACAAAGGACGGAATGATCTTCGTTAAAGGCAAACCTGACAACGCACTACCATGGTCAAACTTCATGAAAGGAACAACACCATTCATACTAGGAGTCGGCGAAGCAGATTTCCCACTAGACTCAGAAGACGTCAACACAATGAAATGTCTGCCTCAGGTATGTCCAATAGAAGAAGATCCCAGCGGAAAGATAACATGGCACAGACTCAACTTGCTATACATGTACGCAGCCAGTGCAATAGAGCTTATAGTCAACGAAGATACAGGACAAGTCATCATCGAGAAATTCGTGAACATATCCGATACAAGACCTCTCAACGTTTGGGCCTGCGATCAACAATTGGAGATGGCGCAAAGCTACTTGGGAGCTGGTCTATACACACAGATGGTACAGGACCAGACAAACGGAGCATACCTATCTACAACGCACCTTGAGAACAAATGGGCATCAGCACTTGACGTTCCAGGGCCAAACAACTGCATAGTTGACCACGCTGTGAGCCCAGGCAGGATTTCGCCCTTTGGTATTGAAAAACCATGGCCTAGCGTCTGGGGTCCTTGGGGTGGAGGCAAGGGAATATCAGAAGCGACAATCGTCGATGTCCAGTGCGTCATAGCAAACGCGTTGGCAGATGCTCTAGGAGTCAGATTCTACGACGTACCCATTGAGCCACGAAAGATACTGCAAGCTCTAGGAAAAGCATAGGAGATGAGAAAAGAATGTCTCTTAGATACATAACGAGATTCGCACACTACGACGCCAAGACCGTTGAAGAGGCTACTGCACTACTCAACAAGTACGGTGAAAAGGCCAAGCCTATCGCCGGCGGAACAGCACTAATGGACATACTAAAGAAGAAGTATCTACCAACACCAGAAGCGATCGTAAACCTGAAGACCATACCAGGACTTGACCAAGTCACGGAAGATGGAGGAGCTATAAAGATAGGGGCCCTCACAAAACTCGTCGACCTTGCCGAATCAAGTGTCATCAAAAGCAAATGCCCAATGATTGCTGATGCAGTCAATCTAATATCATCACCTCAACTCCGTAACATGGGCACGGTAGGAGGCAACCTCTGTCAGCAGGTGAGATGCTGGTACTATGTCAAGGCAGATTTCTTCTGCTACAGGAAAGGAGGACCAGTCTGCTACCAGCCCGGCGGAGACAACAGGTACGGTGCAATACTACAGCAGAAGGTCTGCAACGCAGTCATCGCAAGCGACTTGGCAACCACCTTTACAGCCCTGAATGCTTCACTAAAGGTTGAGGGACCAGGCGGATCCAGAGATGTACCAATAAAGGACTTCTACGTGACCTTGGGCAACACACTGAAACAAGGCGAAATCATCACTTGGATCACTATACCTGAGGCACCATCCAAAGGCAGCTTCAAGAAGTTCAAGATAAGAAAAACATGGGACTTCGCGGTTGCAAGTGCAGCCGTAGCTACGACATCTAAAGGAACAATCGCCGCGTTGGGCGGAGTAGCTCCAGTAGTTGTGAGCGGAACCCCTGACGAAGTAACATCAGCCCTAGGTAGTGCAACCCCGCTGAGCATGAACAAATACAAAGTGCAAATAGCGAAAACTATCCTGAAAGAAGCGATGGCGTAATCATACGCCATCTTTCCCATTTTTTCAATTTCTGGGAAACTGATTTATAGTCTCATCTGGATTCAAGATTAGGCCAGTTTATACCGCAAGGTGTAAGCGTATTGAATCCTGCAACATCGAAAAGACTAGCATACATAGCGAGTCTCACTGTTGCCGCTTTCCTTTTCAGCCTTTACTGCAGATCGTATCTTTGGATTGGGCTTTTTCTGGCAGTTCTTTCGGGAATAGCTTCCCTCATTCTACTCCGTAGTGAGAGGATTACCCGCTATAGAAGAGCACTTGTAATATACTATGCCCTTGTGACATGGATTGGGACAATCACCATTTTTTCATTCATAGGTTTTACGTCACTCCTAAAATGGATTAGCGGTCACTTGCGTGTCTATTACTATAGTGGAATGCCAACGATAGGGAGAGCCCTCGTACCCTGCAATTTCAATCTTCCAGATATCACTGTAAGCATACCTCTATGGGGATCTGAAACAGCAGTTGAAAAAGTCTCAGGAATACCCGTGGTTTGGCCCTCATCAATCTTTTATCTCTCAATACTTGTGCTAGTTCCTTTTCTTGTGACAGCTGTGGTTCTAGGCAGAGGCTTCTGCGGTTGGGTCTGCTACTTTGGTGGGAGTGTTGACGCGTTTAGAAGAACTGGAAGACCACGGTGGATTCTGAGAAGATTCAGGAAGAACTACCAAGAACTAGGAAAAAGAGAAGCAGTTTTGGACGGAGTCCGTGAAGATATCAAGGACATTAAGTATGGTGTCGCCTTCGCGCTCTTGCTCCTAGGAGTGGGACTAACAATTCCCATAATATGTGTAATATGTTGGACTTGGCTTTTCCAGTATATTTGGTGGGCGATAACCGCGGTATTAGTGTTAACAATGTTTGTCATAATTCTGCCTTTCATGACAGGAAAGCGTTCTTGGTGTTCGATCTTGTGTCCAGTCGGTGCCCTACTGAATCTCATAGAACGTGTGACTCCATTCAACGTAAGGGTTGATCCGAAGAAATGTACCAAAGACTATTCCTGTACCCATGTGTGTCCAATGTATGCCATGACCAGACAAACAATAAATGAAATGTCCGCTCCCAATGTCGATTGTATAAAATGTGGAGCCTGCATGGATCAGTGCCCAGAAAAAGCTATAGATCTGTATCTGCTGGGAACATCAAAGAAAGTTAGATCTTGGTTCATTCCCATAGCCGTATCCGCAGGCATGATATGGTATGTCTGGTTCATAATATCAATTGTCCAAGTAGCACCACATCTCGTCAAGCTTTGGTAAAGCTCGCGCGAAAAAAAATAATTGTGAATCAGATCAATTCCGGAGCGGAAATATGAGAACCAATTCGATGCATATTAGGAAAGCACAAAGGCTGTTTTCAGTCGCTCTTCTTGTGGCGATAGTACTAGCAGTTGCTCCGAACGTGGTCTCGAAGGTTCAGGAGCAAGTTCCAACTCCGGAAAATACTGGCGCAACCAGACTCGTGATTTTCCATGAAGGCTACAATATCGAGGTCGGGAGATCTTCACCGTTGTCGATCAGAGCGGTAGATAATACAGGCGAAATCGATGCTAGCAGGGACGATCTAGTCGAATTGAATCTGACTTCGCTTAGTTATATGAGGACTGCCGCGAAATTGAGTACTACTACGGTAAAGCTTGAGAACGGAACAGCACAGGTATCAGTCATCGGTACGACAACGGAGCTCGTGCGGATAACAGTAAACTGGAAGAGCGGTAGATCAGAGCTTAAGTCGGGCATGTTTACACTGCATATAGGCGTCGGTGGAGAATAGCCTCAGATCCTTAAGGCAGAGTATGCCAAGTGGTTTATCACTAAGACGAGGTAGGCAATCTAGGATGCTGAAGAATAGTTACTCCTCATTATTCAAGTGGAGTACTCTTCCACGGTCGAAAGTTGTCAGAAGAAGCCAGACAATCTTCTCAGCAATCCTCTTAGTACTGCTAATATCATTGCCAATATACTACTCATGGCCGACACCATCAAAAGCCAAGCCCGTAGCCGTCAGACTGACGATTACGATCAATGCTGTAAGCGACGACAAACTCGCCGTCATAGTATCTGCTGTTGACGAATCAGGACAATTAGACAATACCCGAGACGATGTGGTCGACCTCTTCTTTGAGGGTGCTAGCAGCAGCGAACTTGCACAGTCTAGGGTTTCGCTAAAAAATGGAGAAGTAAGTGTAGGAATAAAAATGAAGAATCTGCAGACTTCATTCCTGACCGCCAAGTGGGTTAGCGGTCCAACTCCGCTAAAGGAAGTAACAACTCTTGTATCCCCACTAATGTGGAACTATTAGAAGCAACGCTTGGAAAAGTTCACGAGATCGTATTACAGACGGACTCTTCTACCATATGAGCACGGGTATCATCAATAGGAAAATTGCCATAGACTGTCCAGATAGATGCTCTACCGCTTGAATGGCTCTACATATAGCGCGCGTACCATCTAGAGTCAGTGTGATATCTCTAGATACGTTACTTGAGTTGGCTGAAGAGGTGTTCTCCCGCTTATCCACCTAGCTTTGAAGATTGACGCTTCAGGCAACTGGTTCGATAATAAGTTTGCGTTTGCTTCTCCATTAAGCAACTTCAGTTTCACATTTTTTGACGAGTCTTTGAAGCGTAAGCGACAATCTTGACCTATTGAAAGTTCTACGACATCATCTCTGGTAGTATCAACCTTGCCCTCGTCGGTCACAGCGGCGACTCGAAGTGTCTTCTCAGTTGATCTATCTATTCCCGGTAGAAATATCACTAAACGTGTAGCTTCTGGTTGCTTTTTTTCTGGTGGCTCGATCTTCTTTTCATCCATTTTACGGATATCCCTCCTAATGTGACTTAAAGTCGCACCTAGTTATGATGTAACTATTAGCCTCTATCATTACCTTTGTGACGCATGGAATTTAGGGTTTCCGCAAAGACATCACAAAACTTCTTTTGGTTCTTTACTCGTCCTTGCCACAACTCATGTCTTAATTGGATCAGCACTGCAATCCAGTGTCCTCTATTTCCATGGATTCAATTAAGTCTTCAGTGTTCTCCAACTCTCTTACAAGAGAAATCGATCATAGCGCACGTGTAGATCTCTACCGTTCAAAGGAGATGACGGTATCAATGATATGGAACGAATGTAGACTTAGTTTCTTCAAGTGGGGTTCCACCCTCAACCTGTTTGGCTATAATGGTCACTGGTTCCACATCTGGGTCTCTAAACCATATATCCGCGGCACCCTCCCTTAGTTGAATATTTAACTTCTTAGACCATAGAATCTTGGAATCGTTCCTAACACCAATCACACCCCTCCCTTCAGTCACGATAGAGACTTCAACGAGGTCATTTCTACCTCCTATATATTCTCCTTTGTAATTGACAATCGAGACCTTAAGCGGTACTTCCTGATCGACATAGAGGCGAGATGGAACGACTACTACCAATTTGTCCCGTCGAGGTTGTCTCTCGGTCAGGATCTGGTACGAGCTGACGACTACGATCAATACCAAAATAGCAGCTGCAGTGGCAACTTTAGCTGTTTCTCCATGGTCCAGTTGAACTCGTAGATTCAGAATCCTCGCCATCCACCATACAGTTCTATCACGTCAGGCTCTAGTAGTGATTTCCCCTCCAACCATTCAACCGCTACGCGAACCTTCTCATCTTGCTTATCTAGGAATGTTACTTTGCGTTGTCCTGCCTCAAGTCTTATAGTCAATGAACTGGACCATGTAGTTCCTGATTGGTCAGAGAATCCGAGTTGAGCGTGGCTACTAGGGTCAAGTGAGATTCTAATAAGATCACTTCTGCTTGAATCCACAATACCCTCATTGTCCACAGCTTTGATAGTCAGTTCCGCTACTACGTCCCGCGAATACTCGGACAGGCCCAACAAGACAAGTTTGGAGGCTTCAATACGTGGTACAGGGTTCATTAATGCATAATATGTAACCAGCCCGAACAGCCCCAATAACATCAGGCCAGCTAGAAGCGCCCTAATAGCTTCCTCTCTATCGCGCACGCTAAGCTTCATATTCGCTCCCATAAAGCACATTCATCAATCCTTCTGCCATCTGAGAACGAGCCGAATTATGCGTACAAATGAATAGAACTTTCTTCTTCATCTGAATCGCCATGAAGGAATAGCGTGCGCTTAACCATCATTGCGCGTGCTACCCCTCTCGATCCTTGAACGCAGCACTAGGAAAGATACGACTATCACAACGGCAAGTGGAAGTGATGTTAGTAAAATCAGTGAGAGAGAAGAAGACTGCTCCGCTGTTGTCACTGGCTGATGTTCAGTCAGAATGGTTCTTACCGTCAGAAAGTGGGGCAATGCTGCTTCATAGTCCCCTTGGCGCAGTAATGACTCTGCCGCATCGAACTCATTATTAGCTTTCACAAAAGACTCGGCTTCCGGTCTAAGAAGGTAATCAAAGTAGCCCTTAAGAGGCAAAACCACTTCGGATGTAGTCTTACCAATCGATATTGATCGGTTTATCTCCGCCTCGTGGCGTCGTTCCAACTCGGTGCCAAGATCTTTGTACAGTTCTTCACATTGTCTCCTTGCTAAGGTTCCAACCTCCAAGTCTCCAGCGGAGTGTTCATAGGTTCTGGTTGTTCCCATCACTCCACCCTTCATTTCCGTGTACTCAACTCTGACATCATAGAAGTGATATCCAAACTTGGCCTCTTTTGGAACTGATAAACCAACGTAGAGCTGATACACATCGTTGGGGCCAGAAAGAGTCTTTGGAAGGGAACTCCTATTCTCAGTGTATTTGCTTTCGTTATTCCAGTCAAAATGTAATCCAACCCTGTCCAGTTGCACTTGCCTATTTCCATCTCCTGAGGATCTGACAGTCAGAAGTGCTTTGCTAGCACTCCCGGGGGCTGGACAATCTTCGAATGATACCTCCACTGTTACTAGTTGTTGGAGCGAGAGCTGCCATATGTCAAAGCTGCCGGCCCTGTCTGATTCAAATATTACCTTCTTCCCGTCAGGGCTCCAAGATGGATAGACATCCTGATATGGACTTGTGGTCAACCTCGTCTTGTTAGTGCCGTCGGCATTAATCATCCATATGTCGGGTTGATTTCTATACGCTAAGGACCAGTAAGCTATCTTCTTGCCGTCGGGGCTTAACCTGGGAGCTCTGTCACCTGCGCCATCCCATGTGAGACGGGTTTGGTTGGATCCGTCAGCATTCATGATCCAGAGACCGTAGTTTGGTGACCGCAATGAGATGCACGCCATTTTCTCACCGTCGGAGCTCACGCTACGAACGTTCTCGTGAAGCTTGGGCGTAAGATTACTCGCTTTGCCAGTGTCAACGTTTACCATGAATATTTCAACGAAGGCTACATCTCCACTAATGGTCGTGACGGTGTAGGGTGGAAATGGAAAGGTCAACGCTTGATAGTATAATCTCACGCCGTCGGGATTCCATGTGGTGCGGGTCTCAAGCGAATAGCCAGGATTGTGTCCTGTGGTTAGTTGCTTCTTTCCTCCACCGTCGGTGTTTATGACGTATACTTCCATGTTTCCTGTCTGGTTTGCTGTGTAGGCTATTCTGTCTCCTCTCGGACTCCACATAGGCGATCCCTTGTATGTTCCATCTGTCGTGAGTTTCATTTTGGAGCTGCCGTCACTTTTCATCTTCCAGATATCAGAGGTTTTTGACGACGGATTAAACGACCAGTACGCTATTTCTTGGCTATCTGGACTCCATGAAGGCCACCCACTAATCACATTATTAGAGGTAAGTTGTTTCTTGTTGCTTCCATCACCATTCATTATCCAAATGGTCCAATTACCAACGCTGTCTGTAGCCCAGACTATCTTGTCCTCTTTGGAACTGTAGACTGCTCCAACATCTGCACCCAGATCGTTCGTAAGTCGTTTCAATCCAGGTTCCATCTCGGTTGCTTCAAACGCATTCACTGGTTGAGGAAGGGGCCCTTCAGGGGGCAGTGGGTACCGCATATTATGACAGCCCGCACAGAAAGGGCCTTTTCCCCATGCATCAAGAGTCCTCTGTAATTTAGTTGGCATGAGACCAGCATAACTGGAGGCAGGTTCTTGTGCAAGCGTATAGGTTATCGGAGCTAAGAATGCCAGAGCGAGCATAATTGCAAGAATAATTCTCACTTCTTGAATGCTAATTACTTTGTCCGCACTCAACTGGTGGACCCCTTTAGAAAAAAAAGAAATAAGACTATTTAAGCATTCATATATAGTCCTATAGCTATGTTACTGGACTGCTACAGGGGGCATGTTCATGGATGAAATAAGCATCAATAACTTCAGATCAATTGTATTCAAAGCACTAGGCGATCCTAGCAGACTGAAGATACTGGAATTTCTGAGAGATGACGAGAAATGCGCTTGCGAGATTATTCCAACCGTAGGCTTTACGCAACCAACAGTTTCTAGACATCTTAAAGTCTTGATCGACTGCGGCATCTTGAAGAGACGTAAAGAAGGCAATAAGATGCTCTACTCAGCTACCTCTCCAAAGATCTATAAATTAATTGATGTCGCCGACTCCAGCCTTATCGAATCTCTGAGCAGAAACGTCATAGTTAGAGTGCAAAGAGGATATCGTTAGCGAGTAGAGAAACGATCGATGACGAAGAAGTATTCGCTTCCTAAAGATCTGCTGTATACTTCCAATCATATGTGGGCGAAGATAATGAATGAGAAAATTGTCATTGTAGGGCTCACAGACTACGCCTTTGAGGACACAAAGGCAGTCGGATATCGATCCGTATTACATATCGAACTGCCCAATGTGGGAAAGAGAGTCAATCAAGCAGAAAGCATGGCAACAATCGAGACTGAAAAAACCGTCACAGAAGTATCTTCTCCGCTCAGTGGGGAAGTACTGGAAGTCAACGAGAAACTGAAGGATGATCCAACGTTGATTGGATCAGACCCGTATGGAAAAGGCTGGATTGTCAAACTTAGAATAGGTAATCTGAAACAAACTGAGGGTTTGATGGACTCGCAGAAATATCGCAAACATATTGACGGGTTATCTTAGCAGACAAAGGGTGATAGATTCGTGAGTGGAAAAATAGACATTGAGGTTATTGGAGTTGATCCTCCCTGCAAGAGATGTGCAACTACACAGAAGAATACTGAACAGGCAATCTCCTTATTGAAGGCTGAAGGGCTAGAAGTCACGCTCAAGAAACTGAATATCGCGTCGAAAGATGTCGTGTCAAGGTACGGCTTCATACCTTCTCC